>ERZ808040.54-NODE-54-length-110708-cov-6.218727_pt1 | contig 110708 bp, 78 predicted proteins | sample MGYA00380191_ERZ808040 | MGnify/ENA primary metagenome ERZ808040 (study PRJEB31490, sample SAMN06133395) | mouse gut metagenome | isolation source: J6 | host: mice | place: China: Chengdu | collected 2015-05 ...
CTCAATAATATCCTTGTATATTTCTTTTTCCTCTTTAAAACCATACAAATCACTCATATAATATATCGCTTTCGCCCACAGTTCATCTTCCTCTTTCGAAATACCTGCTTTTTCTAATGCATGCACAATATTATTTAGACAAAGCGGCATTTCCATCGCTTTTCCACAGAGCAGTTCATTTTGAATTCCTTCATATACATTTTTACAATCTCTTCCGCTGTTCATAGCATTATTCAGCACAAGCGCATAAGACCGATATCTATGTTTAACCTTCACTTTACTGCTTTTGATTTTGTCTATTGTATTTATGTACAATTCTACTGCCTCCTGCTCCTGCCTGGTCTCTATCAATGCAATACAAATATTATTGATCAGCAAAACTTCATTTCTCAACGGTATATGGGAAAATTCCTTTTTTTCAACATCATAAAAAGGCTTACATAATTCCTTTAAACCTTCATATGCCTCCAGCGCAGTCGTCTCCCCAAGACACTTTGACACAATCATCTCATACATTTCAATCACCCACTTATTTTCCTCGATATCCATATCCAGACGACGCTTGAGCTCCCTTGTCACTTCTCCTGCCTCTTGATAATTCCTGCGCATTAAACACACATCTATATTCCTTTTTAGTTCCATCGTCTCAAAGGAATCCGTCACCACATACGCGTTATATCTACCTTTTTCAACCCCAAGCTTTTTCATCAGTTTATCAAAAGTCTTTTTATTCGGTGACACTTTCCCAGTCTCCACACGGGAAAGGCATTCTGTACTCCGATATATGCCATCCGCAAGCTTCGCCTGTGTCATTTCCTGTGCCTTGCGCTCTGCACGGATGAACTCATAGTCCAAATGATACTCTCGCTGATAGCAGTTATGAAAGATGGCGTGTGTCGGATACCACTCTTTGGCATAACGCTCCCATATCCATATCAAGCTCTCATAGTACTGCATCCACTTGCTCCGCTCCGGTGTGATCCCAACTGCCTTCTGTGCTTTTGTCCCCAGCTTTAACAATGGCAGCATAAAATAAAGTATCGTATTTCTCCGCAATACCTCTATTCCTCTCTCGCAATACCGTATCGTCTCCATGTAATTCTTTGACAGGTAATGAATACCAGCTAACAGCCAGGCACATTTGCTGTATATTTTGGCATGTTCCTCCTGATCCTCAAAATGCCGTTCAATGTAATCCATACAAAGCTCAAGATGCCGTCTTTCTTCTGTCATGTCCATACCTGCCACGGACGCAGCTTTATACTTCTCCTCAAGACACATTCGCTCCAGCGCAAGGATATTTTCCATCTCCACAGTCGAAATCATATACGCCTCTATCTGATCATATGAAAATTTCGGCAGGGTGACAGCGATCGCTTTCTGAAGGTTTTTTTCCACCTCGTTACAGTCTCCGCCAGTGTGATAGATCAGGCTTGCTTTCATGCGGTAACGGTACATTTGATCCACACTGGTGCGTGCTGGATAGCTGTGCAGCAGTTTCTCTGCCAGCGTCCGTTTTCCCCGATAAATTGTCTCTTCGATCAAATCACGCAGCCGTATCATGTGATACGCATCCCGTCTCAAAATCATTTCAAACTTATCTGGCGACTGTCCCATACGCTGCATTAAAATATCAAGCATCAATATATCTGCTTCATTCTGATCTGCCTCTATATCCTTCAATACTTGTTTCGAACAAATCCCATACGCGAGCTTGCTGCCTGTAATCTTTTTCTCCCTGCGTATCTGTTGAATTAAAATCCCCACTGTTGTACATGCCATCTTTATTCCCCCCAGTGTACTTTAGAGCGTGTTTCATACTTTTATCTTCTGTAAAATTATGTACTGCAAAACAAAATACATATTACCACATTCAACGTCTATCTGTAAACGGTCTAATTAAGATTTAAAAGAGCAAGATAAACAAATTTTTGTCTATCCTGCTCTTTTAGTCAGATTTTATCTATTCATATCCACGATCTCATACCCCAGCTTGACTTCGTCCACGGCGCCCTCCTCATGCCGCAGCAGTTCCATCAGCCTGCGCACGGAGAGTCTGCCGCTTTTTTCGTAATAATAGTGGGCGGTAATCAGCGACGGCACGGTCATGCGCGTAATCTCTGAATCCCCATGTCCTGCAATCAAAATGGTCTGTGGTACTGCAATCCCATGCTCCCGCAAATACCGCATCGCACCGACAGCCATCGCGTCTGTCGCACAGACCAGTCCGTCCAGCCCTGTACATTTGCCGAGCATCTCCCCGGTCTTCTCATAGCCGGAAGCCAGCGTAAAATCTGCAATGACTACGTTTTCTGCCAGCTCTTTCCGCCCCATGTCGCACACTGCATCGCAGAAGCCCTTATACCTTGCTTCGCCTGCGGCCTTGTCCTGCCACATCGCACTCATAAAGCCAATCGTCGTCCTGCCCTTCTCCAGCATCAGCTTTGTAAGGTCATAGCAGGCATGGTAATCATCATGGTACACGCAGCAGTATCCAGACAGGTGCTGCCCTACGATCACCACCGGAACGGAAAGACTCTTGAGCGTGCGCTTGTGCGCTGCCGTGAACACTGTCGCAACCAGTATGACGCCGTCAACCTGTTTGTCATTGAAAGCCGCCAGATAATCGACCTCCTTCTGCGGCTCATTCTGGGTGACTGCAAGGAGCATCCGATAACCGCTGTCATGAAACTCCGCAAGCATTCCCTCAACAATCCGCCCAATGGACGAAGAGGCAATTTTGGGTACAATCACGCCAATCATCTTCGTCCGTTTTGTCCGCAGCGTCTGTGCCTGAATGGAGGGCCGGTAGCCGGTCTCCTCCACCACCTTGCGGATTGCCGCCTGCTTTTCCTCTGATATATATCCATTATTAAAATATCGCGAGACAGCCGCCCGCGAAACGCCTGCCATCTTCGCTATATCTGCTATGTTCATCTGCACCGCCCCTTTTCACACTTGAGCCGCTGCGGCTCCCGTTTATTCTTTTTTCAGATAAAAATAACCATACGCCGGAATTTCTACCTGCGCCAAGTTTTTCTTTTCCCCTGTGATCAGATCTGTGCCGTCACCATCCACGCCATTTAGACGCGCTGTCTTATCGTATTCACTAAAATTAAAAATGCCGTACAAAGTCTCGCCCTCAAAATATCTGCCAATGCACAGTACTGAGACATCCCCTGTGTCAACTGTCCATGTATCCGCATAGGAGACAAACACTTTCTGTGCTTTACGGATTGTCTCAAGCTGCTTTAGTCCCTGAAACATCATTCCCGCCACGGTGTCTGTGTCATGAAGCTGCCCTGCCTGCTTCCAGTCCATCGGCCCACGGTGGATATACCTTGAATCCGGCGCCTTGTCCGCATCCTCCTTGTAATGGTAATCATTGAGCTGTCCGATTTCATCCCCGCTGTACAGCACAGGGATTCCTGACTGCATAAACATGTATGCATGGAGCATCAAGTCCATTTTCACTGCCTTTTTGAGCGCAGCAGTGTCCTCCTCGAATACTGCTTTCTCTACGCCGCACATCGACGCAGTCGTACCGCAGAACCGCGCATCGCCAGTGACAGGGTCCGCGTTATAGAGTTCGCCGCGGCTGTTGCTGCCACCGTCGTATCCCTGAAAATAGTCATTCAAATATTTCTTGTGCGCCCGCTCCTCCATGCCGTCCATCTGCAAGGTGGTATAGTCAAGTCCCCAGCCAATATCGTCATGGCAGCGCAGATAATTCAGAAATACATAATCCTTAGGCAGTGCATTCACGATATCAAGCTGCTTCTTCAATAACTTTACATCGCGCGTCGCGACGGTGTGCCATGTGGTCGCCATCGTGGTGACATTGTAGAGCATATGGCACTCTGGCTTCTCGACGGTGCCAAAATACGGCGTCACCTTCTCCGGCTCCATGACCACCTCACCGAGCAGCAGCACGCCCGGGCAGACGATCTCGCTAATCATGCGCATCATGCGCACAATGGTATGTACCTGTTTCAAGTTGCGGCATGGTGTATTTAGTTCCTTCCATATATAAGGAACCGCATCAATACGGATAATGTCGATTCCTCTGTTTGCCAGATAGAGGAAATTGTACATCATTTCATTAAAGACCCTTGGATTCTTATAATTCAAATCCCACTGGTAGGGGTAAAACGTGGTCATTACATAGTGGTTCACATCTGGCAGCCATGTAAAGTTGCCCGGTGCAGTCGTCGGGAAAACCTGCGGAACGGTCTTTTCATACTGCTGGGGAATCGCAGCATTGTCATAGAAGAAATAGCGGCTCATGTACTCGCCGTCTCCCTGCCGCGCCTTTTTCGCCCACGCATGTTCCTCAGAAGTGTGATTCATGACAAAGTCCATGCAGACATTGATCCCTTTCTTATGACAAGCGGCTGTGAGACTGTCCAAGTCCTCCATCGAACCAAGATTTGGCTGCACTTTGCGAAAATCTGACACAGCATATCCACCGTCTGAGCGTCCCTTGGGCGTATCAAGAAACGGCATCAGATGAATATAGTTCACGTTGCACTGTTCTATGTAATCAAGCTTTGACTGCACGCCCTTCATATTTCCTGCAAAATTGTCGATGTAAAACATCATGCCGAGCATGTCATTTTGTTTGTACCAGCCCGCATTCGCCGCGCGCTTCTCATCGCTTTTTTTCAGCTCTTTGTTCCTTGCAAGATAAAACTGCCTCAGATTGTCACTAAGCTCTGCAAACATGGAATCGTTGTCGTACAGCTCCATGTACAGCCAGCGCAGCTCATCATGATGGCGTTCCAGCCTCTCCAAAAAAACTTTGTCCTCTTTTCCCATGACCACACCTCTTTTTCTTTCCCAATGGTTTCTTTTATTATGCTTCCATATATACAAACGGCGCTATTTTTTCCTCAATCTCCTTATCATCTGAATGATATCTCAGGCAGAGGGGGCCTGACAAATCCAATGCCATCACACCAAGTATGGATTTTGCATCTACTATTTTCTTCCCCGAACCAAGGTCAAAACTCGCGTCAAATTTGTCAATCACGTTCACAAACTGCCTTACCTGCTCTACATCCTTAAATTTAATATTTACCTTCTGCATAAAATCATTCCTTTCCAAAAATAAATTCAACTTTTGTATGGTTTCTGCCGATCTGCTGCGCAAGCCCTGTTTCCTGACAGTACCATATCCCGAAAAAGTATCTTATTGTGTTATCGGTTTCATGTATGACTTTATCATATACTATAGCGAAAGTATTGTAAATAGTCATTTTCCCTAAATTTTCTAAATAATTTTTAAACAGTTTTGTGTGAACGATTTCACATTTCATAAAACTGTTTCACATACCTGCTCATTTTTTCATAATATTGCCAGCATCTTCCAATGCAGAAAATGAAGCCGCAGAAAAGCGCTAAAATTTCATTCGTGTCACAATGTCATTCCATGCGCTCTCGTCAATCTCCTCGTCGCGGAACAGCTTTCGCTTGTCGTCGTCCGTAATCTTGCGCAGCACCTTGCAGGGATTTCCCGCCGCGATGCACCAGTCTGGAATATTCTTCGTCACCACGCTGCCTGCGCCAATCACCACATTACTTCCAATATGCACGCCGGGACAGACAACGGTATTGCCGCCAAGCCAGACATTGTCGCCGATTGTCACTTCTTTGCCGTACTCATATGCCGAGTTGCGGCTGACTGGGTGGACAGGATGCCCAGCCGTGTAAATTGCCACATTGGGCGCCATCTGGCAGTTGTCGCCAATCTTGATTTTTGCCACATCCAGCAGCGTGCAGTTATAATTCGCAAAAAAGTTTTTGCCCACCTCAATATGCTTTCCGTAATCGCAGTAAAACGGCGGATTGACAAAAGCGCCGTCCGACTTGCCAAACAACTCCTTCACCACTTCACTGATGGCTGCAAAGTCAGAGCGGTCCATAAAATTCAGCCGCTGCAAAATTTTCCTACATACACGCTGCTCCTCAAAGACGCTCTCGTCTGAAATATACGCCATGCCCGCATCTCTTCGCTCACTGTTTGTCATCTTCTTGTTTGTCTGATTATCCATTTTCATCCTCCATACCGCCTTTGCGGCTTTTTCGCTGTTTTCTGTATGCTGTTTTCCATTTGATAATATCAGATTTTTATCATAAAATCAGTCAATATATTCTGTATTTATATAATAATCTTCTTTTTTAAGAATTTCAACAGAAGAATCTCACTGCACTGCTTGACTCCGGCAGAATAATCGCTGATATCGCCTACGAATACGGCTTCAGCGGCGCAAGCTACTATTTTATGAGACGTTTAAAAAATATTATGGTGAATCGCCCAAGATATATAAAAAGAGGGGTCTGTCGAGACTGCCTTAAATGTCTGAGAATATACATAAAAAGGTAGCTGCCGCACAAATGTATTTGTGCGGCAGCTCCTTTTTATTTTGTCTGCAGCGTTTGTTTAGCTGTTTTTTGGGTTTGCTGATGAATCGTTTTCTACCGATTCAGTATTTGTCTCGTCGTTCTCCTCCTCGGTTGTCTGCGCGGTCGCTGTCTCCTCCTCGTCCTCATCTGACTCGGACTGTGGTTCATCTGTTTGCGATGCGGAGGGCTCTGATTTTTCTGTTTCCGTCGATTCTGTGTTTTCTGATTTCTGATCAACAGTTTCCGATTCTTCAGGCGCCGCTTCTACATTATTATCCTCCAGTTTCGGTTCCTCACCGCTTCCGGCCGGCGGCGTGATCTCTATATCTTCGTCCGCCACTTCATCTGCTGTGGCATCGTCCGCAACCTTCGTAATGCTGATATCCGAAATCTCTATCGCGTGCGCTTCCAAAATCTCAGCGCCTTCTGGTTTGCCTAGGGATAACTGGAATGCTACTGTTCCTTCCGTATATTCTGCGCCCAGCGTTGCAATCCAGCTAAATGATTTTAGTTTGTTTTTGGTCAGATCTATGTCTATTCCACCGCACCATGTATCTTTTTCGCTGTCTTTTCCCATGATTGCAAGTTTTACCTGTCTGTCCAGTGAGGAGGCGATCTTAAAGTTCACTTTGTACTTCGATCCCTTTTCCATTGCAAGACCTTCCTGCTTCAACTGAATATTCCAGTCTGCTGTTCCGACATTGCTGATCTCGTAACGCGCTTTATTGTCTGCAAACACTGTCTTTGCGGATGCGGCAATATCTACATAATCTGTCCATGGCTCCTTACCCGATGCAAAATCACCGTTCTTGATCAGCTCTGTGCCAACCGCCACTGGTTCGTCCGGTTCCTCTGGCTTCTCCGGCGTATCTGTGCCGCCGCTGAGCTTTATGACACTGATGTCATCTATCTCGATCGTCGATGCGGGAGTCTCCTCACCTGCGATCTTACCCATAGATATTGAGAAGGTTATCTTGCTGCTTGTATCCTCTGTCACTTTTAGTTCATACACGACCTCTTTGACTTCGTTTGCTGTCAGTGCAAGATCTTCGCCGCCATACCATTTATATGACGGATCTAAGAAGGAATACTTCACTGTTCTGGACTCAGTGGATTTGAGCTTCATCTTCACTTGGTAAACGGCTTCTTTTTCCAGTGTCAGCAACTCTTTGTGTTTTAGCTGTACACTCCAGTCCTCATTGCCAACCTTCGTAATCTGGTAAACGGCTTTCTCCTCTGCGAAGCTGATTTCCGCCTCGCCTCCTTCGCCGACAAAGCTCTCCCAATGTTCCTCGCCTGCCGCGAAGTCACCGTTCTGAATCATCTCGGTGTCCGGCTCTGGCGGTATCTCTTCCTGCGGCGCTGTCTCCTCAAGCGTGATATTATCAATCACCACGGTGTGCTTTTCTGAAATCCGTTTGCCGCCGACTGCTCCCAGTGAAATGCTGAGTACCGTATTCGGATCTGTGTCGTAATCCATCTTAAACACGGTCGCAAAGTTCTGGTAATCCTTTGTCAGCGCGGCTTTTGGCTCACCCGAATACGGTGTCCAGTTGTCGTCGTTGGTGCCGTCGCGCTGCAATGCATACATAATCTCTCTGTCTGTGGTTGATTTGGCGTCAAAGGCAAGCTTGTACCACTTGTCCTTCTCAAGTTTGATATTATTCTGCTTGAGCTGAATATACCATGCCTCTGCTCCGGTATCCGCGATATCCATCGAGAATGCATTGTTCTCGTTTAATCCGTCCACAATATAATTCGGCACCTTCGCCGCATCATTTACATACACCTCATATCCTGTCATTCCGCTGGCAAAATCCCCGTTCACGATCATGCCGTCCTCCTGAATGCGCACGTTGTCGATATAGGTCGTGCCCGCTGCGCCAAGCAGAAATTGAAGTGTGCTGCCCTCGAGCGCTGCCTCGGTCTCAAATTCATATTTGTAGGTACTCCGCTCGGTCGTGAGAGCACTCTCAAAGTTCTGTCCGGCGATGACAGTCCTGATCGTTTTGTTCTGGTCTGCATAGGCGTCAAAGCTCAGGACAAATTTCTTCCCGCCTGTGATGGCGATCGGGTTCTGGCTTACCACAACCTGTTCCAGCGCTGTCACGGTCTCCGGCACTGTCACTTTCAATTCCCGTCTGCTGTCTGCTGTCACCGATACCTTTGCACTCTTGCACTGTCTTGTATCCCAGTCCCAGTACGCAAGGCGCAGTCTGCCCGGCTCATTGCCCTCATTGAACTGTCCGTTGTAGACATAGTTGCCGTCTGGCAGGATGCCCTTCTCCTCCTCCTCTGCTGCGCCTGTCTTTTCCAGTCTGACATTGCTGAGATGGACTTTTGCAAGGGACCCCTGATTGCCAAGATTAAACTCCACTCTGCCGTTTGCGTCGCTGTCTGCTGTCATATCAAAAATATGCTCATAAGACTGTTTCTCTGTCGTCAGATTTACGGTCGTGTCATTCAGATAGCGGATATAGCCCTTGTCCGGCGCGGAGATGCCCGTGATCATGGTGCGTGCTTCGTCCGCATAGGCATCGTAGGTCAGTTTGTACTTTGCACCACTCTCCATCGGCAGGTTTGCCTGTACCACCTGCACGCCGTAATTTACATCGCCTGCACTGGTCGAGGCGATGTGCAGCGCATTGCCGGAAATCTCCGCCTGTGCCTCACCGCCGCCGGCAAGCAGCAGCCGCCAGTTGGATTCCTCCTTGGTCAAATCCTCCGCTTTTGCAAAATCACCGTTTACAATGTAGTTTCCGGTCTCGTCCGGATCTCTGAGCTTCACTTCATTTTCCGGCTTATTCACATCCAGATCATAGCTGTCCTTCTGATACACTCTGACATAATCAATGACAAACTGTGCATTGTCGCCAAACGTTGCATCTTCGTCGGGATATCCTACCCAGCTTCCGCCGACTGCCAGATTCAGTATCATGTAAAACGGCTGATCATACGGTGCAGGATATGCGCTCTCTCCAAATCCTGCCTTCTTGGTAAACCAGTCGTTCACTGTATAGAACAGCACGTCATCCATATAGAAGCGGAACTCATCCGGATCCCACTCACAGGCGAATACATGGAAGTCCTCGCCAAAATTCTTCTGTCCGTCCGGCAGTGTATAGCTGCCCTGCTTCTGTGTGTGCGGCTCTCCGAAATGAAGCGTTCCGTAAGTGGTGGACAGCGCGCTTCCATGCACCTCCATCACGTCAATCTCGCCGCACTTTGGCCACTGGCCATAATAGCTCTCGTCTGTGGGCATCATCCAGAATGCCGGCAGGAAGCCTTTGCCGCTTGGCACCTTTGCCCGCACTTCAAATCTGCCGTACTGGAAATCATGCTTTCCCTGTGTATTGATTCTGCCCGATGTGTAATAAGGCTTGCCGTCAATGATCTCCTTGATTGCCTGAATATACAGATTGCCATCCTTTACATAGGTATTTTTCGGAGAATCTCCATATTCCTGTAATTCGGCGTTGACCCAGCCGGGTTCATGGTACTCAAAATTCCAGTCGTTCATGTTGAGCTGGTCCCCGTCAAATTCATCCTCCCACACAAGCTTGTAGGCGTCTGCAATCTCCACTTTATTTTTGACTGGAATGCTTCTGGTATTCTCTGCTTTACAGCGGCTGCACACCTGCTTTTCCAGTCCTGCCGCCTGTTCTGTCGCCTTGACTGTCACGGTCCACCTCCCAAACTGATGTCCTAATGGCTCGACCACGTCCTGTTTTTTGCCGCTGCATTTCGCACAGACATACGTCGTGAGTCCTCTTTCCTCACAGGTTGCTGCGACATCGTCCTCTTCCCGGTCTGCCTCTTCCACGGGTTTCCATTCATGGTCCTTGCAGTCCGTCACCATCACATGACACTTTGCGGTAATGCCGTTTGCTGTCACGCTGATCTCTGCCCTGCCAGCTTTTTTGGCTGTGAGAACCCCCTTCCTGACTGCGACTGCTTTTGTGTTGGAGGATTTGTATTTCACAGACTGGCTTTGGCCGACTACGTCCACTGCCAAGTTCTGCGTATCGCCTGTGTTCAGCAGATAGTACTTCTTTTCAAGTGTCACTTTGGACTCCTTCACGCGCACCCAGCACTTTGCTGTCACACCGTTTGCCTCCGCGGTAATCAGTGTGCTGCCTGCATTTGCGGCAGTCACTTTTCCTTTGTCATTGACTGTGGCAGCTTTCGGATTGCTGCTTCGCCACACTGCCTTCTTGTCTGCGCCGTCTACCTTTGCCTTGATCGAGATGGTGTTTCCCTTCCCCTTGGTATACAGCGTATACTCGCGCTGGTTCAGGGTGATAGACGGCGTAAACTCCTGTACGGTCACGAGTACGGTGTCCGTGACGCCGTTTGCCTCTGCTGTGATGGTCGCCGTTCCGGGTTTCTTTGCCGTAATCTTCCCTTTGCTGACCGAAGCGACCTTTGTGTTCGAACTTTTCCATTTTACGGCAGTTTTCCGTCCAGTCACCTGCCAGTCCAATGCATAGGTTTTGGCTGTTCCTTTGGTCTTTAGGTGTACAATCCGTTCGTTTATCCGTGTCGCTGTGTCTGCCACCTCGACAATACAGGTATCTGTTTTTCCATTGCAGGAGGCTGTGATCAGCGCTGTTCCTGCGCCTTTTGCCGATACCAGTCCACTGCTGTCCACGGACGCAATCTTCTCATCGCTGCTTGTCCACACTACCGTGTCAGTTCGGGAGGCGTTTGTCTTGAGCTGCTTTGTCTCAGAAGAATCCTCTGTCCGATAGAGCTGTATATACTCCTCATTCACAGAGACCAGCCCTTCTTCCACCCTGACCTTACACTTGGCTGACACGCCGTTTGCGGTGGCGGTAATCTCTGTCACTCCGGCTTTCTTTCCTGTGACTTTTCCGCCCTTTACAGTCGCAATGGACGCGTCATCGCTTTTCCATGCCACCTTCTTATTTGCGCCGACCACTGTGGGCACGAGCCTGACAGTGCTTCCTGCGCCCTTCGTGCTCAGCAGCATGGTGTCAAGATTCAGTGAGAGTGTATTATCCTTCACAGTTATCTTACAACTTGACGACACGCCGTTTGCCGTGGCAGTGATATCTGCTGTTCCTGCGGAGACAGCGGTCACTTTTCCTGTGTCAGGATCTACGACGGCAACCTTCTTGTTGCTGCTGCGCCACATCGTATTTTTGTCTGCGCCCTTCACTGTCGCCTTTAGTTGTAATATATCTCCGCCAGACACTGCTTTTGCGCTCTCTGATACCGGCGCACAGTATAAGACTGCCGCTGTCTTATTTAATTTGATGCTGGGTTCTACGACTGTGACAAGACAGGTCTCACGCGGAAAGCCAATTCCTGAGGAAATTATGGCTTTTCCCTTCCTGAGCGCAGTCACAACGCCCTTCTGCCCCTCTTGGTCCACGACTGCGATATTCTCATTCCATGAAACCCATCGGGTCTTTCTGCCTTCCGGCAGCTTCTCAATCTCAAGTACAAGCTGGTTCTCCTCATCGCCGATATTGATGGTCGCTGTTTTCATATTGATGAAAAAGCTGCCCTCGGCGTGAACTGCCACGCTTCCGAACAACAGTGTCAAAAGCATGGTCAGCAGTGCGATCTGTACCTTTTTCTTCATTTGCATTCTCCTTTCTGCATTTCAAATCATACTGGTTATACCTGAAACATCTTAATCTGCGATTCGAGCTCTCTGGCCGATGCCGTCAGCTCCTCGGACTCCTTTGCCACAATTCCGCTGTTTGACATCAATCCGTCTGCCTGCTCTACCAGAATATCCGATGAGCCAAGAATCTCCTGTGAGCTTGCCGCCTGCTCCTCAGAGATTGCCGCCACATTCCGCGCGACATCCTCCACTTGGTCCACTTTCTGAATCATCTGCTGCGCAAGATCTCCCACCACGACAATGTTCTCAAAAATGGTATCATACGTCGTCACTGCATTGCCGATCAGCGCACTGCTGCTGTTGATACTCTCCACGCTGCTGTTTGCCTGCACAATGACATCCCCGATCAGCCTTTGAATCTCCATGACAAGCGTGTCAATATGCTTCACGGACTCCATGCTCGTCTGTGCCAGCTTGCCGATTTCTGATGCGACCACTGTAAAACCTTTTCCCGCTGCGCCCGCACGCGCTGCCTCAATGGAAGCATTCAGTGACAATAAGTTTGTCTCATCCGCGATATCGCCGATCACCCTTGTGATATTCGTAATCTCGCCGGACACATTCCCCACCTCGTCAATCGCACGCTGTAGCTGCCGCACAGAACTGTCGATGCGCTGCATCGCTGTGTCCACGCCCTGCATGACCTCTTTTCCCTTCTGGGAAATGTTTACCGTCTCCTTCATCCTGCCATTCATGCCGTCCCCGTCCTCCTTGGTCTCCGCCACGAGAGACGCCAGCGTCGTCGCGCTCTGCGCAATCTCATTGACAGAGATGGACAACTGCTCAACGGTCGTATTCAGGTCTTTCATCGACTGGTTCTGCTTCTTGGACGCGTCAAACATCTGCCCTGACACACTCTTGCTGTTGTCCGCCTGATCGTGCAGTGTGTGGGACACCTTATCAATCGAGACGATCATGCCGCGCATCGTAATGATAAACTTCTCAAGGCAGCGGCTCATAACGCCGATTTCATCACTGCTTTTGGCAGCCTGATACTGCATAAAATTCCCTTCGGTCATATTCTTGATCACCTCGGTCAGCCCCTGCACCGGATGAATGACCACATGCACAATACGCTCCATCAGCACCATCAGCAGAATCACAGAGATCACGGCAAAAAGCACTGTGACATTTCTGATATTATTCAGATCCTGATATACAATCTTTGCCGGAACATAGGAGACCAGCACCCAGTCCGTCCCGTCTATCTCCTGAAATACCGTGATGTTTCCGTCTATTTCCGCCAGCTCCATCTCTCCCTGTGCGATCTTCTCCCCAATATTCCGCATAAAAACGCTGTCCAGCCCGTCTATTTTTCTGGAAATCATCTCCTTATCGCGCGATGCCAGAATCGTATTATCATTGGCATTCACCAGAAATGCCTCAGCATGGTCCATCTTGACAAAGCTGTTGACATAGACGCTGACCTTGTCGAGGGACAGATCCATCGAGATGACACGCACGTCATCCGACGCCGTGCGCAGCATACCGCATGCGCTGATCACTGGCATTCCCTTCTCATTGGTGTACGCGTTTGTAAATCCTACATTCACCCTCGTCAATCCGTCGCGAAACCACTCCGTCTGTGTCACATCCGTCTCTGCTGCGCCATCATCCCCTGTAGAGAGCGGCTGTCTGCTCATGACGATGGACACATTGCTGATCTTCACGCCCGCCGTCGAGCCTGCTGCCCCGAGGTTAAACTCCATGCGCGCATTCGCATCATCATAATCCGTCATGGTAAAATCATAGGAAAACGTCTGCTTCTGCGTCGTCAGGCTGACAGGCGTATCCTCAAGATAACGCTGATACTCCCTGTCCGGTGCCGTCACACTGACCTTCATTGTCCTGTCTGCGTCCGCGTAAGCGTCAAAACGGACTGTGTAGACTGCATCCTGTTTCAGCGGAACGTCAGGCTGTACAAACTGTACGCTGTAATCCACCGTGCCTTCATTTGCGATCTCAATAACTGCCTCACCCTCTGCAATCTGCGCCTTGGCATCCCCCTCGAGCGCGGTAAAAAACATCCAGTTCTTGTCATCTGTCAGGCTCTCAGGAACCGCAAAATCTCCATTCCTTAAATAATTTCCATCCGCATCCGGCGCTCTCAGCTCGACGCTTTTTACTGGTTTCGCCTGCATAAACGTTCCGTCTCTGCCCGCAATATAAAACCCCTCGGAATAATTGCTGTCATAATTATAGTAAGAATCCAGAAAATCCTGCATCTGCCTGTCGTCAAATTCCATCTTCTCGACAGCCTGCTTTGCCACGCTGACAGACACCAGATTCCGCTCAAGCCATGCCTCCATCTCGGCAGCCTGACTCTCCACCGATGTCTGAAGGAGTTTACGCGCGTTGGACTGCATCGCTTTCTTTGATACATAGTAAGACAGTCCTGTGAGTACCGTCATAATTAGGATTATCATAGGCAGCATTATGCCAAGCAGCTTTATTTTTATGGATATCATTTTTGTCTTTTCTGTCATCATTCATCCCTCACGCTTTCCCACTTGACTACTGATACTGCGCCACATTCTGGCGATCTACCTTCTCAAAGGGTATCAATATGTACCTGCCATCCTCCGATGCGCCCTCCATATCTGAGATTGTCCTGCCAGAAGCCAGTCTTATGGCCGCCTCCACCGCAGAGGTAATCTGTGCCGCAGTCGGCTGGTAGACAGTGAAATCCATCCTGCCCTCCGCAATCGCCTGACAGCCGCCCACAGAAGCATCCACACCCAGAAACAGTACAGACTCTGTACTGCGTCCCGCCTGCTCAAATGCAGCCAGACCGCCAAGCGCCATATCATCATTATTTGCCACCACACAGTCCACAGGCTGCCCGGTCTTTAAAAACATCGCCGTCAGCTCCTGCGCCTTATCCTGATTCCAGTCCGCATAGTCTTCAAAGACATAACGAATCTTCTTTCCGCTGGCTTTCAGAGTCTGTTTGAGTCCCTTTGTCCTGCCAGCTGCTCCCGATGCATCTTTGGGTCCTTTGAGCACCACCACGTTAATTTCTTCCTTCTGTCCGTACCTTTCCAGTATATATTCCGCCTGATACTGCCCTGCCATGTATTCATCAGACGCCACGTAAATATAGCGGTCTTTCTCCAGCGCGCTGTCATCCGGCGCATTGTTGATAAAGACAACCGGCGTGTCTCCGGCAGCCGCCTTGATCTCTGTCACGGTCTCCGGCGAGACGGGGCCGCACAAAAATACATCACATCCACTCCCAACAGCGCTCTTGATCTGGGCATCCTGTGTCTCCACAGAATTTTGGGCATATCCCACATCGAAAGAAGCGCCCTGTGCCGCTGCCTGTTCCTGTAGCTGTGCTGCCCATCCCTCATAGTAATCTCCGTCCTCGATCGCAGAATAATACATCTGTGCGCTGCCGCCTGTGGCTTTTGCCTGGCACCCGCTGCTGATCAGCACCATCACCGCCGCTGCCAAAATCATCCTCTGTCTTCTCTGTGCCATAACACCCCTCCTGGTCTTCAGCCTTGTTTCTTAATATGCCCCAACAGCCTGAGCCGTTGGGGCACCCTTATGAACGAACAATATATTTCTCCAAAACTGTCAAATCCTCCATACGCTCACCCCGCATGACGAGCTCGAGCGGCTTCGACAGATTCAGACTGTATATTCCCAAAATCGACTTGGCGTCTGTCACATACTTGCCAGATATCAAATCATAATCATTTTGAAGCATCATGACTTCCTTTACAAACTCTCTGACCTCTTCTGTAGACTTTAGCCTGATTGTCATTTTTCTGACCACGAACACATCCCTCCGTATCGTATCATGCATCTCTGACGAAGCCGCATCAGCCCTTGACGCCTCCGAGTGTCACACCTGCGATAATATACTTTGAGAGAATCAGATATACAAGGATGATCGGCACGATTGCCACCACGATCATCATGTAAATTTTTCCCATATCACGGTTCATGTAATCAGCGCCTCGTAGGAGTGCGATCAGGATCGGCACCGTCATCTTGTCTTTGGATGAGATAACGAGCGCCGGAACGAAGTAATTGTTCCATGAACCTACGAACGAAAAGATTGCCTGTACTGCTATCGCCGGCTTCATGATCGGAAGAACGATCTGGTTAAATGTCCGAAATTCCTTCGAGCCGTCGATTCTCGCCGCCTCCACCAGTGAGAGCGGAAGCGATGACTGCAGATAGCTGAACATGAAATAAAATACGGACGGTGAAGCGATGGACGGAATGATTAGAGGCAGCAGCGAGTCATCCATGCCCATGCCTGTGATCAACCGCAGGAAACCCATTGCCGTAACCTGTGTCGGCATGACAAGGATTGCCATAATAAAGGTAAAAGCCGCCTTCTTTAACTTAAAGTCATAGGCATAGAGACCATATGCCGTCAATGCTGAAAAGTAAGTACAGATTGCCGCCGAGCTTCCCGATACGATCAGGCTGTTTATGATGCCGCGCATCATCGGGAATGTTCCGTCATTTGCCACACTCTTAAAATTATCCAGGAAATGTCCTCCGGGCAGTGCCGAAAACCCTCTCTGCAGATCCGCATGGGAGCGCGTAGAATTGACAATCAGTATGTAGAAGAAGAACAGACACATAAACGACAGAATGATAAGTACTATGTGTGCAAAAACCGTTCGAAATTTGTTATATCCGCTGTTTGAATTCATAACTTTATCTCCTTTCCGCCTTTTTTCTCTTCTTTGCGGCTGCCTTGGAGCCATCATCATCATTGTCATTTGTTATGCGGTATACGATAAAGCACAGGATACCGCTGACAATAAACAGATATACAGACAACGCGCCCGCCATACCATAGTTCTTGCTCTTCAGGTGATTGTTGAGGAACATGATGAGTGTCGTTGATGTACGGTCTGGACTGCCCTGGCCATTTGTCAGAATCTGTGGAACATCGAACATCTGCAGACCACCGATAATCGCCGTAATCAATGTATATGCAAGAATCGGACGGATCATTGGAAGCGTTATGAGGAAAAACCGCTGGATGCTGTTGCAGCCGTCAATCTCTGACGCCTCGAAAATATCCGGGCTGATACCCATGATTGCCGCCATTAACATGATTGTCGAATTGCCAAACCACATCAGAAAGTTCATCACACCAACCAGAGCCCTCGTACCAAATGCAGTACGCATGAAATCAATTGGCTCCTTTGTCAGACCGATTGACAACAAAATGGAATTGACTGGTCCCTTGTTTGAGAACAATGCAAAGAACAGCATTGCAAACGCGGACGCCATGATTAAGTTCGGCAGATAGATCACAACTTTGAAGAACTGCTGACCGCGGATTTTCAGACGCACATCCACAAACCATGAAGCAAGCAGCAGCGCGATCACTATCTGCGGGATAAAGCCAATGATCCAGAGTATCAGCGTATTTGCCGCATATTTGAGCATATCGGATTTGAGCAGGCTGACATAGTTCTCCAACCCGACAAAGTTCGGACCGATTTGTTTGAGACCGGAACGATAATATTCAAAAAAACTGTATCGGATTGTGTCTACTAATGGGATGAGCGAAAAAATAAAGAAACTTACAAAAAACGGAAGAATAAAGATATACCCCCATTTTGAATAGTCTACTTTTTTACGTTTTTTATTCATGTACTACCTCTCCCTTCTTTCTAAATACTGCGGTGCACAGATGCACCGCAGCGAATCGTTTTTTATTCTGGCCACTGAACTGTTGTAATCTCAGGATAACGCTCCATTATGGCTGTCTCAAAGTTTGACTTTGCTTTGTCATAGTCGATCTGTCCCTGTAAGTAATCGCCAAATGCATTCTGAATCAGCTCGACACAGCCCTGGTCATATGCTGAGAGCGGTGCCATCTTGACAGAATCCGCACTGGGTGTAAAATATTCATAAGGATTCTGTCCGCCAAGGAAGTCTGATGCAAAGGAAGCATCTGTCGCTGCAGTCTGCATAATAGATTTCGCATTTGTAAAGTCTGCATACTTCTGTGAGATTGTTTTCAGGTTTTCTGTATTTGATGTCAATGCAAGAAGGATATCCTTTACATGAGACGGATTGTCTGTGCCCTCTGCAGCAAGAACATAGGTTCCTCCCCAGTTGTATACAAGCGGAGCATCTGTCACTGCCCATGAACCGTCTTCGCCGTCCCAGTTCGGCTTCACCTGTGTGTCAATGCCCCATGCCGGGAACAGGAATGCAAATACCTTTGAGCTGGAGCTCATTGCTGTGTACCAGTCAGAGTTCCACTGTCCCTTTACGGTAGGGTCGAAATAACCTGCCTCGTTCCATTCCTTAGAATCTTCCACCCAGTCAAGGATCTTCTTGTCAACCTTCACTGTCGTAGGATCCTCTGCTGTAACCCATGCAGCTGAGATATTGTTGCTGTATGTACGGAATGTGTCTGTGTAGCATGAGAATGTGTAGTATCCCTTTGCCTTGAGCTCCTCCGCCGTCGCCTTCATGGTATCCCAGTCTGTTGTCTTCTTGCCGATCTCTACTGGGTCATCTGTGCCAAACACCTCCTTTGCGATATCGCGGCGGTATACAAGTACACCCGGACATGCCTGCCATGTCGTAGCCCGCATCACGCCGTTCTGATCACTGGCAACTGTCTTGGTAAAATCAAACTGGTCTGCCAGATCTGTGTCCGGGTTAATGCCCAGAGACTCCAGTGTCATCGCCGCATCAATGTCCGCGTCGGTATATTTTACGACGTAGTCTATCTCCGCTGCAAAGATATCAACCTTGTCATCATCCGCTGCACTCAACTGGTTGCCGAGCGCCTCGTCCAGCTTATCCTGGTATACACCGTCCTGATTCGGATTGATGATCCAGTGGATCTCTGTGCCATCCTTCAAGCTGGATACTGTGCCGTCGTCAGATGTGTCCACGATCTCAGGATACACTGCTGTGATACGGTTGCGGAGCTCGTCATTGAAGCTGTAGATATTGATCACCTTTCCCTCGTTTGACGCTGCCGCATCACTGGCATCTGACGCGGAATCCGCGGGCTGCTGTGCATTGTCTGCATTGTCTGCACTGTCTGCACTGTCTGCACTGTTGTTATTCACGGTTGCTGCGTTGTCCTGATTCGCACTGTTGTCTGAGCTGCCTGTTCCGCCGCATCCAGTCAGCGCTGTCATAATCATAGAAGCTGCCAATAAACTGCTAATTATTTTTTTCTTCATTTTAAAGTCCTCCCTTTGTTTTACAATGTAATTTATTGTTACTTTCAACTTACAAGACAGATTATAGCATACTGTCCCTCGAACCAATATAAAATTTGTTGTAAAAATATCAGATTCATGACATAATTATAATAAACTTAAAAATTTGAGAAAAAAATATTAAAAAAACAAAGGGAGATGCAACAAATGAGTAATCTAAGAAACGAATGGTACAAGCGTGAGCTCTCTGAGAGCGAATCTGAAATTTATCATCGTCCGATGGAGGAGGAGTATTCCTTTTATACTGCCGTCAAGAACGGGGATATGGAATTTGTCAGAAAAAATCTAAAGCAGGGAGACTTTACCAATCCAAAAGGCATGGGCGTACTGTCTAAAAATGCGCTGACAAATCTAAAATATCATTTTGTTGTCACGGCCGCCCTGCTCACAAGGCACTGTGTGGAGGGCGGACTCGAGCTGGAACAGGCCTACCGGCTCAGCGATTTCTATATCTTAAAAATGGATTCGTACACCACCATCAAGGCAATCTCCGAACTGCATCAGGATATGGTGCTTGATTTTACGGGAAAAATGCTTATGCTACAGAAAAATGCGATTATCTCAAAACCAATCATGCAGTGCACCGACTATATTTACAGCCATATAAACGGACGCATCACCATCAATGAACTTGCAGACTACATCACACTGTCACCAAGCTATCTCTCGCGCCTTTTTAAGCAGAATCTTGGCATCTCGATCAGCGACTATATACGCGAGAAAAAAATAGAGAAGGCGGAAAACCTTCTCAAATACTCTGACTACAGCTTGATCGACATTGCCAATTACCTCGCCTTCTCCTCGCAGAGCCACTTTATTCAAACATTTGAAAAATACGTTGGTCTGACACCCAAAAAATACCGTGACAGACACTATCACCAGACATGGTAGATCACCGCTTCAGCCGCCCCCCTGACAACAATCGCCACTGCTAACGTGAGCGTAATGCCCATGCCCCGCCGCATGGGCTGTTCCGTAAGCGCTTCTCTACATCACCAGCTCCACTTCATTCTCTCTCTCAAGAAGGTCTGCCGGAATATAATTTCCATCCATCTGTCTGCCATTGACTTTCAATGACTGGAAGCCCGATTCCACATGATTTGGATTCTTTACCACAATGTGAAGATGGCTTCCCCGAAAATCCTTGTCGATCTCAAATCCATTCCACGCTTTCGGGATAGAAGGCGCGATTTTCAGTCCGCCAAAGTCTGGACGCATTCCCAAAATGCCCTCGACACACCCCACCATGACTGTAGACGCTGTGCCTGTCAGCCAGTGCACATGCGAGCGTCCAAAGTGCGGGCTTGCCTTGCCTTCTGTAAACTGTCCATAGCAGTATGGCTCGAGCTTCCGAATCTCTGCCCTGTCATTCTGCGCAGACGGTGCATTCTCCTCAAAGTAGCCAAACGCCCGCTCCCCGTGTCCGCAAAGCGCCTCCGCAAGGATAATCCAGCCCTGCGACTGTGAGAAAATACCGGAATTTTCCTTGACGCCTGCGTTGTAGATCACTGCAAGCGCACCATCAAAAGCATCGAAATGATACGGCGGGTCCATCAGTACAGCGCCGTACTCTGTATTCAGCTGCTCATGCACTCTGTCAAGTGCCTTGTCTGCCTGCTCCTGTGTGGCAAGACCGCTGATCACTGCCCAGCTCTGGGGATTGAGCCACATATTCGCCTCTTTGTCTGTCCGCTTTCCAATCACCTCTCCTTTCTCCGTGAACCCTCTGATAAACCGGTCCTCATTCCAGCAGAGGTTTTGAATGCGCTCTCCCAGTTCTTTTTGTTTCTCATCCAGAAAGGCGATATAGGCATCCTCTTTCTTATACACGGCAAACTTCTTTAAAATTGTCATTGCGTAAAAATATTGTAGTGCCACAAAGGAAGATTCCCCTTCCTTTCCCAGTCTCAGACAGTCATTCCAGTCCGCGTAAAGTCCTGCCGGCAGGCCGTGCGGTCCCAGATGCTTCATCGAGAAGTCCACTGCGCGCTTTAAGTGCTCATACACGGTTGCCTCACCCTTGTTGGCAAATGGAATCACCTCGTCGATAAATGCCATGTTTCCTGATTCTGATATATATTTGTACACCGTAGGGAACAGCCAGAGCGCATCGTCCGCCCTGTATGCGGGATGCCCTGTCTCCTGCACATAAGACGCATCGTCCGGTGTATCCTCATGCCCCGGATTGTGTGTGAACTTCACCAGCGGGAGTCCGCCGCCGTTATCCACCTGAGCCGAGAGCATAAAGCGGATTTTCTCAACTGCCATCTCGGGCGCCAGATGAATAATGCCCTGAATATCCTGCACCGTATCGCGGTAGCCATAGCCATTCCTGAGCCCGCAGTAGATAAACGAGGCGGCGCGCGACCAGATAAATGTCATAAAACAGTTGTAGGCGTTCCATGTATTGATCATCGTGTCAAATGCGGGACTGGGTGTCTTTACCTGAAAATGCGACAGTTTCTCATGCCAGTAGGTGACAAGCTCTTTTAATTCCTGTGCGCAGGCCTGTGACGGATTCTCATAACTTCCAAGAATCCTGTCCGCCTCATCCTTGTATTTCATTCCCAGAACAAAGGCAATCTCCTTCGTCTCACCTGACGCAAGTGTCAGTGTTGTGGTGAGTGCACCGCAGCCGTTTTCATTGTAGCCCAGCTCCCCGCCAAGGTCCCCGTTTATCACTCCTGCGGGATTTCCATAGCCGTGATAGCGTCCGATAAATTTCTCCCTGTCTCCGCAGTAGGAAGCCACCTTCGCCCCTGCCAGCCCAAAGAAGCGGTCTATGGCGAGCTTGTTGTCAACCTCCTCTCCGTCCTCGAGTCCGTCCAGATTGCCGTGTATCGTCTGGCGGATGCGGTCCTCCTCAAAAGCGGTTCTCGTGATGAACATCGAATACTGTAGATTGACTTGATCCTGCTCATAGTTATTGTTGTTTGTAAATTCCGCATAGCCGGTGATATTCAGGCTTCTTGCCGCGTCCGTGTTGTTTGTTACCTTTAGATTCCACACCTCGTAGGACTTGCCAAGCGGCACATAATAAAGCGCCTCGGAATGAATGCCGCTGTAGTCTGCCTCCATTCTCGTGTATGCTGTTCCATGATGGCATTTGCTCTGGTATGACGCCAAATCTTTTCCGACAGGCTGCCATGAGGCAGACCAGTAATCCTTGCTGTCATTGTCGCGCAGGTAAATATAGCGCCCCGGCTGGTCAAAGCCGTTAAACACATAGCGCAGAATCCTGCCGTTTGCCCCTGATTTAGCAAAGCTGTAACCGCCCGCATTGTTCGAGATCACCGCACCGTACTCAGGGGAACCCAGATAGTTCGCCCACGGCGCAGGCGTGTCAGGTCTGGTAATCACATACTCTCTCTTCTCGTCATCAAAATAACCGTACTGCATTTTTTCTTTCTCTCCTTTATTCCGAATATTAATTATGAGAAAATTATTTATGAGATCGCACCAAGTGTCACATCAATTACATGAATGGCACTGTCCAGCATCTCGATTTCTCTCTTTTCCATGCACACCGCACCTGACATGTCTGTCAGTTTCTTCAACTCTCTGTCACCGCACACTGCCCGCTCTATCTGGTATGCGCCATAGGGCAGTCTATTGGGATTATGATACTGGATGCGGAAGGTCTTTTTGAGGAAGTTTAACTGGATTGACGCCTTTGCGTCCGCATCAAACTGCTCTGGCATCAGCTTAGGCATCAGCACCAGATTTCCCAGATCTCCCCTGACACCGTACACCTGCGTGATCATGGTCAGCATAAACCAGCTCGCCGCACCCGTCAGATAGTGATACATCCCGCGCCCGTCCGCATCAAAGTACTCTGGCACGCCGGGATAAATCCTGCTTGTCTTGAAATCCATTGCCGTCGCCAGCAGCGTGCTGAGCGCCTTGTATCCCTCCTTGACAAACCCCCGCTGGTACAGTGCATTGGCATACATGACGGTCATATGAGAGAACACGGCTCCATTTTCTTTCTCACCATACGCAAAGCCAAACATCCTGCCAAGATCAAACTTATCCTCGTCAAACTTGGTGTTCAGCCGGTATCCGCCAATATTTTCCTGATAGAGATAGGTGTCTGCACTCCGGCAGATTTTGGCAGTCATCTCCTCGTTGGCTGTGCCGCTCATAATGGCAAAGACCTGACTGGTGAGCATCATGCGCACATTGCCGTTATGTACGCCCTCCACCTGATCTCCGTTGTTGTCATAGTACCCGTTGAACCAACCGTTTCCTTCTGCGTCTGTCACCCACTCATGATGCCTTATATGTTCCATCATCCACGCGGCTTTCTCTCTGAGATTCTTCGCCAGCTCCGCGGCAGACACGAGCACCGTCCTGCCTGAGACAAAATGCGTGCAGGTGCAGGCATATTGGTTCAAGATGCTCCGCTTCCACTCAGTCTCGCCATACTTATGCGCGTCTCCTGCCAGCAGAATGGCGATCTCCTCAGACAGCACAAGCTGCGCCGTATTGGTTGCAGCTTCGTACTTCCCAAGGTACGCTGCAAGCTCCATGAGATTGTAAGCATAGGCGCTTGTAAATGCCACACTCTCTCCCCTGTCCGGCGCCATGTCAAGCGCGTCATTCCAGTCCGCGTTGCGCAGACGTATCTGGTTGTGCGCGCCCACTTCGTAAAATGCACACAACTGTTGCAGCAGAATATGCTCTAGGATACTTCCCTCATAAACCGCACCGCTTTGTGTCCGCTGCTGCATGCCGTATTCTTCATTCCACTCTCTGTCCGTGTCCTGTCCTCTCAGTATCTGCCGGTCCTTAAAATACGGTACCCTCTCGCCAAGGATTTCTATGTCTCCTGTCTGGTCAATATAGAGCTTCGTGGTCAGAAACGGCCAGAATCCGTGATCCATCCAAACGCGTGTAATGCTGTTTCTGTCTGCCTTGAACTCGCCCTGTCTCCCGCCTATGATTGTGGCGTTCGTCCCATCCATTCTGACTCCGCCGTAATTATCGACAATCATCTGGCGCACGCCATCAGGATTCATAAAAAGCAGTGACAGGCAGTCCTGCCAGAGATCTCTCCACCCTCTGCCGCCCTTGCCGTAGTCGTGATGCGGAAGAAATGAACATCCATAGAGGCGCCGCAGGATTGGCTGGAAACAAATCCACCTCAGATAACTGTCCGCTGCCTTATCGCCGGTCTGAAAAGATACATTGACCTTTTCCTGCCAATAGTCGTTTGTCTTCCTGATGGCATCACGCACTTTGTCCTCACTGTCATAGAAGGAGACCACATTCCGCATATCCTTGATTGCTGCCGCAGCGCCAATGATGATGGTGTAGGATGCCGTCCTGCCTTTTTCAAGCTCCACACGGTGAAATTTCAGACCGCCCAGCGCTTCTTTCCCGTCAATCTGTACGCCTGCCTTCACGCCCTCTGCATTGTTCTTTACAGCAAGCGGTGCAATCAGGCTTCCCCCTTCTCCGATAAATGTCTCTGTGACTGGGAAAAACTGTTCTGGCGCCTCTTTGCTGCCCGATACGCCATACACAAAATAGGTAATCTCATTCTTTTGGTGCCCTCTCTCATCAAAGGATAATTTGGGCTTTACTTCTATGCCCTGCCTTGTCACTGCTATTTGGTGCAAAAGCGAAGTTACATGGCGGTGGTCCCGTATATTGTCCGCACTTCTTCCATAGATTGGAACTGCTGCAATTGGCGTTATGGCCTGCGTATGGTCTGCTGTATTCTCGATCACAACATGCAGGATCTCTACATTGTGGTCAGACGGCACAAAACTTGTGACAGTTGATTTGAGCTGGTATTTAGACGATTTTCTGGTCACAGTCTGCCACATGAAACCTGCCTCCATGCTGCATTCATCCTGACGCGCCGTATATTTATCACACTCTGCCTCCGCTGACATGCCTGTCGCTGACCACGCGCCCACACCTTCTATACAACACCAGAAATTTCTGGACGATTTATTGTTGTGCAGGTTTTCACTGCTCACTGGTTCGAGCAGAAACGTGTTCTGGTCTAGTTTGCTGTCTCCCGCAAAACTGGGTGTTACACTGGATTTGATACCCTGCTCTCCGGCAACCGGAAAATACAGATATGTGTAGTTGTCAGGATGATTTAATGTAAAAATCTCATTTTCATGATCAAATGCGATCTGATTTGTCGATACGATGGTTTCTGGCTGCATATATTTCCTCCATTCTTTAGCACTGGTTCTTATTTCCTGTTGAGAGCATACCGTATTTTCTTGGTAATGAAAATCAAATTCATGGTAAAAATGTCAGATTCATGACCTAAACATAAAAAGCATTTGGATTTTTTGTTTTCCAAATGCTTTCTGATTCTTTAGATGTTGATGTTGTACCGGATTGGCGCCATTTGCTGCAACATCCCTGCCAGAAACACGACACCGAAGATTTACTCCCTCTGTTGCGGTTGATGATGTTTCAGACAAGATTTTTATTTCTTTATCTTGGTCTTGGAATATTCCAACACCCGTCTATTTGACAGAACTGTATCGTTTGTCGTTTTTTGTCCCTATTGTGTATGTTCCCCTGTCACGGCATCGCCCTTTCCTGATACATGACACAGCAGTCCTTGCCGCAGAAGGAAATCCCATAATTGCCGGAGAGTTCATAGCCGTCGTCCTCTAACTCTAGGACATATTTTTTGTCCTCGATCTGCTGTAATGCCTCCTTGGCTTTTGCTTCTAGTTCTTTAATCTTTTTCGTCGTTTTAAATTCTACGATAAACGCCTCCTTGCGGCGCGAGATGGGTTTTACGAACAGATCACACCTGCCTTTTCCTGTCTCGCGGTTGGATTTGGTGCGGTAGCCCTTCATCCCCGACAGCAGTCCCGCTACCAGCCCGTGATAATAGTTTTCGCTCTCATCAAAAGAACTGATCGTCTCGTACAAAATGTCTGTCAGCTCTTCTTCGAGTGTCTGCGTGTCTTTGTTGACGAAGGCGGTGTGCAGCCGTGTCAGGTCGCGCTCTTTCATTTTGCGCTCAAACCATGCCATGATCTTTTCGCGGAAAATATAACGCACCTCACGGTTTGGAATCGCAAGCGTCAGATAACGTGTATCGTCCGCTCCCATGCGCTCGCCCACTTTCTTGAAATACCCAGTAAAAAACATAAAGTTCCACAGATTTTCCATATTCTCATACACTTCGCCGTAAGTGATGTCCTCATGTACAGGCTTCTCAATGGTGCCGCCGTCGATCAGATTTTCCAGCTCGCTCTTCACACTGTCGTCCGCAAGCTCGATCAGCCGCCGCACTACGTTGTTGGAGGAGGTATTTGCCCAGTATGAATGCGGGTATTCCTCCTCATGGCTTTTTAAAGCTTTCACATACCGGATAACACTCCACGGATTATAGACATTCGTATTTCCAAAAATATAACCATTGTACCATTCCTTAATCAGGTCATACTTATGCTCTAGTCCGTAATCCCGGCAAAGTTCGCGGACTTCTTCCTCTGTAAATCCAAAATACTCTCCATAATTCCAGTCAAGAATCGAAATCACTTCAAGATTATTTAATCCAGTAAAAATACTTTCCCTTGAAATCCTAAGACAGCCTGTAATCACGGCAAATTCCAGACTGGCGTTGGTCTTAAAGGCAGACTCGAACAAAGTACGGATAAACCCTATCATTTCCTTATAGAATTTTTCCGCAAACGCGTTCTCTAACGGCACGTCATACTCGTCAATCAATATGATCACTTTTTTTCCGTAATACTTTTCCAGACACTGTGACAGAAATTTGATGGAATTGTTGTATGCACTGCGGTCTGCCTTGCGCATCCGAATCTCCATATAGGCGTCCCGCTCCGCTGCGAGCCGTTCATCCTGCAAAATGTACTGGTGTCTTGCATACTCGTCCGCGATCTGCCACTTGAGCGCCTCATATGCAAGGGTGAAATCAGGCTGCTTGGCGTCCTTCAATGTCAGATTGATCACGGGATAGTTTCCCATATGCGCAAGATACGCCTCCCCCGCCTCCATGATTTTCATATGCTCAAAAAGATATGCGTTGTCCTTTTTCGTGCCGTCGTCCGTGCGCATGTCCTCAAAGAAATATTGCAGCATACTCATATTCAGCGTCTTGCCAAAGCGGCGCGGGCGGGTAAATAAATTCACACTCCCCTTTTTGTCCAACAGTTCTTTCATGAACCATGTCTTATCGATGAAGTAATATCCTCTCGTCACCAAATGCTCAAAGTTATCGACCCCTACGGGTACTGGTTTGTAATCCATACTGCCACACTTTCCTTTCTATATTCATATGCACAGATTTACGCGCACAGCGTCTCTTTCTGAACAGCTTCTTAACTTTAGTATAGCGGATGCTATGCGTATTTGTAAAGAAAAAACCGGGTGAAAAGCACCCTTGCTTTCACCCGGTCTGTCATTGTACTAATCCTTTACCATCTTCTTGTCTGCCGGCGGATATTTTATATCATAAATATCTGCACCGTATGGTATATCCAGTTTCTTATCGGCACTCAGCACATACTCCTTACCGCCGATCTTAAAGACCGAACCAGTCTCATAATCCTTTAAAACATTTTGGTTCATGAACATGTTATAAGTGGCATCATAACGCCACTTAGGGAGCACAACACCTGCCACACCGTTCGAGTAAAATAACTCCTGCTTCTTTGAACCTACTTGGACACTGAAAAATCCCTCCGTGATACCGGCGTCATTGAGTATTTTGCGCTGTTCATCATGAGAATAGTATGCTCTTCCATAGAAGCCTTCACACCCAAGGATTCCCCAGAACGAACCCATTTCAGCGCTTTGTCTGTACTGCTTTTCCGCTAACTGTTCAGAATAAGGCTGTGAGAGACTATCATAAACACATGCCAACGCACGATCATTCCCATCACGATCTTTATATTTATAATACTTGCCTCTCTCAAATACAATCTCATTATTCTCTGCCTTAATTTCCAGACACCGATCACAATCCACAAATGGAATATCTTTTTTGGGATAATTCACGCCGTTTATGATAATATTCGTTTCATCTGTCATGACATCACGCTTAAAATTAATTCTATCTAAAACTGCATTAGAGTATTTTCCTATATGTTCTGGCTTGTTTCCATAGCTTACATACATACTGTCCTTGCTGGGTACATAGCTGTCCATCCCACTTTTGGGATATCTTGGTATTGTATGCTGCATTTTTAAGAGACCAAATAGATCATTGCTGTTCTTTTCTGGTCTTAGCAGATTTAATAGATCTATGTTATGGTTTAAATTGTTTATCCTCATAAATCCCTCCTATTTAAATTTTGCACTGTATACAACTTTCTTTTTAATCATAATACACTCCTATCCGCTGTCTTGTATTGGCAGCTATAAAACAATTGATTGTTACACTGCCATTCTATCACATATTCAACGAAAAATGTCATTTTGTCCCTATTCTGTCATATAGTGGCTTATTCTGTCATTCTCCGTTATCATTTCCCCCAGACAGACCCCAATTCCAGACAATCCCGTCATCAGTCCCACTTGATATTTGTCCTGCGGCATCATCTTTTCTGACAATATCGTATTGACGATCTCACTTGCAACAGCACCCATCATTTCACATTGTTTTGAGGTTAGTTTGTACTGTTTCTGATATTCCTTCATAATCCTGTAATTGCCCGCCATACCATGACACAGGCACAAACCATCTCGAAAAGACTGTTCAAATAAGATCTTCGCAGCGTACTCGATCTCTCTCCTTACAGCAGTTTTCTACCTCCTAATTCGTAAATACAATCTCGACTACAAACTTTTGATTCCTATACGAGATCTCTATGATTCCATCATATTTTTTAACGGTGTCTTTTACACTTTCGAGTCCCCACCCATGATTGCCCGAATCTTCTTTACTGGATACCAGTCTTTTTCCATCCTGTATTGGTTCCTCTGCGTAACTATTTGCTATATATAATCGAAACATACTATGTCTTTCCTGTATTTTGAGCGCTATGTATCGTTCATCGCTGCATTTTCCCGCCGCCTCCACTGCATTGTCAAGCAAATTTGCGAGAAGGACAAAGAACTCACTCTCCTCGACGGGGAACTTGTGCATATCCACCATAAAACTGCTTTTTACTTGGCTTTCTCTGCATTGTTCTGCAATCCTGCCAATCAGGTTATCAATCATGCCGCTGCCTGTATAGATTTCATTGGATGAACTGTGTTTTCCTCCACACTTCTCCTTGAGATACCTTAAACCTTTCTCATACTGTTTCTGCATCAGGCAGTCAAACAAATACTCCTGCTCATATCTTCTGTCATGATTCTTTTTGCGCTTTTGATTGATCTCGTCGTTTAATAGATTATAATATAGCATCATTCTGCTCTCATTTGCTAATAAGATATGATTCGTCCGGATCACAGTATGATACTCCAATACAAGCACTAAGCATACAATAATTAACAATAAAACAATAGTAAGTGCAATCATTAAGATCACAGAATGAATGTCATATCCACTATCCCAGTCTACATTTATCACATAGAGCACTATTACAAACTCTAAAAATCCCGTAAAAAAGAAAAATATTTTTTGAAACGGCATTTTGTTTATAAACCTACTTATATCTTTCTTTTGTCGCACACAATATACAAACAAGATGATTTCTATACATAAAGTACTAATATAAGTCCATTGAAATGCACCCGTTACACAGTCATTATAACTCAAACGATATACTGCCGCACAAATCAATACTGTTGGCAGTCACACCAACAAAATTGTCCCACTAACAAACATACTCCATGCAACAGACTTCCAATGCACATTGCTCATCATTATAATTAAACTCAGGCATAATAGTGGCATCATAACAAATAATACATCAGGAAGACACTGCAATAATATAATATTCGTCGGAAGCGCTACAAATAAATACACCCCTAACACCACAACCGCCGCAGTTCTTGCCAGTCTTCCCCTAAGTTTTTCTTTTCCACAGATTTCTACAAACATTCCCACGCTGAGCGCCAGTTCTATAAAGGTCTCTAACACACCACATACATTTCTAATAATCATTCTTCACTCCGCCAGTAGGCTATCAGTAATTCCCGTACCTTCCTGTATCTCGGTCGGCTTATCCTGAGCATCCTGCCATCTTTTAAGATTAGCTGGTCTTTCCTGATAGACTCTATCTGTCTCAGATTCACGATATCGCTCTTGTCCACATATACAACTTCGGAAGATGCGAGTGATTTCATAACCTTATCAAGCGTTTTTCTCTCCCTGACCACCCCATTTCTGTAATGGATGTTAATATACTTTTCTTCCTTTTCAATACTAACAATATTCTTTAACAAAATCCGTTCTGCACAGTCCGACGTATCGACCACATAGAACCGCTGGTCAATCCGGTCTATGACGCCCAATACATAGTCGAGTGCCTCTGTTATTTTTTCAGACAGCATTCTCTTTGGAATAAAACGATATGCATTGACTTCAAACGCCTGCGGCGCACATTCCAGATGGTTTGTCACATAGATGATCACCGGTTCCAGATAGAAACTGCGGATTTGATATGCCAGATTGATTCCTGTCCGCTCATCTTCCAGCTCCACATCCAGAAAAAACAGGTCAAAATACTTCTCTGCTGCCAAATCCCGCAGCAATTCTTCTCCATCCTCGTACATACAAATTTCGTATACTTTGTTAGGATACTGGTCAAAATAATGCGCAATAAGACTTCTTAGTTTTTCTCTTTCCCCGCTCTCATCATCAATAATAGCAATATGGTATGACGTATCATCAACACTCAGACCATACATAGACATTCCTCCTATTTTACAGTTTTATATTTTAGTATACAACAAAAAACGACAGAAATGCACTGTTTGTCCTCTTTCTGTCGTTTTTTGTCCCTATTCTGTATGTTCCCCCTATATCATAAAAGGGTGCCAAACTGATAGACCTTGCACCCTTTTTATTTGCTATTATTTCATTCTATTCTTTGATTTCGTCAATATCTGTCAAATTAACACCAGAAACATTCAGTAATGCTTTTAAAGTTTGATATTCTTTCTTTAATTTTGCATATGTTTCTGTAGCATTTTCTTTTTTGGCTAAACACATATATTCCTGAATCTTTTTGAAATCTTCAAGTGCTCTTTGTGTTATTTCTAAACCACTAGGCATATATATTCACCTCCCAATTATGAAACACATTGTTGTATCATTTTTAGTATAGCATAATCGAGTAACAAAGTCTATCAATTTTCTATCACACAATTGACGTAGTCGTTTTCTTTCCCACCAAAACATCAGATACATAAATTTTGCTGTCCTTCATGCACTATCCAATCAGGCATTCCTTCCCCCTGAATGCAAAGCTGTATTTGCGTATCTGTTCTGGGAGAAAGCCTGCTGCAATCAGTTCTGTTTCATACTGCTTTTCCTGTATCTGGCGGTGGGCGTTTGCTACCGTATCCTCGAGCGGCTCCGCATCTTCGGAAGGTTTGTTTCCGCTGTCGAAGGAGCTGAATGTGTGGAGTGCAACTTTGTTCATGAACATGTTCATCTTTCGGACATTATTACTTAGGAGAGCGCGGATATTTTCTGAAAAACCATTGCCTGAAACACCGCTGTATTGTCTCCATTTTTGCAGGAAAACTGCATATGTGTGCCCCTTACCTGGCAAAGCCCTGCGCGCTCTAATGCACAGCACAATCCAGCATAGGCGTTGTCCTCCTCATAGCGCTCCACACTGACCAGATACCCTTCGGGCTTGATGCGCGCCGCAAGTTCCTTTGCATACGCGCTATGGCGTTTGGTAAGTTCCCCGACTGACAGCGCTGCCGGATCCGGTTCTTCACAGAGTGCTTTCCACCGGACATTTTCATGCACTGTCCGGCACGAAAACAGCGTGTCACAGCTCTTAGGCTGTCGTCCGTCCGCGCTGTGAAAATGCACATTGTGTACCTCAAGGCGCGCTGCAAGCTCCTCTGCCGCCAAGACTGCATTTGGGGAAAGATCCAGTCCTGTGACTACTGAATCAGGATGGCGCAGTGCGAGAAAACAGGTCAAAACCCCGTTTCCACATCCCATGTCCACAAGGTCTCCCGATAAAAACGAGTCATACCTGACAAGATACTCCAATACTCTTTTGAAAAACACGCGGTCATAGTAGGACGCTGCCAGCAGGCTCATCTGCAAACTCTGGTTCAGGTAAGCGGCAAGCTCCTCCTGACGGTGGAGATAGGGCGTCTCCTCCGCCCCATAGACGAGCCGGTTCTCTGACTGGTCATACAGTTGGGTCAGCCGTTCAATGTGCCGCTCCCCCTCGTCTTGTCCATAGGCTTCGATCAACGCCGTATCCAGCTCATGAATCCTGCGGATGCCAGCCCGTGTGAGATACTCTTTAATATCCAAATCCAGCATATTGCCCTCCTTTCGCAGTGTGTTGATATTGCCTATTTTACCATTCTTTCTAAGAATTTACCAGATAAAAATTCACGCTGGAAGGGTTCATTGACAATGCCGCCCCGCGGGACTATACTAAAAATCAAGGAGGTGTACCTATGAAAAATAATCCCTATGCAGTGAGTGATATCACGCTCTGCTGCCAACAGTGCAGCAACCAATTTCCCGCGCAGCGCATTCATTGTATTGATGCGTCTGTCTGGAAAGAAGGGCGCCAGCTCTTAGATGAACAAAACTTCTTCCGTCCTGTCTGTCCCCAGTGCAAAGCCCGGACAGAGCTTGCCTATCCCAGCCGTTATATCGACAAAGAACTTGGCATCAGCGCCGCACTGCTTCCAGAGTTTGAAACGGCGGACGAGGAGGCACTCTCATACATCAATTGTTGCATCAACCAGTTAACACCGGGCGGAATGCAGCACAGAATTGTGACGAATTTCTATGCGATGGCAGAGCAGATGCGCATTCGCAGACATGGTTTAAACGACAGGGCAGTCCAGCTCATGAAACCCTTTATCATCGGTAACCTGCAATCACAGGGCGTCGAAGTGTGGAACGGCTTTTTCAGGAAAGTCATACACCCTGAAACCGCAGAACAGATGGAGGATACCATCTATTTCTCCGTGCAGGAGGACAATGCCGCAGTTTACAGCGAAAATGTCTATCAGTTCGATATCTATCTGACAAACGGTGATATCCTTTGTCAGGGCATCAACGATACCGCCTATCAGATTTGCATGAATATCTTAGCGGAAAAAGGCTTGGCAGAGGATGACGGACAGTTCCACCTCTACGACTTGTCTTGGGCGATTCGTCTGCACAACAGCCTGCATGATGATTGAGAAAGGGGAATGAGAGACAGATGAAATCAAGTATTGAGAAAGAAGTGTGGCGTCTGTACAACGCTGGAAATATCATGGAAGCATTTGAGTACTATGCTACCGCCCTATGGCACGGCAAGGAGGACAGTATGGAGCCCTTTGCCGCATGGCTCGAGGATGAGACACTGGTGGAAAAAGCCGGAGAAAAGTCTGTCTGTGCACTGATTGCGGCGGTTTTGTTAAGCATCGACCGCTGTGAAGAGGCGATGCGGGAACACCTGTGGACACTCTGCCAGAATACGCTTGACCGGATCACCACCTGCGAGGACCGTGACGACACAACAGACTGGTATGTCGTATCCTGCAATCTGCACCGCCATCAGGGCAACTTTGAGAAAGCGCTGGAAGTCATCCTAAGTGGGCTTGCCAAAGGAGCTACCACCTCAAGATATACCTTTGCAGGCTTAACATATCTCGACCTTGAAAATGAGGAGGAAGCGGAAAAATACATCGCACTCGGATACCAGTCTGACCCCGCAAACGCCGCTGCCTACAATGATCTTGGCGATTACTATTTTGGCCGGAGGCACTGGCAGGAAGCGGAGCGATGTTATTACAACGTTCTGAAAACCAATCACAACAATGACTGTGACTGGGCAGAACCCTCATGGCATTTCTGCCGTTTTATGCACGATGGCAGCCTCTATGAGCGGGAACAGCTCGCCCTGTGCGCCGCTGTAGATTCCGACAATGAACGCGCGCTGCTGCTCTGCCGCATGGCAGTCTATGAACTGTTGGTCCCCAATGTCGATTATCTTGAGCCAAGTTCAGAAAGCATCATGAACCTTGTGCGCAATGTCCGCGATAACAACAACACCTCTGGCATTACAAGCTGTGCAACGACCTGTCAGGAGTCGGCGAGCAGCATCAATGCGATGCGCCTTGCAATCTCGGAAATTATGGGAAAACCCGCTCACTTTACTGTTGTTGCAAACAGGGCACAGGACCCGCCGCTTGATAAACCAGTTCACGCAGACGGCATTGTTCTATGGAATTATGCTGATCTCAACACGCCCATTCCCGCTGTCAGCCAGCCATCAGAATTTATTGGCCGCCTTGTAGGCAGACTGGCAGCGACAGAGTTTTCACTGGCTGACTGGTACAAAAATGCTGCTGCATACGCCTCTGAAATTCCGTCAGAACAAAGCGACGAACTCTACGGCGTGATGGTCTATCCTCCCAAGCAGACGGACAGCACCTATCCCCCCGAGGACTGGCTGTCACGGGTACAATTTGCAGCAGTGTGCATTCTTGCGAGGATTTCACTTCATGAGATTGACCGAATCTGCAAAGGCCAGCTGGATTGGCCGATCATTCCAGCCTTCACGCTGGCTGCATGGCTTGCCTCGCAGGAGGACGCTTACAGACAGTGGGCAGAGGATTTGCTAAATCTTATAGCAGGCAGAATTTCCAGCAAAAATTACTGTTTTTTTGAGTATGCCTACACTTGCGCGGCTTCCCTGCTGCCGGGAAAAGAGGAAGCGTACTATACAGAATTATGGCAGTGGAGACAGTCTTTGAAATAAAATAATCTAAAAAAAGAAAATCCCTCTTTTTACAGAGGGGTTTTCTTAGATTTAAAATTATTTAGATTCTTTCGAGAACGTTTCTATAATTCCTTTCATTGACCATTTATACAGGTTATCATACCATACTACACGGTCGAGCGTTTGTGCTGTAATCTTGAAGGAAACGGTCTTGATTCCGCCATATCCATTGATTCCGTGAATTGTCATTTTTCCGGTTCCCTTGTTGATATTCTTTGTGTAGCCGTTCCTGACAATCTCATAATCCGTGCCTTCCCTGAGTGTTTTCTCCACGCCGCCGACTTTGATCGTGACGAAAATCTGCTGCTCTCCTGTGATGGGATTGATCTCAGACAGTGTAATTTCCTTTCCAGTATAATACTGCGGGTTCACTTTTACTCTTGCCTTGGAAATATCTGCGCTGTCCTCTATGATTCTAAAGTCCTGATAGATTGTACCTGTATAGCAATTATTGGCGCCCTTGATTGTCGCACGGATCACATCCCCCACCACTGGCGTTTCTGTGATTGGTGTTGTGCCATCCTGTTTCGTAAATGTAACGCTGTAATCGGTTCCCTTTTTCAGCGGTTTTTGGTCAAAATCTTTGATGGTCAGACTCACATTGGCGTATTTCTTTGCATTCTTTTTGGGCACATCGGATATTATTATGTTTGTCAAATTAGCAAGATCCTGCTCAACAATGGTAAAGCTGACTGGGGCTGTCGTTCCCTTGAAATTACCTTTGCCCTTGATTTTGACGGTTGCTGTACCAGTTTTCTTGTTGCCTGAATAAACCAGTGTATAGTCTGTACCTTCTACCAGATTTTCACCGTTAAACACTGCTTTGAGGTCTGTCTGCTTCAGCTTGCTTCCGCCCTTCATATAAGGTACTTTGATGCCAGCAGTCTGATAGCTGAGCCTGCCCTCTGGATTCTGCTGGATGTCAAACGGTGCAATCTTAAATGTTTTCTTGACTGTACCAGTATATTTTCCGATACCCTTTACAGTCACAGTGGCTGTACCTGCCTTCACATTTTTGTCATATGCCACTGTAAAATCACGATTCTGCTCTGCACCTGATATCTTAACTGCTGGCTCGGCTGCATTTCCCGTGTAATACAAATTCGAAGCATTTTCGAGCTGAACATCTGACGGCTTTAACACGGCGCCTGTGATTTTGAACGTCACGGTTTTTTCACCGACATATTTTTCACCAGTGCCCTTGATCACTGCTGTCGCTGTGCCCACTTCTACGCTGTCACAGAAAACCTCATAATCCTTATGCTGTTGCAGTGTTTCCTGTCCATATTTTACGGTAAATTCAGGCACTGCTTTATCGCCTGTGTATGCTTTGTTCTGAATGCCTGTCACCTTTGCGGCGCTCATAAGCACCTGACTGCTGTTTAGCACCACAAGCTGAATCTCTTTGGTTCCGGTGTATCCGTTTGCATCCACGCCCTTGACTGCCACGGTATATGTCCCCGCGTCTGTCACGCGGTCTGCCTTGTTTCCAGCCCCGTCCTTAATGTAGTCTACCGTAAAATCCTTCTTGGTCAGTTTCTTGCCGTTTCTTGTCACGACTGGCGCAACAGTCACGCTCTTGCCCGCTTTGGGTGCATTGACATAGATGTTGGAAATATGTATATCCTCGTCTGCTAAATTCTTAGGAACAATCTTAAAATTCTTGGTAATGCTTCCAGCATAGTTTCCTTTTCCTTTAATGACTGCTTCTGCCTGCTCTGTCGGTTTTGTGTTTTTCTTGTAGCTTACGGTGTAATCCCTGTCCAGCGTCAGCAGTGTCTTGCCGTCATATACTGTTACTTCAGGTTTTAATGCTTTTCCGGTGTAGGTTACATCATGGATATCAAATGCCCAAAGCCCTTCTCGTTCTTTTAACTGCCCCAACGCTTCTGACAGCCTTGTAACCGCATTTTGTACATCCTCCTGTACTGCTGACTCACTTTCTACTACTGCCTTTGCTTCTGCAAGTGCTTTTTCGTAAATCTTCCAGCTCTCCGTTGTGTAATCATTCGGATTTAGTTTTTCACAACTGCTGAGTAATTCTTTCAATGGCTCCTTATTCACTGGTTTTGCTTCATCTTGTTTCTTTAATGCATCCTTTGCTTCCTTCAATGCAGCCAGTGCTTTTTGTACATCTTCTGGTGCCGCATCTGGTTTGTCTAACACTGCCTTTGCATCTTCCAAAGTCTTTGAAAATAAATTCCAGCTATCCGCTGTATAGTCATCTTTCTTCAGCGTTTCGCACTCAGCAACCAAGCCTCTTAATTCCTTTTGTTCTGGTGTCTCTGCCTCTGACGGTTTCAATGCTGCGCGCGCTTCTAAGAGTTTTTTATAAGCCTCCTCGGTCTCTGCCTGTGTTGCATCTGGCTTCGATATGATAGCATTCGCATTTTTCAAAGCATTCTCAAAAATTCCCCAGCTCTCACTTGTATAGTCGTCTTGTTTTAATGTTTCACATTCGCTAATCAGGTTTTGCAAATCTTCTGTTGTGATTATATTAGGCAGCAACCCTTCCTTAGCTTTTATAAGCGCTTCATATGCTTCTTTCATGGCTTCAGGCGCTGCATTTTCATCATTTTGAATTTGCTTTGCAGTTTCGAGCGCTTCTATAAAGCTTTTCCATGTTTCCTGAGTATAATCCTCTTCTTTTGAATCTTTGACAAATGTCTCACAATTGCTGATTAGCTTATTCAACTCTTCCTTAACATCGGGTTCTTCCGGCCCGGGTGTCTGAATCAATCCGCCCAGCGCTGCCGTGCCAAAGACACTCGGCGACGACCATCCCATTCCAGACTCGTCGTACCAGCTGACGGTTCCGATACGCGTTCCGCCCTCTGCATCATTAATCTGCAGATCAATTCCTATCGTACCGCCTATCGCCGGCGTAATATCCGTCCATTTGTATGCAGCCTCGATCCGATATCCCTTATCTGTCTGTACCGCTGCGGACAGGATATTTTCTGCTGTCCATTGCTTTCCGTTAAAGCTCTGTTCATTTACAAAGTTCACTCTGTACTGTTTATCATCCTCCTCATAAGAATCCGACTTATGATTATTTTCATCAATGAACACTTCGAGGGAATCCTGCTCATGTACCACTTCGGAACTGTTATCAAGCACCGCGTCTGTCACATCTGCAAGCACATACAGATACTGCTCATCCCATAAGAGTCTGGCAGAAGCAGATGCCTTTGCCGCCCCTGTCCTTATCTGGAACTGCACTTCCTTTGCCTGATCCCACACGGCTTCCTTCTCACCATCCACCTTGATGATGCCCTTGCCGACGCCGGCGATTGTCATATAGGGTTTTGTGATTGCAGAAGCGTAATATTTGCTGCTCGTTTCCTGATGCATGGTATTATCATTAAACGCATACGTCTGCCCGTTATCCGATACAGCCACATCCATACTAAAGCTCATTGACGGCACAAGTTCCCGCGGCACTGTAAACTCCGCCACATAACCGCCTTCCTGCTCCCGGCTCTCTGCCCTTGTCTTTCTAAAGGACAGGATATCTGCATTTTCCGACGCGGATTTATTCCAGTCTATATATACCGCCGCCGCGTCATCATCACTGACACTCATGTCAGAAACTGTCACTTTGATCTTTAATTCTGTGTCTGTCCAAACAGGCGTAAATGCAGCATCAACTCCCTGAATCTCATAGGTTTTTCCATTGACATACGGATCCTCCTCCGCCGCCTGCATCACAGTGATACTGCGAATGTACGGCTCTAATTTTTCTGCGTTTACAAAAGCGTAAAATGAAGGTTTCGCCTTATAGTCGTCATCAAAGAGCAGCGGAACCTGCCGCTTGCTGCCATCCGCTCCGCCTCCGACATCACTACTGTCCTGAAGCCACGAATTACCGTCGATCACGCCCCAGACCGTGATACCATTGACATCAATGTCATCCATCGCGTCAACCTCGCGCATGATATCGTAGATTTCCTTATATCTGTATGCCTGCCTCGTGTACTCATCCTGAAGCGTGGCATCTGTCCCGTCAAAATCATTGCTTGCCTTGAGATCAAGCTCTGTGAGCTGTATTTTGCCGACAATTTTACCATACCTTATTGCTGCGTCCTTGAGCTGTCTGGCTGTCGGAGAGGAAACTGTATGGTGCGACTGCATTCCCATCGCGGATATCCTTGTCGGAAGCGTTTCATCCTTCTCATGAGATTTCACTTCCGTCAACAGCTTTTCGATGCCAGATACTTTGATTTCTACGCACTCATTGTAATCATTGTAATAAAGTTCCAAATCTGACGGTGCATAGCGATTGGCATAGCGGAATGCATTGACAATAAAATCCTCGCTCTGATATACCCGCCACCAGCTTGACTTCTCATCTTCATGTCTGTACGTGCCGCTGCCGTCGCTGACTGCTTCATTCACGACATCCCATCCGTAAAACATATCTTTATAAGGGCTGTCATTTCCTGTATAGTGTTCGAGAACGGTCTTGATGTACCACTCCTGACGGGCATCCATCTCCTCTGGACTTGCATCCGGTTTCTCCTTATCCCAGTCCTCATGGAAAAACCATTCCGGCGCCTGTGAATGCCATACCAGAACATGTCCTCTGACTTTGATGGCTTGGTCTGACTTTTCTTCATTCCATTTTTTGAGCGCATCCAGTATCTTGTCCGCCCTGCTGTAATCAAGCGTCGGAACCGTGAAATCTGTCATCTCTGTGCCGTCTGCACGCGTCCAGGTAATCGAATGTAATTCCGGCGCCTTGTCATTGCTGTAGCCAAACAGGGCATCCATCTTCATCTCATTCTCAAAGGTTACTGCGTTAAAATGTTTGTGCACCAAGTCCATCAGCGGCTGGTCTGACAGATCCGAAACCGTGAGCAGCGCGCCTGTATACGCATCAGTTCCGATTCCCTTATCGTTGCTGGAAACGGTATCCTTGAGATTTGGAATTTTCCACTCAATCTCCTTGACCGGCTTCTTGATCTCACGGAGCGTGACACCTGTGACATAGTAGCTGCCTTTTACGCAGTCGCCACTGCCATATTCTGTCCCCTGTTCGAGAATCCTGATGACGAACTCCTCTGCCTCCCCATCAAATTTGGGATTGAAGCTTCCCTCGAATTTTGTCCACTTTCCTGCCGGAATCTGCTTGATACATCCGCTGTCCAGTATTCCTGAAGAATAAGAACCCCAGTATTCCGGTTTCGGTTTTCCTTCCACCTTCACAAACGGCGCAAAGCAGACTTCTCTCTGATTGGCAGGTGCATCCTTATAGTCCTCTGCATCCAGCATCGCATAAAACGAATACTCATAAGAACTGCCTGATTTGAGAATGCCTGTCATATCCTGTGCAAAACACTCCTGGCTGCTCGTTCTGTTCTCAATGACGCCATAGGTCGTTATATCATCAAAGACTGGCTGATCCGCTACGGCAGTTGATATTGATGCTTCTCCTTTTGCCTTCTCCCACATAGAGAGGTCTTCCTCGGCAAAATAAGGGTTTTTCACCAGATTGTCACCGTACTCGACATCCCCTTTGTCGATGACCGCCACACGCAGGTCGTCGATGCAGAAGGAAAGTCCGTCGGAGCCTGCGAATTCTATTTTTACCTGATCATGCTGATCATGTGCCGGCAGTTTAAATTGTCCACTTACCTTTTGCCACTGGGCAGCGTCAAGCGTTACTTCCTTATCTAATTTGATCTCGGCGTTTTTGGCGCCTCCGCCGCTGACTTCAAGGCGGACTGCACCGTTTTCCTGCCCTTCTGAAAGCTTTGCATAATAGGTAAACTCATAGGTGCTTTCCGGCTGTATCAGTGCTGCGATTCCTGCATCTTTGATCTGTGCCTCACTCTTTCCGTCAAACGGGCTGACTTCCAAATAGTAATCTCCACAGTCTGATGATGGTTTTTCACTATTCTCATACGCTTTCCGGCTGATTCCATTCTCATTCCATGATGGACCATTCCACCAGTAAAGCTTTCCTTTGTCATCTAATCCTTCAAAGCTTGTATTATACTCTGAAAGGATATTCTCAGAAATCTCTCTGTCATCTCCTGTATTATCATCATCCACTGCCGCGATTCTCAAATCATCAATACAGAACACAAGATTTTCTGATGCTACAAATCTTACTGCAACTTCTTTGCGTTCAGGATGTGCTGGTAATTGAAAGGTTCCGCTTACTTGCTTCCACTGCTTACTGTCAAGTTCCACCTCACCACTGTCAAGCTTTATCTCAGCATCCTGTACCGTAGACCATTTTTCGCCCACACTTTTTACTTCCAGTTTTACCGTTCCACCATTCATTCCGTCTGCCAGTTTGGCATAATATGTAAATTCATATAGTACTTCTGGCTTAATCTTGCTGACAATCTCATCACTGCAAATATAGGATCCGCTTTCTCCCTTCGCCATATCAGGATGGACTTCCAAATAATAATTTCCACAGTCTGATGACGGCTTTGCTTCATTTTCGTATTCTTTCTGCATAAGTTTATCGTTTGCGCCATTTGTTAAATGATTCCACCAGTAAAGTTCCACAGCATCATTTACTTCTTCAAAGCTTGTATTAAATTTTGAAAGAATATTATCCTTCTCCGCAATCTGCCTGTCACTCTTTAATGCCTTGATTTCTTCCTCTGTCTCTTCTTCCTCTGTACTTTCCGTTTCTGTTTCCGTTGTCTCTTCTGTACTTGTACTTTCTACCGTAGTGCTTTCTTCTGTCTTTTCCGTCTCACTTTCTGTTTCTGTACTATTCTCTTCCTTACTTTCTTCCTCTGTACTTTCCTCTGCCTTACTTTCTTCTGATGTACTTTCTTCTGCCTTGCTTTCTTCTGATGTACTTTCCTCTAATTTACTTTCCTCGATAGTACTTTCTTCAACCGCACTGCTGACTGAACTGTTTTCTGTATCACGCTCTTCTGTACTGTTTTGTTCGGCTGTGCTTCCCTCAATATTGCCCGCTTCACTTTCCCTGACAGCGCTCTGTTTCTCCGCATCTTCTTCGGCAATACGCTCATCGTCTGCCTTTTGTTCTGTATCGTCCGTCTGAGTCTCCTCCGACACTTCTGCGGCACTGGCCATGACTGGATTCACACTTCCGGCAAACAGCACGCCTGACAGCAACAATGCCAGAATTTTTTTGCTTTTGTAATTTTGCATATTTTCCCTCCTTCAAATTTGTATAATATTACCAATGAAATAATTACTTATGTTTACATTTTATACTTTTCAAGCCCTCATGAAACCTGTCAAACTAAATATCATATCCTGATTTTTTATGGAAATTTGCAAATTTATCCATAAAAAATAAAAAAACAGGAATAATGTTTCCTGTTAAAATAAACATCTATTCCTGTTTTTTATATTACCATATTCTATAATTGCCGCTAAGCGCTAAAAATGCAAATAAATATAAACAATTGTCATAGTATCTTCTCTTTCCAGTGCGCATGGGCAGATTCCAGAATCTCTCTACCCACTCCCTGCTGTACGCGGTGGATGCTGCAAGCACCGACATTGCTACCGTCGCCGGAATTGCTACTGGATGAAGCGCCTGTTCTCCCGCAATGTTCCCATCTGTCTCGTAGATATGGTATGTATCCTCCCTGCTGTCTTCCAGCAGAAATTCCTGTATCGCCTGCGCCGCGTGACACTGCCCCTCATCTATGCCAAACCACTCATAATCCAGCCCGATGTTTGCCACAGTGCGGTAAGAGTCACTGTAAAACCAGTCATGCCTGTCGTCTGTCCACGGCAGCTTCCTGTGCATCGGACTGCCGTCAAACTCCGCATACTCCGCCGAAAAACCTGTCTTTGGATGACAGGCTGCCGCAAGATATCTGCGGCTCTCTTTTGCCGCCTGCGCCCAGAATTCCCTATCCTCCTCATATGCCCACAACGCAAACAGCTCATAAAAATGCGGCAGATGATACGACGGATCTGTAAAATCACACCCCGGCACGAATAAAATCTGATGATTCTCCTTATTCCACATTGGCACTCCGGGTCTGCCATTCTCTCCTTTGTGGAGACAGGCACGCAAAATCTCCTTTGCCTCATGGGAATAATTGAAAATCCCCTCTCTGTCTCCCCACCTGTGCGATGCAAAAAACAGTGCCATTGCAAAAAACTCTTCCCCATCGGGTGCCGGGCTGTCCGCATTTTTGGTTCCATCCGTCGCGCAGGACCATGCAAAATACCCTTCATTTTCCCCGTCCTGCATCCACATATAGTTCTTTGCCCACTTCCAGAGCCGGTCAAATTCTGCATGCATGTCCAGTTGCACACAGAGCATCATTCCGTATGACATTCCCTCAGTGCGGGCGTCATTATTTCCTGTATCCATGATATAAGCCATATCATTTTCCGCCGTATAGTAAACGCGCTCTTCCTCCTTTCCGAAGAAATAAAAGTCCCGAATCTCCAAAAGCCGGCTCTCTACCTGCACTGGGTCTATTCCCATCTCCGCAAAGATATTGCGATACTGTCTCTTCATACAAACCTCCAATCATATACCTCATAACCCTCTCCTAAAAATATAAAATAAAGGTCATGAATCCCTTTTAACTTCTTGTTCACCGACTCCCTGCAGGCTGTAAGTCTGTGTGCGCTCTCTGGAATAAGCGGCGCGATACACACTTCCTCTCCCTGCGGACTGTCCAGGCACACCTTCACACAGCCTCCGGCTGTACCGCGCACAGTCACCTCCAGGCATTGTACTGTCTTTTCTCCAAAGTCCACACCGCATACTCCTGTCCAGCACCCGTCAGATATCCCTGTGAGAATCATGTCGCCAGAACCACAGTTTACAGCGTTTTCGCCGTACTGTGTCGTGGAGACTCCTCCCATAGACGCCATCATAACCGCCTTGTTCCTGCGGTATGGATCAACAGGCTTCGTCTGAGCCACACCCTCTCTTGTCATCTGTATCATATGAACGCAGCCGTTTTCTTCTACCTGCATTGTATCAATGCTAGTGCTCCTGTAATTTTGCAGAATCCCCATCCTCTCCTCAAGTATCCTTGTATGATATGCTATATACCACTGTTCATCAAAAAGAAACATACAATGATGATTATTTCCTTCCAAACCGAAAAACCAGTCAGGATTCTTCAGGACCGGACCTGCCAGTTCAAATGGCCCCATCGGATGCATACCAGTCATGACCATAATCTCACCTCTGTCAAATCCAAGCGCCTGCACCTGATCTTCTGGTATGGAAAAATTAGAACAATAAGAATAATAATATCTGCCATTTATCTTATTGATACCAGAATCTTCAAAAAGATAAGGTACATCCGCAATCACTACTGGCTCTCCCTCCAGACTCTGCATATCCTTTCCCAGTTTTGCCACTCTCGCAGTTCCCGGATTGGCAGCCATCTCTGCACTGGGAATCCCACCGCCAAAATAAATATAGGCCTCACCATCGTCATCCACCAGCACTGCCGGGTCAAACAGCCAGGTCACCTCACTGCATGCCGGCGTCTGCCTTGAAATCAAAGGTTTGCCCAGACTGTCTCGAAATGTTCCGACAGGGCTGTCTGCCTCGAGCACCACAATGCCATCTCCGCCGTTTGCAAAATACAGAAAGAATTTCATCTTCCCATTGATCTCCTTGCAGGCTGCCGCAGGCGCCCATGCGTTTCTGCACCACTTCGCAGCACCATTACTGCCTGCCGCATACACGGTGCCATGATCTGTCCAGTTGACCATATCTTCCGATGAGATGACATTAATGGTATCGATCTGAGAATATATGTTTTCCGATATGACACCGTCCCCGTTGCAGATAAAAGTATCACCTGTCATATACAGATAAACCCTGCCATCATACACCAGTGCGTAAGGATCTGCACCAAACCGCTGTGTCATGACCGGATTGTGTTCCCCATGCTTTTTATATCCTGGCTTTAATGCCATATTCCTATACTTTTCCTGCACTTCTTCCAGTTGCATCTCTTTTATCTCCCTCCTCTGTAAAAACTGTCTCCAAAAAAGGCTATCGCATGACGCAATAGCCCGATTATCCGGCAAGCTGTATTCTGCGTTCCAGTTCCCGCTGCATTTCCTCAAAAAAAATTTCAGGCCGGCACGCCTCATAGCTCTCCATATACTCCTGCCACATTGAATCAAAATCTGCTGTCATGATAACCCGCGGCAGATACTCATTTTTGATGCTTTTCATCTGATCCCACACTCTTCCCGCTTCTGATTCCTGTGTCAGCATCTCGGAATGAGAGTACATCGGAAACCACGGTCCCGGCTCATCATTGGCTCCTAACATATCCACATATGTTCTGCATCCATATGCAGCCAGACACTCTTTCACATCAGAAACCAGCGCATCCATAAACTCATCCTCCTGATACTCCGGTGAAAAAGCATTGATTCCGTCGCTAAGCATTCCCTCTATCCGCGGAAAGTAAGTATACATACAATAATGTGCATTGCTGTACTCTGCGTTCCTCGACAATTCTCTCTGTTCCGGCGTCCTGTAAAACACACCGTTTACATAGACATTATAGTCCGCTCCCTCAACGCCCCAATATCTGAGCTTCAGAATCTCCTCGTCCAGAAGATCATTGAGAAACTGCATTGCTCCCTCCACATCCTCACAGCTTATGGTGATGGCAATGCCATCGGCGGCACTCAGCTCCGACCCACGCTTTACATGCCACTGATTGGTGACACTCCTGTCAATCGTGATCGGCAGCGGCACATATCCGCAGCCCTGCTCATCCAGTCTTTCGAGCGAACTGTTGACATCATAAGCAAACTGCCACCACTGGTCCACCATGCCGAGCACCCTGCCGCTGGCAAGCTTTCCGAGATATTCCTGATAACTCTGTGTAAAAAATTCCTGATCAACAATCCCCTTATTGTACTCCTCATTTAACTTCTGAAAGTACTTCTTGGCTGTCCTCGTCGTATTATAATCCCTGACTGTCAGCGTATCCGTATCCACGATACAGCTGCCGTCATTGGGATATCCGTCCAGGAACTGGGGCGGATTTTCCAGACAAAAATACCGCCAGTCATCACAGAGTATGGTAAATGGAATATTCGCTATATGCTCTCCGGGATGAAGCGGATCTTCCATTTCAGGATTTGCCGCCGCATACGCTTCCAGCAGATCAAAATATTCATCCAGCGTTCGGATTTCCGGATACTCCGCCCACTTGAGCACCCGCGTCTGTATCCAGAATGCCTCACCCTCATGCAGCACCTCTGCTGCCTCGCCATGCACAATGCCAAACTGCGGCATCCAGTAAATGTGCCCGTCTGACTGACGAAATCTGTCCCACTGTTCCGCTGGCAGAAAATTTTTAATATTTGGATAATCGTCCCAATACACATCGAGCGGTATCAATGCACCTGCCTCATAGAGCGTGACACTTCCCGAGATAAAATCTGTATACTCTCCGCTCGCTATAAAAGACGCGACCGCATCCTCCGCAGATTTCCCGGAAAGCCACTGCTCAATGCACCGTGCGCCAATCTTCTGCGCAATCAGCTCTCTGATCTCATTGTCCTCATCAATCTCTTCTCCCCGGACATCGAAAAAAGCTGTAAATTCTTTGATGTTTTTATTTCTTTTGCTGTCTGTCACACATGCTGCAAATAATAAAGACAAAACAGCCGCGAACAGAACAATCACTGCTATGTTCCTTCTCTTCATCTGCCGACTCCTTTTCCCATGTCTATATCATTTTATTATACATATTTTAACTCAAAACAGCAATCTTATGTACGTTATTCCTTTACGCCGCCTATCGTGAGTCCAGTCACGAAATACCGCTGCAAAAACGGATACAGACAGATAATTGGAAGCATTGTAAGGATTGTAGCCGCGGCGCGGACCGAGGTGGGTGTAACGGTTCCCGCTGCATTCTTCATCGCCTCTGCCGAAGTACCCTGATTTGTAACAGATGACAGCAGTTTCATCAGCTCGTACTGTAATGTGGTCAGATGTGAACTCATTCTGTTGTACAGCATGGCATCAAACCAGGAGTTCCACTGTCCTACTGCCACAAACAATGCGACGGTCGCATATACCGGCTTGCAGAGCGGAGAAATGATCTTCACAAAGATCGTCGTATAACCTGCACCGTCAAGCTGTGCTGACTCCTCAAGGCTGTCCGGGATTCCTGTCATATATGTACGGATTACCAGCATATTAAATGCGCTGAACATACCCGGAATTACATATACCCAGAAACTATTAGTCAGATGCAGACCTCTGTACAACAGGAATGTCGGAATCATACCACCGTTTACATACATGGTGATAACCCAGAACAGTGAGAGTTCCTGCTTGAACAGAAAATCCTTCCGGCTCACGATAAACGCCAGAATTGCATTTGCTACCAGCGCAAGCAGCGTTCCGATCACCGTTCTTGCAACGGTGATATACGCTCCTGTGATCAGATTCTGTTTCTGTAATACTGTAATATAATTCTTGAGTGTCCATTTTCTCGGCAGAAGATAAATCCCGCCTCTGAGAGCGTCTGTACCATCGTTAAAAGAAATTGCCAGCGTATTCAGCACCGGATACAGCGTAATGACTACAAACGCAATCATAAAAAGAGTGTTGCACACGACAAATACTTTATCCCATGCAGATGTTTTTATTTTATTGCTTTTTACCTTTTCCATTTGCGTCTCCTTCCTAGAACAACCGTTCTTCGCCGTTCTTCTTTGCAATCTGATTCGCGATCACGATCAGTACGATACTCACAAAGCTCTTAAAGATACCTGCCGCGGTACCGATGGAAAAGTCATTCTGGCTGATACCCCATTTCAACACGTAGATGTCGATTGTCTCGGACACACTCTTTACCAGACCATTTCCGAGCAGATACTGAATCTCGAAACCTGCATTCAGCACATTTCCCACATTCATCAGCAAAAGAATCATAATCGTCGGCTTGATACCGGGGAGTGTCACATAACGGATACGCGCCCAGCGTCCGGCGCCGTCCATGTTTGCCGCCTCATAGAGCGACGGATCAATTGCCGTGATTGCAGACAGATAAATAATCGCATTCCAGCCAGTCTCTTTCCAAACATTTGCAAAAGCCACGATCGGCCAGAAATATTTCGGGTGTGCGAAGAAGTTCAGCGGCTGATCCAAAATATGAAATTTCAACAGCAGCTCATTAATGATACCTGTACTGGAAAGGGCATCATGCAGAATACCTGTAACGATAATCCATGAGAGGAAATGCGGCAGATATGAAATCGTCTGTACCGTCTTTTTCCCTCCGTTTGACTTTACTTCATTCAAAAGAATTGCAAACACAATCGCCGCGACAAAGGTCACTACCAGATTGATGACACCCATGCCAAGCGTATTTCTGATTACACGGATAAAGGTGTCATCAGAAAACAACTGTTTGAATTTTGCCAGGCCGATAAAAGCGGAATGAAATAATCCATCCTTAGGTTTATAATTCTGAAAAGCCATCATCCAGCCTGCCAGTGGGAGATAACAAAAGATGACACCGTATACTACGATAATCAGAGACCAGATAATCAGCACTTTCTGCTTTTTCATCTCTTTCCATGTGATGTTTCTCTTCTTTTCCGAAGCCATACTATCCCTCCTTTATAAAAGGCGGACCGTCTTGATCAGTCCGCCCTGTCTGATTAATTGTACTTTGCTGCTTCCTCCATTCTGCGGTCGAGTTCTGCCTGCATCTCATCGATAAATGCCTGCGGATTGCATCCATTGTAGACTTCCATGTACTCTTCCCATGCGCCTTCAAAGTTGCTTGCCATTACCACTTTCGGCAGATATTCATGCTTGATCTCGCCCATCTTTATCCATGCCGTACCACCTTCTGTAGCGGTCGTCATGTTGTTAGAATAAGAGTACATCGGATACCATGGACCAGGAGCCTCGCTCGTACCCAGCATATCCACATAGGTCTCTGCACCATATGCATCAAAGCATTCCTGCACATTCTTGCTCAGACTGTCATAGAATTCCTTTGGCTGGTTCTCAGGCTTCATAGCATTGATGCCATCTCTGCTTGTGCCGCCATACTGCAGGAAATAAGAGTAGGTGCAGGAATGAGAAGCCTTATAAGCGGTATCTGATGACTGCGTTCTCATGTCCTCAGTACGGAAATACTCGCCGTTCTCATCCACATTGTAGTCCACATCCTTTACGCCCCAGAAGCGAAGGTCATGGATTTCCTGATCCAGCAGGTCATTGATAAACTTCATCGCACCGTCAACATCCTTGCAGCTTGTCGTGATAGCAATACCGTTTGAAACATTCAGAACACCGCCGGAATTGTGCCACTGATTCTTGATGCCTTCGTCGATTGTAATTGGAAGGGGCACATAGTTGCATCCTTTAAGATCCAGTCCCTGCTGTTTCAACGAATCATTTACAGTGTATGCAAAATCCCACCACTGGTCGATCATGCCAAGCACACGTCCTGTAGAAAGCTTTGAAATATACTCATCATAAGTCTGTGTGAAGGATTCAGGGTCTACCACCCCTTTCTGGAACTCTTCATTCAGCTTCTGGAAATATCTCTTTGCTGTCGGCGTCGTATTGTAGTCGATGATTGTGAGTGTCTCCGGGTCTACGATACAGCTTCCGTCATTGGGATAGCCATCAAGGAACTCCGGTGCATTCTCAAGGCAGAAATAACGCCAGTCATCACACAGAATCGTGTACTGGATATTAGCCGTCCCGTCCTCCATGGTAGGATTGGCCTCATTGTAACTCTCGATCAGGTCAAAATACTGATCCATGGTATGAACCTCTGGATATCCTGCCCACTCGAGCACTCTTGTCTGTATCCAGAACGCCTCGTCATTGTGCGTCGTCGCCTTCTCTTCTCCATAGATATTGCCGAACTGGTTGATCCAATAGATATGTCCATCATCCTGTCTGAGCTTATCCCATTCCGCCTCTGTCAAAAATTCTTTGATATTGGGATACTTGTCTATGTAATCATCCAACGCAACCAGCGCCCCCGCATCATAGAGCTGCGCTGTACCGTCACCGCCGTCGATAAAGTCGGGATACTCGCCGCCTGCAATGAGGGTTCCGACCGCCTCCTGCGCTGTCTGTCCGGTAAGCCATGTCTCCTTTACCTTTACCCCGGTCTTCTCCGCAATCATCTGCTGAATCTCGTTGTCGTCATTGATCTCCGAACCCGGAACTGCAAAGAACGCTGTAAACTCTTTGATCTCACCTGAATCAGATGCACCGCCCTTGTCGTCAGTGCCTGTATTGTTTGAGCTGTTATCCGCATTTGTGTTTGAGTTCGTCGATGTCGAATCACCGCCGCTGCAGCCTGTAAACATCGCAGACATCATCGCTGTTGCCAGTAAAACTGACAGTATTTTTTTGGTTCTCATGTAAATACCTCCCTTGTTGTTTTTGATAATATAATTCTACTTTATAAACAGATTAAAAAAACCCAATAAAGAATATATAAAAACATAAAAAAGTATAGATTATTAATCTATACTTTTGTTCAACTATCCGGTTTTTACAGCCTGTTTCCTGAATTTGGAAGGCGTACAGCCCTTTGCCGCGATAAACTTATTGATGAAATAATCGGTATTCTTGTATCCCACATCCTCTGCGATCTTGTATATCTTGTCATCTGTCCGCAGAAGCAGCGCCGCTGCCTGTTCGATTCGGTAATTGTTCAGGTAATCCTTGAAGGACTGGTTATACTTCTTGCGGAACACCTGTCCTAAATAGGCATTGTTAATAAAGTATTTCTGCCCCAGCTCCCGCAGCGTCAGATTTTCCGCAAAACGCGCTCTGACCTCCTGCTCGATCATTGCCAGAATCCCCCTCGACACATTTTTCCGAAGCTGTGCCAGATACTCTGCATACTCGCACGCAAACCTCTCCAGATGCACTCTGCTTCCCCGTTTCGTGCCATCCTCAAAAGCGCTCTCACTGATCAGATGCAGAATCTCCTCCTGATTGACACAGTCATCCTGCTCCGTGGCAGTATGAATCAACTGAAACAGAAGATAGTTGATATTGAGATTAATGGTCTCCCCCATTGCCCCCAGACGGCGCAGTTCCTCATACAGCTTGTCCACGGACTCGTGAATGCGCAGTTTATCATTCTGTTCAATCGCAGAGATAAGGTTGTCAAGTTCTGTCTTGCACAGAAGAATGCCGTCGCTGTTGACATGGATCTCCTCTTCATAATAATATATATTTTTCCGGTCATGAAACGCCTGAAGAGAGTTGAGCATACAGGCTGTGCCATAGGATTTTGATACGGCCGCAATATCCGCAACGCGCTTCCCAACCATCATGACAAGCTTCTGCTTGAGCGCCACACTCAGGTAATTAAATAGCTTTTCCAGATACACTTTTTCAGTGAAGTTATTCTTCGCCGCCATGTAATCGCAGTAGATCAGACCAACATCATATACATTTTCCTCAGCGGATACATCCAAAATACAGTGTGCCTCATCCTCCTTTAGAAATTCCCTGCAGCTTTGATAAAGCTTTCTCTGCATGGAGCGCATCTCCATGTCCTCCACATCCTCCGGGTCTGAGACATCCACCAGCTGAATATCAATATAACGGACTCCGTTTGAGAGCTGCATATGATTCGAAACATACTGCAGATTCATATCATCATACTTGCCAAGCAGCAAGGAGATCACGTTTCTTGCCAGATATGCCCGTTCCATCTGTCTTTTGTTCTCCTGACGCTGTATCTCTGCCTCTGACATATTGGCAGCCCTTCTGATCACTTCTGTCAGTACCTCCTTCTCAACGGGTTTCAACACATAATCCATACAGGAATATCGTATCGCCTGCTGCGCATATGAAAATTCGCCATAGCCGCTGAGTATTACAAAATAGGCGTCAGATACCTTCTCTCTGCGTATGGTTTCCAAAAGCTCCAGACCCGTCATCTCCGGCATCTTGATATCCGCTATGATCAGATCCACCTTGTTGCTCCTCAAATACGCCAATGCTTCCCTGCCGTTTTGTGCAGTCGCTGCAATCTCATAATTCTCCTTCTCCCAGTCGATGAGCTGAGAAAGCCCCTGAACGATAAATGGTTCATCATCAACGAGCAATACTTTTAACATGTTTCACCAACCCTTTCCAATGGTATCCGTATCTGAACAAGTGTCCCAACACCTTTTTCACTTTCCAGGGCAAATTTCACCCTGTTATCTGTCACCATTTTCAGACGCAGGCAGGCATTTACCATCCCCACTCTCCCTTTCTCCCGAAGGCGGTCAATGCTTGCATTCAGCATCATCTCAAACAGTTTTTGCTGCTCCTCTTCATCCATGCCGCTGCCTGTATCCTCCACTTCTATTGAAAGTTCCCGGACTCCCTCCTGCTCTTCCATATAGATGCGCACAAAGATCCATCCCTTCGTCGTCTTGTTCTCAATCCCGTGGATGCAGGCATTTTCCACAAACGTAACTACCGTCAGTTTGGGAATGTTGATGCCAAGACATGTCTCATCCACCTCCAGTTCATACGACAGTCTGTCCCCAAAACGATATTTCTGCAGTCCCAGATAAGCCTCGACAAACTCCATCTCTTTTCTGATCTCCACCGTATCCGTCGCCCAGTCTACATTCTGGCGTTCCATGACTGCAAGCTTTTCCACCATCTCTGCAATTTCCAGTTCATTGCGAAGGATACAATGCATTCGTATACTCTCCAATGCATTAAACAGAAAATGTGGATTAATCTGACTGTGAAGTGCAAGAAGTTCTGCATTCTGTCTGGCGATATCCATCTGCTGTTCCTTGATGCGGTCCTTATAGACAGTTTGAATCAAATCGTTGGTCCTTACTGCCATCCGGTTATAGTTTTCCATGAGCCTGCTGATCTCATCACTGCCGCTGATCTTGTCGATCCGGCTAAGTTCCTCGTCTCCCACATTGTCAAATATCTGGCTTAACTGCTCGATCCTTATGGTGAGGGACAAGTTTAGTTCTCTCATCAGCCACCACGGAAGAATCGCATTGGTAAGTATAAGCAGCGCAATCAGCGGCATATTGTTCCAAAGTTCTTTAAGCACATCTGTCTCTGGTTTCAGAATATAGATCTGCATCTCACTGCCATACAATGTCATCTCTTTGCGCACGCCTACTTTATGCTTTAACGTAAACGAATCGAAATTTTGATTGATGCTACTGTGTCCATCATTTGCCAGAAGAACTCTGTCTCCCTGACAGATATAGACAGGAAACTCATATCCCAGTCTTACCAGCCCCCGCACCATATTGCTATAATCCAGTTCTATTTTCAGAAATTTTTCATATCGGGTTCCGTTAAAAAAATCAAGTTTTTTGAGAAACAATACCTTTCTCTTTGGCTCAATAGAAGGATTTTTCTCATTGTCATAATAAAAATATAACAAAGTATCCTGTCCTGATTCTGTAAAAGTCTGATACCAATTTGTGTTTTCTATAACAGACAGGCGGGAAAACTCTCCTCCGTTCACTATCGTAGGGTTATCTGCATACATCGTGATAATTGTGTTATCCATACCTGCTCCGCCTTTAAAAAGCGTCGTCTTCACAAAATCCTGATAAGCCTCGACATATGCCAGTGCATCTGCATAGTTACAATTCAGGTATTTCTCTATATACTCATTCATATAGATCTGCTTTGCCGTGGCTGCTGCATAATCAATGCTGTTCGTCAGACTGTACTGTATAGCGCTCGCCTCATTTTCCATAGCGTGCTGCTGTTTCGCATTCTCGGCATTCAGAACAATATACAGCACAACGCTGTCCGTGACCACCAGCGGCAGCAGCACGCAGAACACATACAGAATCATCAGTTTTCTGCTAAGCTTAATATTGTTCATATACTGATAAAACCTGTCAGCCAGTTTTTTCCACCAATATTCTCCGTCTTCTTTTTGAACTGTATTCACTGAAAGATCATCCTCCTGTCTAAGAGTGTTTCGGAACTTTTAATACATTATTATGAATTATATTGGAAGAAATAGCAAGGACAGATTTTAACAGGTAAACTCATCAACAATATTTTCCAAATCATCTGCCATCAGTCTGTTCTCATCAGACTGAATTCTGACTGCATCTGCAATATCCGCTGTTCTCTCACTCTTTTTGACAATTTCATTAATCGCACTGCTGTTTTGCTCGGAAACTCTTCTAACATCCATTGTATTGTCATAAATCTGTCCGATCGACAGCTTGAGATTTCCGACAAATGCATTCAGTTTCTCAATATCCTGTTTAATCATCTCCACAGAAGAACTGTATTCATTGGATTTTTCTGCAAAGTCACCAAAGCTTTGCAGGACATCATTTTCCATATAATGCATCATCCTTCCAACACAGTCATTGACTTCTCTGATACTGTTATTAGAAGATTGACATAATTCCCGGATTTTCGCTGCAGTCCTCTTAGATGTCTCTGCAAGACCACCAATTTCCTCTGCCACGACTGCAAATCCTTTGCCCATCTGACCGGAACGCGCCGCCTCTATGGACGCATTGATTGATAAAAGATTGGTCTGATTTGCTATCTCCAATATTTCTGCTGCCATCCCGTTAATCTGTGACAAATTATTTAAACTGTCCAGCGCATTTTTTACAGAACTTTTTTCCGTTTCCACTTTCTCCTGGGTATTGCCAAAAGAAATGTTAGCGCTCTCTTTCATTTCTGCCGCCTCTGCAAACATATGCTCACCGAACTCAGAACTGTGTCTGAGATTTGCTGCAATCTCGTCGATTGCATTATACATACTGCCAATCTCATCATGAATGCTTACGATTGCGCTGTCAACACTCTCCAGGCTTGCAGAAAGCTGCTGCGTTGTAGCAATATTGTCAGCCACACAGTCCACCAGATCTGCGGAGGAACTTTTCAGATTCACTGCCTTTTCGTTCAGTCTTGTGCAACACTGTTTCAATGTACTGACAATGCTGTTTAATGACTCAATCACATTGTAGGAAGCATTAGCGATCTCACCTAAGTCATCATTCCTGCCGATAAATCCTCTCACATTCCCATCATCCCTGATGTCACAATCTGCGATTCTGCACAAAGTTGTTGTAATCGGTGACAATGGCTTCGTAGAGACTGAAATAATTATATTCGAAATACCAATCAGCAGGATGACTGCTATCGCACAAAAGATAATCATTTGTATCTTAATAGTGCGCACTGTCGCAAAAACTTCATCCGTAGTATCCGAAAGCAAAAACATCCAGCCTCTCTCCGAAATATTATGATAAGCAGCAATATAATGCTCACCGTCCTCATCATATTCAATATAATCTGTTCCTGTGCCTTTCTGTTTCAGTTTTGAGAGGATACCCTGTACAAATTCCTCCTGTGCGACCTTTCCGCACATCTCACTATCCTCATGAAAAATATATTCTCCTGTCTGTGTATTGATCAGATAATATTTCGCCTGACTCAAGCCTGCATTGGGAAGGCGGTCCAACGTCTCCTTCAGACCTGATATATAAATTCCAGCCCCCACTAATCCAGCCGGCTGCCCATTTGAGTCCATACAGGCACGGTACATGGAAATAATCTGTTGTCCGCTCGCCGGTGAAAAGATAATGCCCACATTATATACACCCTCTGCCGCGATCATAGACTCCTGCAGCTTTTTGAGGGAATCTCCCTCCCGTGTCGTAATCCCAACAACTGCTGCATTTGTATGTGCCAGCACATGTGCATCCCATTCACTGACATAAATTCCTTCCAGATGCTCTATATCACTACTGTATACTTCCGTATATTTCTGTGCTGACACTACAGCATCCTCATCCGCCGGATTCAGCAAAAGCTGCTTAATTTCGCCTGCCCTGCTGTATGCCGTAAGATAACTCTCTGTCTCATGTACATAATTCTCTATCAATTTGGAACGATCCTCCACGATCGTCTGCATACTGTCAATCGTATTTTCCTGAATATTTTTTGTGACCATACTGCTCACAAACAAATATAAAACGGCAAAGACAACAATCTGCACAATCGAAATCGCTCCTGTAATCTTATGCGCTACCTTTTTCTTGTTTTTCAATCTTCCTACCTCCATTCACCGCCAAAATCTATACTACAACACTCACGCTTCGGGCTCTATGCTGAAATAATTTAAGTTTTCATTAACTACAATCGACAGCTTTTTAAGCTCCTGCGCCGTCTTGGCAAGGGATGCAGTCGCATCGTTAAGCTCATTCATTGAGGCATTTGTCTGCTGTGTCGATGCGGCATTTTCTTCCGCGATAGCAGACAAATTGGTCATAAGGTCAACCACTCTTCTACCTGCATTTCCACACACATCGACCTGATTCAGCACATCCTTCATACCGTCAGAGGTCGATATAATCCCTGTCTCAACAATATTGAACTTTGCTTTTGTCTCATCAAGCTTTTCCTTCTGATTCATAATGATATCTGTAACTTCATTGATAGAATGCACTGTCTGTTGGGACTCTTCAGACAGTGAAAGAATGATCTCGTCAATAATCTTAGCTGACGAATTGGTCTGTTCTGCAAGTTTCTGTATCTCACTTGCCACCACAGCAAAACCTCTCCCTGCCTCTCCGGCTCTCGCTGCCTCTATACTGGCATTCAGCGACAGCAGATTGGTCTGACTTGCAATTTCTGCAATCAGATTGACAACTTCCTGTATCTTTATCACAGAGGCGTTTGTCTTATAAATCTGCTCCGATATTTTCTGAAACGCCTCCGTTGTCAGATTGCTCGTACTGCTTAGCTCCTGTACAATTTTTGTCGCTTTCCTGCCGTTTTCACTCATATCTCTTGATGTTTCCGACAGCATATTGACACCGTCCGTAATCGACACCATATTTTCCTGCATATTACTTACCTGCAATGACGAATTTGTGATGTCCTCCGCCTGTGCAGTTGCTCCCTGAGAGATCTCATCCAATGCATCGCTGATGACTCCTGCAGCTGTTTTTGTTTTATTCGCTTTATCCTCAAGCAGACCGCCTGACTGTGCTAATTCTGTAGAAATTTCCTGAAGTTGTCCGATGCTGCCCACAAGCTTGTCCAGAAATACATTCAGGCTTCTGCCAAACTGTGAAAACTCATCCTTTCCGTCTGCTCTCACTCTGACTGCAATCCTGCCCTGTGTTATCTTGTCCAAAGTCTTTTTAAACAGTACAACATTTTTATCAATACTGGTGCCAATCAATATAGTCGTACCAATTAATATAATGGTCGCAAGTACGATCACAATCACACTGACTCTCATCACATTTACTTTTATCGCCGCCATATCCTCAGATGCAATATTCTTGATCGTCTCGCACAGTGAGGTCAGCTCACTGTTTAACTGTACATTCTCGCCTTTCAATGCAAGAATGCTGTCATCAAGTGATTTCATCTGCTGTATGATCTCTTGCTCTGCACTCAGTTTTGCAAGCGAATTTTGAGCAAGTTCCTCACTGGTTGTATAAAGCGGCATATTCTCTGCCATCTCCGAAGTCAGTGCCTCTATCTGACCATAACTTTCCGTGATATCCTTGCCTTCCACCACCAATTTGCTGTATTCACTGATGTACCGGTCCAGTTTCTCGACATTACCCGTAAAATCATAAACACCGGAGTACGAACCGCCATACTTATAGTCGTAGTCCATACCGTTTGGCTCAAGATATATTGTATATTCTATATTTGTATAACTCCTCGTATCGTAATCTTTTACTGTAATCTGTGTGGCAAATTCTTCCCATCCCTCATTCGCTGCGTTGAAATTACAGCCTATACGGATTGCAGGCTTTGCGTCAAAAGTAGTGATCTCACTGTCCACATAGGCAAGTCCCGATCCTGTCACGGCGTCCACTGCACTAATATCGATCTCTGCAAAGTCCGCTCCATTCGTTAGTTTGATATCGGTGACGTAGCAATCCTTATCATAGGTGAGTGTTCCACCTACGCGGAATGCAATATTGTCTCTCTTCACGCCCTCTGGTATCGGTCCTCTGTACAGCAGTTTGACATACTCCTTCCCGTCCACTGTCACGCGCTCGCCATTTATCCACATATGTGCATCGATCCATTTTAATTCAAGCCATCCCTCTTTGTCGATCAAGTCTGACAGACTCTCCGTCAGGGCACTGCCCGCATCCGCATACTGCTGATACAATCCAGCATCTGCATTAAAACTTCTCGTGCTGCTAAGCTGGCTGATCTGACTATAATTTGATTCAATCTTTGTCAGACTGTCCAACATCTGATTCACGCTGCCTGCATATTTATCGCTCGTCATCGCCTTCAAAGACTGTACCCCCTCGATCATCTGACCCAGGTTGCTCAAAATACCATCCAAATATTTTTGATCTATGTAATATTGATATTGTGCTTCCAACGCGAGATTTTTTGCCTGAAGTACGTCAATCTCATTAGCAATCGACTCTATCTCACTGTTTGTGCTGTTTCTGTTGATAGAGTTAATTCCTATAACACCGATCACCACCGCCACAAGGATTGAAAACACTCCCATGATCATTATCTTACTTTTAATTGTCTGAAACATTATCCCACCTCGTATCTCTTCTTATTCTTCAGTCTCTTTTGTACCACGCAGCATACGCATTCTAACTGATCTGCAAATAATCCATAAACACATCCCACAAACCATTATCGGATGTCACCTTTAACTCAATTACCTGACTGCCAGTCCCATGATATATATCTTGAATCATATATTCTGCAGGATACGCATCCCCGAAGTAAAATGTTCCTTTGTATTCTCCGCCAATCAGCAGATCAACTTCAGCCATATATGAATTATTGGAACATCCCCGTAATGTAAAGCAATGCCTGTTGTCTGTAAAATACTGGGTATACCGGCAGCAGTCGCCATTTGCATACAATCCCACACCGTTAAAAGGAGCTTCTATTCTCCCCGCATAGTTTCCGCAAATGTTCATGTTCTCACACTCTACGACAGTATTCATATTTTCATCATAATCTGATATACGGATTGTATTCTGATATACATCAGCCCATCCGCTGCTTTGGTATCCTTCTATATTCAGAGCCGTTTCATACAGTTTTCCCATCTGCATTCCCATGCGTTCCCACGCCTTAAAATGCTCCGTCACGGAAATAATGCCGCTGGTTCTCCTCTCTGTGCGGACACTCCAATACTGTTTGAAGGTCACAACACCCTGAATGGAGGGCTTATCTACTCTCGTTGTCTCATATACATCATATGTTCCACCATCCACTGTAATCGTTCCTTTTGCCTCTGCTCCGGGTGGACGCCATGTACCCCAGCTCTCTACGATATAATATTCTACAAGGGGATCAACACACCATCCATATGCACACAGGTACGAATTGCCATCCGGCTGATAATTACATCCAAAATCTATTGATATATTTCCGATCTGCTGATATGTCTCGGAGGGTTCAAATTTTTTTCCTTTCCGAAACAGAGCGTTGCCTATATCATTCCACTGACAGCAAAATGTTCCGCCGCTGTTCAGGGTCATACTTGTTGTCCCATAATCCTTCCACAGTTCATAATTATACTCATCCTGTATTCCGATTTCATTGTCATATAGGATCTGTGCTGCCTGCACTTCTAATACCGATGACATGAACATCGCACACATCAACACGGACAGAAGCATTCCTCTCAATCTTTTCTTCATACACTTTCCTCCACTCTTTATAAATTTGACTGCTGCTGAAATTTCTTCTCCATGCCGCCTCCCTTCACTTCCGCATGATATATCTATGTTCATTGTAGAAAAACAAAATGTATATTTCCCCCCTAAAACTTAATAACATTTCCTAAATTTTTATTGCAAATATAAAAATATTATAAAAGAGTTTTCGAAATATCTCGAAAACTCTCTTATAGTATCTATTAGCAATATCTATTATCCAATATCTGTTCTAATTTTTCTACAGATCCTTATGTCCGTATGTGTCAATTCCGTGCTGCCGCAGCTTCCTGTTCATAGACTTATGCAAATGGATTCTCTGTCGGATACGGCAGGGACTTTGGCTGGTTGTAGTTTAAATCCTCAACTGGCACGCCGATATACTTGAATACCTCAAACAATGCCTTTCCAAAGTGTCCAAACGCAACTGCTCCATGATGGGGATAGTTCTTCTCAATCAATACATGGCGGTAGAAGCGCTGCATCTCAGGGATTGCGAACACGCCGATGCTTCCGAAGGACTTTGTCGCTACAGGAAGGACTTCGCCCTGCGCAATGTAAGCGCGCAGCTTGCAGTCTGCTGTAGACTGTAAGCGGTAGAATGTGATATCGCCCGGAATAATATCGCCTTCGAGTGTGCCCTGTGTAACTTCCTCTGGCAGTGCCCTTGCCATAATCATCTGGTATTTCATGCTGCAAAAGCTAAGCTTCTTGGTATTTGTATTTCCGCAGTGGAATCCCATAAATGTATCATTGTGTGTATAATTGAACTGATTCTTGATCGACTCATTATACATATCCGCTGGCACCGTGTTGTTGATATCCAGAAGCGTCACTGCATCCTGACTCACACAGGTACCAATGAACTCACTCAGACAGCCATAAATATCAACCTCGCAGGATACAGGAATCCCCATGCCTGTCAGACGGCTGTTTACATAGCAGGGAACAAAACCAAACTGTGTCTGGAATGCAGGCCAGCACTTTCCGGCAATCGCTACATATTTGCGGTATCCTCTATGCGCCTCAACCCAGTCAAGCAGCGTCAGCTCATACTGTGCAAGTTTGGGAAGCACTTCAGGCTTCATATTGCCCTCGCCAAGCTCTTCCTCCATCTCCTTCACCTTTGCCGGGATTCTCTCATCTCCCTCATGCTTCTTGAAGGCTTCAAACAGATCAAGCTCTGAGTTCTCCTCAATCTCAACGCCAATGTTGTAAAGCTGCTTAATCGGCGCATTGCACGCAAGGAAATTAAGGGGTCTTGGACCAAAGGAGATAATCTTTAAGTCTGAGAGTCCAACGACCGCCCTTGCAATCGGCAGAAACTCATGGAGCATATCCGCACATTCCTCTGCTGTCCCCACTGGATATTCAGGAATATATGCCTTGATATTGCGCAGCTTGAGATTGTAGCTTGCATTTAACATGCCGCAGTATGCGTCCCCGCGCCCGCCGACAAGGTTGGTCTGTGTCTCTTCCGCCGCCGCAATAAACATCGCAGGTCCATCAAAATGCTTTGCGAGCAATGTCTCTGAAATCTCTGGACCAAAGTTGCCAAGATATACACAGAGTGCATTACAGCCAGCCTTCTTGATATCCTCAAGCGCCTGTACCATATGAATCTCACTCTCCACAATGCAGACCGGACATTCATAGATCCCGTCCATGCCATACTTGTCCGCATATGCCTTGACCAGTGCCTTTCTCCTGTCTACAGACAAACTCTCTGGAAAACAGTCACGGCTCACTGCCACAATGCCTACTTTTACCTGTGGTAAATTGTTCATTTTAAAAATCCTCCTTTATCTCATCACTGTCATGCCATATTTTGACTGTTTCAGCGTTTCTGAAAGCATCCATACACTGGCCAACCCGCATTATTCTGAAAACAGTCCTGTTATCTGCCGTGTTTGTGCTCGTGCACGCACATCAACTATCTTCATGATAGTGGGTGTCACAATAAAAATCAAGCAAATCTTTGAATATATTTTATTTTCGTCAAAATACAATAAATACCCTTATTTTTTCTAGTAAAAATTCACAGTGCATTCCCCATCTAGTGTTTCCAGAGATTTCACGTGCCCGGGCAACAATCCACTTGCTTTTTCGTCATAAAAACGATATACTGATATTAGTATCAACCTGCTATCTTTGTATCAATGGAGGACGCTATGGCAACCATAAAAGATATTGCGGCACTTGCCGGAGTTTCCCGCGGAACTGTTGACCGGGTACTCAACAACCGGGGTTCTGTCAATCCCGCTACCGCCGAAAAAATTAACGAAATTGCAAAAGCACTCGACTACAAACCAAACAAAGCCGGGCTGGCGCTTGCCGCTCAAAAAAAGAAGCTGAAGCTAGGTGTCATTCTGTTCTCCACGGACAACCCTTTTTTTGCTGACGTGCTGCAAGGCGTCCATAAAAAGGCAGAGGACTTAGCCGGCTATAATTGTTCTGTTCTCGTGAAACAAATTCCAATCAATGTGGATGCCCAGTTAAGCGCCATTGATGAACTGCTGCGCGAGGAGGTAAATGGCATTGCCATCGCGCCGCAGAATGACGGGCGCATCCGCACGCGCATCAATGAATTGTCGAAGCAGGGAATCCCTGTCGTGACTTTCAATACGGACATTGAAAATTCTGCCCGCATTGCCTATGTCGGAAGCAACTACACCAAGAGTGGAAGGACCGCCGCCGGACTGCTGCGGCTGATGACGCACGGCGATGTTCTGATCGGAATTATCACTGGCTCCTCCGAAATCCTCTGCCACACAGAACGCATTGCAGGATTTACGGATGCCTTAAAGCCTTGTCAGAAACACATGCAGATCGTGTCCATTGCAGAGACACAGGACGATGAGATTGAAAGTTATGAGCAGACCCTGCGCCTCTTAAAAGAGCATCCCAAGACCAACGCGCTGTTTTTTGCTGCCGGCGGCGTCTACGGCGGCTGCCGCGCCATCAGCTCGCTGGGACTTGCCGGAAAACTGTGCGTGATTGCCTTCGACAAAGCAGACACAACAGAACAGTTTCTTCGGGATGGCGTGCTGTCTGCCGTCATCTGCCAGCAGCCGCGCACCCAAGGCCAGAAACCGCTAGACCTGCTCTTTCGCTACCTTACCTCCGGCGAACTCCCAGACAAAGAGTACCATTATACGGCGGTGGATATTCGTATATTAGAGAATATTTAAGACCCGTTTGACTACCGAAACTCCGTCATATTCGGCCGGAAGCGCAGTGGGAGCATATTCATCTGCAATTTGGGATTGATGCGTGACTCGATGGCAATGCTGTCACAAAAACGCTTGAACAGCTCTTGGTATGCCGCCTCGGCTTCGGCGTACACGATGCTGTCCTCAGAAAGCGCTGCGCCCTGCATGAGATACCACTTCTTATAGCTGGCATGCAGCCCAAATGTCTGCGTGTTCTCATCATAGATCACAAAATTATCCGCGGGCAGGCGGTCGGCAAAGTGCGGCATCAGAAATGGCAGGACATGATGCTTTGCATTGATTTTTGCATAGAGTATACCGTTTTGCAGCTCTGCAAAGCGCGAAAACTGTTTGAGATGGCACAGCTCATTTTCAGATGCCCTCGCACACCGAAAGGCGCGCTGCACGCAATCCTCCTGCAAACGGTCTGTGATCTGTCTGTCGCGCAGCCTCAGGCCAAGAACGACCGTGTGATATACCGCATCCGCCTTATCTTCAAAATCAGAGACCATTGCCATGCTGATTCTGTACCATGTGTCGTTTCCAAGCTGCCTTACAATGGTGTCTGTCACTTTTGCTGCCTTCTCATGATCTGTCTGTATCGGCTTATACTGCGTAAAAAATCGCTGCGTCACTGGCTCCTTCACCGCAAGATGAATGCTCTCATGGTGCTCTATCCCCATTTCTTTTTTATACTGGTAGGCCTCATAAATGCCTGAGAGAATCCCTTCCATGCTGTCCTCACAGATTAAAACATATTCTTCCATTAATTCGATCCTCCAAACAACACTGCATTCTCCTGCGCGTCATCAAACAGCGACAGCTGTCTATAAGTCACACCATCCCTGTCAAACGGCAATTTCTCATGCTCCGCCAGCAGATTTCTTGTGATGTAGTCCTCCTCTAGTCTGGTGCGGTACATCATCTTTCCATTGCAGGTAATAAAATACAGCGCACGTTTCAGAACCACACCAATTTTTTTGAGATGGTCAAAATTCAGCGGCCCGCTCTTTCGCGCCTTACAAATGCGCTGGGCGCTCTTTACACCGATGCCGGGCACGCGCAGAAGCATCTGGTAATCTGCCCGGTTGATCTCCACTGGAAACTGCTCTAAGTGCTGCAATGCCCAGTCACATTTGGGGTCCAGCAGCACATTAAAATTCTGGTGCTTCTCATTCAGGAGCTCCTCTACCCGGAACTGATAAAACCGCAGCAGCCAATCCGCCTGATACAGCCTGTGCTCGCGCAGAAGCGGCGATGCAGTCTGGACAGAGGGCAGTGCCTGATCTTCATTCACTCCCACATAAGCGGAATAAAACACACGTTTGATGCCAAATTTGTCATACAATCCCTCTGCGACAGACATGATCTGATAGTCGCTCTCCGGCGTCGCACCGATAATCATCTGCGTGGACTGTCCCGCCGGGACAAACGCAGGTGCATTGCGGTACTGCACAAGCTCCTGTTTCCCCTGTGTGATGCCGTTCTGAATCTGGCGCATCGGTGCAAGAATGGTCTTTCTGTGCTTATTCGGTGCAAGTTTTTCAAGTCCCTCGGCTGTGGGAAGCTCTAAATTGACGCTCATTCTGTCCGTCAAATACCCCGTCTGCTGAATCAGCACCGGGTCTGCGCCCGGGATTCCTTTGACATGCACATACCCCTGAAAGCGGTAAACTTTTCTGAGTTTGTACAATGTCTGATAGAGCAGCTCCATGGTGTAACTCGGATTATGGATAATGCCTGAGCTCAAAAACAACCCCTCAATATAATTTCTCCTGTAAAAATTCATCGTCAGCTCACAGATCTCATCCGGCGTAAAAGTCGCCCGCGGCACATCATTGCTTCTGCGGTTAATGCAGTATTTGCAGTCGTAAATACACTCGTTCGACATCAGTATTTTCAGCAGCGAAATACACCTGCCATCCGCCGAAAAACTGTGACAGATACCTGCTGCCACACAGTTTCCCATATCTCTGCCGTTCCCTTTCCTGTCAACGCCAGAGCTGGTGCACGCCACATCATACTTGGCGGCGTCTGTCAGCACGGAAAGCTTCTCCATGATCGTCTGCGCGGATGCGGTATGCAGGCTGACACTCGCCCCCAACTGTGCTCTGGCATCCACATATTCCTGATTCAATAAATCCATCTCTTTATATCCCCGACTTTTGGAACTGTAAAATGTGTGAAAAATAAAACAAACATATTTTCCAAATTTATGTTTGTTTTATCTTATCACACATTTGTTCTAAATGCAATCCTTTTTATTCAGATTTCTATTCAAATTTCTATACAGATTTTTATTCAGTCTTTTTACAAATTACCAGTAATTTCCTGTCATTGCTGACCAGATACAACGCCCCTGCCTCCGCATCCATACAGACGCGGTAAAATGTACCCTCCACTCCATAAAGCGACGGATACTTCTTCATCCTTGAAAGTTCAATCTGCCGCTGTGCCAGCATATCTACACACATTGAATTGTCAAACGTCCAGTTCTCCTTCTCCAAGACTTTCTGCGCTGTCGGATAATTCATGCCTGAGAGCACATCGCAGACAATCCCGCCAAGAAACACAGACAATGTATCTGTCAACACCCGCCAATCCTTGATCGAATTGGCTTCATTCCAACAATAAACAGGCGGGTCCTCCTTCTCAAGATCTTTCTCACAGATTCCATACGTCAGACAGCCCACACCGTAATCACTGGCAATCTGCAAGTAATTTGGCATGTGCTCTCCCCACTGCTCCCGCGGAATCTTTGAGAACTGATAGTATTCATCCTCCTCATACTCCTCTGGGTTTTCCTCCCAGTACTCCTCATCATCTGCTATCCGCTCCTCGATATCTTCATAGAAAAAGTACGGTTCGCCCGTCCAGAGATCGGACGTTTCAAACAATGGCTGGTCTGCTGCCAGACGCAGAAATTCATCCAGCAGTGCGGGCATCTGTACCTCCCACAACTCCCCTGCTGCCGGCTTGCTACAGCCAAGCATTCTGATCATATCAATTGCCGATGCATCATATTGAACTGCCATATTTTATTCCTCCTATTTTTTCAGGGCGCGGTCTATCCGCTGATGCAGATCCTCACCTTTGAACGGTTTGAGCACATAGTCGTATATTCCCAGCTTGGATGTCTCCACAACTGCTGTCTTGTCTTGTTTTGATGTGAGCATAATTACTGGAATATCCGTGCATCTGTCCATCTGGCGGATTTCTCTTAGTGTTTCGATGCCGTCCTTTTGTGCCATCTGGATATCTAAGAGTATCAGATCCGGCTTCTCGCGTTTTAGATATTGCAGGGCGCGGGCACCGGAATTGACCGGAATCACCTCATACGCCCTTTTCAATTCCTGCTCGATCGCCGCAAGGCTGATACTGTTGTCATCCACCGCCAATATTCGCATTTTTTCCATTTTACATGTCCCCCTTACCATTTCATTTCGAGCAGCTTACGAAGCATCTGCTCTGCCGCCTCATCTTCGTATAATTTTAACTGCCCCTGAATATCTCTTAATTTAGATACAATCCCGGGCGCTAACTGGCATTGCAGCAGTTCTTCAATAATATGCGCGCAGTCCTTCGCGCGAAAATTCTCCAAATGCTCCAGCGCCTGCTTGATTTCACCCGCAAACGCCTCATATGTAATCGTGCGCGCCTTCCCGTCTGCATCTTGTGATTTGCGCGCGTGTTCAAGAAACTGTGTGATCTGGGAAATCTGCGCCTCATAGGCCTCAAGAAGCTGTGCTGCATGTTCGTCCACATACGCCGTATCTCCTCTGTCCACCGCATATTCCTGCGCCTTGGCGCGCTTGGAAATCCCCATCGCGCCCACATTGGCGGAGGCGCTTTTGAGTCCGTGCACCTCAATGCCATAATTTTTGTAATCCCGCTGTTCCCAGAGCTTGCGCAGCAGCACCAGTTTTCTCTTGCCATCCAGACAATACAGCTCTAAAAGCTCGAGATAATCCTCAAGTTTGCTGGAATAGCGGCTGTACACCTCCTCCATGTCAATCCCCGGAATCTGCATGGAATGATCGCTCTCTTCCTCCTCAGCAAACACGCCCTCTATCCGCCTCTCCTCCGATATCCACCGAAGCAGTGCGGTATGTAAGGACCGCCTGTCAAGCGGCTTTGTGATAAAGTCCTGAAAACCATTTTCCAGAAACGTTTCCCGAACTCCCTCCATCGCATTTGCTGTCAAGGCAATGATCACCGGGCGTCTGCCATTTTCACCACACTCATTGCGAATGATGTGAACCGCCTCGATTCCGTCCATTTCCGGCATCATATGATCCATGAAAATAATATCATAACATGTGCTGCGCACAAGTTCAATCGCCGCTGGCCCACTGTCTGCCTCCTCTATCACAAAGCCATAAGACTGCAAAAACATCTCTGCAACTTTTCTGTTGATTCGGTTGTCATCCACCACCAGCACCCGGCAGTCTTTGACTGTAAATGGATTCAGTGCCTCCTCCTTCTGCGCCTCTGCCACTGGCACCGTCGAAAGCGGTCTCTTATCCATAATCTTCTGCGGTATTTCCACCGTAAAAGTTGTCCCCTCACCATACACACTCTCTACATGAATCGTTCCCTGCATCAGCTCGACCAGACGTTTTGTGATGGACAGGCCAAGCCCTGTTCCCTCCACGGCGCGGTTTCTTTTGGAATCCACCTGTTTAAAGTTGTCAAAAATCTCTTCCAGATTCTCCTCTTTGATGCCGCATCCTGTATCCTCAATCCGAAAGGAAAGCATCGCCATATCGTCTGTGCCGCACTGCTTTGCAGTGACTGAAAACGCGACAAAACCCTTTTTGGTAAACTTCAGCGCATTGTTCAGAATATTGATCAATATCTGTTTGATCCTGCCTTCGTCCCCCAGATAGCGGCATGGAATTGACGTATCATACTGCTTTTTGAGGCAGAGCCCCCGCTGTGATGCCACAACCTCCATCATCGACAGCACTTCCTCGGAGAGCGCACTCACATGATAGGGAGACAGCACCAGCTCCATTTTACCGGCCTCCACCTTGGACAAATCCAGAATGTCATTGATGAGCGCCAGCAGATTGCGCGAAGCGGATTTGATGTCACAGGCATATTCATATACTTTACGCCCGCGGCTCTCCTCCATGATGATATCACTCAGCCCCACGATCGCATTCATCGGCGTGCGGATCTCATGAGACATATTTGCCAGAAAAGCGCTCTTTGCAATATTGGCCTGCTCTGCCTGTTCCCGCACACGCTTGATTTCTTCAATATAATGAATCGTCTCCGTCACATCAAACAGGAGTACGACATAGCCTTTATTTTTGCCAAACTCATCCAGAATGGATTCCACATGCCCCTCATAAAAACGGTCATGGAGGCAAAATTCCCGCTTTTCCTCCCCGCACAGCAGATCTTTGGGAAATCCTCTCAGGAGCTCTATCGGTTTCCCGATCATGCGGTTGTCCAAATCCCTGAAAATCCCTGCCGCCGCCGGATTATAATTGGTAATCTGCTGCTGCTCGTCCAGCGCGATCACACCGTCGCTCAAGCTGTTGAGCAGAATCCCAAACGCCAGACTGCTAAAATCATACACTTTGCGAATCCAGATCAAAATCACCACGGCGGAAAGCACCACCCCCAGAACGAACGGGGTCGGATCATAGGCGCGTGTCAGCTTCGCCGCATAGGAATACAGAGCTGCCACTGGCAGAAAGGAGAGCACAAGAATCAGTCTGCATCTCCTGTCAGCAGCATATTCCGGTTTCCTGATACAGACGCGAATCAGCGCGTACAGAGACAGAACATAGGGGATGATTGTCCCGCACACCATAAATATCCAGTAGCCCAATCCATATTCCAGTCTCAGATACCCTTGTCCGTCTGGCGTTTCCAGCCATTGTATACTGGTGTAATACAGATTATGTATATCACAAGTGAAAATAAGACCCATGATAAAGACATCAACTATTTTCAGCGCCCCTAATAACTTTTTAGGCGCTTTCTCATAACAATAGCTGAACATGAAATGACAATAACTGATGGGGATGGTCAAAGACCCCAGATACTGCATCTTGACAGACACCATCGCAGCCTCCAGCGTAGGCGCTGTGAGCTCTAATAAATAACCTGCATTCTGTACCAATGCACCCAGCAAAAAATACTGCATCAGCTTCTGCTCTCTCGATCCGTCTCCCCGAAGCAGAAGCATCAATGCAAATACGATAAAACCTATTCCTAATAATCCAATACCCACAAATACAGCATTCATCATTTCATCACCACATACAATGATTTTATATATATTTATGATATCAGGAATCTTTGTGTTTGTCTATCCTGCTTCCTTTTATTCTGCTGTATTTGTCCTTGGCCCTACAAAGTATGATGTGATCATCCGCTGCACACGCTCTGGATACATCAACAGTTGATACGTATACCCCGTAGGTCCGATACGGTCCACTGTCTTGATTCCCAGTTCCTGTCCTTGCTTTGTCTGAATTTTCACATATCCTCCCTGACCTTCCTGCTCTACAGTTAACCCTGCCTCCACCAGATAATTCCAAATGATCGTGTTGGTAGCTTTCCTGACATTGGATACACTGCAAATCAGGTTCAGCTGCTCCTTAATATCTGTGATATAGTAGTAATCTGCATAGGGAAATTGCGCCACATCTTCCTGATTGAGATAAAACGGTGCTTTTCGTCCTTTTTTTGCGCCAGAGGACAAAACCGGTACGGACGCCGCCTCCTCATCCGCCTGTGTGCTCAGCACCACACCGGGATTCTCTACCATAAACGACGTGATCTCCGCCAGAAACCGTTCGCCGTACTTGCTGTACTTATTTGCGCCGACGCCGGATACCATGAGCATCTCCTGCTGGTCGCCCGGTATTCTGACACACATGTCAATCAGTGTCTTGTCACTGAAGATGATATACGGCGGCAGCGCCTCCTCCTTTGCAATGCCAAGCCTAAGCTGGCGCAGGCGCTCAAACAGCCTGTAACCCGCACTGGTGAGCACGTCCGTACTCTTCGCCTTCTTCCTGCCGGCAGCCTCCTCCCGTTCCTTTGCCCTCCTGACAAGGATATGTGTACTCTCATCCTTGAGTGCACGGATATCGCCCATCTGGAGCACGCTGTACTCCCCGCCAGTCTGAATCACATAGCCCTCTGTAATCATATGATCGATCAGGAGCCGGATCTCCTTCTCGCTGCGGTGTTCCAAAACGCCGTAGGATTTGTATGCATCGGCGCCGACTTCTCTGATTCTGGCACGCTTTGCGCCTGTCAGCGTCCCAGTGACAATATTCATCCCATATCTGCCCTTCGTCTCTGCAAGACAGTTAATGACCCACTTTGCCTCCATTGTCATGTCCAGCTCATCATACTCCTGATGGCAGTTCCCGCAATTGTCACATGGGGCAGACACCTTTTCCCCGAAATATTCCAGAATATAATTGCGAAGGCACTCCGTGGTCTTACAATACCCATCCATCACATGGAGGCGATGACTGTCGCGCTGCCTGACCAGATCAATATCTTCTGCTGCCATGCCCTCAAACTCCTTGTTTTCCAGCAGAAATTTATCAATCATCACATCCTGAGCCGCATACAGCAGAATACACTGTGCCGTCCCGCCGTCCCGCCCTGCGCGCCCTGCCTCCTGATAATAATTCTCCATGCTCTGAGGCATGTTATAGTGGATCACAAACCGGACATTGGACTTGTCAATCCCCATGCCAAACGCATTTGTCGCAATGACCACCTGCACTCTGTCGTAAATAAAATCCTCCTGATTTTTCTTCCGTGTCTCATTGTCAATTCCCGCATGATACCGTGTCACAGAAACGCCGTCCCCGGAAAGCTTCTCGTACAGCATATCCACATTTTTGCGGGTTGCACAATAGATAATTCCGCTCTCATCCGCATGATTTTTGAGATATTCTATCACAAAATCATCCTTGTGCCGCCCAGAGACATGCTCCACGCTGTAATACAGATTTTCCCGGTCAAAACCCGTGACGATGACGCGCGGATTCCTCAGCTTGAGGATGCACTCAATATCGTTCTTAACCTCCTTTGTGGCAGTCGCTGTAAATGCACTCACAATCGGGCGGACAGGCAGCCAGTCTATAAATTCAACAATTTTCAGATAGCTCGGTCTGAAATCCTGCCCCCACTGTGAGATGCAGTGCGCCTCATCGACTGTGACCATCGAGATCTGCCCAGAACGGGCAAACTGCATAAATAAAGCGCTCTCCAAGCGCTCCGGGGCAACATAGATAATCTTATACCTGCCCTCCATGGCAAACCGCATCGCCTTGGCAATCTGCGTCTCTGTGAGCGCTGAATTGATAAATGCGGCGTGGACGCCCGCCTCATTTAAGGATTTGACCTGATCCTGCATCAGCGAGATCAGCGGTGAAACCACGAGCGTGATACCGGGCAGCATCAGCGCCGGAACCTGATAACAGATAGATTTGCCCGCACCTGTTGGCATGATCGCCAGCGCATCCTCACCTGACAGGATGGACTCGATGATCACCTCCTGCCCCTCTCTGAACGAATCATAGCCAAAATATGTCTTTAGTATTTCTGTTGCTTTCATTGAATCTCCTTCCAACGGCTTTGTAATAGAAAATTATAGCACGTTGGAGGGCGATTGACAATACTCCCGATAGGTTCCTTTGGTGTCGCGCTTCACTTCATACAAGGCTTCGTCCGCATGACGCAAAAGTTCAGCAATCTCCGCATCCGCATTGTCCGTCCACGCATAGCCCGCGGAAGCGCTGATTGCCCTTGACTCCGTATCTGAGAGCAGGATCTGGTTCTGTGCGAGCTGTTCATAAAAATCATGCAACAAGCCATCAATCTCCCCGCGGTCTGCACAGCCAAAGATCATCATGCTAAATTCATCCCCGGAACGTCTCGCCGCCAGAAAATGCTCCTCGGGCATTGCGCTCATCACGGAAGAAAAGCTTTGCAGATACCGGTCTCCTGCATCATGTCCATACGTGTCATTGATGCCCTTGAAATAATCCAGATCCAGCATGACAAGCGCGCATACTTCCCCGTCTTGGCACTTTTGCAGCGTCTCCTGTGCGAGCTGCCGGAAATGCTGGTATTTGTAAAGTCCGGTGAGTGGATCGTGCGTGTTCTCATACCGCATCCTGTTTTTCTCCATGATGTCCTGCGTCACATCCGTAATCACGCCAAGTTTCCCCGTCGGGGACTCTGACAAATGGATTTTGACAAAACGGTCGTCATGAATCTGGTACACCTCGGTCTCCCCCTCAATCGGTGACGCGGTGAGCCGCTGAATATAAGCATCAAATTTTTTTGCACTCCTGCAAAACTCCGTGACCGCGCTGTCTGAAATATCCATCAGCGCGCCAAGGCCTGACGTGACAAACACCGCATTCGCCCCGTTCTCATACTCAAAAGCCGCCAGCGGGAAACCACTCATGTCAATAATTGCGGAGATTCTGTCTGAGATATTAATAATACTCGCAACCATCGTGTTAATTCCACTGCTCAGCTCCTCAAATTCGGGGTTTCCGCCCGCAGATACAGTCGTGTCCAGATTTCCGTCTGTGATCGCGGACAGACTCTTTATAATATGGTGAATCCCGTCGATCACCTTGCGTTTGACAAGATAATTTAACAGCAGCACCACCGCAATCTCTATCACAAACAAATAAATAAAGGTCAGCAAAGTGTTCGTCAGCAGTTTTCGAACCAGCACCTCTCTGGGCAGTGCTGCACAGATCAGAGTATTCTCATACTTTTTGCTGACAACGTACATGCTTCTGCCCTCTGCCCCCGGCTTGTACGCTCCATTCATACACTCCATAAGAGAATCCAGCTGATAGTACTCCCTGCCGAAATCGCGGTCAATATCTTCTGAATGGCCCAGCACAGTACCTGTATCACAATCCACCACAAAGAGCTCCTCACCGATATCGGTAGGAAATCTTGAGAAAATATAGTCATAGGTATTTCTCGACTGCGCCTCTAGCTGTCTCTTGGGCTCAAAACCGACCTGCACAACACCCTTTCGCCCTTTCCTTGCCACACCGACATACTGCATGATCTTATCTTCTGCGGCGTTGGGCTGCGGTTCCTGTATCAGATAGGCATCCTCGTCCTTGCTGTCGAGCAGTGCCAGAAATGCCCGCGTCTGCTCATGGTCATTCATGTCAATGCCGACATACTGGGAGACCGAAGCATACACGATCATTCCGTTCTCATCTATGACATGCAGTTCATCCACATTGAGCAGATCTGCTAGATACTGCATCTTGGACACATCCATCAGCACATCCTCCTGACGGTCCATCACGTAGGCCGCCGCACGCGCGCGTGTCAGATAATCCGCGTCCAGATTTTCGTTCAACAGCGCCAGCTCCATCCGGTTATTCTCCAAAGTATGTATCATCTGGTCTATCTTGGCCTGAAATGTCTTAAACTGCTGGTTTCTCATTGTATGACTGTTAAATAATCCATTGATAAAAAGAATCAGGAATATTGCTGCTGTCATAATGACTGCCACGTATTTTATAAATATCTTCTGCATACCACCCCGCCTTTCCTTCCGTCCTGCTCTCGTGTCTGAACAATAACCTGCTCTCTTCATTATATCATGCAAAGCAGTATGCCTTATTTCTGTTTTTTCGCAAAAAAATACTAAATTTTCGCAAAAAGCATTATATGAAAAATCCCATCCTCACAATAGCAGCCAATATTGCCGCCAATTTTATTTGAAAATGCCTGTACACTCTGCATTCCCAGTCCATGCCCCTCTCCCGACTGACTCTGAGGAAGTCCTGTCGCCGCATCTATCTGGATTTCCTCCTCGTATTCATTCTGTATGTGAATCAGCACGTGTCCATCCGCACACTCAATCTTTGCCTCCACAAGTTTATCCTTCTCGTGAAACGCACTCACGCACCGCACCGCATTCTCTAACAGGTTGGCAATCACCGCAGCAAACTCGTAGTCATTAAACGGAATCTCCCATGGAACAATTGCCGTAAGCCGCACTGTGACACCGCACTGCCGCGCTTTTTCCATCATGTGCGAAAGGATGGAGTTTGCCATCAGATTCTCGCAGTACTTGACCACCCGGTTCTCATCGGCAACTGCCTTGATATGCTCTGTCACATGGCGTATCTCATCGTAGGCGCCCTGATTTAACAGCGCGTCAATCATGCTGGAATAGTGCCGCATATCATGTCGCAGAATCTTGAGATTCTGCTCTGAGCGCTCCACCAGATAATACTGCGCCTCCAGCCCCTTGATATAGGATTCATAAAAGACATTTTTCCAGTAAATCCCAGCGCGCTCTGACTCACTCTCGAGATAGCGCAGCACGACCACATAGGTGACAAACATTGTGATGATAAACGCCAGCACCGCCGGAATATTCTGCGGATTGTCCTCAAGCTTGATCGGAAAGAACGTCAGCATGGAAAAACCGCAATAAAAAAACACGGGTATCAGGCACAGCTCCCACCAGTTTCCCTGTGTCTCTTTTTCCTGATATCTAAGCCATACACTCCTGATCCGCCCGTAAACGATAAACAAAATACTTCCATGCACTGCCAGACTGCCCAGCATGGAAATCAAATAATTCTCTGTCCACATAAACAGAATTTTCGCCGCGACCCCTCCTGCGATAACGTAGTTCGATGCGCTGAGTCCCGCAAACAAAAGTTTGCTGTTCCGGTACTTTGCAATGGACACTCCTGTAAACTGCGTCACCAGAATCTGAAAAATTGTCACCCAAAAATTGCACGCCTGACTATCTGGATAAATATTTAATTTCAGCACATTTGTAAAGCTCAGGAGCATAAATGAGCACACACAGATGCCAGCCGTCGTTCTCCTAGAATACCGGTGCACGATAAACAGATACATAAACACCATCACAAAAATATGGCTGATGGTATAGGATATATTTTCATAACACATGGACAACTCCTTATCTGTAACACTCTGAAAGAAACAGCAGATACGCCTTCTTCACATCTGCTGCCCTTGTCTTGCTGACAGGAATGTGCTTCCCGCTGTCCATCACGACTTCGCCCTGATCAAGTTTTTTCACATATTCCATATTAATGAGGAAGGATTTGTGTACCTGCACGAAGCTTTTGTCCCCGGCAATCTCCCGAATCTCCTCGTCAAACGATTTTCTGATAAAAATACTCCTGATATGCTCCCCGTCTGCCAGACTGATGCTGAGGGTTCTGGAATAATTTTCTATATATTCAATCTCCGAGTAGGGCACCCCCACTGTCCCTGCCTTTGTTTTCACGATAAACATCAGTCTGCGCCTTCCCTTGAGGGAGGACAGTGCAGAATCCATCGCCTCAAAAAAGCTCTCCTCGCTGACAGGTTTTAGCAGATAGCGCACAGCGTGGACTCCATACGCCTCCAATGCGTAATCATCAGAGGAGGTGATATAAATAATCACGCTGTCTCCTCTGGCTTTTCGAATCAGGCTGCCAATATCAATGCCTGTCCGCTCTGCCATAATCATGTCCAGTATATAAATCTCAGCCCGCTCTCCCTCTTGGATTCTGTCATATAAGGTGGCAGCATCTATATACTTATCAACCACCAAGCCAGCACTGGAAGCCGATTTTGTGTACTTTTGCAGCAATCCTTCTATATATTGTAAATCTTCGACACAATCGTCGCAGACTACGATCTTCATAAGCATGCGCCTTACTTTCCTTTTCACTTCTCACAACTTTTGACATTATATCATTAAGGCGGAAATATAGCAACCTAATTTCAATTTACTTTTATAAATCCCTTATAAACAATTTATACTTTACAAAAAAAGGAAAGGCGGTCCAAAAACCTTCCTTTCCCTTTTAATAAGGAATTGTATATTACAATACCAGTGATGGTGCCGAATAAACCCGCGCCGCAAGCTCGCTGTTGAGCATATACAGGCTGCGTGCGTCATCGCCATAAAGCTCCATCTTGGTGATCAGATCCATCGCATTTTTCTCCTCTTCTCCCTGCTCCTTGACAAACCAGTCCAGAAACTGTGTGGTGCGGAAATCTTTCTCCTCCTGCGCCACGCCATAGATCGTGTTGATCAGCGATGTCACATACCGCTCATGCGAGAGCGCCGCCTTGAGCGGGTCCATCAGGGTATCAAAGATCTTATCTGGCTTGGCGACCGCCTCGAGCGTCACTTCCTCTCCATTATTTTGCAGATACCGGTACATCAGCATCGCGTGATCCTGCTCCTCCTTCGCCTGCACTTCATACCAGTTTGCAAACCCGTCCAGTCCTTTTCTTGTATAAAAATTTGCGATATCAAGATACAGATACGCAGAATAAAACTCTTTATTGATCTGTTCATTTAATAACACTGCTACTTTTCTGTCCATATTTTCCTCCTCGCTGTATGCTCTTTGTTACCTGTTTATTATCAATGATGAAGCGGGCGCTGTCAAGTTAATTTCTGAAAATTTAATAAACTGCGCCCGCTTTATGGACTGGCTTCTCAGTCAATCTCCTGCTCAAGATCCTGAAATAACCCGCAGTGGAAAAACTCATCCAAGGATATATTCAGCCCGTCACAGATCATCTTGATTGTGACGATTCCTGTATTCTTGCTGTTTCCCTTCATAATATTCTTGAGCGTTGAGGGCGGCATGCCGGCAACATATGCCAGCTGTGAGATCCGCATCTCCCTCTCTGTACATAACCCTTTGATTCTCATCACTACAGCTTCCTGTGTCTTCAATTCACTTCACCCCAATACGAAATTTGCAAAACAACGGTATCTATTGTATTGTTCCATCTTACAAAATTCGTATTCGGGCAGAGGGTCATATATGGTCTTTTTAAAATTTATTTTGCTTGGGGGACCAAAACTTTCCGCGCTGCCAGCGCAAAAGTCACTGCATGTACTGTGAGCGTGATCGTCCATGTGATCGGATAGGATAAATAGACGGTTGTCAGGCTGTGATACGCTGGTATCTGAAATACCGTGGCGATCCACAAAAGCCGCAGCCCGCATGCGCCCACCAGCGACACGATCATCGGGATGATAGAATATCCAATGCCCCGAAGCGCCCCCACCAGCACATCCATCACGCCGCACAGAGCATACACAGTACAGATGATTTTCAACCGCGCCATCCCCGCTGTGACCACCTCCGCACTCGGCGAGTAAATGCCAAGCAGGGACTCGCCAAAGAACACTGCCAGATTGCCGAGCACCACGCCTGTCACAATGACAAAAAGCTCTCCTGCAAACAGAATCTTATAAATGCGCTTGTACGCCCGCGCTCCATAGTTCTGACTGGTAAAGGATATCGTTGCCTGATGAAAGGCATTCATCGCCATATAGACAAAACCTTCGATATTTGCGGCGGCAGAGTTTCCAGCCACTGCAATATTGCCAAAGGAGTTGACCGCAGACTGAATCACGACATTGGACAGGGAAAAAACAGTCCCCTGAAATCCTGCCGGAAGTCCGATCTGCATAATTTTACCAAGTTTTTCCTTCGTGATGGAAAGTGCTTTCAGATCAAGATGAATGCCGCCCTGTTCTCTCACGAGACAGCGCACCACCAGAAAGGCAGAAATCGTCTGCGAGATCACGGTCGCCATCGCCACACCTGCCACGCCCAGATGACAAATGATCACAAAAAACAAATTCAGCACAACATTCACAATCCCGGCGCCAAGCAGATAATAGAGCGGCCTCTTGGTATCCCCGACAGCCCTCAGAATCGCACTGCCAAAGTTGTACACCATCATGGAAGCCATTCCAAGGAAATAAATGCGCAGATACAGCACGGCCAGGTTCAACACCTCCGGCGGCGCCTGCATTAGTTCAAGCAGCTTTGGCGCACCGATCAATCCGACCACCGTGAGCAGCAGACCGCTGTACAGACTTAGCAGCATAGAGGTATGTACTGTCTCCTTTAAATCACGCTCTCTTTTTGCACCATAGTACTGTGCCGTCAGCACGTTTGTCCCGACGGATAACCCCACAAACAGGTTGGTGAGCAGATTGATGAGCGCCGTGTTCGACCCGACTGCCGCCAGCGCATTATCCCCGGCAAAACGCCCCACCACCACAATATCTGCGGCGTTAAACAACAACTGCAAAATGCTTGAGCACATGAGCGGCAGCGCAAATAGAAGCATCTTGCCAAACACAGAACCACTGCACATGTCAATCTCATACTTTTTGTTCATGCAAACCCCTCCTCTTTTTCTACAGTTCCTTATGCCTTGGCTGCTGCATTCTGACCACCGGGCTTTTGAGTGTCATGACAACCAGCGGAATCACCATCAGAAACCAGATGACCGGCTCTGTCCAGATGATACCCCAGTATCCAAACAGCCGCACAAACACAAAGGTAAACACCAGTTTTCCCACAAGCTCAATAAAACTGGACAAAATAGGGGTTCTGTAGTCCCCAAATCCCTGCATACAGTTTCGCAGAATCACGATAAACAGGCACACCAGCAAAAAGGACATATCCACCTTTAGATAAAGTGTTCCCCAGTAAAGAATCTCCTCATTCTCAGAGCTCGTGATAAAGCGGATCAAATACGATGAAACCGTATGTGCAAGCACAAAGACAATCCCGTCCCACACAGCGCCCAGAATCAATACGCTTTTCATTCCCTGACGAATCCTGTCATATCTGCCTGCACCGTAATTTTGTCCGCAGTACGTTGCCATGGAGGAGCCAAGCACACTCACGGGCAGCCCCCAGATTTCAAATACCTTGCGCGCTGCGGTATGCGCCACGATGATATTTGTCCCAAGCTGGTTGATGCCGCTTTGAAGCACCAGCGACCCGAAATTCACAAGACTTGACATCAGTCCCATAGAAAGACCACTTTTATATAAGGAAAGCACCTGACCTCTTGAGAGTGCAAAATGCGCTCTGGAAAGATGCAGTACCGGAAATCCCTGACGAATCCGAATCAGGCAGAGCACGACCGACAGCATCTGTGAGACGAGTGTCGCCACCGCAGCGCCGCTCACGCCCATATGAAAAACCAGAATAAACACATAATCCAGCACAACATTTGTCACTGCCGCAATCACTAGAAAAACAAGCGGCGTAACCGAATCCCCAATCGCGCGGAGTGTGTTGGCGCAGAGATTGTACGCCAGCGTGACAAACATCCCCCACACCAAGAGCGTAATATACGACAACGCCATCTCAAGCTGTTGCTGCGGCACGTGAAGCAGCCGCAAAACCGGCTGGATAAAAATAGCAATTCCCGTGATGAGAACGGCTGCTGTCAGAAATCCCAGCACAATCGCCCCCGCCACATTTTCTTTTAGCCTGCGCTCGTCACCGCTCCCATAATACTGTGCTGTCAGCACACTAAATCCAAGACTCAGCCCATTAAAAAATCCCGTGAGCAGCGTGTACAATATAGACACACTGCCCACTGCTGCCAGTGCTGTCTCCCCCAGAATCCTGCCCACAATTTTCGTATCGACAAGGCTGTAGCCAATCTGAAACAGATTGCCCAGAAACACAGGAATGGCAAACAGCAAAATAAGCTTCACCGGTCTGCCTTCCGTGAGATTTAATGCAGTTTTAGATGTCTTCATTGATTTCACACTTTCCTAAGTCCTTTTGGATAATGGTTTTTCAGAACCTGACCGGCAAGCTTTCCCCAGCCGATGCTGTACCCTTTGTAGGTCATCAGATACCAGCCTTTCTCCCCGTCATGCTGCAAAGTCATACCGCCCAGATAAGCCCTCGCGCGCTCCTCTGTCTCAAGCTCCACAAAATGCCTTACATCCTCTTTTCTGAGGGCGAGCGCCAGTGCGTGAGACGGTTCAAAACGGTTTTTTTTGAGCGTGCCAAGGTGCAGCCCTGCGCGCAAAACCTTCAGTTTGCTGACGGACGGCATCCGCTCCGGCATCAGATAAAGCTGTTCTCCGAACTTTAACAGACGCTCCTTGGCATTTTCCAGCAGATCTATCTGCAAGGATTCCTGCTGAAACTGCAAAAATTCTTTGACCTCTTTGACCTGAATCCCCTTTTGCAGACCGTTTGCAGGAAATGCCTGATATCCTTTGGGCACCTCTCCCTGCTTCTGCAATACAGCCAGATAATGCCCCTCTCCCTGTACCAGATGCGGGAACAGACGTATCGTATGCCGGATGCTGTCCTGCCTGTCCGCATCCATTCTGACACTGCTGTCACATTCCGCGTCCTGCCCTGCTGCCCTGCCCGCTCCATAATACGCCCACGCTGGAACGCCTGCTGACATCCCATCCTGCTTTTGCACTTCCAATATCTGGTATTCCGAATGGCCTTCCAGAAACCGCGCAATGCTCCCCTCATTCTCTGCCGGCGCAAACGTACAGGTCGAATACACCAGCCGTCCGCCCGGGCGCAGCATCCTGTCCGCACAGTCGAGAATCTGATCTTGTCTGTCTGCACAGAGCTGCACATTCGCAGGGCTCCACTCGCCGCACGCCTCCTCATTTTTCCGAAACATTCCCTCTCCTGAACAGGGCGCATCGACCAGAATACGGTCAAAATAACCTTCAAACACCTCTGCCAGACGCTGTGGTGTCTCACTGGTGACAAGAGCATTGCGGATTCCCATACGCTCGACGTTCTCCGAGAGAATTTTAGCCCGTGCCGGGTGAATCTCATTGCAGACGAGAATCCCCTGATTGTTCATATCACAGGCAGTTTGTGTCGTCTTTCCGCCCGGCGCCGCGCACAAGTCAAGGACACGTTCCCCTGGCGCTGCTTCTAAGTAAGCCGCAGGCGCCATCGCACTAGGATCCTGTATATAGTACACCCCAGCCTCGTGAAACGGATGCTTCCCGGGCGCACAGCAGTCACTCTCCGTATAATACAACCCGTTTTTCTCCCACAAAACCTCTCTCAAACTGCCAAAAGGTGCCTTTTCCAAAAATTCCTCTTTTGTGCCTTTTAGTACATTCACCCGCAGCGCCTGCACTTTTTCATTCTCATAACTATGCAGGAAAGCAGGATACGCCTCCCTTAGCATATCCTGCATCCTGCACAGAAACTCTTGTGGCAACTGTCTCATATGACTCCCTTCCTCCATGCCGCCAGCCAGCCGCTGTAGCGCCTGTTTTTATAATACCAGCCCTTTGCTTTCATCACAGCCAAGAATAATATTGAGACACTGCACCGCCGCACCCGATGCCCCTTTTCCAAGGTTGTCAAAGCGCGTGCTCACAAGCAGCCTGTCCTCATTTCCCGTCACATAGAGCTCGATGCCGTCCCAGCCAGCGCATGTATTGCCAGCCAGAAAACCATTGTAGTCCGCCTCCTTGCCAAACGGCATCACCTTCACAAACGGCTCGCCCTCAAAATACTTTGCAAACATTCCATGCACCCGCTCTGGTGACGGCTTATCCTTTAACAAGTCCGTGTAAAATTGCAGCGTCACCACCATGCCGCTGTAATAATCACAAATAATGGGCGAGAACAGCGGCGTTTTCAAAAGCCCTGTGACTGCCTGCATCTCTTTTAAATGTTTGTGGTTCTGATTCAGCGCATACTCCCGCGGCGCGTCAAGCTCTTTGTCACGCGTGTCCGCCTCATACACTGCGATCGTTTTCTTGCCTGCCCCGCTGTAGCCTGACATGGCAAATGCCGCGACCGGATAGTCCTTTGGCAAGATTTCCTTCGCAATCATCGGATAGGCAGCCGTGATAAATCCCGTCGCATAGCAGCCCGGCACTGCGATGCGCTTCCCCGTCCTAATCGCGTCGCGGTGCGCCTTGGAAAGCTCCGGGTAGCCATACGCCCAGCCCGGCTCTGTGCGGTGCGCCGTCGAGGTGTCAATGATAATGGTATCGTCATTCTCAACCATCGCCACCGCCTCCCGCGCCGCCGCATCCGGCAGACACAGGAAGGTAATGTCCGACGCGTTGATATATTTCTTAATTTCCACTGGGTCCTTTCGCAGCGCGGAAGGAATCTTTAGGATTTCTATATCCTCTCTTCCCTCAAACCGCTCAAAAATGCGAAGCCCCGTTGTGCCCTCACTTCCATCAATAAAAACTTTTTTCATTCGAATAGCCCTCTTTTCATAACTTGGATTCTCTGTCTTCTTCATAACCTATCATAAGGCGATTAAGAGTAAATGTCAATACAACACCAAATACCCATAAACCCAAGCAGTACGCCCCCGGTTCCCACAAGAACAGCCGTCAGTCCCCACACGTCTGCCAAAAATCCGGCGAGCGGAAACAGCAGTATCATTCCGATAGAAAAAAACATGCTGTTCACAGAGATGAGCGTCGCGCGCTGTGCTGACGGAATCAGACTGTTGAGCTGTTCTGACTGGACCGGGTACAATACGGAATTAAAAAAGCTGGCTGCCGCAAACGCCGCGATAGACAAATACAGACGCTGCACTCCATAGATCAAAAATGCCGCCGCGATCACGCACGCCCCAATCTGGGCCGTCTTCGTTCCAAGCGCCGCATAAATCCGCACGCTCATCACCGCCCCGATGCAGGAAACACCGCCCACCACCAGCAAAATCAGGCTGATCTGAATCTTATTGTATCCCAATTCATAATAATACTGCTGGCTGTAAAAAAACAGCATGGTCTCCGACGCAAAAATAACCGCGTAATAGCTGATCAGCTTCAAAATCCGGCGGTCTGAACGCAGAATTTCATAACACGTCCGAAAATGCGCCGCCACGACTTCCCGGATGGAGCGTGGTCTGCTTTGCTCCTCGGCATACGGCGCTTCCACCATCAAAAGCACCGGCATCAATGCGAGCACTGCAATCACCAGACAGGCGCTGTAACACCAAACATAGGAAAACTCCGCAAGAATACCGCCCGCAACGGTCGCAATGCCCTGTGACACTTCGATCAGCATATTCAGCCTGCTGCATACGCGCATATAGTGCGCTTCCTGTCCGGCGGCTTTCATGCTGTCATAGACAAGCGCCTCCTCCGAGCCTGAATTCAGATTGTTGCCCAGCGCCTGCACCACAAAGCTCAGTGCGAAAAACCAAAAGCTCCGCGCAAAAAGCATAATCACACAAGAAATGGCAATACAGAGCCTGCTTAAAACCATGCTCCTTTTCCTGCCAAGCAAATCCGCGACTGCACCCGACGGGATTTCAAACAAAATGCTCGTCGCGTGATACATCCCCTCGACAAGCCCAATCTGCGCCAGATTCAACCCACAGTACGCAAGATAGAGCACCCAGACAGCGCTCTGCATATTTAAGTTTGCAATAAATGTGCCGATGTAATCGAATGGTATATTTTTGAGATATCTGTTATCCTTTTTAAAATTCATCTGTAATTCCTCCAAACCAAAATGCAAACAAAAAACAGCTTAACCTTTGAAACGTTAAACTGTTTTGGAATTACTGCGATTTTCCTCTTTTTCAAATAAAAGTTTATGATATATACTAAAAAAAGGCGCAGTAATCCCGTAATTGTGATTTTCTGAACGTTTTTGACATAGAACTGCTGCTGCAAACTGGCACATAACCCATTCCGTTCATACTGCACCCTCCCTTCTCAAAATATATATTTATTTTAGCATACGATTCCTATTTGTCAATACCATCGAGCCGAAATGTCACATTCCAGTCTCCCTCGATCAACGTCTCCGCGCTGTAAAAGATGCCATACATCGTATAATCCGAGAGTTCGTCAATGTCCTCAATATAGTAATCCTCATAAAAAACATATCTTGCATCGCCAACCTCCTCATCCCAGCCCACACTGCGGTCCGAATGACGCTCATTGCCATCTGAATCTCTCAAAAATAACGCTACATGTCTGTCTGACTCCCAATTATCCCCCATACAGATCTGAACGCGCAGCACCCCATCCTGATACGCTATGCCAGTCACTGTAAAATCATCCGCCGCGCAGTCTGCTGCCGCTATCCCATCTATTACGTTTGTCCTAGGTCTTGGGTCCTCGGATGTACCAGAAACCTTCCGCAGAGAATCAGGAAGCATCTCCTCCGTCATAAGACCTCCACTGCCACTGAGTGTCACCAGCTTTGTCTTTGCATCATAAACCGTCCCTGACAGGTCTACGTCTCGGATTTCCTCGGATTTATCACACAGAACTGCACGCGCCCGAAACTTTAGTTTCTCAGCATGATACGCGTGATCGGACCGAACTGTCACCTGAAAATACGCTTTGTCCTCCTGTGCGTCATATGTGAGAAAATGACACCCGCCAATCACGCTGTCGCTCACATAATCAGACAATCCATAGCTGTCATACAAATCCATCTCGCCATGTACCAAGTCCTGCGTGCTGTCGTCTGCATCCCGCATCGAGATGATGATTTCCGCCTCATTGCCTTCTAAATGAATGGCTTCTACCTGCATCGTGATTCCCTGACTGGTACAGCTCTCCTCAATGGGGACCAATTGGTCTGCAAGCGCCGGCGAAAGATATTCCACAATTCTGTAAAATACGGGAACCTGTGCCGCGCAGACAGGTACTGCTGTCACAAGACACACCGCTGCTGCCGCCGCGGCTACCTTTGGCACAAAGCGGTTTCTTTTGTTTTTTATGTTTCCTGCCTTTGTGCGCCCGATCAGATTTTCCACAAGCTCCTGCGATGGGGCAATGGCGTCATATGCCTCTTTGTATCTGCTCTCAAACATCAAATCTCCTCCTTTTTTAAAATCTTTCCAAGCTGTCTCCTCGCTCTTGTCAGTCTTGTCCGCACCGTCGAAGCCTTTGCATTCGTGACCGCTGCGATTTCCCCGATAGAAAGCTCCTCATAATAAAACAGATGAATGACAACGCGGTAGTTTTTTGAGAGCCGTTTGACAGCATCGACCAGCGCTGCGCTGTCATCGGACAACCCGGGTATCATTCCGCCCTGTTCTATCTCTTTTTGTTCCATCGCCACCCGCCTTCGTATCCACGGCGATTTCCAGAAGTTTTTGCAGCAGTTGACCGTCACCCTAAGAAACCACGCCTTTTCATGCTCCGCGTTCTGAAAGTCCGGCTCATTCTGCATATACCGCAGAAAAACCTCCTGATAAATATCGTCCGCATCATCGCGTGTTTTGACGAGAGCGTAAGCAAGCCTGTAGACCATATCGGAATTTCTTCTGATAACCTCCTCATAGAAGGCTGTTTTTATTTGTTTCACATTTTTTTCTCTGCGCATTGAATCCATTTTGTACCTCCTTCATAAGAAATACAATACAGCATCCCTAAAAGCTACCAAAAAATCAAAAATGAGCTCTGAAATGAGCTCATTTTTACAAAAACACTTGAAATATCAACCACTTTCATGTATGATTAATTCATGTGGAGACGTACCGAAGAGGCCATAACGGGACTGACTCGAAATCAGTTTATCGGTGCTATACTGATACGAGGGTTCGAATCCCTCCGTCTCCGTTGCATTCTCAATCGTCCAATCTCTTTTTTCACAATGCTATTCCACTCTCACACTGCTGCTCACACCATCCTTTCCGCGGTTCTTTGTGACAATCAGCTTCCGTTCTATCTGGTCTTTTAATTCCGAGACATGCGAGATCACACCGACAAGGCGGTTGCCCTCTGTCAGATGAACCAGTGCTTTCATTGCCTGTGCGAGCGCCTCCTCATCCAGCGAGCCAAATCCCTCATCCACAAACATTGAGTCCATCTGGATTCCTCCTGCATAAGACTGGATTTCGTCTGACAGACCAAGGGCGAGCGATAAGGATGCCTCAAAGGTCTCTCCGCCAGATAACGTCTTCACACTGCGCTGCGTCGCGTTGTAATGGTCAATGACACACAGCTCCAAACCTGCCTTCTCCCTGCGGTTTTCGCTGTCTGCTTCGCGCTTTAGCTCATACTGCCCGCTGCTCATTGTCATGAGACGCAGATTTGCACGCCGCAGGATTCGGTCAAAATATGTCATCTGGATATACGTCTCAAGCTCTACTTTTTGTTTTCCGGCAAGCATACCATTTGCGGTGTCGGACAATGCTCTCATCCAGACATATTTCTTCTCGACTGCCAGAATATTTTCTTGTCTTGCCGTCACTTTTTCGTAGATCTCTCTGTTCATACAGACCGCATTGTACTTCTGATCGCGTTGGATATTGTACTCCTTCTTGTCCTGTTCCCACTTCTCTCTGCGTGCAAGCACCTCCTCTTCCTTGAGCGCTGCTGCCTCACCGGCGGCGTCAATCTGCTGTTTCAGGGTTTCGGCAGCGGCAGTCAGATGCCCCTTGCGGCTTTTGTATTCCTCATACTGCTCGCTTGCTGTCTGGAACGCGGTCTCAAGCGCCTGTTTCTGGTTTATCCGTTCCTGAATCTGCTGTTCAACCATCTCCTTTGTCTCTGCGCCCAGCTGTTGTTGCAGATGCTCCAGATCGTCCGCCATCTTACTGCACGCTGTCGTCTGTTCTGCCAGCGATACCTCCGCTTTCTGGATTTTATGAACAAGCGTTTTGATATTTTCCTCCATTTTAGGCAGCTTTTTTTCTAATGTCTGCTTTCGCACCAGCTTTTCACGGTTCTGTTCCAGTGCTTCCATGACAAGACCAAGCTGCTGTTCCAGTTTGGATGCGACATGCGCAAATTGACAGTGCAGCTCCTCTACAGGCAGCTCCACCGGGTCAGACTGCGTCGCTGCAAGCGCAGGCTCCTGCTCGCTAAGACTTGTAAACAGCTGTTGTGCCTTCTCGTTTTTCAGGCGCTTGACTGCTTCTAGTTCTTTTTCCAGTGCTGCGACCGCAGCACTGCTCTCAGAGACGGACTGCTCTGTCTGCTTCTGCTGTATTTCAAGCATTTTGCGGTGTGCGATGGATTTTGACAGCAGTTGTGCGCACTCACTGAGCAGCGTCTGATACTGTTTGATCACAGCGTCTGCTGTCTTGTCTGTCAGGGCGGTATTTATCTCTAGCTCAGTCTCTATGGTTTCTTTTGCCTCAAGCGCCCTTACCTGTCTGATATGTACTGCCGCTTCCCCGCACATTTTTCCTGCCTTCTCCAATTCTGCTGCCGCCTGTTTTGCAAGCTCCTGCTCCTGTCCTGCCAGCGCCGCCTGTTTTGTTGTCTGGCTGCCAATCTGCTCTTGCAGCGCTTGCTTTTGTTCCTCACCAAGCGCTGCTTCATGCATCAGTGCCTCCTGCCGCGCCTTTGCCTCCTTTGCCTGTTTTAACTGTGCTCTGCATGTGTCCAGATTCTGCGCAAGATATGCCGCGGCCGCACTTTCTTCCTTTTGAACCGCATCTGGTAATTGCAGTCCTGCGAGCATCTGCTCCCACTGGCGGCGCTTCTCGTCAAGCTTGCCCTGCGCCGCCGCATAAGCCTGATTTTCCTTTTGAAGCAGTACATTCAGCTCTTCATGGGCAGTCTCCCCTTCTCTGATCTGTTTGTCCAGCTCCGCCTTTCTGCACTGTTCTTGTTCCGCGTCTTTGATTGCCGCGCTGAGGTCTTTTTCCCTGTTTTTGAGCTGCTGCTCTTTCTCTGATACTTTCTTTTTTATGCTTAAAATATAGACAGCATCTTCCACTGCCAAACACTGCAAATCCTGCTGGCAGAATACCGTCTCTGCTGCCATTCCATCAATGTTCTGCCTTTGCTCTTTAAGCCGTGTCTGTAGATGCCCTGCTGTGACACTGAGCCCTTCCGCTTTTTTCTCCGCCTCTGTAAGCAGCGTTTTCTTCTGCTCGACCTCCTCTTTATCCGGCGTCTTCTCCGGCATTTGGGCAAGGTTCTCATGATGTGTGGCTCCGCAGACAGGACATGCCGTCCCTTCCTGCAAGCCGCGCGCAAGCATCCCCGCCTGCGCGTCTAAAAAGCGCTGCTCTGTGTTTCTGTAATCCGCTCCTGCGCAGGCTTTCTCCGCTGCTGCCTGCTGGTACGCTTCCTGTGCGGCGCGCAGCTCCTCCGCCAGCCTCTCCCAGTTTTTGATCTCCTCTGCCAGCTTTTTGCATTTCTGCCTCTGCTCTGCAAGCTCCTTCTGCTCCTGTGCAAGCCTCAGGCTGCGGGTGTCCGCGTCCTTTACGCGCTCCCACTCGCTGCGCCAAAGCGCCTGTCTATTCTGGTGCTCCTGTACCCGTTCCTGCGTGGTATGATACGCCTTTTTTCGGTCTGCCGCTTCCTTTGCAAGCGCATTCAGGCTGTCCTGCTGTCTCTCAAACTCCGCGCACTGTTCCTGTGCGGTGTCAAATTGATGCTGCCACTGGATTTCCTGTTCTCCTGCATTTTTCAGTTGTTCCAGCGCTGCCCTGCGCTGGTTTTCCGCCTCGTTCAGCGCCGTCTCTTTCCCGCGCAGCGCTTCGAGCACAGCAGCAGTCTGCTGCATCTGGGTCTGGTTGTCCCTCCGCTCCTGTTCAGACTGCTGCAATAGCTGTCCCTGTGCTGCCATCCTGCCTTGCAGCTCCTCTGTCGCATCCAGTATTTCATCCCTGTCGGATAGCTGTGCGGTCTGCTCCTGTAACTTTGCCTGCTCTTCTGCCAACGCCTGCGCGCGCGCTGCTGCCCTTGTTAAGTCCTTTTCAATCTCCTGCTGGCGTGTTTGTTCCTGCTCCCAGCCGTGGTTTTGCCGCTGCAAGAGCTTTATCTGACGCTGTGTCCTGTCCCTGTCATTTTCCAGACGTGCGTTTTCCTCGCCCACGGAGGCAAGCGCCCGCAGTGCCTGCGAATCCGACTGGAATGATGTTTCTAACGTCTCACGCTGTTCAATTAATGCCTGTTTTTGCGCTGTCTCTTCCTGAATGGACTGGCGGGATGCATCAAGCGCTTTCTTGGTCTGTTCTAACGTTTCATATAAAAGAAGATGATTCTGGCGTTCCTTAATTTCCAGCGCCAGTTCCCCGCACGCTGCCGCATTTTGTTCCGCCTCATGATAGCGCTCCTCTGCCTGCTGTATCTCAGGCGCAAGCTGTGCCAGCAGCTCCTGATTTTTGGCCAGCGCATCCTGCTGCTGCCGGATTTTGTGGATATTTCCGATGAGCTGGTTCTCGCTCTCAATCTGCTTGTCCAATGCGCTGATTTCTTTGTCCAGCGCGCTCAGCGCCGCCTCATCTTCAAGGCAGAGCTCGTTTAACAGCGCCAGCCCCTCGCCGACCCTGCCGTCAAATTTTTCCTTACTGAGCTGGCGCATTTTCTCTGCGGCGGGGGTATCCTGCGTGCACACGATACTTTCCATATATTGATTGATGCTGCGTTTTAAGTCCGTGTACGCTGCCCCCTGTGCTTTTACGGCATCCTTGAGCTTTCCCTGTAGTGTCTGATACAGCCCAGTCTTAAAAATCTGGCGGAAAATATTGCCCCGCTCCTCTGTGCCAGCCAGCAGAAGTTTCTGAAAATCGCCCTGTGCGATCATTGCAATCTGTGTAAACTGTCTGCGGTCCAAGCCGATCAGTTCCGTGACCGCCCTTGTCACCTCCTTTGATTTGGTGACGGGCGTCCTGCTGTCAGGATAGACCAGTTCTGCCTCCGCCTTTTGCGTGGTGTAGCCCGTCCCTCTTCCCTTGGGACGCTGGTATTCAGGATTGCGCTTTACCTGATACCGCTTCCCCCTGTAATCAAATACAAATGAGACGAAAGTCGGCACCTCCTCCTTGGCATATTTGCTGCGGAACATATCTGCCCTGCGCACATCACCGCTCGCCTCTCCATACAGGGCAAACACAATCGCATCAAAAATAGTCGTTTTCCCGGCGCCGGTATCTCCGGTAATCAGATACAGCCCCTGACTCCCAAGGCGCTCAAAATCAATCTCTGTGGTGCCGGCATATGGACCAAAGGCACTCATCATCAACTTTACTGGCTTCATTCTCTCTCCCCCCTGCACTCCTCAATTAACCGTGACACGAACGCTGTCTGCTCCCCGCTCATCGGCTGATTGTTCTGCATCTCGTAAAATTCTGCGAACAATTCAAGCTCCGATTTCTGTTCGATCTCCTCCGCGCGCTCAATCACGCGGCTCTGCCGTGTCCTGCTGTTGTCGTATTCGAGCCGCATCAGATTGGGATAGATGATGCGCAGTTTCTGTAAACCGTCTGGGATATCCTCCTCATCGGTCAGCGTGATCTGCACATAGTCATCTGTATCTGTGTCCTGATAAAAAGACTTCGCTGTCACTTCCAGATAGGTGCCGCGAATTTTTCGCAGATCATGAAGCGGCACGAGCGCAGCCGTCGAGAGCACAATATTTCCTTTTTCGCGAAATTCTACTACAGTGACAGATTTCTCCTGCGCTGCCTCCGAGAAGGAATATTTTAACGGCGTACCGCAATAGCGCACGGTCTCCCGCTTCAGGGACTGCGGGCTGTGAATATGCCCCAGCGCCACATAATCAAACGCGTCAAAGACATCGGCGTCAACATTGTCCAGACCGCCGACAGACACTTCCTCAGAGTCACAGCGCCCCGCACCAGTCACAAACTGGTGTGCTATCAGAATATTGCGCTTGCTGCTGTCCACCTCCATGCGCTCAACTGCCAGCCTTACCGCATCCTGATAGCTCTCTGGCATCGGCGTCTCCTCCATGCCCGGCGCTCCCTCCAAGGCATGGCGCACCACTGCCGGCTTGACAAACGGCAGCAGATACAGGCACAGCTCCCCATAGGAATCTGTCATGGTAATTTTGGCAGTGTCACCGCGGTAAACCGGGGATACATGGACGCCCCTGCCGCTCATGAGCTGTGCGCCAAACGCGATGCGCTCCGCAGAGTCATGATTGCCGCTGACTGCAAAAACCTGCTTCCCACGCTCTGCAAGCGCTGTCAGAAACCAGTCAAACACCTGCACTGCCTCGGCGGACGGCACGGGTTTGTCATAGATATCCCCCGCGATCATAACGCCGTCCGCCTGTTTTTCATCCGCTATCGCGAGGATTTGCCTCAAAATATATTTCTGATCTTCCAGCATGGAAAATTCGTTTACACGTTTTCCGAGATGAAGATCTGATATGTGCAGTAATTTCATGTTATGTACTCCTTTGTTGTATATCTTTCATCCGTACAGGCAGTTACACGACCGCCTCCACAATCGTCTTTGTGCCGACACGTACTTCCTTGACGCCGATTTCCTTCTTTTGATTAAAGTTAAAACTGAGCATATATCCCTTATCCTGATGAAAATATTCCAGATAATCTACAAGCTGCCGCTCCCCCCGCTCATTGTACTCATTGCCATGCCAGATTTTCAATTCAATGGTAAACTGTTCGCCAAGATAATCTACAATCACATCCGTCCGCCGCTCATCTCTTGTCTGCGCCTCGATATAATAGTTCCCTGTACCATTGATAATGGGCTTTAAGTACACTAAGAAGAACTTTCTGCCAAACTTTTCTATAAAGGTTTCATCCTTATCGACACAGATCTCACTGAAATATTCTACAAACTTTTTCAGCACCAAATCCATATCAAGACGATGATTTTTGATAAATCGAATCCGGTCGCTTCCTCCCTTTGCATAAATTTCACTCTGCACTGCCTCTTCCGCCATAAAATAATTCAGAAGATACATCTCAAAAATGCGGTTTGCAATCGCTACCTGACCGTTTTTCTCTGTCAAAAAGCCAAACATTGTTCCCATACTGACCGCCTTTTCATCCGGGCTGAATGGTATTTTGATACCCTGATACAGAATCCCTTCTATCATGGCGCGCAGTTCCTTATAGCTGTCAAGCTGCTTTACCATGCTCTCAAACAGGGGCGAGCTGACCTTTAAGATTCTTTTGACTGCCTCGGCGACACCGTCCCTTGTCCATGCCATCTGCGGGCTTTCATAGCCGTCTGTTCCGCAGATGGTCTCATCAATGCGCTTGCAGACAGACGAGACCAGCACAGGATATCCCGACGTATACGCATAGATTTCCTCTGCCACAGCCTCCGTGTCCATGCCAGTGTGATGATCCGCCTCGTATTCCGCCAGCATTGCGGCAATCTGGCTGGAAGAAAAGCGCATCTCAATCTCAAAATCAGCCGCAATATTCCACGGGCTGTTATACTGATGTTCTGATTCCGGGCGCAGCTTTAACTTCAAATTCTTGATACTGTATACGCCGGCAAAAATCACAGAGTGAAACGTCGGCATCTTATCCCGCTTTAAATAATAACTCCGAAGCTGCGCCAAAAAATCCATGAAAACCTGATGATTCGATGCACTGTCCACCTCGTCAATCATCAGTATGACGGGCTGTGCGCTATTTCTGCACATCCTGCTCAGACGCATAAAGAGCTCCTTCAAGCTGTTGTTTTCTCTGGAAAGAATCTCTTGTAAGGGCGCCATCAATTCTGCCCTGTCGTCCAGCCCGTTGATCTCAAGCAGCTCGGTCAGCGCATTGGCAAACGCATGGACAAACGCCGAGGCATCCGCAAAATCCTCCGTTCCCATCTGCTGAAAATCAAGGGACAGCACAATGTACTCCTCCTTTAGATACTCCTCGAGCGCGGACAAGGTGGTCGTCTTTCCGTACTGCCTGCCTCTGTTGATGACAAAATATTTCCCGGTGTCAATCAATGTCTTTTTGATCTTTTGAAGCCTGTCCTCCAGACTGACCATGTAATGATACTGTGGATTACAGGAACCTGTCACGTTAAAACTGCGTTTCATGCATGCCATCTCCCTCTCTTTCCTACGATTCCTTAACATATACTATACACGACTTCTCCGCTTTCCACAATGAAAGATTTATTGACAGTTCCTTACTTCCACTTAAACAGTATAAATCCCCCGATCGCAATCAGTGCGCCAAGCACCTTACGCCAGCTAAAAGGCTGCTTCTCCACGCCAAACAGACCAAAAAGCTCGATCAAATACGCAATAATCAGCTGTGAAATCACGATCAGCATCACCGCCTTTGCCGGGCCTAATGCATCCATACTCTTGATGACAGTCAGTGTGATAAATGCCCCCATCGCCCCGCCGAGCAGAAAATATTTGGGCTCCACAGCGAGCACCTCCCGAAAGGATGTCCTGTCGGCAAAAAGCCATGCCACAATACACACAAGAAATGCGGTGAACTGCACAAATGCATTTGCCGCCCACATGCTTGACGCCTCTGTCACTTTTGTGTTGAACACGCCCTGTACACTCATGAGTGCCCCCGAAACCAGCGCAATCAAAAATCCAATCATAACTGTAACCCTCCGTTTTCATCTTGATATCCATCGTCCAAGAACTGGCGTTCTATGGACTATGCACGAGTTTACAATTATAATTGGATTATTTCAGAAAATTATTCCTGTTCTTTACAAATTCTACGATTGAGGTGTCTGCTGCGTCTCAGGTGTCACATCGAGCTCCCCTGTGCCCTCCTCATACTCGACAGCGGGCAGCAGCTCTACCTGAGGGTCCTCGAGCGGCTCCTCTGTCACCGGCTCGCCTGCAAGCTGTGTCTTGATCTGCTCTGAGAGGTGCCTAAGCTGCGTGTTTGCATCCTCCCCGCCCCAGACTTTCGCAAAGCAGATCTCAAGCTCTACCCAGAAATTTCCAGTCTCTAACATCTTTGGCATGGGAACAGACTCCTGATAATTCTCCATAAAAACTGCTGCGTGTTCGTTATCCTCTGCTCGCTGCGCCACCGACGAAAGCTTGCCTGTCATTGGATACAAATCTGCACTTGCCTCTCTGACCAGATACTCCATCAACCGCCCTGCGGACTCTTTATACTCAGAGTAGCCGTTTATGACAAGTGCATTCGTCACAGACATGCCCTTTGTCGTGAGCTCCTGATTGATATCAGGAAGCTTGGCAACACCGTACTCATACCCAAATTCCCCGTTTTTTGCCGCCTCGTCGAGTTTTTTGATACAGTCGCTCGTCGCGATGGTGTAGATCGTCTTTCCCTCCTGAAACTCCTGTAAGATCGAATCATAATTCGTTTCTTTGGTATCAATGGAGAAAAACTGGTTCAGCTCCTGATACACCTTCAGGCTGGAAACAGACTCTGTATTGTAGATATCAATCAGGGTCTTGTCATCTCCTGCCGCGCCGCCTACTGATATGTAGTTCCCTATGAAAAAATAATTATAAAAAATATCCGATACATCCCAGCGCAGGAAATACTCTACATTTTCCGGTGTCGAATACTGGTCTGCAAAGGTCAGTATATCCACAACCGACGCAGGAATCAACTGGTCCGCAGTCACCGTCTGACCCGGACTCTCATCTGGATTCTCCCCGCTCTCCTGTGCCTCGTCTGTCCCTGCACGGTTTGCCTCATCTGCGATCTGTTGCAGGTAAGTCTTGTTATAGAGCAGTGCACTTGTCTCAAAATACAGCGGACACGCCACATATTTTCCATCGTATAACACTGCATTGCGCGCCGCCTGATGAAATAACTGGTCATCATAGACGGGCGCACTCTCAGGCAGCTTTGTCGCAAGTCCTGCCAGATATGCTTTTTCCAGAGAATCATTGCTCAGTATATAGATGTCCGGCGTGTCCGCCTCCTCGTCGAGGCTCGCCGCATTGACCGCCTCGAGATACTCGACACCCGACACTAATTTTACATCCACCCTGATATCTGTATTGTTATAAAAATCCAGTGTCTTACTGCTTAGATAGTCCGTCAGGGCATCATCTGTATACCACAGATGAATTGTCTCCTTCCGATTCGCAAGTTCCGTCATTGGTCTGTCAGCGCTGCGGGTCGATGTGCGGTACCAAAATACAGCAAGCAGCACAAGCACTACCGCCACGAGCGCTGCCGCCACGCCAAACATTCTCTTTTTTATCCTATCATGTCTCATGAAATTTCCTCATATATTATTCCTCAATCTAGTCAGCCTCCAACGCTGTCAGCGCTGCTCTGCAAAACACGCATCCACAATCTCTATCATGTTATCCACGTCTGCCTTTGACACAATCAGGGGCGGGATAAAGCGGATAATATTGGTGCCTGCGTTAATCAGCAAAAGACCTTTTCCAATTGCCCGATTGATGATCTCATTCACCGGCATGTCACATTCAAGCCCCTGCATCAGCCCCATTCCTCTGTGCGCTATGATACAGTCATACTTTGCTGTCAGCGCTTCTAATTTTTCGTATAAATAGGCGCCGGTCTCCTTCACATTCGCCAAAATATCCAGTTCTTCAAACAGATCAATCACCTTTGACACCGCCGCGCACGCAAGCGGATTGCCGCCGTAGGTCGTGCCGTGGTCGCCGCTTGTCAATGACTTGCCTGCCACGCTTTCCGTCATCATAAACGCGCCAACCGGAACGCCGCAGCCGACCGCCTTGGCGCTTGTCATAATATCCGGCTTCACGCCGTAGTGCTGCCATGCATACATCGTGCCTGTCCGCCCCATGCCGCACTGAATCTCGTCTAATATCAGCAGAATATCCCGCTCGTCGCAGAGCGCCCGCACCTGTTCCATAAACTTCTGCTCCGCCGGATAGATACCGCCCTCGCCCTGAACTGTCTCAAAAATAACCGCGCATGTCCTGTCCGTCACCTGTGCCTGAACGCTCTCAAAATCATTGAAATCAGCAAAGCGGATATTGCCAATCAGCGGTTCAAACGCTTCTCTGTAATGCGGATTCCCCGTCACAGAGAGTGCGCCCATGGTCCTGCCGTGAAAAGAATGGTTCATCGCGATGATCTCATGATCGGTGTGCCCGTCCCGCAAAAAAGCATATTTGCGCGCCGCCTTCAGCGCACCCTCAACCGCCTCCGCGCCGCTGTTTGTAAAAAAGATTCTGTCCATGCCCGAAATCTTTTTGAGCTTCTTTGCCGCCTCGATCGCGGGAATATTATAATAATAATTCGAGGTATGAATCACCTTGTCAATCTGTTCTTTTAATGCGTCGTTGTATGCTTTGTTGTTATAACCGAGTGCAAATACAGCGATGCCTGCCACGAAATCAAGGTATTTTTTTCCCTCAATATCGTACATGTACATGCCGTCGCCCCGCTCCCACACGATCTGGTAACGGTTGTAGGTATGGAGCAGCGCCGCCTCCGCCTCGTCGATATATTCCTTCATATTCATGCTAACCTCTCCTCCATTTTCTTATTCCGTATCCATGTGTTCAAAATCCTCATCCTTGACAATCGCCGTGCCGATACCGTTTCTGGTAAAGATTTCCAAAAGCAGGCAGTGCGGAATCCGCCCGTCAAGAATATGCACACGGTTGACGCCGTTCTTGATCGCACTTGTGCAGTTGCCAAGTTTGGGCAGCATGCCGCCGCCGATAAAGCCGTCCTCGATCAGCTTCTCCGCCTGTGTCGCTGTGATTCTGGAAATAAAGGACGACTTGTCATTGATATCTTTGTACAAGCCCTCGATGTCCGTCAAAAAGGCGAGCTTCTCCGCACCGACTGCCTTTGCAATCGCACACGCTGCGTCGTCCGCATTGATATTGTACGTATGAAAATGCTCATCGAGACCGATCGGCGCCACGATGGGCAGAAAATCCTTTTCAATTAAATCAAATAAAACCTTGGGATTGACTTCTTTGATATCGCCCACAAAGCCAATGTCCTGCCCGTCCGCATACTTCTTTTCCACCTTTAACAGACCGCCGTCTTTGCCGCTGACGCCGACCGCCTTCACGCCAAGCTCCTGCACCATCGTCACCAGACTCTTGTTGACTTTGTTCAGCACCATCTCCGCAATCTCCATCGTCGCATCATCTGTGACGCGCAGACCGTTCACAAACTGCGCCTCCATGCCGACTTTCTCCACCCAGCGGCTGATTTCCTTGCCGCCGCCATGCACGATAATCGGCTTAAAGCCTACCAGCTTTAAGAGGGTCACGTCCTTGATGACATTCTTTTGCAGTTCCTCATTGCTCATCGCGCTGCCGCCGTATTTTACGACGATATATTTCCTGTTAAATTTCTGTATGTAGGGAAGCGCCTCGATCAGCACCTCCGCCTTGGACAACACTTTGTTCATATCCTGTTCGTTCATTTGTTTCTTCTGCTCCTTTCCTGAAAGTATGCACATTCTTTCAGCTCATATTCCACCTTATTCCTCAAGGCTGCCAAACCGATTTATTAAATCGTTGATCTCATCTAAATCAATCCGCAGTCTGCCATCAAACAGATTCATACCGATGTCACCCTGCAAGGGATAAAGCCTCGGAATTCCTTCTTCCTCTCCAATATACACAATCAACAGTCTTCTATCTGGATCGATTACCCAGTATTCCTTCACTCCCGCCTCCATGTATTTTGTCAGCTTCACTGTCATATCTTTCTTCCGGGTGGAATCCGATAAAATCTCCAGCACAAAATCCGGTGCTCCGTAAATGCCAAAACGTTTCAGCTTTTCCTGTTTACACAAAACAAACACATCCGGCTGTACCATTGTCCTGCTGTCACAATCCAACTGAACATCCGCCGGTGCAATAAAAGGAAGGCAGTTCCCTTCATTTTTTTTAATAAACGCTAAAATTTCTGCATACACGGTACCTGCAATCATCTGATGCAGCGGCGTTGGCGCCGCCATATCATATATCACACCATCAATCAACTCAGCACGCCGGTCCTCAGGCAGACGAAAATAATCCTCCAGGGTGTATTCTCCCTGTCTTTTTTCTGCGTGATCTGCGCCAAGCAGCACATTCTCCAGTGCAGGAAAAAACGTCTCCACCGCATCGACGCGATCGCCGTTTAATATTTTCTGTAGCGTTCCTACAGGCACACCACTGTATTCAGAAAGCTCTGCCACACTATATCCTCTCTCAGCATTGATTCTCACAATGTCCGCCAATGTAATACTCATACTGTGCCCTCCTGTAACGCGCTCTTATGAGCGATAGTCCGCATTGATTTTCACATAGTCATATGTCAGATCGCAGCCCCACGCTGTGGCTGTCTCGGTTCCCATCTTCATGTCAACCAGCACGGTCACTTCTGGCTCTGACAGGATCTTTGTCGCCTCCTCCTCGCTGTAGTCAGCCGCGGCGCCATCTTGGTAAATCAGCATCTTTCCCGCCTTGCTCTCGAAATAGAGCGCTACCTGCTCCGGGTCAAAGTCTACGCCGGAATATCCAAGCGCGCACAGAAATCTGCCAAAGTTCGCGTCATGTCCGTAGATTGCCGCTTTGCAGAGGCTTGAACCAATCACGGACTTCGCCAGAATGCGCGCCTCCTGCTTTGTCGCGGCATTGATAACGGTCGTCTCAAACAGCGCTGTCGCACCCTCGCCGTCTCCCGCCATCTTCTTTGCAAGGTACGTATTGACAAAGTTGAGCGCCTCGCAGAAAGTGTGGTAATCCGCACCTTTTTCTGTAATCTCCGCGTTTCCTGCAAGACCGTTTGCCAGCAAAAGGCAGGTGTCGTTCGTCGAGGTATCACCATCGACAGAGATCATATTATAGGAGTCAATGATACTGCTGCGCAGCGCCTCCTGCAAAAGCGGCTTGCTGATGGCCGCATCCGTTGTGATGTAGGCGAGCATGGTGCACATATTCGGATGAATCATGCCGGAGCCTTTGCTCATACCGCCGATCGTAACCGTCTTTCCGTCCAGCTCGATTGTCACGGCAATTTCCTTATTGACAGTATCTGTCGTCATGATTGCCTTCGAAGCCGTTGTCCCAGCCTCTATCGCACTGTCCTTTGCCGCTGCAAGCTTTCTGATGCCCTCGTTGATGCGGTCTATCGGAAGCTGCATGCCAATCACGCCTGTCGAGCCGACAAGCACCGCATTTTCAGGTATCTGCAAGAGACCCGCCGCTGTCTGCGCCTCCTCGCGGCAATAGTCCATCCCCTGCTTTCCCGTACATGCATTTGCAATGCCGGCATTGACAACGACCGCCTGCGCATACGGGCTATTCTCCACAATCTCCTTATCCCACATAACAGGCGCCGCTTTCACTACATTTGTCGTGAATGTTCCAGCCAACTTACACGGCGCAGTGCTGTAAATCAGCGCCATGTCCATCCTGTCTTTGTATTTGATATTTGCCGCAGTGCCTGCTGCCTCAAACCCCTTCGCGGCAGTCACACCGCCTTGTATCTGTTTCATTTTGGTTCCTCCTTGTATTATAATCACTGATAAAATCTCTAAGCTTTCCTCTGGTTTTCCTTTTCTTTTTCCTGACAATATGATAATACTTGCTGCAATTTGTAATCTTCAAAATAATCTAAATACGCGATTCAATCACGCTGACCTGCGTGCCAAGCAGCCGCTCCACTTCCCTGAGATGATACCCCTCCAGCTGTTTTCTGGGATACAGCAGGATAAATGCTGTACAGGCAAAACCGCAGGGAGCCGTGTAGCACAAATCCTTGAGCGATGCATACCTGCCGCAGCATGGCAGTCTCATCGCATCCAGTGAAGCAAAAAGTCCTGTCTCTCCTGCTGCCTCGTCCATCGCCTCCGCCCACCAGTCCGAAAGTTCACTGCCGCAAAATGGGCACGCAATCTTTTCAAGATAACCGCCGCAGTCAATAAATGCAGGGTGTTCCTGCATTTCAATCTCCACAGACATCGCCATCATATGCTCCTCAAGATAGCGCTGGACTGTTCGTGCCGTCTGCGCGTCTACACGGCAGAATGGATTCACGGGAATCACTTTAGTGTAATAAGCTGACATACGCTGTACCTGCCTTTCCGCATTGCCGGAATTTTATAGCCCAGCTTTCGCCTTACTGATTAAACGCCTCAATATTCTCATCGTTAAGCACAAAATCGTAATAGTTCAAATCCTCGCGCTGTTTCCAGCCGACACTGTGCCAGAACGCATTCCCGATATCATTTTTGGTAAATGCAATCAGGCTCACTTTGTTGATATTTTCTTTTTTGAGGGCATCCATGCAGAACACCACCATCGCTTTGCCAATGCCGCGCCTGCGGTACGCCGGGTTGACGCACACGTGATACAGACAGCCGCGCCTGCCGTCATGCCCGCACAGAATGGCGCCCACCACCATGCCGTCCTCCACCGCAACCACGCTTGTCGAAGGGTTTCTTTGCAGAAAACGCGCCACGCCCTCCCGCGAATCGTCGATGCTTCGGATGGCAAATCCCCTGATTGTCATCCACAAAGCCCGCACCTGTTCATAATCCTCTATTGTCATCAATCTTACCATATTAAAATACTAACTCCTATCTGCCTGCTCTAGAGTGTGTTTGAAAAATGCTCTAACAGGCGTACAAATCAAGATGGTGAAATCTCAATCCCGCTGCGGACTGTATGACCACTTTACATATCATAATTTATTATAAACGGAAATACAACCATTTTCACCAAAATATTCTAAAATCCTACAAAAGCGAGGGAATGCCTTCATATCGTAATTGCGGCAATTTGTCGGTCTTGTTGAAATAAAAGTCAACCTGCTGGTGCTTTCCCCGAATCCCTGATTCTGGAAGCCAGCTACAGACAATCACCTCGTAATTTCCATCCTCCATATCGACCTTGATGTCTGACTCAGTCTCTGCCTCCCAGCTTAACAGCACATACAAATCTCTGAAATACACCGTGTGCTCTGTGACTTTCAAGCAAAGCTTCAGGGCATAATCCGGCTGTAGTGCATCCAGATCTGGCTGCACATGCTGATAAATATTCAAATGAAAGATTCCCGGTGATCCAGTTGCCACGCCAACAATCGAACCTTCATAAATATGAGGAATGACATCTTTGGGTTTCGAATAATGTTCCCCCAGATAATCTTCCCCCTCCTCAATATGCCTCACTGCATGCGGCGCATAAAAAGTGATTCCCAGACCTGCAATACTTAGTTGAAATTGCTGTTTTTCCATCTGTATTCCTCCTTATTCTCCGATTGCTTCAATATACACTATTCTTCCTGACTCACTTAAATAAACTTCTGTGTACATCCTATTCGTGTCCTGAATGCCTCTCTGAAACGCAAACGGCGCATTCCCGGCGTGCCTCCATTTTTGTCCTTTCACTTCATCTGGCTCATATGTACTCTCGATGGGTGCAGCTTCGCTCTCGAAATCCATGTCTTGTAACTGGCTGCCAAGATCTGTATCATAAAAGGCATAAATATAGAGTTTTGTCGTCACCAGACCGATTCCGCCCGATGACTTACTGCACCACTTGATCTGTGCCGTCTCTGGCAAATCAGGAAAATGATTGTAAATCGGCGCCGTCTCAGTGCTTGTCATTACAGCTTCCTCTCCCTTCGCGCTCAGCGCAACCATCACCGTTGCCGCTAAGAGTACACCTGCAACAGCCAGCGCCGCCAAAATTCTGTAAATCGTTTTCATGCTGTTCTCCCTGTCTTGCTCTGTATTCATCCCGTGAGTATAGCATACTTCTAGTATGCTGACAGCCGCAACCGCAAAGCGGCGTATTTCCTTATGCGACTGTGCGCATCATTTTATACTGGTGGTCAGTCTTTTCGACCGCCAGTATAGTATATCATTACTTTGCCATTTCGTTCAATCATAAATCGAACAGAGATAAAACATTTGACAATATTGCATTTTTATGCATTTATATATGAATATTATTCACTCATTTTTCTATATTTTACACTTTTATTCCTGTTTGTCAACCCAAAAACGTATAAATTTACACTTGATTTATGCAGTACAATGATGTATAGTAGCAGTAGAGTATTTTTAGTCTCTAATTTTTTATGCAAATTTTTACAAAAAGGAGAATACATGATGAAAGAAAAAGTAGTACTTGCTTATTCTGGTGGTCTGGATACCACTGCAATTATTCCATGGTTAAAGGAAAACTTTGACTATGAGGTCATCTGTGTCTGTGTTGACTGCGGACAGGAGGAGGAACTTGACGGACTTGAAGAGCGCGCAAAATCCTGCGGTGCAGAGAAGCTTTACATCGAGAATGTCATCGACGAATTTTGCGATGAATATATCGTTCCCTGTGTGCAGGCAAATGCCATCTATGAAAATAAATACCTTCTGGGCACTTCGATGGCAAGACCGCTGATCGCAAAGAGGCTCGTTGAAATTGCCAGAAAAGAAGGCGCGACTGCCATCTGCCACGGCGCGACCGGCAAAGGCAATGACCAGATTCGTTTCGAGCTTGGCATCAAAGCACTCGCTCCTGACATCAAGATTATCGCCGCATGGAGAAATGACAAGTGGACGATGGATTCCCGCGAGTCCGAGATTGAATACTGCAAGGCGCACGGCATCCACCTTCCGTTCTCCGCTGACAGCTCCTACAGCCGCGATAGAAATATCTGGCACATCAGCCATGAGGGACTTGAGCTGGAAGACCCTGCAAACGAGCCAAACTTCGACCATCTGCTCGTGCTTGGCACCACGCCTGAGAAGGCACCCGAAGAGGGCGAATATGTGACCATGACATTTGAAAAAGGCGTACCAAAGTCTGTAAACGGAAAAGCAATGAAAGTTTCAGATATTATCCGCGAGTTAAACAAACTTGGCGGCAAGCATGGCATTGGCATTGTGGATATCGTGGAGAACCGCGTTGTCGGCATGAAATCCCGCGGTGTCTATGAGACACCGGGCGGAACAATTCTCATGGAGGCACACCAGCAGCTTGAGGAACTGATTCTCGACCGCGATACATACACTCTGAAAAAGGAGATGGGCAACAAATTTGCCGACACGGTCTATGAGGGAAAATGGTTCACACCAAAGCGCGAAGCGATTCAGGCATTTATCGAAAAGACACAGGAATATGTGACGGGCGAAGTGAAGTTCAAGCTCTACAAGGGCAACATCATTAAGGCTGGCGAGACAAGCCCGTATTCTCTATACAATGAAAGCATCGCCTCCTTCACCACTGGCGACCTGTATGACCACCATGATGCAGAGGGCTTCATCAACCTCTTTGGTCTGTCCTGCAAGGTGCGCGCGATGAAAATGCAGGAAAACGAAAAGTGATATGGTATCCATTTATTGCACTTTATCTGGCAGTCATCAACCTCACAGGTTTTGCCATGATGGGCATTGACAAGCGCAGAGCCGTCAAAAGACGTTGGCGCATCCGCGAATCTACGCTCTTTCTCGTTGCCCTGATTGGCGGCAGCGCCGGCTGCCTGATCGGGATGCGGACTTTTCATCATAAGACGAAGCACTGGTATTTTGTGTATGGAATGCCGGCGATACTGATTTTGCAGCTACTTCTTGCGGCGGCAGCCGTTTGGGCATTTGGATAGCCAAACTTTATTTTAGCTCTTGCCGGTACTATTATCATTTTCAGAAAAATATTGATTTTGCCCCCTTTATATGGCATAATATGAAACAGGGGAGATGCTCCAACATCTCCCCTGTCTGCCTACACTCCAATGTAGGCTCTGACGAAATAATACAACCGTCTTAACTGCTCATCCGTCGCCCGGGTGAGCAGTTGTGCTAATAGCGTTCTGTAGTCCATCGCTCACACTCCTTTCTTCCAAACATATACTATATTGCTTGGCACCCTTATCATAACACAATCCATGCGCTAAAAACTACCTCGCTTTTTTCATATCTTGCATTCTTGATTAATTTTGTAAAATCTCTATAATAATCCAACCGTCACTCTTTTATAGTTTACTGCAAATGTGACAGAATCTGACGCGCTTGTATGAAAGTATCCTATATGGGTTTTCATTTTGTCTCCGATTGTATTATGATAAATCAATGCCGAAGAAACGGAGGAATTTTACATGTTCACTGAAAAAGATGATCAGAAATGTTTGGAATACGAAGCGCGAGAGAAAACCATTCACGATTACAACCAAGGCATTTATGAAGCAGAACAGCGCGGACGGCTGCAAGGAGAACAGGCTGTCAGAGAAAGCACTGCCAAGAATTTGCTTGCCATAGGGATTTCAACAGAGATCATTGCTCAGGCTACTGGATTGTCTAAGGAACAAATCGAAGCTTTAAAAAATTAGATCATTTAAGACGAATACAAAAGACCGCTCTATACAAAAGAACTTTGCTTAAAACTGCATTGTTCTCCTGTATAGAGCGTGTTTTATAGATCAGTGCTCATTCACGATGAATGCAAACGACAGCAGCGACGCATTCCCGCTTCCCCGATAGGTGAGATAAATCGCATGTACGCCATCCTCCAGCGCCAGCGGTGCGCGGTATTCCTCCCAGACATTCGTGCTGTGGACTGGAATTTGGGCGAGTACTTCCCCGTCCCATGCGGTCCGCACTTCAAAGCAGCCCTCCGCATAGCCGCGCGTCCTGATGGCAATCGCTGTCACATTTTTACAGTCAAAATACTTAAACCCTGCTGTCGCTGAGTCCTTCATATTTCCAATATAGCCCGGATTCTCGTCGCCGTCGCGCCCGTCCTGCATAATCTTTGGGAAGCGGTCATCACCGACATACATTGACGGAATGTCGGTGAACAGGTTGCAGGCAAGATATGCCCCGTACTCGCCTTTGCCCGCAAGCGGTCCGCCATTTAATCCGCAGGAGGTCATCTCTGCCTGTACGATGGTTCCGTCTGGCAGCAGTTCTATTTTTTCCGCGCAGCCCTGACGGCTGTACCACGTGCCGTTTGTGTGGCGGTGATAAAATATATACCATGTGCCGGCAATCTCCACAATGCTGCCATGATTGTTTGCCCCGTATGCCATCGGGCGGTCCGCCGGCTTATAACTGTCGATATGCAGATCGCAGTTGCTGACGATGACACCGCCGTAGACAAATCCCGCATCCGGCTTCTCGCTGACTGCGTAGCACAGTTCATGCATCACGACGGAGGAGTAGACAAAATAATATTTCTCTCCCACCATACGAATAGAGGCTGCCTCAAAGTACTCATGCCCCTCAAACCCTGTATTTTGGCCGTACTCACAGCCCGGCACGATGATCTTTGGCGCCTGCACGACTGTGAGCATGTCGGGACCAAGCACCGTCACCATCGCACCGCTTCTGGAGCGGTCTCCGCGCCCGCAAAAGCCCGTGTACAGATAGGTCTGGTCCCCTTTTGTCAGCACGCCCGGATCAAACTGCGGCTCGTCGCCCTCCCGCTCTCCGAGACGGGTGTTGTCGCTGTAATGCACATAGCCGTAAAATTCAAAGGTTCCTGCCGGCGTATCGCAGACTGCAACCGACACGACGCACACCTTGTCCAGCACATAATATAAATAATATCTGCCGTCCGGCCCGACCGTGATGTCCGGCGCATAGAGACACATTTTCCCGTCCTTGTTGAGCGGGTCTGCATCCTTTGGATAGATGACGCCCTCATAGCGCCAGTCTGCCAGATTGTCCACCGGCGCTGACCAGCACACATAATCTCCCATACAGAATACATATCCGTTATAAAAGTCATGCGAGCCGTAGACATAGACTCTGTCCCCAAATACATACGGCTCTCCGTCCGGGATATACTCCCACGAGGGCAAGTATGGATTATACGCCTGTCTGCGTGTTCCTGTCTCACTCATTCTAATACCTCCTGAAAACTTGTTTTTAAAAACATTGATAATGGAATCTTGAAAATCCCGCCCTGCCGCCAGTCTCCTCTGTGGCATAGACAAACAGCCCAAACCGGCAGCCGGTAAAGTGGTCCATCTTAAAATACAGCTTGTGTGTAATGCCAATAGGTCTCCAATTCCCTCTATCACCGTCGCTGTCATAAAAAAACCGCGCTTCATCCTGCATCCCTGCAAACTCCGCTTCGATTTTTAAATGTACAGTTCCCTGCGGTATGGGCACTGCCTCCCATTCCGTCCCCTCTGCGCCGTCCTCCTGCATCGCCTGCAGGGAATCGTTGTCCGCCGCCCTGCTTCGCATCACGACATAAAATCCATCGCTTCTGCGCGCCACGGCAATCATGCCATAACATCCCTGCAAAGCACAGAGTCCCGCATAATCACCCACTTTTAATGCAGAAGCATCGACGGTCACTGCTCCTGCGCACCGCGGATAACACATTCGCTGTGTCAGTATATTACGCGCCTGCAGCAGATTTTGGCACACTTTTCCAGCCGTAAGCCAGAGCACGCCCTGCTCCCTGTCCGCCTTCACAAACCGCAGATCTGGCTCGTGATTAAACTGCCACACACTTTTGAACCCATAACAGCCGTACTGTTCCCGCTCCTGTTCTTCTGAGCATCCTGCCATTTTCTTAAAATCATCACTCTGCACCAGCGGCTGCATGGTATGATGAAATCCCGCCTGTGAAAAATTCTGTGCCGGAATCCGCCCGTTTTGCCCAAAGACAGGAAAATCTGCCTCCCAGGTGACAGGCACCAGCACCGGGATTCTGCCGACTGCGCCGTGATCCTGAAACAGCACTGCATACCAGTCTCCTTCCGGCGTGTCCACGATGCCTCCCTGTGCCACGCCCTGACCGCAGTATCCCCTGTCGTCGATCAGCACATCCCCGCCAGTAAACACACCGTCAACAGCATCCGCCACAAAACACGCTTCTGTGCGCATCCACCGGTCTCGCAGTGAGTGAATCAGGAACAGATAATACTTTCCATGAATCTTATAAAAATGCGCCCCCTCATATCCAAGCCTGGGATTCCCCGCATCGCTGACTGCCAGCCGATGCAGCCCGCCCGCAAGCGGCGCGCTCAAATCCTCGTTGAGCTGTGTGATGTAGATCTCTTTATTTCCGTAGGCAATATATACTTTCTCCTCATCAAACAAAAGAGAGGCGTCGTGATAAAAGCCTTCGATATACTGTTTTTTCCATGGTCCCGCGATGGATTTTGAAGTGTACAGGTACGTTTTTCCAGTGTCATTCGCCGCGAAACACACATAAAACAAACCTCTGTGAAAGCGCAGGGAAGCCGCCCACATGCCCTTGCCATAGATATTTTCGCCATGCTCCAGCCGCTGTGCGGGCGTGCTGTCCAGACGGTCATACACAAAAGCCGCATGCTCCCAGTTTGCCAGGTCATACGAGCGCAGAATCTCACCGCCCGGCATAAAATGCATGGTCGTTGTCACCATGTAATAAACTCCGCCAACCCGTATGACATCCGGGTCTGGATAATCCAGCCTGGTAAGCGGATTGATCTCTTTGTCCACCCCCATCAGCTCACACCCCCAAATCCAAGGATTGTAAACTCCTTGTCCTCATCGCCCGGCTGCATTCTGACCTCGACATGCCACGTCCTGCGCTCCCTGTTCTGGAAACAGATCAATGGATTGCAGTGTGTCCAGCCGTTTTGCCTTGGATCTACGAGAAGCACTTCTTCCCCGTCCACAAACACCTGCGCGCAGCCCGTGTCCGGTGCGCCCGAATCTTTGTTCACCATCACCAGGCTGACAGCGTTCACTTCCATGACAAAGGGCGCCGCCCCTTTTACATGCTTCCAGTTATAGGGAAACATTTTGGTCTGCGTCAGGTCTCTGTCCATCTCCACGCCCTGCAGTTCCTCGTCCGTCTCCGAGAAATCCCCGACAGATACAATTCTTACCGCATCCGTTTGACTGCTCCGGTCATAGAGCCAGACTCGCTCAAAGGTGTCGCCGATCACCGCCGGAACAGCGGATACCTCCAATGTATCCTCGTCCATCGGACTCTGGTCCACCACCTGCATCATATGAAGCAGACCGTCCGCCATTATCTTATGCCCGATGTTTGTCGGATGGAAGCAGTCGTAAAAGAACTGGTTTTTGGTCACTACCCTGCCCGCGTTCGCCTTTTTATAAAACTGCTCTACCACGCAGTCGCGCGTGCTGACCATCGGCAGATAGTACTGCGCTCCCACCACGCAAAGCCGCTCCTGCAGATTCCAGTCGTTTGCAAACACCGAAAACAGCAGGATGACAGCGGGCCTGTTCTCTGCGGCGAGAATCCTTCTGACAAGCGATTCATAGCAGACCCCTTTCGTCTCATCCCCCTCGTCGTTCACCGCAAACTCCACGACCACAATGTCAGGCGCCACCGCACCGTCTCTGCACACATCGCGCTCGTAGCGGATCATGCCAAGCTCCGAGGGCGTTCCGCCCACGCCCGCCTTGATATAATGAATATTCTCGTCCACACCCTTTCCCGCAAGGCAGCAGAACCCTTCAAAAGTCTGCCACGCATAACATTTCGTGTTGATGGGCACGGCGCCTGCGCCCTGTGTGATTGAGCCGCCGATAAAGGCGATCGTGATCTCTTCGCCCCGCTTTGCCCGCTCGAGCGCAGTCTTTAACCGCGCGTTGTTTCCGGTCTGCACAAGCGATTTCTGAAGCATTTCCTGATACGCTGCACACGCAAAGTCCACCGTCTCCTCCTCCTCTGCCTCCGGCGCCGAAAACCCATCGTTCAGATAGAATTTGACCGTTGCCAGCGCCTGCGCTGCGCTGCTGTCCTGCTGCGGCTCGTCGAAGACAAAGCGAATCTGCCCCGGAATGTCATCGTCGTCCGACCATACACAGTCTGACAGATTCAATACAGACTCCATGCCGTCCGCCACAACCGCCATGCGAAGCGTCGTGCCCGAGCCGTACATGTCGGACTTTCCGTACATCTGCAGTTCAAACACTGTCTTTTTGTCCGCACTGTCCATCTCCACACTGACGCCGATGCTGTGCACCAGCTTCCGAAATCCCTCCGCCGTCGAGAGCAGGTCCAGCATCGCATCGTCCGCGATATTTCCTACAATCTTTGCACTCGAGATCATGCGCCCGTCGTTCAGATAAATAAACTGCACGCCGCTGCCGTCCGGCTGCACCGAACCAGAGATCTCCTTATTTCTCATGATGTAAAATCCCTGTCTTTTCCGCGTGGGATCCTTTGGCGCTTTTGGTCCTGTCATCTTACACTTCTCCTTTGTTATCATGTATTTATACTGCATGTTCCTTCTCAGTCAACCGCCAGCTCTCAACCGGTCCCAGATAGGACTGTGGCAGCACTGTATTTGCAGGATGCAAAATAATCCGTTCCAGCACGATGCCGGGGTCTGCCGCATAGAAATACAGCTGGTTTTCTCCTTTTTTCACAGAGACAACCGTCTCGACGATGCGGATATTGTCAAGCACGCCGCGGCTCCACTCCTCACACGCACCGTCCGTATGAAACGAATCGGAAACGGTATCCAGCACGCTTGACGGCGCTTCATTGACAGAAAAGGCAAGGCACATGCGCGCTCCCTTTTCTACTGGATTTCTGGCTGACAGATAAAACTGTACGGCATAATCCGCCGTCTGTTGCGCCACAAACATATATCTAAGATACGGCGCCTCTTTTGCGTCCCGCCACGACTTTGTCACTGGAAACGCCTTCACGGCAGCGCCCATTCTGCCAAGATGTGCAAGCACTTGAAAGCCCTCGCCGCCCACATCCTTTTTCGCTGTAAAACCGTCTGCATTCATGGCGATATAACCCTGTTTTTCGATGTATGCGCCCACCGTATAACCAGCATTTACAGGCTCTTCCTCCGCCAGCAGTTCCAGCCGTCCGACCGTCTTTTCGCCATTGTCAAACAGGACAAAAATTTCTATTAAAGCACAATCTTTGCCTTTTAATTTCGTTCTGTCACAAGTGACAATGATGCTGTCCATCCCCTGCTTACAACTCTCGACACTGCCCGCGGTTTTGTCAAAACATACCCAGGGACTGCCACACGCGATTCGATATGAAAAATCCACCTCTCCGCGGCTGCCAAGCGCGATCACTACCTCTTTTGTATCGGGTCTGGTGAAATCATCATTGCAGGGATAACTGCTGTCCTGCCAGTGTTCCCCCAGATGAAAAGCTTCCCCGCCGCGAAAGCTGACAATGATCTTTTCCGCAGGGAGCGGTATCACCTCCTGCACTGTCGGATACGTCCAGTTGTTGGCATCCCAGCTTCGAAAGCCTGTGTGCGCAGAGTCCATCATATGCTTCCACTTACCGCCAGCAAGCGCGTGATATGCACGTACATACTGCTGGTCTTTTGCCGCGCGGCGCCTGACACTGGCAGCATATGCATTGGCAGCCATGCTGCCCTGCTTAGCATAATACGCATTCCAGCCAGCCTCAATGTGCATCAGGATCAAATTAAACGATGCCACCGCCGGATAATAGATCATACTGCAATACGCCGTCTGGCATTCCTCCGGCATACGCTCCCTGAGCTGCTGCGCAGTCTCCATCAGTGCGTGCACCGCATTCCAGACGCGCTCTCCCTCCCGAAAGTGACAGGGATGATAGATTGTTGGCGCCATCGCCTCGGGATGCCTTGCCGCGTTCCATTTCGTAAAACCATCCAGCAGCACAAACAACGCCTCTTTGTCCTCTGGGTTCAGGCGGCTGCCAAACTGCTGTTCAATCCATGCCTTCGCATAGGCTTCCGTCTGATTCGGCTGGCTGTAGGTCTCATAATCATACGCCAAATCCATAAAATAGCACAGCGGATACTCGGCGCCCTTCACGTCCCCCACATTGACAATCCAAAGTTCGCGCACGCCGTACTCGTATGCCTGCGTCATCTGCTCCCACGTCTTTGTCAGGCGCGACGTGTTCTGCCACTCATAACTGATCGGTGACCCATGGTAATCAAAGTGGTAGTACATTCCATAGCCGCCGGGATGCGCCCTGTCCTCCTCTGCCGGCAGTCCTCTGGTATTGCCGAAATTGTCTTCACACAACAGCAAAATCACGTCATCAAGCTCTTTCCAGCCCCGCAGCCCCTCACAGGTCTCGTCACCATAGTAAGGAACTGTCGCAAAATAAAATGTACTATTTGAACCCACGTATTACATAGTTCCATGATTCATTTGGCCCAACTGCTTCAATATCAATTCTGCTCATCATTTCATCATTTGCTTTTAAACCGGTCTGGTATGTATTTCTGTCAA
>ERZ808040.55-NODE-55-length-110164-cov-7.432694_pt1 | contig 110164 bp, 92 predicted proteins | sample MGYA00380191_ERZ808040 | MGnify/ENA primary metagenome ERZ808040 (study PRJEB31490, sample SAMN06133395) | mouse gut metagenome | isolation source: J6 | host: mice | place: China: Chengdu | collected 2015-05 ...
TATTATCAGGTGAAAAACTTCCCTTTTCATATGAAGCAAATCTCGGTGCGCTTGTACTTGTTTTCTTGGTAATTACATAATAGGCTCTTCCCGTGCCTCTGTTATACTTTTCTCCCGCCTTAGGTGATATGACTATAGTATAATCTCCTGCATGAATAAGTTTATCCGAAGAAACGGTTTCTCCCTTATAATCCAAAAATGTAACAGTATACTCCGACGGATCAACTATGTTTCCGTTATAAGAAACAGTAATAATCGGAACTATAGGATAGCCGGTATATGTTGTTGACGCAGGATATACCTGTACTCCGGTTTTACTGAAATCAATAATATCGGTTGCCGTCCATGTTCCGGTATATGTAATTGTAGTATCGCTTACATTCTCAGTCCATCCGCTGAATCTGTATACTTTATCATCGACTACTGTTTCATATGAGGAAGTGTACTTTGTATCTTTATTCTTGGATGCATTTGTATATCCGTTATAGGTTTTTCCGCTTCCCGGAATTTCTTCCGTAACCGGTGCGTTAGTCCATTCGTAATTTACGGTATAAGTCTGATCGTAATCACCTGCCGTTGTAGGAGCAACTGTCATTTTATGATCTTTAAATCCGACATATATAAGATCCGGATCCGCATCCTTTGGAATTGTAAATGTGGATGAATCCGCCGTTCTTACGTATATTCTGCCTCCGCCTTCTATATTGGCCGAAGTATTTGATGCATTGGCCGGGCATGTGTAAGGTCCGACATCGTCACTTATATTGCTTGCAATACCGTATATGCTGCCCTGTTCTTCTTTTAATACAAGGGAAATATAATGTGCCAATGTGAGCTTGGATAACCATTCGTCCTCATTTTCACATATATCGCTGTTATCCGCACTTGTATTTATAGCCTGCTTAATACTCTCCGGATATTCTATTACGGAATCGATCTGGCTGACCTTGTCTGCCGGAAGTGTCTTCTTTAACATATTGCCGATACTGAGATCGGTTTTTGTTTTGGCTTCTCTCCAGTTTGTCAGAAATGTCTTCCACATTGTTACGTCAGAGGCCGTAGGATCCGATAATCTGGTTATATAATCCGTATACAGGTATGAAGCGCCGTAAGCTGCCACATTTCCTCCGAAATTGTATAATGATCTTCCCTTTATAATTTCATCCGATTTATTGAAAAAGTTTATGTAGCTTTGATTTCTTACCAGCCCGCTCTTATATAATTCTTCGGCTTCCATTGCGGTACCTTCCGTAAAATAAGTCGGAATAAATCTCATCGCATTCTTATTGTCGAGTATATATGCATATGATATAAGATGCTGAAATTCATGTGCTATAACGCCATAAACAGTCTCTTTTCCTCCCGATCTCGTCCATACATTATAGTTTGTATGCATGATACACTGATCCGTATTCATTTTTGAAGGATCAAGATTGGAATAATAATTTGCTTCATCTGTTGAATAACAGTCCTTTGAATATGCGAATCCAGCGAGACTCGACTGAGTCATCGGATAAACCAAAATATTAACAAGCTGATTGTTTTCAGGATCGTCGAACCTTGCATTTCCGAAATGCTTATTATCCGATGCATAAATGTTATCATCAAATTCTTTTAATATTTCCTGTGCGAATTCCGTGGTTATGTTGGGAGAATCATATGTCCATACTATTCCCTTGCTTCCTACGGCCATGCATTTAAATTGTACCGCATTATCATATGCGCTTTGATTGTTCATATCCTGAAGAATATGAAAATCCTTTGTTGATCCCACAGCAGGAAGCACGTTCTTTTTGGAAATCACTTCGTTTGAGCTTTTGCTCTCTTTGGCTTTGGAATTATAATATTCCGTAAGATCCTGAAACTCATCTTTGCTGTGATCGAAATATTCTATTCCCGATGACACAGCATTTTGTACACTTCCTTCATTCTCATCATTATCAGCAGGCACATACAAGCCGTTTATGGTTTCATACGCATCACTGCCCTGTCCTACAATATTACCTGTAGATTTTGTTACGCCCCTTTCATACATAAGTGGATTATATATTAAAACAGTATCTACATTTGTTAATTTTGTGGTTGTTTCCGCGTTTGTAATTTGCGGTAACCCTATTCCTACAGTGCCCGCCGCAACGGTTACGCTGCTGACCAAGGCTAAAAATCCTGTTTTTTTCATTCTTACATCCCTTTCATTGCACTTATTATCATAAGTTCCGTTCCGTTCCTGTCGGAAATTTTACCGGTTTTTATGTCTCCCTCAATAAATGCAAAATCCCTAATAAGTTGTTTTAACCTTTCCGTTGAATACATGGAAGCAAATCTTTTATACTTTTCAACGACAAATCTCATAACGCCCTTTGAGCCTATAAGCTTTGCCAACTCAGAATCCGGCAGTTTCCCGTTACCGCTTTTGGTCTGCAATATTCCGATATAGTTTCTTTCCAACAGAGTCAATATCTTAAGCGGAGCTTCCTTCAATGCTATGGAATCATAATAGAGTTTCAGAGCTTTTTCTTTTCTGCCCGCACATATGGCTTCTATCATTTCAAACACCCTCTCTTGAGGCTGAAAGATAACAATGTCGTCAATATCATCTGTGGTAATTTCTTCTCTTCCTTCACAATATGATATTATTTTTTCAAGTTCATTATCGATATTATTCATATCATTTCCGGTTCTTGACAACAGATGACTTACAGTACTTCCCCTGATTTTAAAACCTGCGTCCGACAGTTTCTTAACTGCCCATTTTGTTAAATCACCGTCCGACAATCTGCTTATTTCGCAAATATATCCTTTTTTGTTAATGATTTTATAAAGCGTCTTTCTCTTATCTATGTTGTCTTCAACAATGACAACGGTGAGATAAGACGGTATATTATCCATTAACTCATTGATTTCATCATTATTATTTTTAAATAATGACACTCTGTTAAGTACTATAAGCCTTCTGTCAGCAAAAAAAGGTAATGTGCCCGCAACCGATATAAGTTCTTTTACATCAGCTTTATCGGCATATTCCGATAAATTCATGGCATCCTCTCCGACAATTGCCTGCCTGAGTTGTCTAAGGCAGGCTGTCTTTAAGTATTGCTCATCTCCGTATAACAAATATATCGGTTTAAATGATTTGTTTTTTATATCCGATGCTATATTCTTCATACAGTACTGCTCACGATACAATCATATGTCAATTCTTTTCCGTATCTTCAAGTATTGAAGTACAATGCGGACATCTTGTAGCGGAAATATCTATTTCACTCTTACAAAAAGGACAAATCTTTGTTGTCGGTTCTTCTTCGACAGCAGCTTCGTTTTTTCTTAATGCCGCCTTTTTGAATCCCATCATTGCCTTGATAAGAAGAAATAAAACCAATGCGATTAAGAAAAAGTTAATTGCGGTCATAATAAAACTGCCGTATTTGAACTCCGCATCTCCGAACTTAACACTTAAATCATTAAAGTTTATTCCGCCGGTAAAAAGTCCCAAAAACGGTGACAGTATATCTTTGACAAGGCTGTTAACAATTGCGGTAAACGCACTGCCCATGATAATACCTACGGCCATGTCAAAAATATTACCTTTTGAAATAAATTCTTTAAACTCCTTTATAAAGCCCATATCCGCCTCCTTTCCGTTAATTAATTATAAACTATTTTAAAAAAAAATAAATTATAATGCCTTTAATATTTTATACTTTTATCGTTAAATGTCAAATTTCTTAATAAAACTTTTCAACAGATGTTCCGATAAAACAGAAGTCGTTATACTTCCCACTCCTCGTGGAACGGGTGTTATTAATTCGGCCTTTTCATATACCGATTCATACTCTACATCTCCGCATAATTCTCCGTTTTCATCGACATTTACACCTACGTCTATTACAACAGAGCCGTCCCCTATATAACTTCCGTCAATCATCTTCGCTTTTCCGACGGCTGCAATAACTATATCGGCTCTTTTGCAAATATCTTTTAGATTTCTCGTATGTGAATGACAAATCGTAACCGTTGCGTTTTTGTCAATTAACATCATTGAAACCGGTTTCCCGATTACATTGCTTCGTCCTATTACGGTGACATTTTTCCCGTCCATTTCTATATCGGAATAATCCAATAACTTTATTACCGCTTCTGCGGTGCAAGGGGCATATCCGCCTGCTCCTGCGTACAGACATGCCATATTGGTAAGTGTAAGACCGTCCAAATCTTTTTCCGGGGAAAGGTTTGAAATTGTTTCCCTCGTATTGATATTTTCAGGCAGCGGCATAAATAACAGTATTCCGTCGATATTACTATCGTTGTTTATTTTAATAAATTCTTTTTGAAATTCTTCATTTGTTATATTTCCGTCAAATTCAAATATTTCAAAATTCATTCCCAATTTTTCAATTCTTTTAACGGCGCCTCTCTCATATGCAAGATCATCGTCTCTTTTGCCTATTCTTACAATGGCAAGCTTAGGAAGTCTTCCCGGATATTTATCGCTTTTCTTGGCCTCTTCCAGACTGTCGGTTATCTTCTCGCATATTTTCTGTGCTACGGGTCCACCAAAAAGTTCAGCCATGTTTTCTCCTTCTTACTGACTTATACATTCTCGTCGGTTCTTAGTGACACAATAACCTTAGGAAGATTATTGGCTCTTATCTGGAACGATCTCTTTATAAGTTCATCAGCCTCCTCGTTCATCTTATCAGCCACACTTCTGTTTTTCATAAGTTTAGTATTGCAATATACGTTTAACGCCGCTGATGTTGCCGCTGCGTCACATAAAAGCAAACCTGTTCCGATATCACTTACAGCCAACTTTGTACCTATCTCCGTAAGTCTTTCCAATATTTCCATTGCAGGGATAATCTTCCTGATAAGTTCAAGAGGAGCACTTGCGGCAACAATCAATAACTCTTCGAGAGTTTCTTCTTTATACTTCTTCTCTTCTTCCGTTTCGCTCGGAAGTGAATACGCCCCGGCAAGAGGCAGGAAACTCTCGGCATCCCTGCTTATTCCGTCCATAAGATCCTCTCTTATTACGTCTGCGGTTTTTATAATATCTTCTATCTCTTCCTGATATTCCGCATATTTATTTTTACCGCTTGTAAGATTCGCAACCATCCCCGCAAGAGCGGTTCCGAGAGATGCCACATACGCGCTTACGCTTCCGCCGCCGGGAACAGGTGATGATGTTGACAAAAGCCCACAAAAATCCTCTATGGAGAGATTTTTTATCATATCCATATCTAATTGTTCGTCCATATTTTCCTCCGTAAATTCCGTATAAACATCCTTATATACCATAAAAAGCCATTACTTAATATTAAACCGTATCTAAGCAACAGAGCTGTATGCAAATGCCGTTGATTAGCGATAAATAAAAGTAATAGCCTTTAATATATTTTATTAAATAAAGTTATTAATATTTGTCTAAATAATTGCTGATTTCCCATGATGAAACCGAATTTTTATATTCATTCCATTCACGGATTTTTGCCTCAGTATATTTTTCAACAATATGACTTCCGAGAGCTTCGCAAATCACATCATCTTCCAGCAAACAATCAACCGCATCTATAAGACTCTCCGGAAGCGTTCCCACTCCCGCTTCTTTTCGTTCTTTCTTTGTCATTTCATATACATTGCAGTCAACGGATTCAATAACCTGAAGATTATTTTTAATTCCGTCCAAACCGGCTGCAAGGCATACCGCAAGCGCCAAATAAGGAGTTGCCGACGGATCCGGGTTTCTGAGCTCTACTCTTGTGGATCTTCCTCTTGCCGTCGGTATTCTTACAAGCGGACTTCTGTTTGTTCCGGACCACGCAATATACACGGGTGCTTCATATCCCGGAACAAGTCTTTTATATGAATTGACAAGTGGATTTGTGATTGCCGCCATACCCTTGGCGTGTTTCATAAGTCCGGCTATGAAATGATATGCCGTCTGCGATAAACCGAGCTTGTCATTCTCGTCACAGAATACATTGTTGCCGTCCATATCTTCAAGTGACATGTTAACATGCATACCCGAGCCCGCAACACCCGCAACCGGCTTAGGCATAAATGTTGCATAAAGTCCGTTCTTTTGAGCAATGGTCTTTACGGCAAGTTTAAATGTCATGATATTGTCTGCGGCGGAAACGGCATCATCATACTTAAAATCAATCTCATGCTGAGCCGGCGCACATTCATGGTGCGACGCTTCGATCTCAAATCCCATTTCCTGAAGATTGAGTACCATCTCTTGACGAACTCCTTCCCCGGGATCGGTAGGACCCAAATCGAAATATCCGCAATTATCGATAAATTTCGTGGTAGGTCTTCCTTCATTGTCATATTGGAACATAAAGAATTCACACTCGGGACCCACGTTGAATTTATAACCCATATCTTCGGCTTCTTTACATACCTTCTTAAGTATCGTTCTCGGATCTCCCATAAACGGTTCCTTATCCGCCGTCTTAATGTCACAGATAAGTCTTGCCGTCTTGCCTCTCTCCTGATTCCACGGAATTATAATAAATGAGTCGTAATCCGGATACAGATACATGTCCGACTCTTCGATTCTGACAAATCCTTCAACGGAGGATCCGTCAAACATACATTTATTATCAAGCGCTTTTTCTATCTGATCTGATGTAATAGCCACATTTTTAAGGGTTCCGAAAATATCAGTAAACTGAAGTCTGATGAATTTTACATTTTCTTCTTTTACTATTTTAATAATATCTTCTCTTGTGTACTTGTTTCTTGACATCTTTACCCCTCCTTACGCTTCTAATTCTCTTATAACTTTTTCAACTCTGTCAACCATTGTATGTAATCCGAGAATCTGATTGATACTCCACAAATCCGGTGTATTACTTCTTCCCGTTACGGCTATTCTGACTATGGTTGCAACCGTTGTTATATCTCCTTTATATTTTTCCGGCTCTTCCTTATATGCCTTACGGTCTGTTGCAAAACCGTTTGTCATGGCAATAACTCCCAGCTTATCAAACCATTCGGCATTAGTATCGTTATAATCGTATGATGTAAGGTAATCCTTAAGCACGGATACAACCGTCTTGTCATCCGCCGGGAATTCTTCTCTTTCAGGCATGAATTCATTGAAGAATATTGCCATCTGTTCGAATGTCTGCTTAGCGTTTATGAGATCCTTTCTTCTTCTCTTCTGACCATATCCCATAAGAAGCATTAAAATATCCGTAAACTTATTCTCATCCGCAAACCATACTTTCTTTTTCTCAGGTTCATATTCGTGAGCCCAGCCGGCAAGAAAAGTATAAAGTTCCACAACGCCCATTTGTGACAATTCATTCTTACAGATGTTTTCCAGTTTGTCTATATCAAATAACGCTCCCGAATTATTCATATGTTTAACCGAGAAAGGAAATTCTTCCAAAGGCTTTCCCGGATTTTGCTTATGCCATTCTTCGAAGTTTGAATTGAGAAGGGTCATAAGATATATCTTTATGCACTCAGGATGAAATCCCGCCTCTTTATAGAATGAAAGTCCCATTTCAGGATCTTTTCTTTTTGAAAGCTTTCTCTTTCCGCCGGTTTCTTCGTCAATCTTCATCATATGAGCCGTATGAGCATATTTAGGTGGTTTCCATCCAAGCGCTTTAAACAGTTCGATATGAATAGGCAAGGACGCAAGCCACTCTCCGCCTCTGAGTACAAGAGTCGTTCTCATCAGATGATCATCCACCACATGAGCGAAATGATATGTCGGTATGCCGTCTTTTTTTAAGAGTACAACATCATGAATATTCTCGGGCAATTTTACCTTCTTCTTAATTTCATCTTCAAATTCAAATTCTTTGTCCGGAGAACCCTCGCTTCTCAATCTGATAACATAAGGTCTTCCTTCTTCAAGATTTTTCTTTATCTCATCCAATTCAAGATTTCTGCTCACGGCATATTTCCCGTAGTATCCGGTAAGCTCATTATTTTTCTCCTGAATCTCTCTTATTTTCGCCAATTCCTCTTCGGTGGCAAAACACGGATATGCCCTCCCCTCTTCCACGAGTTTTTTGGCATATGTATGATAGATACTCACCCTTTCACTCTGGGTGTAAGGTCCGTAAATGTTGGCTGGGTCATCTTCCGGAAGTCCCGCTCCCTCGTCAAATTCAATCCCGAAATAACTTAAAGCCTCTATAACAAGTTCAACGGCTCCGTCTACCTTTCTCTTTGCGTCGGTATCTTCTATTCTTAAGAAAAAAACTCCGTCCTTAGTATGGGCTATTCTTTCATCGGCAAGGGCACTGTATAAGTTACCTAAATGAATATATCCCGTAGGGCTCGGAGCAAGTCTGGTAACTTCCGCCTTATTCCCAAGTTTTCTGTATGGATACAGGGCCTCATATTCATCAGGTGTTTTTAATTCCTCTCCTTTAAAAAGAAGCTCTGCAAGATCTTTATAATCAGTTTCTGTCATCAGCAATCTCCATTATCAAAAAATCATTTTACACACTATAATACAATGAATATTAATGAGTATCAAGAATTCATATATCATTAAATACGGAAAATATTTACTTTTTGTTAAATGTCACATAAAGTGTATCTTTTCATAATTAAGATATCAATATTCTTTCTATTGTGTTGATTTTAATTTGTTTTTTATATATATTGTGGTATATATGCCCGTATTGAGCAGATACGCTTCAATATATTAAAAGGGGGACAATACAGTGAAAAAAGCATATAAAATAGCATTTGGGGCAGGACTTGTATTGGCAGGTTCACTTTCCGTAGGATCATACATAGCGAGAAAGTATATTAAACTTGCCGTTAAACGCAATTACAAAAAATACAGCAATGAAAAAAACAGAAATGCAACATTTGCAAAAAAATCACCCGAAGAAATAAAAACTCTTATTTCCAACCATACCGCAAAGACTAACGAAGCTAAAAAATGGATGGAAAATGTGCATATGCAACAACTATACGTTACGTCCAGAGACGGTTTGGAGTTGTACGGCGAGTTATATAAAAATCCGAATTCAAAAAAATATGTGATAATCGTACACGGTTACAACTGTAATCTTGAGATGATGTACCCTCTCGGACCTGATTTCTACAACATGGGATTCAATGTTCTGTTCGTTGATTTAAGAGCTCACGGAAAAAGCGAAGGAGATACCATAGGTATGGGTTGGCTTGAACGACTTGACCTCATTAATTGGTGTAATCTTCTTATTAAGTATGATCCGGATTGTGAAATCGTTCTTTACGGTCAGTCTATGGGTGCCGCTGCGGTTATGATGGCCTCAGGAGAGGATACTCTCCCGGATAACGTAAAAGCCGTAATCGAGGATTCGGGATATACGTCAATCAAGGACATATTCGATAAGGTCGTAAGAGCAAAGGTACATATTCCGGCAGCTCCTCTTATAGCTCTCACAAGCTACAGGTTTAAAAAAATGACTAAGTATTCCATCAAAGACGGAGACGCCGTTAAACAGTTAAAGAAAAACAAACTGCCTACATTATTTATACATTGCAGCGATGATTCTTATATTCCTTTTCCTATGGTATATAAGTTATACAGCGTCACAAGCGGCCCTAAAGATATCTACACCGTTCATGGCGGAGAACACGTTATGGCATATTATATGGATCCAAAAAAATATATGGATCATGTAAAGACTTTTCTTGGCAAATATTTAGATTGATCGGCACGTTTAATGTTTGTTGACAACAGATTGGAAATTTAGTAGACTTCTACAAGTGCTTAAAAAGCATTTGCGGATATGGCGGAATTGGCAGACGCGATAGATTTAGGTTCTATTGTCGAGAGGCGTGGGGGTTCGACTCCCTTTATCCGCACTTTAAAAAACCGATGTCATATTTTGACATCGGTTCTTTGTTTTAAATATTGCATCGGTTTTTATCAAATCGGAAATCATTTCACGTTTCTTGCAATTAATTTGCATATCGGATTACCTGCCTCGGAAAACTTAAGCTCATATTCCGTACAAATGTTACCGGCAAGCCTTTCGGCATCGTTATGAAGATCATATGTATAATCCACAAGTTCCCATCCGCACTCTTTTATGGATTCAAGCGAAAAGTCAAATAAATCTCTGTTGTCTGTTTTAAATTCCACGAGACCTCCCTTTACAAGAATTTTCTCATACTTTCCAAGAAATCTGTCCGATGTAAGTCTCCTCTTTGCATGTCTGTCTTTCGGCCAAGGATCCGAAAAATTAAGATATATTTTATCCGCTTCTCTTTCCGCAAATGCATCCAATATATTATCGGCATCCATTCTTATTAATCTTAAATTGTCCAAGTCCGCTTCTTCCAACTTTTTAAGAGCCTTTAGAAGCACGCTCGAATACTTTTCAATGCCAAGAAAATTCACATTCGGTTCTTCCTTTGCATGTGCCGTAATAAACCTGCCCTTTCCGGTACCTATCTCTATGTGAAGCGGATTGTTGTTTTTAAAAACTTCTTCTCTCCACTTTCCTTTTTTAAGCTCACTGTCCGTATATACGAACTCATTTACAATCATTTCTTCTCTTGCACCGGGTATATTTCTCAGTCTCATTACATTCTCCTAAATTTTATATTTTGAATAATATAAATGTGCTATAATCATTTTTTGTACAATGTATCGTTAAAATAAAAGTTTTCAAATAGACATATTTTTATATTATATAACATACACTTGCAATAAAACAAACAACTATATGAGGTTATATATGAAACATCATTCTACAACAGGTTTTTTTAAATCCGTACATCATAAGATAATCATTATACTTGCTTTTTTTGCGGTTATAATATCATCCGCGATCGCTTCGGTTTCACGGGTTGACGCCGATGAGATAAAATGGCCCGAAGCACCTGAGCTTGTATCGGGCGCCGCCATTTTAATGGATGCCGATACGGGCGCAATACTGTATGAAAAAAATGCCTATGAAAGAAATTATCCGGCTTCAACCACTAAGATACTGACCGGTCTTTTGGTTGCTCAGAATAATGCCCTTTCCGATGTTGTTACATTTTCCTCCGAAGCTGCCAATTCAGTCTCACTGGAAGATGCCACTCTTGCAACCAAGACCGGAGAACAATATACGGTAGAGCAGGCATTGCACGGATTGTTATTATATTCTGCCAATGAAATTGCATACGGTCTTGCGGAACACACATCAGGTTCGCTGTCGGCTTTTGTTGATAAAATGAATGAGGCTGCCAAAAATGCCGGCGCGCTTGATACTCACTTTGCCAATGCAAGCGGTCTTTATGACCCGAACCACTATACTACGGCATATGATATGGCGCTTATTGCGAGAATGTGTTTTAATAATCCGACATTCTTAACCATTGATTCAGCCACAACATATACCATCCCGCCTACCAATAAAACCAATGATGCAAGGGTGTTCAGCAACAGAAATCTACTGCTTCCGGGGAGAACATACGGATATGAATATTGCGTGGGAGGTAAAACCGGATTCGTCGGAGAAGGCGGATATACATATGTTTCATATGCCATGAAAAACGGTATGAGACTTATTTGCGTTTGTTTCAAATCAACCGCCGACGGACGATTTAAAGATGCAAAATCTCTGTTTGAATGGGGATTTAAAAACTTCACCAAAGTTCCGATTACCGGAACGGCTCTTATATCCCAATTTTCGACCATATCATATCTCAGCTCAACCAGATTCAATTCAAACAATGTCGTATCGGGATTTAACGGATCATATGTAACTCTCCCTAAGGATACATCTCTGGGACAGGTTACAATATCAGGCGATTCAAAGCATAACGTTCAATCCACTGATAATAAAGTTGATGTTCCGATTAATTTTATGTACGGAGATCATGTAGTCGGCACAGCCGATATTACTTTCACATCCAAAGAAGATACGCAAAATGATTCTTCGCTGCTTCCGTATGCGGAAAATTCAAACGCTTCAGGTTCAACACAACCCTTTGCGGTTGTAATTAATATATGGATAATAATTATAGCCGTAGCAGCTGCTGCCGTAATTATATTCTTTATCAGAAGGAAAAGAATAATAGAGGAAAAATCTCCCGCTAAGTTCAGAAGAAAAAGACATTATAAAAAACACTGATTCACATATTATAATTTTCAACAACAAAATCCCGCTTTGCGCCGTTGCAGGTATCCGAAATTTCGGTCATCTGCACATGCAAAGCGGGATTTATCATATTGTTAATTATTAATTATTCTTCTCCGAGATTATGTATTCTTTTTCTCATTTTGAAAAACTTCTTTGTTTCAAATGCCGCAACGCCGCTTAATGCAAACATTGCTATCATATTAGGTATCGCCATCAGTCCGTTAAATATACTTGCGGATGTCCATACGGCGCTTACCGTCATATACGGTCCTATAAATACCGCGGCTATATACAAAATTCTGAATATTTGTATAACCGCCTTCTTACCTCCGGTAAGATATTCAAGACATTTTTCGCTGTAGTGACACCATCCTAAAATGGTGGTAAAAGCGAAGAACACCAGACTAATCATCAATATGAAGCTTGAAACCTGAGGAGGAAAAGGAAGTCCCTGTCTGAATGCATATGTTGTCACCTGTACGCCTTCCAAACCTTCTACCTGCCATGCACCGGTAATAACTATGGCAAGTCCCGTCATTGTACATATTATAATGGTGTCAATAAATGTACCTGTCATGCTGACAAGTCCTTGTCTTACAGGCTCTTTGGTCTTTGCGGACGCTGCAGCAATCGGTCCCGTTCCCAATCCTGCTTCATTGGAGAATATACCTCTTGCAACGCCGCTCTGTATAGAAACAAATATTCCGCCTACAACTCCTCCCGTAACCGCAGCCGGATCAAACGCTCCCTTTACAATGGTGCCTATGGCCGCAGGCAGAGCTGTTACATTGGTCAATATCAATATTAATATTGTTACAAAATACAAAATCGCCATAAAAGGAACAATAATTTCACTTACACCGGCAATTCTCTTAATACCGCCGATAAGGACTATAGCCACAACCGCCGTAAGAACCATAGATGAAATTACAATAACAATCGAATATGTTCCTATAAACGGAATATTAACCGTATTGGCATTGGCAGGGTCAAAAAAGTCTCTTAAAGCACTTGTTACACCGTTTACCTGTGTAAATGTTCCGGTCCCAAGCAATGCGGCAAGAGGACACAATACCGCAAAAACTCCTGCAAGCCACTTCCAGTTTTTTCCCATTCCTCGCTCTATATAGTAGAACGGACCGCCGAGAGCATGTCCCGTTTTGGTATCCACCGTTCTGTATTTTATTGTCAGCAGACCTTCCGTATACTTTGTCGCCATACCTACAAATGCGGCAACCAACATCCAGAATAACGCTCCCGGACCGCCTAAGGCTATTGCGGTCGCAACTCCGACTATGTTACCCGTGCCTATTGTAGCGGAAAGCGATGTACAAAGCGCGGCAAAACTTGAAACCTCTCCCTTTCCGCCTTTTTCGTTTCTTACCATCCACCTTAACGCAAGCGGAAGTCTTCTCACCTGTATTAAGCCCAAACGAATCGTGAGAAGCGTACCGCCGACAAGAATAAGTGCCATAAGCGGTATTCCCCAGACATAGTTCTCTACTGTGGACAAGATATTGTTAATTGCTCCCCACATGTTTAATAACTCCTTAATAATTAATTCCAGATTACAAAAATATTTTATTGCTATGATGTAAAACATTGGATATTGACAACCGTAATAATGATACAGTTAATTTATGATAACATAAAATTTTAATTCTTTATATATTTAATTCATAATCATGTATTATCCGAAATTTCATTATTTAGCGATACGTCACCCTGTTTTACTGCCGTTACACTGTAAAATATTTTTATTCACGGGTTACTTCCGAATCCTTATCATCTTCGGATTTTTGAAACATTATAATCAAAACAATCAGCAGCAACGCCGGAGAAAGCAGGATTGCATAACCGTTCATTACCATAAGCATTCTGCTTTCAACAAGAGCACCTGCCACAAATGACAATATTATTCCGAAATACAAAAACGCCTTCCTCAAATAAGATTTCCGATGCGTATTAAAATATTCACCCATGTTGAATATACCGCTTCTTAAATTGCCTACACACATCGTTGTTGAGATTACATTCCCGTGTATTTTCCTGAATGACTCTACCTGAATTCCGCAGGCAAAAGAAATCATAATGTTAGCCGTATTATCCAATGTAGACGGTACGAAAACAACGATAATAAGTGTAATCGCTTCAATTAAAACAGATATTTGCCGCCAGTGAACATGTAAAAATATTTTCTTCCTGTTAATAATATCGGAGATAATGATACCTCCCGCAAAAGCCAAAATCGGCCACAGGAATCTTAATGCGGCAAAAAAATCCCCGTTTCCGATATTTAATCCCAAGAATAAAATATTACCCGTCTGAGCATTGGCAAAAACATGTCCTCTGTACAGATACGAATATGCATCCATACAACCGCCGGATAATGCCAATAAAATACCGCACGGAATTGAATCCGAGATTTGTTTACTCATTACAAAAACTCCGTTAAATAATTATATAAATCGTACTTTCCGTTACATACCGTTTTATGATATGTAACAGTATTTATAACATTCTCCGTTATATAAATATTCCTCAATATACAAAAACAAACATAATATACTTCCGTAAGCGTAACATACAAAAATCTCAAGTGTTTTATTGACCATACATATTTACGAAGATGCGCCTTTTCGTAAGATTGTAGATATCAAATAAACACTTGAGATTTTTATTATTCCATATTGTGAATTGTCTTTCTTGACTTAAAAAACTTCCTTGTTTCAAACACCACAACGCCGTTGAGTGCAAATATTGCAATCATATTAGGAATTGCCATAAGCCCGTTAAATATATCCGCAATAGTCCATACCGCGCTTACTGTCATATACGGCCCTATGAAAACCGCAATAATATAGCATACTCTGAATATCTTAATTGCAACCTTTTTGCCGCCTGTAAGATATTCGAGACATCTCTCACTGTAGTAGTCCCAACCCAATATGGTTGTAAATGCAAAAAATACGAGACAAATCATAAGGATAAAGCTTGACACCTGAGGTGCAAACGGAAGTCCGTTCTGAAATGCGTATGTCGTAATCTGAACACCCTCAAGTCCTTCAACTTTCCATGCTCCCGTAAGCATTATCGCAAGTCCCGTCATGGAACATATAACAATGGTATCGATAAATGTTCCTGTCATGCTTACAAGTCCCTGTCTTACAGGTTCCTTTGTCTTTGCTGCTGCAGCCGCAATAGGTGCGCTTCCGAGTCCGGCTTCGTTTGAGAAAATACCTCTCGCAATACCGCTTTGCATTGCAACAAAGAAACTTCCCACGGCACCGCCTGTAACGGCCATAGGGTTAAATGCTCCCTCTATTATTGTTACTATGGCATCCGGTAATTTGTCTAAATTACAGAGCACAAGAATAAGAACCGATACAAAATACGCAATAGCCATAAACGGAACAATTATTTCACTTACTCTGGCAATTCTTTTTATACCGCCTATAAGAACAACGGCAACTACGGCCGCAAGAATAATTGAAGAAATAACCACCACTATGGAGTATGTTCCTATAAACGGGATTTCCACCTTTAATGCATCTCCGTTAGGATCGAAAAATCCCTTTACTGCGCTTGTTATTCCGTTTACCTGACTGAATGTTCCGATTCCGAACAGACCCACGCATACTCCGAAGAACGCGAATAACTTGGCAAGCCATTTCCAGTTTTTACCCATTCCTCGTTCAATATAATAGAACGGACCGCCGAGAGTATGTCCTGTTTTAGGATCCACGGTTCTGTATTTTACAGCAAGAAGACCCTCGGCATATTTTGTCGCCATTCCTACAAACGCCGCAACAAGCATCCAGAATAACGCTCCCGGGCCGCCCAATGCTATGGCAGTTGCGACTCCGACAATATTTCCGGTTCCTATTGTCGCGGAAAGAGCCGTACAGAGAGCCGCAAAGCTCGATACTTCACCCTTTCCTCCGTCCTCGTTTCTGACCATCCATTTAAGCGCCAGCGGCAGTTTACGCGTTTGCAGTACTCCCATTCTGATGGTTAGAAGAAGTCCGCCTGCAAGAATAAGTACCATAAGAGGTATTCCCCATACGAAACCATCCACGGCAGACAAAAAATCATTGAAAGCTGACCACATACAAATACATATCCCCTTTTAAAAATAATTAAAAATAATCACACACACAATAAACCCCATGTTTATTTTTGATATTTTCAAACGATTATATAATAAAATTATAAAAATTTATAGTCTTTTTATTTTTCATGTGTTTTTATTCATCAAATTCCACTTCAAGTAAGTGTCCTCTGTTCGTTTCTCTTATGTCCGTCACCCTTCCTCTGCGGGATTTTAACCTTTCCACGGTTGTATAATTCCCGGACATCGCAACCGCAGGCTCTACCGTATAATAATAACTTGCCGGAAGTTTTCCCTCCGTAACTTCCACTTCGTCTCCTATATTGACAAGGCCGAGCCTTGCCATTGTGAAATCCATTTTTCTCATAACTTCTCCGTTATATTTACCGAATTAAAAATTATATGTTAAAAAAGACCGCCGAAAACTACAAATTAAGCGCATCCTCTCTGTCTTTCATATATTTTTTCAACCGTTCCTTGATTTTTATATACTTATCACTCTCTGACCCATATTCATTGTCTATTATTTCATCAGCAAGCAGTTTTGCGTTTTCGAATATCTCCGTATCTCTTTCCGGATCCGCCATTGCAAAAAGTATCTCTCCGCTTTGCCTGACTCCAAAGAAATCTCCCGGTCCTCTGAGTTTTAAATCATCTTCCGCTATTTTAAATCCGTCGTTGGTTGAACTTATTACTTTTAAACGTTTCTTTGCGTTTTCTCCCTTGGAATCTGACAAAAACATACAATATGACTGAATATTTCCCCTGCCGACTCTGCCCCTCAATTGATGTAATGCGGAAAGGCCGAATCTGTCGGCATTATATATAAGCATCACCGTGGCGTTCGGTACATTAACCCCTACTTCGATAACCGTAGTCGAAACAAGGATATTAATTTCACCTTCGGAAAATCTCTTCATTATGTCCGTTTTTTCATCCGGGGACATTTTACCGTGCAAAATTTCCGTTTTTACGGATTTCGGTAAATGTTCCTTAAATTCTTCCGAAACAGTATATACGTCCGCCGCATTTATTACATCGTTTTTTTCTATCATCGGGCAAATTACATATGCCTGCCGTCCCGCACGAATATGCTTTTCCATAAATGAATATACATTTTTCATATACCCGGAATCTATTACAGCATTTTTTATCGGAAGTCTTCCCATAGGCATCACATCCATCACCGAAATATCAAGATCTCCGTATATTATCCATGCAAGCGTTCTCGGTATGGGAGTTGCGCTCATTACGAGAACATTGCATGATATTGTTTCGTCGGAACCCTTATTTCTTAAGTTTTTCCTTTGATTAACACCGAATCTGTGCTGTTCGTCAGTAATGGCAAGTGCAAGATTTTTAAATTTGACTTTGCCCTGAATGATTGCATGTGTCCCGATTACAATATCGATTCCACCGTTTTCCAAACCTTCATATATTTTTTTCTTTTCAGACATATCGGTCGAACTTGTAAGTAAGGCTGCTTTAATATCCATGTTATTATTTCTTATAATACGCTCAAGTTCGGTATATTCCTGAACCGCAAGGACTTCGGTGGGAGCCATTAAAGCTCCCTGAAAACCGGCAAATACCGTATCAAATAAAGCAATGAAAGCAACTATTGTCTTGCCTGATCCCACATCACCGTGCAGCAATCTGTTCATGGCTCTCTTTGACGCCATATCTTCCCTTATGCTTTTTACAGCCGCCTTCTGACTGTCCGTAAGGGCATACGGCAATGTATTTATTATATTTTCCGTTTTCTCGCTTTTCTCTACGACATATGAATTACTTATTTCCTCGTTTAACCGCTTCTGTCTCTGCACTGCCAGCATAAATAATAAGAATTCGTCAAATATGACTCTTTTTCGTGCTTTATTAAGTTCTTCGGTATTTTGCGGAAAATGCATCGAATATAAAGATTCGGATAAATCCATAAGCTTAAACCTGTCTCTTGTTTCATTTGACAAATAATCATCCTTAAGCTTATCCCCCATAATATCAAATGCGCTTTTAACCGCTTTGATTACAGTATTGTTTGACAGTCCCTTTGTCAAAGCATAAACGGGTTTCAGCTTACCTGACAATTCTTCATATTCGGACAGAGAATATACTTTCGGCTGTTCCAGAGTAAAATGTTCAGACGACCGGGAAAGTCTTCCTCTGAGCACAAAACGCATACCTTTTTTTACCGTATTTATAATATACGGCATATTAAACCATATGCATTTTATTCCGTCTCCGTTTATGTCTTTTGCAATACATGAAACTATGCTTTTTTTACCGTATCTCTTTATATCCGGTTTATTGTAAATAACACAGTCGACAGCAACATTTCGACCTGTCTGTGAATATGTAAAGCTGCCGATTTTTTCCGGAGCCTTAAATAATTCATAGTCTCTCGGATAAAAATCCATTAAATCTTCTACCGTATCAATTCCCGTTTTAAAAAACAACGCAGCTGTTTTATCACCTATTCCCTTTATTTCTTTAATATCCATATTAATCGCACTTTAAATAAAAAACCATTGAAGCAAATGAATAAACATTTTCAACAATGGTTCTACTATGGGTTATTCTACTGAAATTATATAATAATAAACCGGCTGTCCGCCGTATTCCAGCTCAACGTCAAAATCGGTATATTTGTCTTTTACAACTTTCACTACATCTTCCGCGTCGGCTTCATCAACATCGGAACCGAAATAAATGCTGATGAGTTCATGTTCATCACTTACCATACCGTCAAGCATTTTAAGTATGGAATCCTTTATATCAGTTTCCGATGCAACAAGACCTTCGTCATTGATTGCAATGTAATCTCCTTTTTTAACATCATGACCGTCAATCTGCGTATCCCTTACGGCATATGTAACCTGTCCGCTCAATACGGATTCTATGGCTTCCATCATATTCTCTTTATTGGATTCCGCATCTCCCGTGTGATCAAATGATACAAGTGCGGATATTCCCTGCGGAATAGTCTTTGTCGGAATGACAACTATTTCCTTATCGTCGCATAATACATCTGCCTGTGTGGCGGCAAGAATAATATTACTGTTATTTGGAAGTACAAATACGGTCTTTGCGGGAATCTTCTCAACGGCATTTAAAATGTCCTCCGTACTCGGATTCATTGTCTGACCGCCCGAAATGGTTGCATCGGCTCCTATTCCCTTAAATATTTCCGTAAGGCCGTCCCCCGGTACCACTGCCAATATTCCGAGTTCCTTTAAATCCCTATGGACATCTTTTGCCTTTTCTTCATTGGCTTTATCCACTGCTGCCTGAGAAATAATCTTATTTTCATGTTCTTCACGCATATTATCTACTTTCATTCGTGAAAGCTGACCGTATGTAAGACCTTTTTCAAACACTTCTCCCGGGTGGTTTGTATGAACATGAATTTTAACTATATCATCAAGAGCAACACATACAATCGAATCTCCGACAGAGTTTAGATATGATTTAAACTCCTCCTCATCCTCTTCCGTAAATTCCTTATCAAGCTTGATAATAAATTCCGTGCAATATCCGAATTCAATATCAACGTCATCAAATGCCGCTCCTACTACGGATGTGTTCGGCACTTTATCCGGTGCCGGAGTAATGTCAAATTCGCTTACTTTGCCGGTTAAAGCGTCAAAACATCCGTATAAAACACATAAAAGTCCCTGTCCGCCGGAATCAACGACTCCCGCCTGCTTAAGGACAGGAAGCATATCAGGCGTGGAAGCCAATACTTTTTCACCGTGTTCGAGAACATTTTCAAATGCTTCCGCTATATCTGTTGTTCTTCCGGCTTCTTCCATTGTTTTTTCGGCTATTCCCTTAGCAACGGTAAGAATAGTACCCTCTTTAGGTTTCATAACCGCCTTATATGCCGTTTCAGCAGCTTTTTGCATGGCAGCCGCAATATCTTTCATATTTAATTCGTCATGCTCTTTGATTTCTTTGCAAAAACCTCTGAACAGCTGTGAAAGAATAACACCCGAATTGCCTCTCGCACCTCTGAGCGAACCCGTTGAAATTGCCTTTGACAGATTATCCATGGTAGGATTCTCAATACATCTTACCTCATCTGCGGCAGAATTAATCGTCATTGTCATATTAGTACCGGTATCACCGTCCGGGACAGGAAAAACATTCAGATCGTTGATTTTTTCCTTATTAGATTCAAGTGTTGCAGCTCCAGAGAGAAACATCTGCTGTAACATACGAGCATTTATTGTCTCCATTAACAAATTTCCTCCATAATCTCAGGCTCAGTCTATGACTCTGACGCCCTCAACATATACTCTTATCTTATCTATATTCATTCCTGTAAGTTCTTTAACTTTATAAGACACATTATAAATAAGATTATCCGTAACAGTTTTAATACTTACTCCGTAAGATACAATGATGTGAAAATCAAGTTCTATACTGTTACCGTTATTAATACTTACTTTTATGCCTTTTGTAAGACTGCTTCCTCTAAGCAACTTAACCAAGCCGTCGGTCATGCTTACGGTAGCCATTCCTACTATTCCAAAACATTCAAGAGCTGATGTCCCTGCATATTGTGCAATTACCTCAGAAGATATCGATACGGACCCTTGTCCCGTCTTAAGACGTCCCTGCATTTCAATCACCCCCATGATTTACTTAGTGACCATATGTTCAAAATATGTAATATACTGTTTTTAATTTTAAAAATCCTTATGCCATACGGTATATCATAATTATATAAGAAGGCAAATTTTCTTATATCGGATTATTATAACATATAAAAATAATTTTCGACAATAATACAAAATAAAAAGAGGCTCTAATGAGCCTCTTTTACGCAGTGTAAAGTACGTTTCCGTATTTCTTTAATAGTCATCCTAAAATTAAGCACGCTCTACCTTACCTGAACGAAGGCATGAAGTACACACATACATTCTCTTTGCCTGGCCATTCTGCTTAACTCTTACAAGTTTAACATTAGGCTTCCAAATCTTACTTGACTTTCTATGTGAGTGACTTACCTGTTTGCCAAACTGAAGAGTCTTCTCGCAAACTGAACACTTTGCCATGTCAATACACCTCCTCGCCATTCATTAGTAAAAACTGTTGCAAATTATACCAAATTTATAAATGCTTGGCAAGTTAATATGTAAAATATATTACTGCCTGTTTTTTTATATTGTTGTTTTGCGTATATTTTCTTATTGTTTTGCATCATTTGCATTTGCAAGAGTAACTTCAGCGGTCTTTTCTTTATATTCGTTATTCTCGAGATGATAGTACTTAATTGTAACGGTTTCTCCGGCTTTATAATATTTCAAAAGATTTTTAAATCCGTCCATTGAAGATACGGACTGACCGTCAAATGAACTTAATATATCATATTGTGTAAGACCCGCCTTCTTTGCCGGTGAATTTTCTCCCACCTGACGAATAAGTATTCCCTGAGGATATCCGTAATTTTGGCTTACCGTACTTGTAATATCCACACCCGATATACCAAGATATGCGCTTTCGCTCTGATCAACGGCGGTTCTCGTCTCTTTGGTCATCAATGAATCTATCAGATCCTGTACCGTATAAATAGGTATTGTATAACCCATATTTTCTACATTTGACGATGTATTTCCCGCAAAGTTAATTCCGATGACTTCACCTTTCATATTGAGAAGAGCTCCTCCGGAGTTACCCGAACTTATGGCCGCATCGGTTACAAACAACTTGGAAAATGTCGTTCCATCCACATTAATGGATCTGTCCTTTGCGGAAATATATCCTACCGTAACATTTTGTCCGAGACCTGCCGAGTTTCCTATTGCAACTACCTGTTCTCCTACATTAACATTTTCTGAATCGGAAGAAAGAGTTGCTATTGAAATTGCTTTCATTGTGTCATTGTTTATCTCTGAGAGCGGAACAGCCACTATAGCCACATCATGTGAAGAATCGGCTCCTTTGACATTTGCCGTCACCGTAGCATCGTTTACAAACTGTGCGCTTAATGTGTCTAAACCGCTGACGACATGTGCATTTGTTAAGATCAGAAGTTCTTTGTCATTTTTTCCTATTATTATTCCGGTACCTTTAACTTCTGCAGTTTGAGTTCCTCCGTATATCAAACCGGAGCTTGTTGTTGTCATTCCGTCAAGTATCACCATTGCAGGCATATTTGCGCTTACAATCGACTCTACAGAAGTTGTTTCATTCGATGCATAAGATGCATCAGACTGTAATGTATTTGAAACCTGAGAAATATTTGCACTGTTTCCGCTTCTGTTTGTTACGGCGTTTCCGGCATAGTTAATTCCGAACATGGTACCGCCTGCAATCGCTCCGAATGCTAATGCCGAACCGATAAGAGTTGCAATTTTATTTTTCTTTTTCGACTCCCCTACTTTCTTATGACCGCCCGGCTCTTTTTCCGTGTGTTTCTCGGTATTTTCGCCTTTTTTTGATGACGACGCATTATTCAAATCTTCTTTTTTATATCTGTAAATATACTTATTTTCGTCATCATTTATGTTGTTATTTTCATTTTCGCTCATATTTTATCCTCCATAAATAGTTTATATTCATGATCATCGACTTAATGCATTAACTATAATATGGCAACCTTAAATGAACTTAAAACTTATTTAACAAGATTTACTGTATTTTCCATTAACATATTAAGCAAATTCTTTGAATCTTCCACGGAATTTCCTCTTACACCTATATAAAATTTTATTTTTGGTTCCGTACCCGACGGTCTGATACATACCCATGCATCATTTTCCAATTCAAGATAGAATACATTTGATGTAGGAAGTCCTGTTGGGCGCGTATCTCCCGTTAATGTGTCGGTTATTGTTCCCGTACCGTAATCCCTGATTTCAAGCACTTTAAACCCTGCCAATTCCTTCGGAGGATTGGAACGGAACATCTCCATTATACCGTTAATTCGCTTTGCACCATCTGCTCCCTTCATGGTAATGGAGTGCTGTCCTTCCCTGTAATAACCGTATTTTTCATATAATTCATTTATTCTGTCTATAAGGGTTCTTCCCTTTGCATATTCATATGCCGCAACTTCGCAAAGACTCATAACGGCTGACGGAGCATCCTTGTCTCTGGCGTGAGTACCCACGAGACAACCGTAACTTTCTTCAAATCCGAATTCATAAAATCTGTCCCCACGCTCTTCAAAGAACTTAATTTGCTCTCCTATGTACTTAAATCCCGTTAAGGTTTCTATATAATCTATGTCAAAATCCTTTGCCAGCACTCTGCCCATATTTGTCGAAACTATAGTGGTAACCAACGCTCCGAGTTTTCCTTCTTTTTTTGTTATTTCGGCATCTCTTGAGTGAAGCAGCCCTCTTTCCTTTCTTCTTGAAAGAAGATAATCCGCAATAAGTATTGCCGACATATTACCGGTAAACGGCTCATACTCTCCGGTTTTGGCATCCTTTGCATATATCCCCAACCTATCCGCATCCGGATCTGTTGCAAGAATAATATCCGCATCCTTTTCCTTTGCGAGCTTTAACGCATATGTAAACGCCTTTGGGTCTTCCGGATTAGGATAATCCAGTGTTGTGAAATTCGGATCCGGATTTTCCTGTTCCTTAACAACATATACGTTTTTGAACCCAAGCTGTGACAACACTCTTCTTACCGGAATATTGCCGGTTCCGTTAAAAGGCGTATATACTATTTTTATTTTATCAGCAACTGATTTTATAACCTCGGGTTCAATGCAATTACTTAAAAGTGCATCTGTGTATTTATCGTCAATATCAAATCCGATTACATTGTATAACCCTTTAACCTTTGCTTCATTATTATCTATTGACTTTATTTCACCCAGGTCTTTTACTTTTCTTACTTCTGCAATAATTTCACCGTCAATAGGAGGCGTAATCTGGGCTCCGTCCTCCCAATAAACCTTATATCCGTTATATTCCGGAGGATTGTGGCTTGCGGTAATAACAATGCCTGCCATCGCCCCCAACTCTCTGAGAGCAAAGGATAATTCCGGAGTAGGAGTAAGACACGGAAAGATATATGTCTTAATACCGTTTGCGTTAAGGCAGTTAGCCGCTTTTGCCGCAAATTCAGGAGACATTCTTCTTGAATCGTAAGCAATTGCAACTCCTCTGTCAGCTCCGTTCTTCTTATTAATATAATTAGCCAAACCCTGAGTTGCTTTACCCACGGTATAAACATTCATTCTGTTTGTTCCCATGCCGAGAACTCCCCTGAGCCCTCCCGTTCCGAAATCCAATTCTTTATAAAATCTGTCTTCTATCTCCTTCTCATCTGTAACCTCTTTAAGCTCCGCCTTATCGCTTTCGGCAATGATGTCGCTTTCAAGCCATTCGTTGTAAAGATCAATATAACTCATAGAAAAACCTCTTCATATACATAACCTAACAAAAACTCTTTATAACTAAAATATTATAAACAAGTGAAATATACTATAATTGACCGATTTTATCAAATTAAGTGCATCGCCATGCTTTACGCCGACTAAAATCCTTTTTACATATTAATAAATATTAAAAACCTCCGCGAGTCAATATTAAGTGTATCACCGGTTATGACACTTACAAATGACTCACGGAGGTCCGTATTATTAAATTTATTCGATATCAAAGGATATATAAATAAATTTTATTTATGATCTTTTTTATTTCCCAAAAACTGTAATAAGAATATAAGCGCAACACCTATTCCGAACGCAATCCAGTTAAATGTTCCGAAAGTTATCGGCGGCTTAGGATCGGTTAAAGTCGTAGGCCCCATGATAATGGAATATACTGAGCCTATCATCAATCCCAAAATAAAGAACATCGTAACAACTCTGAACTTTGCCATGCATATTTCTATAATCTTAACGATAAATAATGCTCCGACAACTATTCCGGCCGCAAAGATAATCATTCCCGGCAGATAAGAAAGATGAAACTTAAGCAACTCTCTTCCGGCTGCCATAACAGGAAGATATAATCCCATTATCAGAAGAATTGTCGATCCTGAAATTCCCGGAAGGAACATTGCAGATGTAGATGCCACCGCACCGACAAATATAAGAATACCGCTTCCCCATGTTATGTTATTCATACTTACGCCCGAAGAGAAACTGTGTCTGTTTAACATTGTAATCAGTATAACGAATACAATACCGACACCCAATGCTATATATCCTCCGACACATGGTACAAATGATTTTTTCTCTTCTTTAATCAACATTGGGATGGAAGCAACAATAAATCCTATAAATAGTGAACTTACCACATATACACTGCTTTCAAATGAATGGGTGATAATAAGAACAGACAGAATCATTCCCACTATCCATCCTATTCCCAGCTTAATTAAATATTCAAAGGCATTTTTTCTCTTCTTTCCGCGTTCATAAAAAATATCATGTGTTCCGCCTACGAAGTCATTATAGAATCCCATAATGAGTGCCACCGTGCCTCCCGACATTCCGGGAACGCTGTCGGCGATAGCCATGCAAAAGCCATTGATAATAGTCCTTATCATATGGAAACCTCCGGTAAATAATTAGAAATATTTTACCATATTATCTTAATTATTTGTAGGATTTATTAATTTTGTATTGCTTTTACATTATACATTCTAATATTTATGTATAAAATATGGTTTTTCTGAAATATTAACCGTATAATAAAACGTCACTCTCCGGATAACGATGTATTCCCATGGCGGAACCTATCATTAAACTTAGAGTGACATTTAAATTTTATTAATTATTTAATCGGTTACATGTATTAATCAGTTATATTTATAGAAACCTTCTCCCGCATTAATACCTGTTTTTCCTTCATCGATATACTTCTTAAGTATTGCCGCAATCTTACCGTTTTCCGTTGAAGGATCACTTGCGTCAGGGTTATTCATAATAATATTGTAAGCAGTTGTCAAACCTACGATATCAAGAATTTCAAAAGGTCCCTTAGGAGCTCCCGTTCCCAATTTCCATGTTAAGTCAATGGTCTGTGGGTCTGAAACTTCTCTTGCAAGAAGCACTTCTGCTGCTTTAAGGAAAGGAATAAGCATTGAGTTGAGGATATAACCCGGCTGTTCCTTTTTAAGTAAAAGAGGTACCATCTGAATCTGTGCCGCAAATTCAGCAACTTCATCATAATATTTCTGCTCTGTTCCGGCATGACCCATAACCTCTGCGGTATTACCTCTCCAAATGTTATTTGCAAAATGAAGAGCAAGATACTTCTCAGGTCTTCCCGTATACTTTGCGAAAGCACTTGGAAGCATGGAAGAAGAATTTGTTGCGATAACTGTCTTCTCAGGTAATACAGGAGCAAGTTTTTCGTAGAACTCTATCTTAGCCTGTGGGTTTTCCGCCATTGCCTCAATCACAAGGTCTGCATCCTTTACCGCTTCGGCAAGATCTGTTACATACTTAATATTTTCATATGCCTTATCTGCATTTGACTTAAGTTCATCAATTTTTTCAACCGTAAGATTCTCAGGATGTGGGTAAAGTCCTCTTCCGAACATTCTTGTGGCAATAAAGTCACCCAATTTTGACTTATAATCTTCTAACTCAGCAAGATAAATCTTATGAAGTCTGTCGATTTTCTTCTTTGCTCTTTCTACAGATTCTTCGCTTCTTAAATAAATTGTTACATCAAATCCGCAATAAGCAGACTGATAAGCAATCTGACTTCCCAATACTCCGCCGCCGGCTAATACAACATTCTTAAAACTCATAATGTTCTCCTTTTAAAAACTATTTTCTCATGTGCAGCAAATTAATGTTTATAAAAGTGTAATATTACATAAACAATACTATTTTTTTCTACATAAGTAAAGATAATTACCATTGTTTACACTATGTACATATATTTTCATACATGTTTTATTCTTTGTATTGTCACCGTTATGTAATTGTCTTATTAATATGTTGATTAAATTATATCATAAAATAATATTTTACACAATATACCATTGCAAAATATTATTTAAAATAAGACCCCGAAGCAGGAATTTACCTGTTTCGGGGTCTTTATATGAATTTATCTTATATAAATTGTTTTATTATTAATTATTTAAAAATTCCACGACACCTGTTTCGATATTATATCTTGCACCTACAATTTTAAGTTTGCCATCTTCCTGAAGCTTCTTTAATGTACTGCTTTCATTTAACTTGGCAATGGAATTCTCAATGTTGTAAATCTCAGCCTTATCCGCTACTTCATCCGTATGGTGATCGGCATCCTGAACATCGTTTCTTGCCTTATCCACGGAAGACTGGATTGTCGAAAGAATAGTACCCAAGTACACTTCACTGCTGTCAACATGTCCGTGTCCGGCAGCTGCTTCAACAACTCCGCCCACAGCTCCGCAATGAGTATGACCCATTACCACAACAAGAGGTGTATTCAAATGACTTGCGGCATACTCTACACTTCCGAGCTCATAATCACCGATGACATTTCCGGCATCTCTGATTGTAAAGATTTCTCCCAATCCTGCATCAAATACTAATTCCGCAGGTACTCTTGAATCTGCGCATGTAATAACAGTAGCATATGGCTTCTGACCGTTACTTGCCAAATCTGTTCTTGTTGATTCGCTTGTATCAATTGTCTTTGCACCCTTTAAGTATTCCGCATTGCCGTCTTTTAACGCCTGAAGAGCCGCATCTGCGGATGAGTATTTATTCAAATTCTCTGTATAAGTACCTGAAGAACCTGACTGAGTCGTTGTTTCTTCAGCTGTTGCAGCAGCTTCAGTGGTACTTTCGGTTTCGTTTGACTTGCCTCCCGCACATCCCGCAAAACCGATGGTTGCCGCAGCACCCGCCAATGCAATTGCCATTGCCTTATTAAATCTGAATTTTTTCATAAATAAGAACCTACCCTTTTCCTAACATAAAACACAAAACGTAGAACAACAATCTGCATATCCGTTATTTTAAATTTAAACATTTCAGTTAATTCGTATAACTCGCTTTGTAATAACAAAAATATACAGCAGATATATAAATATCCATTCTAATAATAACAAAAATATTACTGTTTATCAATTTATACATTTTTTTATTTTTAAATAGATTATATTGAAATTATGTATGATAAATTGTATAATCTATTGTCAAATTTACTCTTTATTTCTATTCCGGTTTTCAAATCGATATCTTCCACCGCACCGTTTTTATAAATAATCATCTTACTGTCCTTATGATTATCTTTAAGAATCCTTGCGGCCGATTCTCCCATTTCACTGCCCGTTATTCTGTCTTTTGCACACGGACTTCCTCCTCTCTGTACATATCCCAACACACATTCTATGGAATTAATTCCCGTGCATTCTTCTATTCTTTTGTGGAGATTATCAACTCCTTCAGCACCTTCAGCAGCAATAAAAATAAAATGTTTTTTTCCGGTTGACTTCGTAAATTCAATTCTTTCAATCACATCTTTCTCAAAGTCAAACTTTATCTCAGGTATTATTATCCCCGTTGCGCCTGTTGCAACACCTACTCCGACAGCCAAATTTCCGCATTCTCTCCCCATCACCTTTATTACACTGCATCTGTCATGCGACGTCATGGTGTCTCTTATTTTATCAACCATCTCTACGGCGGTATTCATGGCCGTATCAAATCCTATCGTATAGTCCGTTGCCGGAATATCATTATCTATGGTTCCAGGAATTCCGATACATTGAATACCGCGTTTCGATAATTCGCACGCACCCCTAAACGAGCCGTCGCCTCCTATTACTATCAGACTGTCAAGCCCCATGTCTCTGCAATTTTCGGCAGCCCTTTCAAGACCTTTTTCCGTTGCAAACTCTTTGCTTCTTGATGTATGAATCATTGTTCCGCCTCTGTTAATAATTTCCGAAACGGAACGGATATCCAAATCCGTAAATTCTTTTTTAAGCAAACCGTTATATCCTCTTATTATCCCCTTCACTTCCATGCCGTATGATATGCATGCTCTTGTTGCCGCCCTTATAACGGCATTCATCCCCGGCGCATCTCCGCCGCTTGTTAAGATTCCGATACGTTTTTTCTTCATGTTGTTACTCACCATCCGATAAAAGGCTGTAAATATCCGTATGCAATTCCCGCTCCCGCCGATATTCCTATTATAATGATCGGGTGAACCTTTTTTAACGCAAGTATAAGCATTAATACGAATATTATTACCGAACTTATAAATGCAAATGTACCCATAACTTCAAGCTTTATTCCCGTAGGGAAAAATACCGTTATTGCGGTTGACAGTACTGCCGTTGCAATAAACCCTATAACCGCCGGCTTAAGACCACTCATGGCGCCTTGCACATATTTGTTGGTTTTGAATTTTTCATACATTTTTGCAACTATTAAAATAATAATAAAGGAAGGCAGCACGACGCCTAATGTTGCAAGTACGGATCCCAATATTCCTGCCGCTTCCATACCGACATACGTTGATATATTTATTGCAAAAGGACCGGGAGTGCTCTCGCTTACGGCAATGAAGTTTATTATCTGATCGTCATCCATCCAGTGATTTTCTTCTATACTTGCCCTTATAAGGGGAAGCATCGCATAACCGCCTCCGAATGTAAATGCTCCGATTTTAAGAAATGTAAAAAATAAGTTAATAAGCACCATAATTCTTCTCTGTTTCCGTATACTTTATTTTAATTTGTTCTTTACGGTTTTCCCAACCGCAATTGAATATATAATACCGGCAACGGCACATATTATTGTCATATAAATTACATTTATATTGAAAAATGCAACCGCAACAAATGCCGCAGCCATAATTATGTATGAGAATACATTTTTAGGGCATGATTTATACATTGAGATCAATCCCTTTATAATTAATGCCAATACTCCTGCCCGGATTCCCCAAAAGGCATATTTTACTATTTCAAGGTTTTCAAATTGCCTAAGCACAAAAGATATTCCCACAATTATTCCGAATGACGGCAATACAACTCCCAATGTTGCACAAAAAGCTCCGAAGAAACCTGCAGTCCTGTACCCGACAAACGTAGATGTGTTAAGTGAAATCGGTCCCGGCGTACTTTCCGCTATTGCCACAACATCCAATATATCTTCATCGGATATCCATTTCTTTTTTGTAACGGTTTCTTCCTGTATAAGAGGAATCATTGCGTAACCGCCTCCGAATGTAAATGCCCCGATCTTAAAAAAAGTAATAAACAATTCCCAAAATACATTTTTCCGTTTCTTGTTTATTGCACTGTCTTCTCTGTTTTCTTCCATATTAACCTTCTTTTATTTTATTTTTGTTTTATCTGTTTAGTCTGTTTCCTCACCTTTAATTTCTCAAAACATTTTATACATAATAAGTAATAAAATTATTATCGGTTATTCTTATTTATAAAGGAAATAATCGTCTTATAAACCTGCCCGTTGTTATGCTCGTTTAATATTTCATGCCTCATATTTTCAAATGTTCTTCTTTTTATATTTTTAAAACCTGCCTTGCGCAGGAAATAAATCGAAGCGTTACTGCCTCTTACTCCGTCAATACACGGATCCTGTGCTCCTCCCATACACAATATCGGAAGAGATGAATCAACATTTTTATACAGTTCCGCTTTTCTCATATTTTTAACAAGTCTGAATAAATCATTAAATGCAGAGACTGTAAATCCGAATCCGCAATACGGGTCTTCCTTATATTCATCGACATTTTTTTCATTAAAACTTAACCAATCCGCATCTGTTTTCGGATTATCGACAGCGGAATTAAATGTACCTACCGACATTTTTTCAATCAGCGGCGAATAAGCCTTTGCACCTTTGAATGTCATTATAATATTCGAAAGCATTATTCCTGCGGCTGCCTCTTTTGCCGGAGCCGGATATCCCGACAGTATTACGCTTTTATATTTATGAGACTCCGTCTGAAGCAGGTTTCTCGCTATTATGGTTCCGAATGAATGCGCAAATATGTTCACTTTATTTACACCGAATCTATTAAAGATATATTTTGTTATAATTTTTTGATCTCTTATAAGTTCTTTGTATCCGTTTTTTTCTTTAAAGAAACCTAATGTTTCGGCAGCCTTGCCATGCCCTCTTAAATCTGAAGTTACAACGGAATATCCGGCTTTGTTCAATTCGTTTGCAAGCCTTTCATATCTGCCCTTATGCTCCATCATTCCGTGAATGACCTGTACAACACCCTTTGCGTTTGGAATTTCGTACACTGATAACGATATGTAAGTACCGTCTTTTGACTTTAAAATTAAATTTTCCATCGGCGCACCTCGTTTACATATAATAAACATTCATCTCTACCGATTATAAAATCGGCCTATTGTTAATATAATAAAGAAAATAAGTATTTATAGTTAATATTGTTACATAGTATACAACTTATAATATTTTTTTCAAGCTTTTAAAGCTTATATAACAAGACATTAGTGTCAAAAGCTCATTTTGATATTTTAATAATACCGGACATTCTCAATAATACGGTTTTATTTTTTAAAATCATGAATACGCAAGATGATTACTTAAAATTTTCAATCAAAAAAGCCCCTGCAGTGATATATGCCGATTTACCGGACTAAACGGTAAGAAATATACATATCTCTGACAGAGGATATAAAACTCCCGAACTGCAGATAAAAGTCTTGCCTGCAGAACCGTGGAATATTAATATTTTAAATCATAATCGTATAATATGATTTTTATTTAATTATTTAATTCTTTCATACTTATATTGTCTGTATGGTATATCATCGGTAACTTCATTTATAAGCGTTTTTATATATTTTTTTTCGTCCGTTTCGGGGAAAAATGTATCTCCATCAACATACATGTCTATTTCGGTTAAATAAAGTGTATCGGCAAGTTCTATACCTTCTGAATATACCGATTCGCCTCCGGACAGATAAATATCCTTATCCGGTTCCAAAATATGAGCAAGTTTTACGGCCGCTTCCAAGTCATCTGCGGAATATAAATTTTCTCCGCTGTATTTTCGAGACTTTGAAATCACTATCGTAATTCTGTCGGGAAGCGGCCTTCCTATTTCTTCATATGTCCTTCTGCCCATGATTACCACATTATCAGTGGTAAGTTTCCTGAACAGTTTCTGTTCACCGGGTATTTTCCATGGAATTATCCCCTTGTTTCCTATTACTCTGTTATGCGCATAAGCAGCTATAATGGCAATCATATTGTCATCCTTTAATCAAAAACTATTATATGCTTAAAACAGTCAATCATGATTTACTCTTGTGCCTGTGTAAAAGACAACCGTTTTAAACATATAATTATCTTAATCTGAATATTCTTCATATTCTGTCTCATTGTTCATCCTGTCATCATTATTTTTTGCAGTATCCGAAAGCATGCTTTCATAGCCTTTCAGCGGTGAGAACGGCATGAAACGCGCAGCTCTTTCACTGACTGTCATTCTTTTATGCTTCTTTGATATAGGATGAGGCAAATCGATTATATCATTATATTTATCTGTTTTGTATGAATTTAAATCACCCTTGTTATCCATATCTGCGTTCATCTTGTCCTCCCCAAACACTTTAATAAAGATGTGTCTACGCCTTATGACCTCCCACCTGACCGTTTCTTTCAATCCCCGTTGCTCCCTCTTCTAAACTTGTGCCCTTTATGAGTATATTACTTCCGTACTTGCTTTTCAGCGATAAAAGCGTGCTTTGCAGTTTTTTCAATTTGTCTTTTGAATCAGAATCTTCCGATTTACGATTCGGCATAAAACTTTTAACATATTTATTGTTGTCAGCGGCTTCCGTTCTGCCGTTTAAAATCCCATCTGACGAATTGTCTTTGGAATTATCGCAATCCAGGTCAAAATCATCAAAAAATGATAACTGTTTTTTTTCGTTTTTCCTGGTATTTTTTAATTCTTCTTCATTTATCACATCATCCGCCGACAGTGTAATACGTCGTATAAGCAGTCTTGTATCGGTAATCGAGTTATATAATTTTACAAATGCGTCCGTGATATCATTAGCAATATATGTATATTCATCAAGATTGAAAGTGCCTCTGGAATGCTTGGGTTTCAATCTGCCGTATCCGTCTTTTACCGTATCCCCTTCATATTCATCGCCGAATATATTGATATTATCCGCATCATATCCTATGGTAAGGACAAGTTTCTTTGTCACCAGTTTCTTTTTCATAAGTTCATATGACAGATTTTCTGCCATTTCCCGAACTATAATCTCCGCTTTTTTGTTGTCGTATGCGCATTTTAAAACCTGTCCGCTGTTAACACTTCGGCTTTGAGGTTTATATTCCTTTACATCTTTTATGGTGCACGGATCATATCCCCATGCATTATCTATTAAAATCTCTGCATTTATGCCGAATAAATCATAGAGTAAATCCTCATTGTAAAAGTCCGATTCCTCGCCTATGGAGCATCTGGCAATATCTCCCATTGTATATAACCCTACATTGGCAAGTTTTTCCTCATAACCTCTTCCTATTCCCCAAAACGATCTGAGAGGTCTGTAATTCCAAAGGTGCTCTCTAAAGGATTGTTCGGTAAGAATTGCTATTCTTATACCGTTTTTATCTGCTTTCATATGCTTGGCTCCGATGTCCATGGCGATCTTTGCAAGGTACATGTTGCTTCCTATACCTGCCGTTGCGGTAATTCCCGTTGTGTCATATACATCCTTCATAACCTTCTTTACAAAATCGTATTCACTTATGCCGTAGTATTCAAGATAATCCGTAATATCAATGAATACCTCGTCAACGGAGTACGGAAATATATCATCCGCGGATACATATTTGAGATAAATATTGTAAATTTCAGCACTGCGTTTCATGTAAAGCGACATCCTCGGCTTTGCTGCGATAAATTCCATTCCTATGGTCGAATTGTTATCTATAACGGATTTAAATGCGGATGTGCCGGACATGTTTCTTATTTTCCCGTTATATGTTTTTATCTCTCTTATTACTTCAAATAATCTGGCTCTGCCCGGAATTCCGTATGATTTCAGAGCCGGTGAAACCGCAAGGCAAATTGTCTTTTCCGTCCTTGAAGGATCCGCAACAACAAGGTTAACATCAAACGGATCCAATCCCCGTTCCACACATTCCACGGATGCATAGAAAGATTTCAAATCTATTGAAGCATATACTCTGTCTCTCATTTTATTCACCAAAAAAATACTATCATACAAACATTTGTTTATATGATAGTATTTTCTTTTTGTATTGTCAACGAAGTGATTTTACATCGATATTAATCCCATCCGAGTTTCTTTCTGCTCTCTTTCATGTCATCTAATATCTGTTTCGCAAGCAGTTTCGGATTTGAGTTTATTGTCATTTTAGACCCGAGAGTTTCCATACTTCCGGATTTAAGATACTCACTTACGTTCCTTGAACCGTAGATTTGCTGTTCAACACAATGATATGAATTTATGCCTAATAATCGAAAACCTAAAGCAGCGTCGATTGCCTTTTCATTTGACCACTCCGGTGATGAAAATCCGTAAGGCATGTCCGCAATCGGTATTCCGGCTTCCCTTGCTATGGCAGCCATAATTCCCGAAGATCTCGTATTATCAATACACTCTCCAACATGCCACACAGGCGGAAGATCAGCTTCCAGAAATTCCCTAAGCCCGTCACCGGCAAACTTTTCTCCTGAGCCCTTTTCACAAAAGCCCAGCTTCATAAGCGGATACGATGCACAACCGTTTGTAAGTATCAGTACGTTATTTTTAATAAGTTCCTCCGCAACATCAACTATGCATCTTTCAAAAGGAACCTTAGGATTATTACATCCTACCATGTTGACAATTCCGAATATTTTACCTGACTTAAGCGCATCGGCAACAGGTCCTATACCCTTGAAACGTCGGCTCAGATATTCAAGAGAAAACCCGACTTCCGCCGTAACTTCCACATTTGGAATATGAGTCTGTATTCCCCTCTCTCTTCTCTCTTTAAACCTCTCAATTCCTTTTATTACAATTTCTCTCGCAATTTCGTCGGTCTTATCTATATTGCTGTGATAATGATCATATTCTATTCTTTCGGCTCCCGGAAGTCTGGCAGACTCGCTTGTAGTTACCACCTTAGTGTGGAAACAGTTTGCAACATCCATTATTGCGGGATAAACATCCTGAACATCGGCAATCCAAAGGTCAATTGCTCCCGTTGCTACAACAAGTTCTGCGGAAACTGCATTTGAAAGAGGTATAACTCCTCCGTATCTGTACATTGCGGCAAGTGATGAACAACAAATTCCGTAAAACTTAATTCCCTTTGCTCCGCTTTCCTTTGCGAGCCTTACAAGTTCATCACTTTGTCCGACCTCTACGATTTTACTTACAAGTGTCGGTAAATGACCGTGAAGAGCAATATTTACATATCCCTCTTCTATTGCGCCCAGATTTACCTTTCCGGTTACTCTATCACCTACGCCAAACAATGCATCTGTTGCAATAGAAGAACCCATAACTCCGGAAAATGTAAATGCCAAACCGCAGCGATGGAATTCTTCCATAAGACTCTTCCAATCGGCGTCGGTACCTACCCCCGATTTATGGAATGATTCAAACACCTCGTGATACGCTCCTATCGGAATAATTCCAAGTTCCTTCCATATCTTCTTTCTCTCGGGAGGGGCAAATGCTTCCAAAGTTTTATATTCTCTTCCCGGATCGGTATTTGACAAATCTTCAAGAAGAACATCGGCAACATCTTTAGCTATATTGTTAAACTGTCTTCTCTTAGTCTTAATTCCCAGCGCATCGGCAACATCAATAACTTTCTGTTTTCCGATAATCGGAATATTCAATTTGCCTTCTGCCGCCCATTTAAGGGAAAGGATTACCTCTCTTGCATGCATTCCGTGCTGTGAAACACCGGCTGCCGCACCTCTTAAAAGATTTCTTGCCACAATGGTGTCGGCATCGGCGCCGCAGGTGCCCTTAGGCGACTTGGCGGTAATCTTGCACGGTCCCATATTGCAAGCTTTACAGCATGTACCTGCAAGTCCGAAGCTGCAATGTGGCTTTTGTTTATCAAATCTGTCAAATAAGTTCTCAATACCGTTTTCTTTTTCATATTCAAGCATATCCTTAATTGCCGGATCCGGTGTTTTTTCAATCACCTCATCTCTCGTAGGAAATGTCTTTTTATATGCCGCAACGGCATCCATATAATCTTTTATAAAATCGGGATTTGCAGAATCTTCCGTATCATATTCTCTGTATTTTACATTTTGATTATGTATATGTTCATTCTCATAACTCTTTTTATTGCCATCAGTCGTATCAGCGTTATGATTATGTACATCCGCCTTTTGAATAATAACCGAAACACCGTTCTCGTCAAAGCCTATTATATTTCTGTGTGTGTGAAATTTTTCTATCATGTGCCCTCCATAAATACCTATATATTCTATATGTATTATCAGCTTTATTTAATAATACTACACACTGAAATATATATCCAGTAATTCCGATATAGTTAATATTTATAGTAGGAAATAAAATCCGAATATTTTATTTAACCGCTTCAAATAAAATATTGCGAAACCGTATAAAACAGTGCATTGTGAAGCATTGTTTCAAACAATTCCGCAATAAAAACATTAAACTTTATTGTATTGTCTTAATTTATTATTTCTTAAAATATACAGAATAATACCTATGACGGCGACTATTGTTTCCGTAATCGGGAATGCCATCCAAAGTCCTATTCTTCCTCCCAAAAACGACATTAAAAACGCCATCGGAATAATAAGCGCAAATCCCCTGAGAACGGATATTATATGAGCCGGAACGGGATATTCCGTAGATGTAAAAAATATGGATATAATTATGTTAAATCCTACAAAAGGACAGGAAATATAATATATTTTTAATCCCTCTTCCGCAATAAATTGCAATAAGTCATTGTGCTCACTGTTAAATATTGACGCAACATATTCCGCTCCGAAAAACATAATCGCATATATAACGGCCGAGATTATTCCCATAAGTATAAGACCGTATTTTAGGACTTTTTTTACATTATTATAATTTCCTCTGCCGTAGTTATGACTGATTATCGGTTGTATACCCTGTGATATACCCGTAAACATTGACACAACTATAAACCAAAGATTTGCAATTACTCCGTATGCGGCAACTCCCGTATTTCCCTCTGTTTTCATAAACAGGAAATTAAATACTATAAGAACTATACCTGTGGAAATCTCTGCCAGGAATGAAGGAAATCCGCTTGAAAGGATTCCGCCGACCAGCTTTCCGGAAATTCCGGTTTTAGCAACGTGAAAACTGTTTTTCTTTCTTATGAAATACTGCATGGTAATAAGGATACTGAGTACCGGAGACATACATGTTGCAAGCACCGCACCGAACATTCCCATACCGAGCGGGAAAATAAACAGCCAATCAAGGACTATGTTGGACACACTTCCTATTATCATTGCTATCATTGACAAATGAGGAGCTCCGTCATTTCTGACAAAACATTGTATTATGTTATTCAGTATAAATGCCGGTGAAAACAGCAAAAGCATTTTTAAATATATTTCCGTATTGTACATAACCCGGTCATTGGCTCCGAGAAGTACGGCTATGTTACCGGAGAAAAAAATGCCCAAAACAACAAAAGCAGAAGCAGCTGCGGCACTCAGGTATAAAGTATTGGTAAATACCCTGTTTGCCTCTTTATGATTGTCTCTGCTCACGGCCAACGTATACTTTGTGCCTCCCCCCATGCCGATCATAAGTCCCGTTCCGTTCACAAGGCTGAATATAGGCAATGCAAGGTTGATTGCCGTTAATCCGTCAACGCCTATTCCCATTGAAATAAATAATGTATCGGCAAAGATGTAGCATGAAAGAGCAATCATTCCGAACACATTAAATGAAGTATACTTTAAAAATATCTTAAAAAGATTATTTTCCGTCATTTTCCGTCATCTTATTCCTTTCCGTCACTCTCTTCTGCATGATATTGTAAATACAAAAACAGCTTTATAAAAAAAGTAAGTTACCGGTAGTATACCAATAACTTACTTCAATATCCAATATTTTACTTATTTATTAACTTAAATGACTAACCATAGCAGGTGCCTGTTAGAAAATGTTTATATCCAAATTTACTTTTGTCTATGCAACTAAATAAAATCAGAAATCTACTTCTGTATCATAGTAGCAAGCCTTAAGAACCTTCTCCATCTCATCAACCGAAACGCTGCGAGGGTTAGATCCTGTACATGCATCTTCAACTGCTCTTTCTGCGATTGCTCTTGATCTCTCAAGGAATACATCCTCAGGAACAAATCCCTGTTCTGCAATAGAACCGTCTGCAGCATAGAATTTGATACCGTGTGGAATATTCATATCATCACTGAGCTGTCTTACGGCCTTAATAAGAGATGCAACTTTCTCATCCTCATTAGCGCCTGATAAATGCATATAATCAGCGATTGTAGCATATCTCTTCTTAGCTTCAAGATCTCTTGCATTAAATGCGATTACCTTTGGAAGGTACATTGCATTAGCCGCACCGTGAACAATATGAGCTCCGCAATCCTGGAAAACAGCTCCCGTCTTGTGAGCAAGTGAGTGAACTATACCGAGTAATGCGTTTGTGAATGACATACCTGCAAGACACTGAGCGTAGTGCATGTTATCTCTTGCATCCATGTCCTCTTTGTATGATTTTACAAGGTTCTCCTGAATCATCTCAATAGCGTGTATTGCAAGAGGATCTGAGAATGGGCTCTTAGCTGTTGCAACATATGCCTCAACCGCATGTGTTAAAGCATCCATACCTGTAAATGCAACCATCTTCTTAGGAAGTGTATGTGCAAGTTCAGGATCAACGATGGCAACATCAGGTGTAATCTCAAAGTCAGCTATAGGATACTTTGTACCTGTTGTATAATCAGTGATAACGGAAAATGCAGTAACTTCCGTAGCTGTACCTGATGTTGAAGAAACAGCACAGAAGTGAGCTTTCTTACGCATCTCAGGGAGTCCGAATACCTTGCACATATCCTTGAATTCAATATCAGGGTACTCATACTTAATCCACATAGCCTTTGTTGCATCGATAGGTGAGCCTCCGCCGATAGCAACAATCCAGTCAGGACCGAACTCTTCCATAACGGCTGCACCCTTCATAACTGTCTCGATTGATGGGTCAGACTCGATTCCCTCGAATATCTTAACTTCCATGCCGGCTTCCTTAAGATACTCTTCAGCTCTCTGTAAGAAACCGCCTCTCTTCATTGCGCCGCCTCCGACACAAATCATTGCCTTCTTACCCTTCAGTTCCTTAAGATGCTCTAAAGCACCTTTTCCGTGATAGATGTCTCTTGGTAAAGTAAATCTTGCCATAATGGTATCCTCCGATTAAATATACTTGCCTCATGTATAATTAATGCCAGAATGCCTTGTCTTGTCTATGGGTCGTATTGTATTAAAAAAAGTGCATTTAGTCAATAGCTGTTTTATTATTTTTTTAATCTCATTTAAAACTTTTGTTAATTATATTTAATTTATACTGTTTTTTTGTTTTAAATTTAAATGTCTCATTACGGATTATATTCTCATATGTGTTATAATACTTTGAATAATAATTCGACGGGAGGATTGAAATGGGTAATAATTTTCCGAAAATAAATAAAAAACTCGGCTTCGGTATGATGCGCCTTCCCATGAACGGTGACGATGTTGACATTGAACTGACAAAAGAAATGGTTGACTTCTACATGGATAACGGCTTCAACTATTTTGATACCGCTCACGGGTATATAAACGGCAAATCAGAACTTGCGGTAAAGGAAGCGCTTACGGACAGATATGAACGTGAACAATACATACTTGTCAATAAACTCACGGGATCATACTTTAAAAAAGAAGAAGATATAATACCTTTTTTCAATAATCAGCTTAAACTGTGCGGTGTTGATTATTTTGATATTTACCTCATGCACGCTCAGGGTTCTTCTAATTTTGAAAAATTCAAAAAATGCAAAGCATATGAAACAGCTTTTCGTTTAAAAAAAGAAGGTAAGGTAAAACATGTAGGGCTTTCCTTTCATGATAAAGCAGATTTTTTGGACAAAATTCTTACGGAATATCCCGAAATCGAAGTTGTCCAAATACAATATAATTATATGGATATGGATAACCCGACCATTGAAAGCAGAAAGGTTTATGATGTTGTTCGTAAACACAACAAACCCATAATAGTTATGGAACCCGTAAAGGGCGGAAATCTTGTAAAACTTCCGCCTAAAGCTCAAGAAGTGCTTGACGAAATTAACAGGTCGGATAACTCGCACATGTCAAACGCAAGCTATGCAATTCGCTACGCCGCAGGCGCCGAAAATGTAGCCGTCGTTTTATCCGGAATGAGCAATATGGAGCAAATGCGTGACAATGTTTCATACATGAAAGATTTTAAACCTCTTTCACATAAAGAAAATGCCGCAGTGGAAAAAATCGTTGAATTGTTTAACAGTCTTGAAATGATAGATTGTACATCATGTCACTATTGCACGGAAGAAAACAAATGTCCGGTCAATATACAAATACCTGAAATATTGGCATGTCTTAATTCTAAAAAAATATTTAATGATTTTATGTCAGGTTACTATTATAAAAATTCACTTACGGCGGGAGCTCATTCAAAAGCAAGCGCCTGTGTCGGATGCGGCGGATGTGAAAAAGTTTGCCCTCAAAAACTGCCCATTATAAAGTTGCTTAAAGATGCCGCCGAAGAATTTGAAACGTCTGAAGGGAATTGATTATTAATTCATGTTTTCGACATTATTGTATTGTCTATTATTTTTATTGTGAGGTGACATATGCTAAAAGGAAAAAATATTTTACTCGGCGTTACGGGGGGAATCGCGGCATATAAGGCTGCTTCTCTTGCTTCATTACTGGTTAAGCAACATGCAAATGTTACTGTTATTATGACTGAAAACGCAAAAGAATTTATCAGTCCGACAACATTTGATGCCATCACCCGTAACCGTACCGTTACGGATACATTTGACAGGAATCACGAATTTTCAACAGAACACATATCTCTTTCCGACAGCACTGACCTGGTAATTATTGCTCCGGCCACTGCCAACGTAATCGCAAAATTAGTTCACGGAATTGCCGATGATATGCTGACTACCACTGTTTTGGCATGTGATTGTCCAAAGCTGATTGCGCCTGCAATGAATACCAAAATGTGGAATAATTCAATTACCGGAGACAATATAAAAAAAGCAAAAGAATACGGTTTTGAGATTATAGAGCCCGACAGCGGTCGCCTTGCCTGCGGAACCCGCGGCAGCGGCAGACTCCGTGAACCCGAAGAAATTCTTGAAGCCGTTACGGCTTTCATAAGCGCGCCTAAAGATATGTCTCAGCTTCATATTCTTGTAAACGCGGGTCCCACAAGAGAAAAAATAGATCCGGTCAGATTTATTTCCAACAACTCTACCGGCAAAATGGGATATGCCATTGCAAGTGCCGCTGTGGCAAGAGGTGCCAAAGTAACTCTTGTAAGCGGTCCCACCGCACTCAAGCCTCCCATGTATGCCGAAACTGTACATGTAACAAGCGCAATGGAGATGTTCAATGAAATGACCGACAGAAGCGATGATGCGGATATTATTATAATGGCCGCCGCCGTTGCGGACTTTACACCGGTCAGTGTTTCCGAACAGAAGATAAAAAAAGAAAATGCTTCCGGCGAGATTCTACTTGAAAGAACTCCTGACATACTTAAAACCGTTGGCAACGCAAAACCAGACAGGCAGGTTGTATGCGGTTTTGCCATGGAAAGCGAAGATTTACTTCCAAATGCAAGAAAAAAACTGTCTTCCAAAAATCTCGATATGATAGTAGCCAATTGCATAGGAACTCCCGGTGCGGGATTTGCCCATGACACCAATCAGGTTACAATACTTACCGGTTATGACGAAGAAGCACTTCCGCTTATGTCAAAGATCAGATGCGCACATAAAATACTTGATAAGGCACTTGAAATTTACAATAAAAAAGGACAATGAAATGAGTTATTCACTTACGCTTTCCGCGATAAAGCAAATTTTAAAAAAATATAAGTTATTAATTACAACCAACATACAGGACGATGACTATACTGTTGTTGAAAAACTGTCTTATGATTCACGAAACATTGATGAAAAGACATTTTTTATTTGTAAGGGTATAGGATTTAAAGATGATTTCCTTAAGGCGGCCGTTGACAATAAGGCCCTGGGATTTGTCTCTGAAAAATATTATGAAGAATATGTCGATACAGTTCCTTTTGTACAGGTCAACAGCGCAACAAAAGCACTTTCGGTACTTGCAATATATTATTATCAAAGACCGTCGGAATCTTTCTTCCTGACGGGAATTACCGGTACCGCAGGCAAGACTACAACCACATATATGATTCACAGTATATTTAATGCCAACGCGGGAAAAGAAACCGGCATAATATCCACCAATGAAACATACTGCGGAACCGTGCATAAAGAAGCGGAAAATACCACTCCCGAATCATTAAAACTTCAGGAATTGTTTTCCGAAGCTAAAGAGAATGATATTCCTTACGTTACAATGGAAGTTTCTTCTCAGGCCTACAGTGTAAACAGAGTCTATGATCAAACATTTGATATCGGTATATTTATGAATATTGACAAGGATCACATAGGAGGTTCGGAACACCCGTCATATGAGCATTATCGAAACTGCAAGCTCGAACTTATAAAAAACAGTCGTACCATGCTTGTATACTCAAGAACAAAGGAACTGGATTTAATTCTCGAAACCGCTTCCGAAAGCGACTGTAACCTTATATTATTCGATGTAGACGATACCGATTCGAATTGCGGTCATGAAGAAACCATAGTAACTTTTGACGGCATAAGAACAATCAGTGAACTCCAGAAAAAACTCGGCAGACAGCTGGATGTATATAAAACAACTCAATTCAAAAGCTTGGGATCCCGCGGATATTCATTTACCGTAAGTACTCCGATTAAAGGTGACTTTGAGTTTACTACCAACCTTACCGGTTTCTTCAATCTGGTTAACGCCACTGCTGCCGTTACTGCCGCATTTGAAGCCAATGTATGTGTATCCGATATCAGAAAGGGAATATCAAACGTATTCGTTCCCGGAAGGATGAATATATATAACAGCGATAAAAGTGTCATTATTGTTGATTATGCTCATAACAGACTTACGCTTGAGGAATTTTTAAAATCCATTGAACACGATTACAGTGATTATACTGTCAATATAGTGATCGGCGCCGCAGGAAAAAATCATTTACGTCGTGAGGATATAGGAAAACTTTGCGGCACATACGCTCATCACCTATATTTGACTGAAGAAGATCCGGATTTTGAAGACCCTGAAGAAATATGCGAAGATATTGCACGATTCATACCGGAATGTCATGCAACATATGAAATAATTACCGACAGAGAAAGCGCAATTAAAAAAGCAATAAACGACAACAGAGGCAAGAAAGCCCTTATTGCCATATTGGGAAAGGGAAGCGAAAGATTTTCCAAGTTTAAAGGTACACATATACCTTATAAATCAGACTCTGTCGTTGTAGAGGAAAATATATAAAAATATAATAAATACAGCCGAGGCGAATCATACAAATCGTAAAGTAAGACTTTTACGAGCATTGCTTAATTCGCTTCGGCTGTTTAATTGTATTATTTTTTTACTCCGGCAAGTCCTATGGCTCCCTTACCACCGTGACATGATATAACACATCCCGTCATTACGTATTCAATATTTTTAAATCCGTATTCCGTTGCCAATTCTTTCATTCTGTCAAGAACGCTTTTGTCCAATCCCTTTCCGTACATTAAATAAATAATATCTTTATTAAGATCAAACTTTTCAAAAAAATCAGGCAAAAACTTTTCACATACTTTTGCCATATTTCCCCTGTATTTCTTTGAGGCTATAAGCACGCCGTTTTCATCTATCTCGATTAGAGGATGAAGCTTTAATATACCTGCGATAAGTGCCTTAGCATTAGATACTCTTCCGCCTGCCTTAAGATATTCCAAAGTGGCCGGAATAAAATTGCACTCTATCTTATCGGTTATTTTATCCAGTTCATGTCCCAGTTTAATATAATCTTCATCTGAATCAAGAGAACCTGAATAATTATCAATATGCTTTATGGCTTCAATTATATATGCGGTACATCCTCCTGAGACACTTTTTGTATCAATGAGATAAATATTTTTGAAATGCCCCTGCTCCAATGCAATATGGCACGCTTCGTATGTTGCACTGGATCTGGATGCATACGAAAAATGATAAATAAAAGAATCAGGGTTTTCTTCCTGTAATTTATTGAAAAAATCAGTATATTCATGTGTATTGACACATGATGTTGTAGGGACCTTTCCGGTCCTTTCAAAATATTCAAATACAACGTCCGGATCCGTAACTCCGTCATCATAAGACTTTCCGTCCATAACCACATGCATCGGAATAATCTTTATATCGTATTTTTCCGCTAAATGTTGAGGAACATCAGAACCGCTTTCAGTTGTTATAATAATCTTTTTCATATTACTCCTGTCAAATATTTGATAGTCATATTTTATTTCTAAATTTAATTTTTTTTATTATAACAAGATGTGGTTTCTATTACTACATAATACGGATATATTAATATAAAGTTTATAATTAAAAAAATTATTCCATCATTGTTTTATTTAAATACAGTTTATAATATTAAGTTAATAAAATATATTTTGATAAAAACCTAATTTTGTTTAATTCTCTTTTTTATTGGTTTTCTTAATTAATTTACCTGTATTATTTGATCTGTCGGATATTCCGAATAATTTTTTGCCTCCTCCGTAATATCTGTTATATTTATATTCACTTTCAGCCTCGGAAATAATATTTAAATTATTATATTTATCATAAATATCATTAATAACATGCTCACTAAAATAACTATACAATAGAGCCCTCCTCAAAAACAAAACAAATTTTAAATAATCTGATAATCGGAAAAAGTGCGAAATGCACAAAATAAAATAAAAAGAATAAATTTTGTCTATATATTAATATAATATCATATACATATCAATATATAATATCATTCGTTTATATTTTAAAAAAGGATAAAGGCTTTGGGTCTGTACCCTGCCTTTATCCTTTTTACTTACTCTTATATGAACAATACATCATTTAATTTTATATTTGCTTTATATTGAAAAAATATGATTATCTCTTATAAAACCATATTAATATACTGTCATATCCTGCAATTATAATAACTCTTTGAGAATTTTGTTAACCATACCCGGATTTGCCTTACCCTTCATGGCTTTCATTGTCTGACCCACAAGGAATCCTATTGCTTTCTCTTTTCCGTTTCTGTAATCCTCAACGGATTGCGGATTATCTTCTATAACTTTAGCAACCGTATCACGAAGAAGACCTTCGTCATTTACCTGTGCAAGTCCGTTTTCTTTTACATAAACTTCAGGATCGATATTTTCGTCAAATATTTTCTCAAATACTTCCTTGGCAACCGAACTGTTTATTGTTCCTGCCTCTGTTAATTTAACAAGCTTTGCGAGATTCTCAGGCGAAAATGAAATATCAATTGCATCAATTTCACGTTCTTTGAGAAGTCTCAATGTATCAACCATAAGCCAGTTTGCAACCTTCTTAGGCTCATTACATATAGCCGTTGCCTCTTCGAATATGGAAGCCATTTTTTTAGAGTCTGTTATTATATCGGCATCATATTCCGGTATACCGTACTCCTCAACGTATCTTACCTGTTTAGCCGCTTTAAATTCAGGCTCTCTTGCCTTCACTCTCTCTATCCATTCGTCTGATATATGGATACCAGGAAGATCCGGTTCCGGAAAATACCTGTAATCCTGAGCGTCTTCCTTGGAACGCATTGAAAATGAAGTTTCTTTGTTATCGTCCCATCTTCTTGTTTCCTGTATAACTTCCCTGCCGTCTTCAATAAGTTCTATCTGTCTTTCTCTTTCTCCGGCAATTGCGTGAGCTATGGCCTTAAACGAGTTAAGATTCTTCATCTCGGTTCGTGTGCCGAATTCAACAGAACCTACCTCTCTTACAGATACGTTAACATCGGCTCTCATTGAACCTTCCTGCAGCTTACAGTCTGATGCACCGAGATACTGTATTGTTGTTCTCAAAGTTTCCAAATAAGCAATAACCTCATCCGCAGACCTCATATCAGGCTCCGAAACTATCTCTATAAGAGGTACGCCGGAACGGTTAAAGTCTACGAGAGACGCATCTTCCCATTCGTCGTGGATGAGCTTACCGGCATCTTCCTCCATATGTATCTCATGGATTCCGATTGATTTTTTAACGCCGTTAACCTCAATATCAACATGACCGTTTCTGCATATCGGTTCATATAATTGGGAAATCTGATAATCCTGAGGATTATCTGGATAGAAATAATTTTTTCTGTCAAATCTGCAATTCTGATTAATAGTACAGTTTGTTGCAAGTCCGACTGCCATTGCATATTCCACAACCTGCTTGTTAAGCACCGGAAGAGATCCCGGGAGGCCTGCACATACGGGACATGTATGTGTGTTTTTCTCTCCGCCGAACTTAGTTGTACATCCGCAGAAAATTTTTGTCTTGGTTGCAAGTTCCACATGAACTTCAAGACCGATGACCGTTTCGTACTGTTTCATTTCTTACGCCTCCTTTCCCTGTGCTAACGGACTGTTCTTATATTCTCTTGTCTGCTCAAAAGCATATGCCGCCCTAAGAATCTTATCTTCCGCAAAACAATCGCCTAAAAGCTGCATGCCGATAGGCATTCCGTCCTTATCAAATCCGCATGGGAGTGATATTCCCGGAAGTCCGGCAAGATTTGCCGAAATGGTATATATATCTCCGAGATACATACTGATAGGATCCGACAGTGACGAACCTGTTTTAGGAGCCGTAGTAGGCGCAACGGGACCGAGAATACAGTCATACTTTGAAAAAGCCCTGTTAAACGCCTGTTTTATCAATGCTTTTGTTTTGAGAGCCTTAATATAATATGCATCATAATAACCTGAGCTTAATACGAATGAGCCGAGCATTATTCTCCTCTTAACTTCCGAACCGAATCCTTCGGTTCTTGTCTTTTTATACATTTCATGAAGTTCTTCGTACTCAGGCGTTCTGTAGCCGTATTTTACACCGTCGAATCTTGCCAGGTTTGAACTCGCCTCTGCCGATGCAATTACATAATAAGCCGGAATTGCGTAATCAACCAAGCTTAAATCAAATTCTTCAACCTCAGCTCCAAGGCTTCTTAATACTTCCGCTGCGTTCAAAACCGCATCTCTTACCTCGGAATTAAGACCTTCCGAAAAATAGTCTCTCGGTATTCCGATCTTTAATCCCTTTACTCCGCCGTCAAGCATCTTTGTAAATTCAGTGTTCTGTCTTTTTACGGATGTGGAATCTTTCCTGTCATGTGATGCAATGGTCTCTAAAACCGCAGCCACATCGGCAACATCCTTTGCTATAGGCCCGATTTGATCCAACGAAGAGCCGTATGCAATAAGACCGTACCGGCTTACGGTACCGTATGTAGGCTTCATACCGGTAACGCCGCAGTATGAACTCGGCTGTCTTATTGAGCCTCCCGTATCCGAACCGAGTGCAAAAGGAACTTCATTTGCCGCTACGGCAGCTGCGGATCCTCCCGATGAACCTCCCGGAACTTTCGTGGTATCCCAAGGATTGGCGGTAACACCGTAAAATGATGTTTCCGTTGTAGATCCCATGGCAAACTCATCCATATTGGTTTTGCCGACCATAACGGAACCTGCATTTTCCAAGTTCTCCACAGCCGTAGCAGTATAAGGAGGCACAAAATTGCTGAGAATTTTGGATGAGCATGTCGTAAGGACACCCCTTGTACACATATTATCCTTAATTGCTACGGGTACGCCTGCAAGAGGTCCGGTGAGTTCTCCCGCTTCTATTCTTTTTTGTACATTCTCTGCGGTTTCTAATATTTTTTTCTCATCAAGGACAGTAACAAATGCATTGATATCAGATTCTAATCTGTTGATGTTTGCAATACTCTCCTTTGCCGCTTCAACCGCTGATGTTTCGCCCGACTTGATTTTTTTACCAAGCTCTACAGCCGTTAAATCCATTAAATTCATGTTTCAATCCCCTTAATTTATATATTGATATAATATTACAAATTATCTTAAAATGTTCTCGGAACAACATATTGGCCGTCTTTTTTCTGCGGAGCATTCGCAAGCATGTTATCCCTGTCGTCGCCGTTTGTTACTTCATCTTCTCTGAAGACGTTTTCCAAATCAATGGCCTGAACGAGAGGTTCCGCTTCGCTTGTGTCAAGTTCCGCAAGCTTATCAACATAATCAAGCATTTTTTCCATATCTGCTCTTGCTTTTTCTTTTTCTTCTCCCTCAATGTTGAGCTTTGCAAGTATTCCAACATATTCAAGAGTTTCATCATCTATTTTATTAGACATGTTTTTCTCCTTATTTTTCCGGTTCAAAATAAAAGTTTAAAATAAATGTTTATTGGTTTTCAAATTAACCTGTATATTATATTACAATAAACAAAATAAATCACCACATAAAACAGTGCTTTTAAATTGTATTTTATACTTTGTTCAATCTGCGTTTCAACAATACGGCAAATAACTTTCCCGCTGCGGTAACTTATATGTTAACATCGATAATTAAATTTTAAAATAATTCATAAAAAAAGTAATCATTTTTATGACACATCACGGTTCATTATATTCTGTTCTCCCGCCAAACACATGACTGTAACTCAGAGGAGAATTAAATTATATTTCGGCAACGGGAAGATAAATATATCTATACAAAAAATCTGAAATATACAAAATGTATATCTCAGATTTTAAATCGGTATAAAGTTTAAATTGTAAAATTAAGGCTCAAGTCTGCTTAAATCTCTTGGAAAAAGTGTTGTTTCCCTTACATTGTCTTCGCCGAGCATTTTCATTGTTAATCTTTCAAGACCGAGACCGAGACCTCCGTGCGGAGGCATTCCGTACTTGAATATAGACATATAAGGCTCCATGCCCTCTTCAGTCATCTTTCTTTCTTCCATTTTTGCTTTCAGCTCGTCATAGTCATGAATACGCTGACCGCCCGTTGTTACTTCTATTCCTCTGAATAAAAGGTCAAAACTGAGCGTAAACTTAGGGTCTGCCGGATCATCCATTGCATAAAACGGTCTCTTCTTGGACGGATAATGTGTAACAAATACAAAGTCACATCCGTATTCATCTTTGAAATATTTACTGATGAGCTCTTCCTCTTCAGGCTCAAGGTCATACGGATTCTTGATATTTCTGTTATACTTCTCGGAAACTAATTTCTTAGCTTCATCGAATCGTACATAAGGAATTCTCTCAACATTAGGCATATCAATTTTAAGAGTGTCAATTTCTTTCTTATATTCCCTGTTAAGCAAATCCATAACATATTGAAGCATTTCGGTTTCAAGCTCCATAATATCGTAAAACGAATCAATATATCCCAATTCAAAGTCAAGGGATGTATATTCGTTAAGGTGTCTGTGAGTATTGTGCTTCTCGGCTCTGAATACGGGACCTGTTTCAAACACTCTGTCGAATACTCCTACCATCATCTGCTTATATGTCTGAGGACTCTGCGCAAGAACGGCGTGTTTTCCGAAATATTCAAGCTTAAACATTGTAGCTCCGCTTTCAACGGAACGGGCTAAAATCTTAGGAGTATGAATTTCTACAAATTTTTGTGAAGTCATATACTCTCTGAAACCTCTGCATATGGCTTCCTGTATTCTGAACTTTGCTCTTTCCCTCAGGTTTCTGAGAGTAAGAGGACGAAGGTTAAGTATAGTTTCCAGTGATGTATTAAGTTTCCATTTGTTTATCGGAACAGGCATCTGAGCAATTGCAGGCTTTGAAAGTATTCTGATATTACTTATCTTTATTTCATAACCGTTGGGTGAACGGTCCTCACTTGAAGCAATGCCGGTGATTTCAACCGTCATTCCCTCGGTGATATCCTTCTTTGTCATGTTGGCTTTGCCTTCTTCAAGTGTACACTGTATAATTCCTCTGCTCTGTCTCAAAATTACAAATGACACATCAGACATATCTCTTATATTGTGAACAGCTCCCACAACTTTAACTTCACTGCCGATAAGGTTTTGTGAAATAATTTCATCATATGTGACTGTATCTTTCTTTTTAACCTCACTTATAAATTCCATGCTAACTCCTATATTATCTTATATATTTTATTGCATCGCCTATGGTTTCCACACCTATATATCTGATGCCGTCTATCTTTTTAATTCCGTCCAGGCACACGGACGGAGCTATTATTGTCTTAAATGACAACTTAATCGCCTCGGCGATCCTTTCTTTTGCCCGACTTACGGCCCTTACCTCGCCGGAGAGTCCTACCTCTCCGAAACATACAAGGTCATCCGGGATGGATATTCCTTTCATGCTGCTTACCAGAGCAAGAACAAGCGCCAGATCAAGTCCGGGTTCATTGGCTTTTATTCCTCCGGCTACATTGACATATGCATCCATGCCCGAAAAATCCATTGACGTTCTTTTTTCAAGTACCGCTATAAGGAGATTAACTCTGTTATAATCCATTCCCGAAGCGGTTCTCCTCGGTAAACCGAAATTGGATCTTGACACCAATGCCTGTATTTCAATCATAATAGGTCTTGTTCCTTCCATCAGGCAAGTAATCACAGACCCCGGAGCATTTATACGACCGTTAAGCATATATGCGGACGGATTCAATACTTCAATCATTCCATCCGAATGCATCTCAAATACTCCGATTTCATTGGTTCCTCCGAATCTGTTTTTAACGCCTCTGAGGACTCTGTAGGAAGCACTTCTCTCTCCCTCCAAATACAAAACCGTATCCACCATATGTTCAAGCATTCTGGGGCCCGCAACAACGCCTTCTTTTGTAACATGACCTACAAGAAATATAGCTGTCGACAGCCTTTTGGCAAGTTTCATAAGTGAAAGTGTGGACTCTCTTACCTGAGTAGGACTTCCCGGAGCGGAATCGGCATTATCCGAATACATCGTCTGTATGGAATCAATAATAACCACATCAGGTTTCGTATTTTCAATAACTTCCGATATTATCGATACGGATGTTTCGCAAAATACTTTTAAGTTGTTGCTTTTTGCGCTCAATCTGTCTGCTCTTAACTTAATCTGTCTTTCAGATTCTTCCCCGGATACATAAAGCACTTCATGACCGTCATCGGAAATGTTTTTGCACATTTGCAAAAGCAGTGTTGATTTACCTATGCCGGGATCTCCCCCTATCAACACAAGGCTTCCCGAAATAATTCCGCCTCCGAGAACCCTGTCAAATTCATTAAAGCCCGTTGAAATGCTTATTGATGTGTTCGTATCTATATCTCCGATTGCTATCGGTTTATTGTCGAAATGCGAAATTGTTTTTGACGTATTTTTTCGGGTATTTCCGACAACGGAAGAAGGTGCCTCCACTAATGTGTTCCACGCTTTACAGGCGGGGCATTGCCCTGACCATTTACTTACTTCATTACCGCATTCGGAACAGTAGAACAATGTTGAGGATTTAGATTTGGCCATACAGCAACCGATCCTTATACTCTGACAACTCTGACGTCAACACTTCCGCCCGGCTTGTCATTGATGGTAAAGGAAAGCTTTCCCGAAATACCGGTGTCTATTGTTCCCATCCCTTCATCATCGATGAATAATCTGTAAATTGTATTTTCCGCAAGACCGAGTGTAATTTGAGCATCGGACAGGCAGTCAACGGTAAATGAAACTTCGTCTTCACTCTCCGAAAAATTAAATACGCTTGTACCCGGAACGGACTCATAACAAAATGCTTCATCCTTTTCAAGCTTTGTAAGCTCATTAAATGTCTTCACTTTATATGTGTCTCCGCCGTGGGCGAAATCTGCAACCTTTGTTTTCTCCGTAAGCTCAAAATTACCGAAACTAAGACTTCCGTCTGCTTCACTTCTGATTATCTCTTTTACTACAGACATATGTGTGCCTCCTTAATGTATATTTACAGGTATGATATCAACCCATACGGTAATTCATACCTTTCCTTATATAAAAACGATATGTATCCTTTTGAAAAATGTATGATACATATTCATTCATAGAATATAACATATATCATGTCAAATATCTATTGCATTGTGTTGAGTTTAATTATGTTTAAGAGCAAAACCCCCTATTTATCGCTTTGATAAATAGGGGGTTTTGAAGCCTGACAACTTAATAAGAATACAAAACGACAATACGGTATCGTTTATTAAATTATTATTCAGCTGTTAACCTGTATTTTAAACGTAAGTTCATTTTTCTTTGTATCCGACGATATTTTAACGATATCGCCCGGATTGACTTCATGAAGAATGATTTTTTCGGCAATAATATCTTCAATGTCTCTCTGAATCTGACGACGAAGCGGTCTTGCTCCGTATTTAATGTCAAATCCTTTCTCAATGAGATAATCATATGCCTTTTTATCAAGCTTAACTGAAATATCATTAGATTTCAGCAATCTGTTATTAAGATTGTCTATCATGATGTTTACAATCTTTCTCATGTTTTCCTTATCTAACTGACGGAACACTATTATTTCATCAATTCTGTTAAGAAATTCCGGTTTATATGCCTTTTTCAGCTCTTCCATGACATTTTTCTTCATGTCATTAAACTCCAAAGCATTTACATCGCCCTTACTGAATCCGAGTTTTTTAGGCTCAACAATATGTCTTGCCCCAAGATTTGATGTCATAATAATAACCGTATTTCTGAAATCTGTTTTTCTTCCCTGAGAATCCGTCATATATCCGTCGTCAAGCACCTGCAGCAGAACATTAAAAATGTCGGGATGTGCTTTTTCTATTTCATCGAAAAGCAATACGGAATACGGATTTCTCCTTATTTTATCCGTAAGCTGACCTCCCTCTTCAAATCCAACATATCCCGGAGGTGAGCCTATAAGTTTGGAGACGGTATGTTTCTCCATATACTCTGTCATATCAACTCTTATAAGAGATTTTTCCGTACCGAACAATGCTCTTGCAAGTGCCTTTGCGGTTTCTGTCTTTCCGACGCCCGTAGGACCGAGGAACATAAATGAACCAAGCGGTCTGTCGGGATCGGCAATTCCTGCTCTTCCTCTCTTTATTGCCCTTACAACGGCTTTAACAGCTTCATCCTGTCCGATTACGGCTTTTTGAATCTCCGATTCAAGATTAATGAGTTTTTCCGTCTCTGTTTCAGTCATCCTGTTAAGCGGAATACCTGTCCATTGCGACACTACGCTTGCCACGGATTCTTTGTCAATAACAGGCTTATTGACAGATTTCTCAGCCTCATATTCATCTTCCCGTTTTTCAATCTTTTTCTCAAGAGCTTTGATCTTTCCCGTTATGGCTTTAACGTCGTCAAATTTCTTTTCTTTTATCAATTCTTCTTTTTCGGATATTAATTTATAAAGCTTATTTTTTGAATTAACAATATCATCGGGAACCATACCCCTGTTAAGCCTTATCTTTGAAGACGCTTCGTCTATGATATCGAGAGCCTTATCAGGAAGAAATCTATCTGTAATGTATCTTTTGGACAATGTTACGGCCGCCTCAACGGCCTCGTCGTCAATAACCACATTATGGAATTCTTCATACTTCGGTCTAAGTCCTTTTAAAATTTCAATTGCGGCTTCTTCGCTTGGTTCTTCAACCGTAACGGGCTGAAATCTTCTTTCAAGAGCGGGATTTTTTTCTATATGCTTCTTATATTCGTCTATCGTTGTGGCTCCTATAAGAGTGAGCTCTCCTCTTGCAAGCGAAGGTTTAAGCATATTTGAAGCATCTATCGCCCCATCGGCATTGCCCGCTCCGATAATTGTATGTATCTCATCCAGGAATAATATTATATTCTTGTTCTCCGACACCTCTTTGATTATTCTCTTTAGTCGCTCTTCGAACTCACCTCTGTACTTGGTACCTGCTACAACCGCAGGAAGGTCCAAAGAAACCAGGCGCTTACCGGCAATGGTATCGGGAACGGTTCCGTCAACTATTCTTTGAGCAAGTCCTTCCACTATGGCTGTTTTGCCGACACCCGGATCACCTACAAGACAAGGATTATTCTTCGTTCTTCTGCTTAGAATCTGAATTACTCTTTCAAGTTCTTCTTCTCTGCCTATTACGGGATCCAGCTCTCCGTCTGTTGCCATGGCCGTAAGATCCCTGCTGTACTTGTCAAGAGTAGGAGTTTTACTTGATGTATCCTGAAAATTCAGGTCGTTATATGCCTTATTATTAGGGTCATATCCCATAGTTGTTATTATTTTGGAATATACTTCATTGTCGTCCAGTCCGAGTCCCAGCAATATTCTTAAAGCCACACAGTCTCTCTCGATGATTATCGCCATAAGAATATGCTCCGTTCCGATCAGATCGGAATCAAACTTTTTGGCAATTGAAGATGCATTTTCCAATATTCTTTTTGCTCTCGGAGTGTATCCGTCTTTATCGCTGACAGCAACTTCCGAATTGTCGGAAATACTGAAATTTACGGAGTTAAGTACCTTATCCGAAGTAATTCCCCTGTCATGCAATATGTTGTATGCAAGAGTATCCGGAACTTCGAGTATACCCAATAAAATATGTTCCGATCCGACGCTGCCGCTTCCTTTTTCAAATGCGTATGTTTTAGCATGCTTTAATACTTCTTCCGATTTCTTTGTATAATTATCCGGCACCGAACATCACCTCCTAATCTGTTGTATCAACAATCATCAATATAATTTCTTTTTCTTCATGAAAATTAATAATCCAAAGTACACCAATACCGCCACTACAACCGCTGCGGCCAGTGAAATGATATTAATATGTATCACTGTGTATATTCCAATGTATACAAGCAAAGCCGCAAGAGCCATTACAGCCGAACACATTAAAGGAATAATAAATGTTTTAAATATCTCCTGTCTATAACCAATATATCTGTTAAGGGCAATAAAATTCAAAACAAATATTAAGCCGCTGAATGTCATTACGCCTATAACAAGTGCATATACACCTAAATCAGTCGCAGCAAATAAAATCAAAATGAGAGGAATGTGTATTGCAAGTGATATAAGCGAATGTTTAACGGGAACTCTCATTTTGTCGATTCCCTGCAATGCCGAACTTGATATTGTTGACAGTGTATAAAATACGATTGCGGACGATCCGAGCTTAAGCATGTTTCCGCCTATTGCGCTGTCATAACTTCTGAACAACAACTGCACCACAGGTTCTCCCAATACCGCCAGTCCGAACACAAACGGAATTGATACCATCATGGTTATTCGAACGGTCTTTTTAATCTTCAGCTCCACTCCGTGAATGTCACCCGTAGAATATGATTTAACCACGCTCGGAAGCATTGAGGCGGCCATTGCCGATGCAATTCCCTGAGGTATGCTTAAAAGTAATGTATAACTTGAACTGTAATTACCAAGCATTATCTTAATCGTGGAACCGTCCATCTTGCCTGCCATCATGTTGCTGAAGAATATATCATCAAGCATAGTGCTTATATTATAGAACGTCTGTCCCAAAATAATCGGAAACAACGTAAATACAATACTTTTATATGCGGTCTTTGTTGTCAGTTCTATGTCACTTGTATCCGCATACATTTTTGTTTTGTATTTGTCCTTTGCCCTGAGAAAAATCACAACTACAACGACAAGAGCCGCTATGGCTCCCAAACATGTACCCAGTGTTCCGCCGGCAGCTCCGTATGCAGCTTCGGATCCGCTTCCCAAAAACATTCTCATAAGAGCGAATGAAGCAACAATGCTGACAACGGCGTTTACTATCTGCTCTATAAGCTGGGATACTGCAGTAGGTATCATATTTCCCTGACCTTGGAACAAACCTCTGAATACACCCAGAACGGCTACTATAAGTACTGTAGGAGCAAGAACCCTGAGGGGTATCTCAAGTCCGGAAACAGTCGGATACAGGACTCTTTGTATTATTCCCGCTCCGAACAGAAGAACCAACATCGCTATACCGCCCGATATAATTGAAAATATAAGCGCACTTTTAAATATTTTGGCGGAATTTTTATATTCTTTATTTGCGATTCTTGCGGAAATCAGCTTCGATACGGCCATAGGAATGCCATATGACGAAAGAATAAGTACAATGTTGTATATGTTAAATGCAACGCCGTATATTCCGTTACCTTCGCTTCCGATAATATTGACCATAGGTATTCGATATAACATACCTATAATTCTGACCAATATCCCGGCTATGGCAAGAATGCCTCCGTGAAATATAAATCCGCTTTTTGCTAATTTAGACATTTTATTTACCTACGATATTTACAATCTTGCCGGGTACATATATTTCCTTGGTAATATTTTCAGGTAATCTGTTTCCGAGTTCTTCCTTTGCCGCACTGATTACGGAATCTCTATCAAGATCTGTATCTACATTTATTTTAGCCTTAACTTTTCCGTTAACCTGTACAACTATCTCTGTTGTACTCTCTTTTAATGCATTTTTGTCAACCTCAGGCCAAACAGCCTCAAAGACGGAATTTGACTCTCCCAGATTTTCCCATAATTCCTCTGCAACATGAGGTGCAAAAGGAGCAATAAGAACAGTCATGGTTTTAAGTGTATCTTTATCGATTCCGCCCTGTTTCTTTGTAAGATCGGTTATCTTGTTGGTGTTTTCCATAAATCCGCTTATAACCGTATTAAGGCTGAAACTTTCGGTTCTCTCGGTTATTTCCTGTATCATCTTATTCTTTAATCTGTCCATTTCAGGCGTTTTTCCGAAGTTGCCATCCTTATTGTCCGTAATAAGCTTATAGAATCTGTTGATGAACTTGTAAACACCTTCCATTCCCCTGTCGTTCCATTCCGCATCAAGCTCCGGCGGACCTACGAAAAGCTCATACATTCTTACCGAATCGCATCCGTAATCTCTTACCAGATCATCCGGAGAAACAACATTTCCCTTGGATTTACTCATCTTGGCCCCGTCCTTACAAATCATTCCCTGATTAAATAATCTCTTGAAAGGCTCAACAAAACCCACTACGCCTATATCGTATAAGAATTTTGTGTAGAATCTCGCATACAGCAAGTGAAGAACCGCATGTTCCACACCTCCCACATACATATCCACCGGAAGGTATTTATCAGCCTTTTCTCTGTCCACAAGCTTTTCAGTATTATTTACATCAATATATCTTAAGAAATACCAGGATGATCCGGCCCATTGAGGCATGGTGTTAGTCTCTCTCTTTGCATGTGCTCCGCACTTAGGACAAGTCGTGTTAACCCAGTCTTCTATAGCTGCAAGAGGTGATTCTCCGGTTCCGGTCGGCTCATATTTTTCAACATCCGGAAGTCTGAGAGGAAGCTCTTCTTCCGGAACAGGCACATGATTGCAATTAGGACAATGAATAATAGGAATAGGTTCTCCCCAGTATCTCTGTCTTGAGAACACCCAATCACGAAGCTTGTAATTGGTCTTTTTTTTGCCTATGCCCATTTTTTCTATTATATCCGGACCTTCCGCCTTCATGTCACTTGACTTTCTTCCGTTCCAGTCGCCTGAATTAATCAATATTCCGTCTGTGTCCGTATATGCTTCCGTGAGTTCCGACTCCGTTCCGTCTTTTGAAATAACCTGAATAATCGGAATATCAAATTTCTTCGCAAACTCAAAATCTCTTTCATCATGAGCCGGAACGCACATTATCGCTCCCGTTCCGTAATCTGCAAGAACATAGTCGGAAAGCCAGATCGGAAGTTTTTTGCCGTTTATCGGATTAACCGCATATGCTCCCGTAAATACACCTGTTTTTTCTTTATCCTGCATTCTGTCAATATTTGAACGTGTGGAAGCTCTGTAAATATAATCTTCAACCGTTTTTTTGTTGTCTTCTGACGCAAGCTCTGCCGCAAGAGGATGCTCAGGCGCAAGCACAATAAATGTTGCACCGTGTAACGTATCCGGTCTCGTTGTATATACCGTAAGAGACTTATCAGTTCCCTCTACTTTAAAGTCAACCTCGGCACCGTAACTTCTGCCGATCCACTCTGATTGCATTTTTTTGACTTTTTCCGGCCACTCAAGCATATCCAAATCTTCAAGAAGTCTGTCTGCATATTTAGTGATTCTGAGCATCCACTGCTTGAGATTTTTCTTTGTTACTTCAGAGCCGCATCTTTCGCATTTTCCGTCTACAACTTCTTCATTTGAAAGACCGGTCTTACATGACGGACACCAGTTAATAGGCATTTCTTTTTCATATGCAAGCCCGTTCTTAAACATTTGAATAAATATCCACTGAGTCCATTTGTAGAAATCCGGATCCGTTGTATTAAGTTCCATATCCCAGTCGTATACCGCAGATATTTCCTTAATCTGTCTCTTAATGTTGCTTATGTTAAGTTCTGTTGAAATTCTCGGATGTTGCCCCGTTTTAATTGCAAAGTTCTCTGCCGGCAGCCCGAAGGCATCCCATCCCATAGGATGAATTACATACTTTCCGTGCAAAATCTGGTATCTGCTCCATACGTCAGATATTACATATCCTCTCCAATGACCTACATGAAGTCCGGTTCCCGACGGATACGGAAACATATCAAGACAATAATATTTCTCTTTTTTGCCGTCATTTATATTTATTGGCTTTATTTCCCAATTCTTACGCCATTTCTGCTCTATAGATCTGTGATTGTATTCCGACACAATTAATCCCTCCGAACTTTAAAATATAATTATCATAATTAATTTATTATAGATTAGTCATATTGCATTTACAAGTTTTACTGCAGCGGATGGGAATAATAACTTTTTATAATTTGCCTTGTATCGCATTTAACTATTCTACTATAATATACAAAATATTAATTATTTTAATACGGCATTACTCAGGTATATACCGTTAAGTCAAAAATTAACACAGAGGAAAATATGAACTGTATAGGTTTTATCGGCTTTGGTTTAATAGGCGGCTCAATTGCCAAAGCATTAAAAAACAAGCTGCCCCATCTTAAAATTATTGCATATACAAGGAATCATGAGGATACCGATGCGGCTGTTGAAGAAGGTGTGGTTGATATTGCGCTTTCTTCTATCGACAATACATTTTCGGAAGCTGATGTAATATTCATATGCACTCCGGTTAAAATAATTCTGAATATTATGAACGAGCTTAAGCCTTACCTGTCTTCAAATCAAACAGTCACCGACGTAGGCAGTGTTAAAGGCTATGTTCATAAATGTGCAAAAGAAGTCGGAATATCAGACATATATATAGGCGGACATCCCATGGCAGGGTCGGAAAAAAGCGGATATATGGCGGCATACAGTGCTCTTTTTGCCGGTAAAAACTACATAATTACGAAAAATACCAAATTAAGCAATGACCCCGTTTATAACAGAAAGGTCAGCAGACTGTGTGAACTTATAGCTTTACTCGGCTGTAACATAGTTACCATGGATCCCAACGAACACGACTACGCCGTTGCGGGTATAAGTCATGTCCCTCATCTTGTAAGCGCCGCCCTTGTACAGACCGTAATTAAAATGGATACCGAAAGTAAAGATATGAAACGATGTATCGCAACCGGATTCACAGATTCGACAAGAATAGCCGCATCATCTCCGGAAATGTGGTCACAGATATGTTTAACCAACAGAGATGAAATTCTTACGGTTCTTGACGGATATCTTGACATTTTAAAGAATATAAGGGAGTCTGTCGCAAATGAGGACGATCTTGCGATAAAGAAGATTTTTCAGGATGCAAGAGATTACAGAAACAGTTAAAAATAAAAACAATTTCGGAAATTATTTATGATCGACTATCATGTATCGTGTGCAAACACCAATAATATTACAAATGAAAACTATGAACAAAACATTATCGACATCAAGTTTATGAGAGAGGCATATAATCTTGCTTTAAAGGCAGATAAGAAAAATGAGACTCCTATAGGTTGCGTAATAGTTCATAACAATAAAATTATAGCTAAAGGTTACAACCGAAGAAATACGGATAACTCCACCATAAAGCACGCTGAAATATCTGCCATAAGCGGTGCATCAAAAGTATTAAAAGACTGGCGCCTTGAGGATTGTACGCTCTACGTTACTCTTGAACCGTGTCAAATGTGTGCCGGAGCCATTGTTCAGGCCAGGATTCCACGCGTGGTAATCGGGGCAATGAGCATGAAGTCCGGTTGCGCCGGTTCCGTTATCAACATTTTAAATAATAAAAATTTTAATCATCAATGCAGCATAACGTACAATGTCCTTGAGAAGGAATGCTCTGAACTGATGAGTTCATTTTTCAAAAAAATGAGATTTGAAAGAAAATATAAAAAATTGTTGCTCAAAAGGGCAAATATGCAAAAAACTGAAATGACGCAAAATCAGTGAACATATTCCGATGAAATAAACAAACCACCGTAACAGCATTATTATCATATTTGTTTTCTGATATTAATGTCTGTTTACGGTGGTTTTATTTTTTAAGTTTAATATACGTATTTATTCGCTTTGAATATCAATGTTACATGAATTCAAATAAATCCTCTATGGTTTCTCTTCTTCGTATAAGTTTTACGGTACCGTCCTTACATACCATAACTTCTGCAGGACGCGGTCTTGAATTATAGCTTGAACTCATACTGTATCCGTATGCCCCGGCATCAAGTATACATGCAATATCTCCTTTTTTAATTACGGGGAGTTCTCTGTCGTTTGCAATGATATCGCCTGATTCACATATATTACCCGTTACTGTAACGGTTTCAGTATTCTCTCTCGGAACAACCTTGCCGTCCCTTATAACTTCAATATCATGCCATGAATCGTACATTGAAGGTCTTACAAGCACATTCATTCCGACATCTGTTCCTACATACTTTCTTCCCGCATTCTGTTTAACTGAATGTACCCTCCCGAGTATTACGCCGCCCTCGGCAACACAATATCTTCCGGGTTCAGATTTAAACAAAGGAGCCGAACCGTATTCTTCGACAAATTTATCCAAAATAGGTTCCAATCTCTTTTTGAAACTCTCCATGTCATATTCCGCTTCTCCCTCAAGTTTATGATACGGAATTCCGTATCCTCCTCCGAAATCAATAAATTCAAGGTTTTCAAAACGCATTGCAATTCTTAACAGATTGGAAACCGCCTGCAAATATGGCTCCGGATCCATAAATAAAGATCCTATATGTTGGTTGATGCCGGCTATTGTGAGATTATATTTTTCCGTAATTTTGAATATCTCCGGAATATCTTCTTCCGCAATTCCAAACTTGGTTTTTTTACCTGCCGTAATGACTTTGTCGTGATGCCCCGCACCTACTCCCGGATTTATTCTTACCGCACATTTTCCTCCGGGATTGATTTCACCGAACATCTCCAGCTGCGAAAGGCTGTCCAAGCTTGTCATTATACCGAGGTCAACGGCATATTTCATCTCTTCTTCCGATACATTATTAGGTATGTAAAATATTCTTTCTTTAGGAAAACCTGCCTTGAGAAGCATTGAAATCTCACCCGGACTCATGGCGTCACAGTTATTCCCCTCTTCCAAAGCCAATTTTAATATGTGAACATTGGTATTTGCTTTGACTGAATAATTAGCCGTATACGGATACTTGGTAATTACATTGGCTACATTATCCATCTGTTTTCTTATTATTTCTTCATTATATACATAAAGCGGAGTACCGTATTCCTCTGCAATGGTTTCCGGATTATTACCTTTAAAGAAATCTCTTTCGTTAATAAATGATTCCATATTTCCTCCGTATTATAGTAAGTGAGCACGAATATCTTCGTCACTTAATCTGCTTAGGTATGCAGGCGCAATATCAAATACGGTTTTGCAGCCCGTTACTCCCTCTCTGTGAAGTCTGTCTATGGCACGAGCGTAAGCAACTATTACGGAAGCCGTAAATTCAGGATTGGAATCAAGCTTCAGGCTGTATTCAATAACATGCTTATTTTCTTTATTTCGGCCCGTTACACCGGAGCGGATAACAAAACCTCCGTGAGGAATGCCGGCGTGATCTCTTTCAAGCTCTTCTTCCGTAATAAAATGTACCGTTGTGTCATAGTCTGCAAAATAATTAGGCATGGTCTTGATTTCATGCACTATTCTTTCAAGGTCTGCCCCCTCCTCAGCTACAACAAAACATTCTCTTGTATGCTTCTCTCTTGTTGTAAGTTCAGGATTTTCACCGGCTCTTACGGCCTCAAGAGCCGATTCCGACGGAATGGTATACTGCTTTCCGTTCTTAACTCCCTCTATTCTTCTTATGGCATCGGAATGTCCCTGGCTTACGCCCTTGCCCCAAAATGTGTACGATTCACCTTCAGGCAGAATGCATTCCGCATATAGACGATTAAGTGAAAACATGCCCGGATCCCAACCTGCTGAAATAAGAGCGGTATGACCGCTTTCCTTTGCCGACTTGTCAACATTTGCGAAATGCTCCGGTATTCTTGCATGTGTATCAAAACTGTCAATTACATTAAAATATTTCGCATATTCCGGAGTCTGTTTAGGCATATCCGTTGCACTTCCGCTGCATATAATCAAAACATCTATTTCATCTTTATGTTCTAAAATATCCGCCGAATTATATACCGGAACGCCCGGCGTAACTATATTTACCTTTTCCGGACTTCTTCTTGTAAAGACAGCCGAAAGTTCTAAATCATCATTCTGTCCTATGGCACATTCAACACCTTTGGCAAGGTTTCCATATCCAAGAATACCTATTCTCATAATGTATCTCCTTTGCGTTTTAACAAATTGAATAAGAACATAAATAATTCTTATTATATTTATGTTTATTTTTATTAACTAATATAGTTTATATTATAATAAATTTAACCGTAAATCAATTTTATATTTATGAAATTAATCACACAATAAATCTCCATTTGTTACGGTCAAAAACATTAAAAACAGCCGCAGGCGTCAAATGCACGCTTACGGCTGACAAATATTTAAAATATCGGATAAATGTAATCATCCGGAACCATGATATAAATCAAATCTTTATACTCAAAAATTTTTCAAAACATACGCCGTTGAGACCGTCAATATTGTTTTCATCGGAAACTTTAAGAGCTTTTGCCACAAAGTCCGACGCCCTCTCCACCGACTTTAAAAATTCCTTCCCGTTCAGTGCATCCGCTGCAATAACGGCGGAAAAAACATCTCCGGTTCCCGGTCTTTCATTATGTTGTTTTTCTTTTCTGTATAACCTGTATTTTTCTCCCTGTTCCGACTCAAAAGCAAAGCTGCTTACAAATCCCGGAGAATCTATACCTGTTATTACGACTCTGTTTGCTCTGTCCCGTGTCAGTATTTCTGCCATTTCCGTTAATTCGTCACATGTAAAATGCGACTTATACCGTTTTCCCGTAAGAATACAGCTCTCTGTTATATTAGGTGTCAAAATATCGGCATAACATATCAGTTCCGACAGTCTTTCAGCAATCTTTGAATCGTACCCCGAATAGAATTCTCCGTTGTCCGCCATAACCGGATCTAAGATAACGGTAGAATCACTGCCGAATTCCTCTATAAACGTCTTTGCAAAATCAATTTGAGACGGATTGGTAAGATATCCTATAAGTATTCCGTCAAAGGATATATTTATCTTCTTCCATTCATCGATAAAATTGTTTAAAAAGTCCGTACAATCTCTGACTGCAAATGAATCAAAACCGGTGTGGTTGGTAAATATTCCCGTCGGAATCGGACAGGTTTGTATGCCCATAGCCGAAATAATCGGTAACTGAACCGTAATTGAACATCGTCCGTATCCGGACAAATCATTTATTACAGCTATCTTTTTTTGATAATTATTCTGTTCGATTGTTCTCATCGTTAAACCATTTCCCATTCATAAGCAGCCCTCTTGATTTGATTTTTCTGTCTATACTTGCTGTCATCATTTTATCGGCAAGTCTGATAAATTCTGTTCTGACAGGTTCATTTAAAATAAATCCAAACATACTTAAAACATTATCTCCCGCAGATTTATCAAATGCATTAATCAGTGCTTTATCCGCATTTTTACGATTGGGAATATCATTTAATATACCCTCATTGGCAAGAGTTCTGATCTCAAACGCGGCCTTTATCGTATCGTTGTCAAGTTTTTCATCCAACAGCGAGTTGAATGCAACATATAAAAGGTTAACGCTGTCCGTGGCATTTATCCCTTCTCTTCCGAAATATTCCGCAATTTCCGCAAAATAATATGAATAAATAAGTGCATTATAATCTCTTGTTATTTCATCAAATGACTTAACGATAAATATGTCATGAAGAATATATGCGCTTTTTCCTTCATAAATGTTAAAATTGGCAAATATAAAACTTCTCCCGGAAGCAATCAGTTTGCTGGTCGGACGTCTTCCTCCTCTTGCAAAACATGATATTTTACCCAGCTCTCTCGTAAGTATTACGACTCTCCTGTCATATTCCCCTATCGGTGTACTGCTTATAATTACGCCCGATACAGTCATTATGTCTTTCATGATTCTTTAATATATCCGAAGTTTCTGAGGCTCGCTCCGTTCTCACGCCAGTCCTTATCTACCTTAACCCAGAGTTTTAAATTAACCCTGCACCCGAGTTCTCTCTCCAGTTCATACCTGGCGGTAGAACCTATTTTTTTAAGCATTGCACCCTTTTTACCTATAATAATTCCTTTATGAGAATCTCTCTCGCAGAATATGGTGGCGTCAATGTCACATATGTCGGCTCCTTCTCTGTCATGCATTTTGTCAACAACAACCGCTATTCCGTGAGGGACTTCTTCACTTAGAGCATGAAGAGATTTTTCTCTTATGATTTCTGCCGCTATTGCACGCATGGGCATATCCGTAACGGTATCTTCATCATAATACATTGGTCCCTCAGGAAGTTCTTCGAATAAAACCGCAAGAAGCTCATCAACATTATTTCCGTTTCTTGCTGATACAGGGATAATATCCGTGAATTCCGCCTTATCACTAAATAATTTTATAACAGGCAAGATGTCCGCCTTATCCACCGTGTCACACTTATTTATTACGAGAATAACAGGTACGTTTACATTCTTTAACTGTTCTGTTATGGATTTGTCAGCCTCTCCTATATAAGCTTTCGGCTCTACAAGATAACATATTACATCAGCATCGTTTAATCCTTCAAAGGATTCTTTTTTCATATATTCACCGAGCTTATTCTTTGGTTTTATTATGCCCGGTGTATCAAAAAATACAATCTGACCTCTGTCATCGGTGTATACGGTTTTTATGCGCTTTCTTGTGGTCTGAGGCTTATTTGACATTATCGCTATCTTCTGACCGATAAGCCTGTTCATAAGTGTTGATTTACCAACGTTCGGTCTGCCGATCATCGCGACAAAACCGGATTTATATACATTATCCGTATTCAAACTTTTCTCCTTTAATTCTTTGCAAGAGGCTCTATTTTGTCAAACATTTCCTTAGAGCCGTTAATCATATCAGAATTTCCCACAACGCAGAAATGCTTGTCCGAATTAAGAATTTCAATGATCGGAGCAAGACTTCTGATTGTTTCCACATCCGTTTTCAACACTTCATCTCTTATTTTTTGGATATCTTCCGTTGTTGTTCCTTTAATATATGCATCAAACGCTCTCTTGCCCTTCATTGACGGCGTAAGAGGAGTATCCATACCTCCGATTGTTCCGATTATATATTTAATCATATCTCTGTCGGAAACACTGAACGACCTTACATATTCGGCTGCTTCTTCAAATATTCTGTTTGTATCTTTGAGGTTAGGATCCCTGTATGATACAAGGAATGAATCTCCGTTTACTTTAAAATCACTCATACATCCGTATGCACCGCCCTTAACTCTTATGTTAAGCCACAAATACTCATATGAGAATATGGTTTTAAGAACTCTGAGTGCCCCGGTATACTTAAATCCCGCATTTGCGAAATTCCATGATCTCGCCACGTAATTAACCTGTGAAGGCGATGTATATGCAACCGAAAATGAACCCGGAACAAAAAGAGAATCATATTTAACATCTTCGATTTCACTGTTTTTAAGGTCATTAATAAAGAGATGCGCTTCTTTGTCAAATATGTTTTGTCCTTCTTCATCTGCCGTAACATTAAATGTGAGAACATTTTTATTAAATAACCTGTTTACCAGCTCATTTAATTTTTCAACCGTATAATTGAAGCGTTCGTCAAAATTATTATTAAGATCGTTTAAGAATTCATAGAATCTGTATCCCTTTGTCATCGACGTATAGAACGTTCCCTTTGAAAACTGTTCCGTAGCTATTGACGCAGATGTTACATGACCGGCACTGAGGAATCCCGCCGCATATTGTGAAACACTTTTTGCAACGAGTTCTTTCATTCTCTTACTGTCATTAAACTTTGTTCTGAGCATTTGCTCTTTAATCAACTCAAGCATTTTATCTATCTTGCCGTAGAATGCTTTTCCGTTAAATGAGAATAACATTTTAATGTCATTATCGTGTTTTTCAAGATTGTATGCCGTAATGTCGGTAAAAATACCTCCGGTATGCATATTTATCTCGCTCGTAAGGTCTGTATATGAATAATTTTCCGTATCCATAAGCCCTATGCACATGCTGAGAAGACCGGCATACGGAAGATCTTCATCGCTGATATGTTCCATATCAAATACCGCATTTACATATGCGATATTATTGGAAAAAATATTTTCTTTAACACATTTTACGCCGTTTATTTCTTCAACGGAATACTTTATCGGATCGGCTTCTTTCCTGATATCCTCTATGGAAAGAAGAGGTATTGACAATAATTCTTCTTCTGTGGATGGTTCGTCCTGATATGCTTTAAGAGAATAGGTATCCTCTGCTATTCGTAACTTCTCATCCTCTGTCAAAGTATTAATATAATCGTATACTCTCTTTTCTTCCTCTTTTCTGAGTTTTTCACCGTAAGAAGTGTCCGGATCCAGCTGAACCAATGCGCATGACTTATTGTCTATAAGAATATCTTTTACGAATGTTTTAAAGTACTCGCTTAAGTTAAGCGTCCTTAATCTGTCGTACTCTTTTCCGCTCTGCACGTTAATAAACGGCTTATTCTCATCATATATCCATGTTTCCAGAATTGACAGTCCGTATATGAGTCCTCTGGGATATGAACCGAAATCGGCTTCTCTGTATTTAAACTCATATATACTGAGAGCGGCGTTTAACATTTTTTCGTCAAGTCCGTTTGTATATACTTCGTTCAACACTTCTTCTACGGTTTCTTTGAACAAATCAAGTTTATCAGGCGAAGTATTTCTTACAACGATACTGTACATAGGCTGCATAAGAGATGTTTCAAAGCTTGAACTTATGTCCGCTCCTATACCCCTGTCAACCAATCTCTGCTTTAATATGGCCCCCGGCGCAATCATAAGGGCATAATCAAGAATTTGCATATCTGTTGTAAATTCATTGTCAAGAGTACTGCCGACAATCCAACTGCATGAAAGATATGAACTGTTTTCGGTATCTTCACCTTCGTCTGCGGCATATACATACTTAGCCGTAACGGGACCGTCAAACGGCTTTTGAACGGTAACGGATGTATCCGTATTGAAATTTTCTTTATTATATTTAGATAAATATTCTTTATCCAAATACTCAAGTCTTTCACTTATATCCATTTTTCCGTATAAATAAATATATGCGTTTGCGGGATCGTAATGTCTCTTATGATAATCAAGAAACGCTTCATATGTAAGCGAAGGAATAACCTCCGGGTCACCTCCCGACTCATACTTATATTGGTTTCCGCTGTATAAAGTCTTAAGGATTTTACTTTCCAATACGTCATCAGGAGATGAATACACGCCCTTCATCTCATTAAATACAACTCCGTTAAGGAAAAACTTTTCACCGTCGGATTCATAGTGCCAACCCTCCTGCTTGAAAATCTCTTCCCTTTTGTAGATATTCGGATTAAAAACGGCGTCCATGTAAATATCCGTTAAATTCTTAAAGTCAACGTCGTTACAGCTTGCAATCGGATAAACCGTCTTATCCGGATAAGTCATGGCATTAAGGAATGTGTTAAGAGAACCTTTGGCAAGTTCCACAAAAGGATCCTTTGCCGGATATTTCTCAGATCCGCAAAGTGTCGAGTGCTCAATAATATGCTGTACTCCCGTACTGTTTTCGGAAGGGGTTCTGAAACCTATCGTAAACACCTTATTATCATCATCATTTTCTATGTAAATAACTCTTGCGCCGGATTTTTTGTGTCTGTAAATATATCCCACAGAACCTATATCCGGCAAATCAACCGTGTTTTCTAATGTATACATATATACCTCTTTCATTCTGTATTTAATTAATATTCATAAATGCAAAATAAGGAAGTTTATACTTCACATTGAGAAAAAATCTCATAAAGTAATAAACTTCCGCAATGTTTTTCATAATTCTACAACAATTCAGTACATAAGTTAATAACTTTACAGATTGTTTAGAAATACCGATCAGCCTTCAACCGCTTTTTTAGCATCTTTTAAAAATGACAATGAACCGAATATTACCAATACGTCGTCGTCACTCATCATCTCTTTACTTTTATCGACGGCATACTGTATGGACTCCGCACTTTCCGCATTCGGATTTACTCTTTTTACTTCTTTACACAACTCCTTTACATCCATAGCTCTGGGATTATTGGGAGTTTCCACGGTATATACGTGTTTGGCAAGCGGCATTGTTATATCTATTACTTTTTTATAATCCTTATCACTAAATATTCCGAATATATAAAAAATGTTTTTATCTCCGTAATAGAGCTTTATTGAATCAACCAAAGCACCGGCCGCCTGAGGATTATGCGCTCCGTCGATTATAATGGTCGGATGTTCGCTTATTACGGTAAACCGTCCGCTCCATACCGCTTCTCTCATTCCGTTTTTCACCGCATCGTTACTGATTGCAATATTTAAATCACGCAACTTGTTAACCGCAAGAAGAGCTGTCGCGGCATTTTCTATTTGAAATTTTCCGGTCAGTCTTATACTTACGTCATGCCATATATCCCCATATGAAAAAGTCTGTACCTTATTGCCGTATTCAATGTTATAAATATCATCCGGATTAAGAAATTCAATGGAGGCTTCATTTTCTTTCGCTACTTTGCACAATATCTCCTTTACTTTTTCAGACTGTACCGAGGAAATAACATTTGTGCTTCTCTTTATTATTCCGGATTTAGCGGAAGCAATATCCTCTACGGTGCTTCCGAGAAAATCCACATGATCAATGGCAATAGGCATAAATACTTCAAGGAGAACAGTATCAATTACATTGGTGGCATCGAGTTTTCCACCCATTCCCGCTTCCAAAACAACGATATCACATTTACAGTCATTAAAGTACATAAACGAAATTGCCGTCTCAACTTCAAAAGGAGAAGGAACGGGTTCATCGTCACACTTCATCTCATCGATAACCTCCGCAATCCTCGTAATGTATCGTGCAAAATCATTTTCTGAGATATTCTTTCCGTCTACCTGAATTGTCTCAAGTTCTTCAAATATTGCAGGCGATGTATATTTTCCGACTTTATATCCAGCACTTCCGAGTATTGAAGTGATGTACGATATGAAAGATCCTTTGCCGTTCGTTCCCGCAACATGGATAAATTTAAGCTCTTGCTGCGGATTACCCAATCTTCCCAGCAATGCGGATATTGCCTGAAGATTCATTTCGTTGCTTGGTTCCAATCCGTTTATATATTCTCTCGCTTCTTTGTAATTCATACTTTCTCCCGTATTATAGTCACTTTATAAATTGAATATATTTATGTGCCGTTTTTTCAGCATTTTGCCATTCCCATATTGGGTATTTCTCCGGACTTAATGCTGTCGATAATTTTTTTCATTGCAGCGTCTCCATAGCGGACTTCCGTCAGCACTTCGACGGGTATCGGCCATTCCTCTTCCGTAAGTTTCGGATGTCCACCGTCTTCTCTGAGTGTTGCAACAATATCTCTCATCATCTTCTGATCCTTTACGGAAATTTCCCTTACGTTGTCAAGAGGAGCAACGGCAATTATTTTGCCTGATTGTTGCTCTGTATCTATCTCTATTATTCCTCCGCCTTCTTTTTCGATACCCATGGGATAATAGATATAATACAGTTTATTATTTTCTTTTTTTGTAAGCCTGAATACTACCATATTTAACCTTTTATTTACCGTATGTCATATAGATGTGTTTTATTCCGCAATCCATAAAATGATTACCTTCCGGTTTAAAACCGAACATCTTATAAAATTCTTCAAGATAGCTTTGGGCCTGTATCTTAACTTCGGTCTCACCCATTTTATTAAGAAGTATATCCATGGCGGTTTCAACAAGTTTTCTTCCGAGTTTAAGCCCTCTGTATTCTTTTTTTACCGTAAGTCTTCCGAACGAGGCCTGTGGATACGACACGCCGGCAGCCATTACTCTGATATATCCGACCAACTTACCGTCATCAAAAATCATAATGTGTTTTGATTCTTTATCCTTGTCATCCATGTCAAGATATATGCATTTTTGTTCAACAACATATATCTCACTTCTGTGTTTGAGGATCTCGTAAAGTTCATCCGTCGTCAGTTCGCCGTATTCTTTAATCAATGTATTCATAGTATTCTCCCAAATCCGTGTACTGCGATTTGCACACGAATTCATAATTTTAAAACAGTATTTAATCAAAAATTTCTTATGTATATTTCTGTTTTATTATATTATTTTATTGACATTCTTTAAATATAAAACATTTTAAATTCTACGCGCCTGTTATGTTTTTTAAAAATGTATTTCTGTGCTCAGGTGTAATTCCGAATTTTTTAATTGCCTCAATGTGTGCTTTTGTCCCGTATCCCTTATGTTTTTCGAAACCGTAATCCGGATATTTGCGTCCCAGTTCCTCCATATATCTGTCCCTCGTTACCTTCGCAAGAATACTTGCAGCCGCTATGGATACACTTTTTGCATCACCTTTAATAATTTTCTCCTGATGTATGCTTTCTTCTATTCCCGGAATAATTACGGCATCATTCAGCAGAACCGTCGGACGCTCGGACAAGTTGTTAATCGCCTCTCTCATTGCCTTGTATGTAGCCTGCAATATATTTATTTCGTCTATTTCCTTAGCCGACACAATTCCAATTCCGCATATGGCTCGATTCATAATTTCATCATACAAAACATCCCGCCTTTTTGGAGTAACTTTTTTAGAATCATTTAAATAAATAAAATCATCATCCATATCAAGTATGGCCGCCGCCGCAACCACCGGACCTGCCAACGGACCTCTTCCGGCTTCATCAACTCCGGCAATAACGGCATTTGAAATCGACAGAAAGCCATATTCATATTCTTTCATGGCTCTGAGTCTCTGTAATTCCGCTCTTAATTTTTCAGGTGACATGATGCTCCCTTTCAGAATAAATATTTGTATTAATTAATCTATCCACGGTCTTTCAAGAGTCATTTTTCCGAATCTTGCGTTTCTGTAATCGTCCAGTATTACCTTTGCGGTTCTTTCATAATCCAGCTTACCGCCTTTTTTTAATGCTCCGAGTCTCTTTGCCGTATTTTCGTATATTTCCAGAGTATCTCCGTCTGTTTCAATTCCGTATTTTTCCGACAGTCTGTCAGGATACCTCTTCATCATCCACTCAATAAGGAAAAAAGCAAGATTTTCAATATTGAGATTATTGTCGTTTAATGAGCCTAAGAACGCCAATCTCTGACCGGATTTTTCATTAACGGGTTTAACATAAAGTACGCCGGGAGTATCTAACAATTCACATGTGTTTCCCACCTTTATCCATTGTTTTCCCGTTGTAACACCGGGTCTGTTGCCGGTTTTTGCGCTTTTTTTACCGACAAATGAATTAATAAACGTAGATTTACCCACATTCGGCACTCCGCATATCATAACTCTCGGTATTCTTTTGTAATCTCTTGATTTGCCCTTATATTTTTCATCCATTAATTTTGCGATGGTATCCTTTATTTTAAGCACATCGCTTTGTTTTTTTGAATTTACCAGCACGGCACAGACACCGTTTTCTTTGTAATATTCAAGCCACATTGCACTTTCTTTATCATCCGCCATATCGGATTTGTTAAGTACGAGTATGTGACCTTTTCCCTTTGTCAATTCCAATAAATTGGGATTCCTTGTACTTTCCGGTGCCCTTGCATCCACCACTTCAATCACTATATCCACAAGAGCAATATCCTCTTTCATAATCTTGAAAGCTTTTGCCATATGTCCCGGATACCACTGGTAGTTATTATTATCCATAATTACCTCCGTTTTAATTATGCCCGAATTATAAAAATAGTAGGAATACCGAAATATCCCTACTGTTTTTATAATATAATATTAAGGTGCAATTACTTAACGAGTTCCTTAACTCTTGTAGCCTTACCTGTTCTTTCACGGAGATAGAAAAGCTTTGCTCTTCTTACTTTACCGTATCTTACAACCTTAACATCTGCTACATTAGGCGAGTGAAGAGGCCATGTCTTCTCAACTCCTACACCGCTTGCAAGCTTTCTTACCGTAAATGTCTTGCGAAGACCCGTACCCTGAATCTTAATTACAGTACCTTCGAAAACCTGAATTCTCTCACGTGTACCCTCGATGATCTTAGCAGAAACTTTAACAGTATCACCTACACCAAACTCAGGTAACTGTTCTTTTTTCTGAGCGTTTTCTATCTCTGCGATATAATCCTTCATTACTAATCCTCCATGAATTGTTATTTATTATAAATATATCAAAGCAATCCCTTTAATAATGTAACCTTTGTAATACCACTTTCCAAATCATGGGAAATATTACTGTCGTCAATGACGGGAATGAGAAGTTCCCTGCCGTCATTCATTCTTACAATGTACACATTATTAGCGGCATTTGTAATAACGTCTTCCAATATTCCAAGCTCTTCGCCTTCATATGTGACTATTTTCTGACCTATGAGATCACATATGAAATATTCTCCGGGCTCTAATTTAATTGCGTTATCTCTTGTTATCATTATATCTTTCTTCACGAATTTGGTAACATCATTAATATTGTCATATTCTTTGAAAGAAATAATAACATATTGTTTAAAATAACGAACCGAATTCGGATGAAGCTTATATTCTTCTCCGTTTACATAAATGAAGCATTCTTTAAGCTTCTTAAATCTGTTCGGATCGTCTGTTGTGGGAAATACCGTAAGTTCACCGCGTAAACCGTGAGTCTTAACGACTACTCCCACTCTAAGGTAATCATCATTGTTCATCAATACATACCTTTATGTTTTTAGCATTTTCAGCAGCTCTTGCTGCAACCAATACTCTGATAGATTGTGCGATGCGACCTGATATTCCTATTATTTTACCCAAATCGCCTGGAGCAGTCTTAACATGGATAGAAGTCAAATCCCCCTGCCTCACCGAATAAACCGTTACCCGTTCTTTGTCATCAACAAGTGATTTCACTATGTATTCCACAAACTTTTCCATTACGCTTCCTCCAATCAATTACTTAGAGATACCTGCAATTTTAAAAAGTCTTGCAACAGTTTCTGTTGGCTGAGCGCCGTTAGCAATCCACTGATTAACCTTTTCGGCATCAATCTCGATCTTAGCAGGCTCGCAATTAGGATCATATGTACCTATTTCATCGATTGAACTGCCGTTTCTAGGTGTTCTTGAATCGGCAACCACAACTCTGTAAAATGGTTTTCTCTTTGCGCCAAGTCTTTTTAATCTAATCTTTACCATTACTTTTCCTCCACTGATGTGTAAATAAAATATTATATGTTAAAAAGGAAGTTTAAACTTGCCTTTTTTACCACCTTTAAACATCCCAGGCATATTTTTCATAGCCTTCTTTGCTTCTTCAAACTGCTTTACAAGTCTGTTGACGACGGATATGTCAACTCCCGCTCCCTGTGCAATTCTTTTTTTCCTTGACGGATTGAGAATATGCGGATTCTCTCTTTCCTTTGGGGTCATTGAGAAAATGATTGCTTCATTTTTGGCAAGCGCATTCTGTGCGTCTTCACTGTCAAGGTTGAGTTCTTTCATTTTACCGGCAATTCCCATATTAGGAAGAAGCCCCAAAAATTTTGAAAAACCGCCGAGTTTTTTCAGCTGCTTCATGGAAGACAAATAGTCATTAAAATCAAATTCCGATTTTTTGACTTTAGCCGCCATTCTAAGCGCTTCTTCTTCGTCTATTTCCTGTTCCGCTTTCTCGATAAGGGAAAGTACGTCTCCCATACCGAGCATACGTGAAGCCATTCTGTCGGGGTAAAACGGTTCAAGATCCGAAAGTTTTTCACCCATACCTACATATAATATAGGCTTGCCGGTAACGGCTTTGATTGAAAGTGCCGCACCGCCTCTCGTATCACCGTCCAGCTTTGTAAGAATTACTCCGTCGATACCAACCTTATCATCAAATGTTTTGGCAACATTTACCGCATCCTGACCGGTCATTGCATCGACAACAAGTACGGTCTCATCAACTCCCACTTCGGATTTAATTCTGCTTATTTCTTCCATCATATCTTCATCGATATGAAGTCGACCTGCCGTATCGAATATGATAACATTCTTATTTCTGCTTTTCGCTTCATCCACAGCTGCTTTTGCAATGTCCACCGGATTAACATCGGTACCCATTGAGAAAACGGAAACACCTAATTTCTCTCCGTTTACCTTTAACTGATCTATGGCAGCCGGTCTGTATACGTCACAGGCAACAAGAAGCGGTCTCTTGCCTTCGGACTGAAACTTTGCGGCAAGCTTCGCTGCCGTTGTTGTCTTACCGGCACCCTGAAGACCTACCATCATAATCTTCGTAGCCGTACCGTCAGTTCTAAATTTGATATCTGTCTTCTCCGAACCCATAAGAGCCGTAAGTTCTTCGTTAACAATCTTAACTACCATTTGCCCCGGTGTAAGAGATTTCATAACCTCTTCACCAACGGCTTTTTCCTGTATTGTATTTACGAATTTTTTTACAACCTTAAAGTTTACATCGGCTTCGAGAAGGGCAATCTTAACTTCTTTTACGGCTTCCTTAACATCTGATTCCTTCAGAGTCCCCTTGCCTCTCAGCTTTTTAAAAACATTTTGCAATTTCTCTGATAAACTATCAAATGCCATAACTCATCCTTTCTGATGAAAATCAGAATTCATCTATTATCAGCTCTGTATCTTCGGATATTTTATCCAGCAACTTATCATCGCGGGATTCTTTATATTGATCAACCTTATCTTTAATCCCCTGTGCAATGTCCTGCATCTTAGCGAATCGCTCTATCATATGCAACTTATTTTCATACTTCTCCAACATCTTAGTCACTCTCTTGATAAGATCATGAACAGCCTGTCTTGAAACACCGTAATTATCGGCAACCTCGCTGAGAGATAAATCGTTAAATACAGCATCTTCATATACACTGCGTTGATGTTCGTTCAGAAGTTCACCATAAAAGTCATACAATAATGTCTGTTTAAATATGTTGTTCATATAAACTCCTTTACAGCTGTTGGTTATAATAACAGATTGTAAAGAGTGATGTCAAGCATTTTTATTTTACATTGTTTTTATGTTAATCTTTTGTTATTATATATAGCGCTTAACAAATGTTAAATTTTCATATATTATTATACATATGACTTAATTTTTATTATGAAAATAATAAGGACAATAAAACCATGAATGAAGAACCGGATATGATGTATAAACTTATGATTTTATATATGTTGGAAAAAGTTAATTTTCCGCTTTCCAACAGTCAAATCAGCAGTTTTGTGCTTGGCAGGGAATATACTACATACTTCACATTGCAAAACACTCTTAACACCCTTATTGATGATAATTTTATACATGCGGCAATTTATAAAAACAGTACGCAATATTCTCTTACGGAAAGCGGACAGTATGCCATACGTCAGTTTTCAAATAAGCTGTCTTCATCAATTAAAGAAGATATTGACTGTTATTTAAGCGATAATAAATATGATTTCAGATGCGAAATTAATACAATTTCAAACTATTACCGAGCCGAATCCGGCGATTATATAGCTGAGTGTAAAGTTAACGAGGGCAATACATCCTTAATTGAAATCCGATTATCGGTTCCTTCAGAAGAAGACGCCAAAATAATATGCAATAAATGGCAAAATAACAATCAGGATATTTATGAATATATTATGCATAAATTAACATAAAAACCTAAGGCAGCGACACTTAATATTATGTGCGAATACCTTAGGTTTTTCATTTATTATTTCTTTCCGTAATCTATTTTACCGGCAATTTTTTCTGCATTAAATACATCCCATGTTACTTCATCAATGGCAGTAAATATATTTTTGAGTCTGTGCGATAAGTTATCAGGATGCTCTATAACTTCTTTAAAATCACCTATTTTCAATCCGTCTTCCATTAGTCGATGATTTATCATTGTAAGTCTGTTAATCCACTCTTCGTCGGCCATCAGATATTCCTTAACGTAAGGAGCCTGAGAATATCTGTTGGTAGATCTGATTTTCTGATTTATTTTTCTCTTTTTTATAAGTATTTTACTTATATCATTATATGTTGTTTCCTCGTTTGAAAGCGCATCTCTTAATTCATCGTTTAAATAAAGGGAATATTGCATTTGCTTGTGAAGGGTTGTCATTATACTTCTCGGAAATACGAACATATCAACAATCTGAAGCAAAATACATGCTGACGCTATATATGTTATTCTGTACAGCGACCCCGAATAAATCATATCCGGCGACATTATTGCATATGTTATTACGGAGAACATGGTACCTATCATTGCCTTATAATCAAACTTGAAGAACATGTCGGCAAATAATGTTATTCCTATAAGAACAATATAATGTACCGCTACCACATTTGTTATGGAAAATGAAATCAACATCAACGCTATAACATATATCGAGTTAATAATACGCTTCTTTGTGCTTGATGAATTGGCCTCTATATAAGGCTGAGCCGTTATACCCACATAAAGAGGGAATAAATATGAGTTCGGTAGATTAAATAATGTTGTTACAAGAATTCCCGCCGACGCAAGACATGAAACCTTCAATGCAAAAATAAGACTGTAAACGTTAAAGCGGTTCAATATATCGCTGCTTATCTTAACCTTACTTTCTTTCTTATCAATATGAAGTACTTCACCCTGGATAAAATCGTCCATTTCTTCCCTTACGGATTCCACTATGGTTTCCCCGTCAAGTTCACTGTTAAGTTTAACATATAAATCATCAAACTCTTTTGTAACTGCCTCTTCGGAAACTTTATCCTCTTCAAAATCATCTATGGAATCCAACATCTCGTTAATAAGATTATGCATTCCCTGAGACATTTTCTTGCCTTCATTTATATAATTATCCATAAGCGTATTGTTGATTCGCTTTAATATCGTAACTGTACGAACCATGTCATGGCCCCTTTGCCACCTGTAACTTATGGAAAGTTTTTCTCCTATCGCCTGCTCTATAACAGTAAGGCTGTCATCTATTGCATTTTTTTGCGAAATCAGCTTCTCTTTGTCTTCTTCGTTTAAGATACTGTCACATTGTTTCTCAATCAATCCTATGGTATAATCCACTCTCTTTTTAAGCTTTTTATTAAAAGACATTCCGTGAATTATGAAATTATACAAAATGGAAACAAGTGCAAATCCTCCGAATATTGCAATTCTTATTACAAAATCCCATCCATATACCGGTCTGTAAAGCATTACCGGAAAGCAGAGTAACAACGGCATAAATGTGCTGCTGTGCTTTTCCGATGTAAAAAGGTATACCGCCAAGAAAAACGTAATAAAAGTTGAAACGGTTACCATTGTAACATATCCGGGAGTTCCGTTTGCAAAGAAACCATATCCGAGATATGAAAGAAAAATTATACCTACATTGGATGCCAGCAAAATAAATGTATTCTTAACCGGCTCTATGGTATAGTCATTCTGACTTGACGGTATTACATTTGACAATGCCATACCGAATGCCAAAGCATTGCTTTTTCCGAGGGGTCCTATCATAAGATAAGTCGAAATTAAATATATTGACATATATATAATAGCCCGAATCGATTCTCTTCTTATCTCAGGCTTAAAAGTTATTATACCTTTAGCCTTAGAATTATCACTCATCACACTACCTCACAACAGTACAATACCAATATAAAAAATATTTTGTTCTTGAATGATTATAGCACTTTTAAAATTATATTGTTTAAACATAAATACAATATAATATAAAACCATAACATACAGACTTTTGCGTCTTAAGATAAAACACACCTATACAAAAACCTTGTATATAACGCTGTTCGGCGCTAAACACAAGGTTTTTGTATTTATTTTATAATATTCGGGAAATAAACCGGAGATTATTTAACGATTAATGACTCTCCTGTCATTTCCGCAGGTTTTTCTATATCCATAATTTCAAGAAGGGTAGGAGCTATATCACATAACCTTCCGCCTTCTCTGAGTTTAACGTCACCGTAATTAACCAATATAAACGGAACATCATTTGTTGTATGGGCCGTAACGCTCTTTCCGGTATAATTATCCAACATTTTTTCAGCATTTCCGTGGTCTGCGCAAATAAACAGAACTCCGTTTTTTTCGATCACCGCATCTTTAATTCTTCCGACACATGCGTCAACGGTTTCAACGGCGCTTACGGCGGCTTTCACCACTCCCGTATGACCTACCATATCCGGGTTGGCAAAGTTAACAACTATAAAATCATACTTTCCTTCATTTACGGCGTTTACGACTCCGTCACACACTTTTTCCGCACTCATTTCAGGCTTTAAATCATATGTGGCAACCTTTGGAGACGGAACAAGGTATCTGTCTTCGCCCTCATAAGGAACTTCAACTCCTCCGTTGAAGAAAAACGTAACATGGGCATATTTCTCTGTTTCAGCCGTTCTAAGCTGCTTTAAACCTGCTTTTGAAATAATCTCTCCCAATGTGTTTTTAATTTCTTTATCTTCAAATGCCACAAGTTTATTAGGTATGGTTACATCATAGTCTGTCATACATACATATACTATGTCTTTTCTGTGACCTCTGTCGAAATGTGTGAATTCATCATCGCAAAAGGCTCTTGTAATTTCTCTTGCCCTGTCAGGTCTGAAATTAATGCAGATGAGAGAATCTCCGTCTTCCACACTGTGAACCTTGCCGCTGCTTGAAGAAACTACCGTAGGACGGATAAATTCATCCGTTTCACCGTCTTCATATGACTGATAAACAGCCATTTCGGGACTGTATGCAAAAACGCCTTTGCCTTCAGTCATACATCTGTATGCCTGTTCAACTCTGTCCCATCTGTTATCTCTGTCCATGGCATAGTAACGTCCGATAACCGTAGCAATCTTTCCTACTCCGATTTTTTTCATTTCTGCTTCAAGCTCTTTCACAAAGCCTATGCCTGACTTAGGATCAGTATCTCTTCCGTCCGTAAATGCGTGAATCTGTACACTGCTTAATCCCTCTTTTTCCGCCATGTCAATAAGAGCATACAGATGCTTATTATATGAATGTACTCCGCCGTCAGACAATAATCCGCAAATATGAAGCGTGGATCCGTTCTTTTTGCAATTGTCCATCGCCTTTAAAAACGCCTCGTTTTTATAAAACGAACCGTCTTCTATGGCATTGGAAATTCTTGTCAGATCCTGATAAACAACTCTTCCCGCTCCGATATTTAAATGTCCCACTTCGGAGTTTCCCATTTGTCCTTCCGGAAGTCCGACAGCCTCTCCCGATGCGTGGCCGTGAACAAAGGGATAATTAGCCATAAGGTCATCCATTACGGGAGTATTTGCCTTTCCTACGGCATTACCTCTCTTTTCATCACTTAATCCGTATCCGTCCAATATCATTAAAACAACCGGTTTACGTCTCATTTTTATTTCTCCTTACAATGAACTATGTCTACAAATTCGGGTTTTAATCCGGCGCCGCCTATAAGCCCTCCGTCTATATCAGGCATGGAAAATAATTCCTTTGCGTTTCCCACATTACAGCTTCCTCCGTAAAGAATATGGATATTATCCGCCGTTTCCTTGGAATACATCTCTTCAACCGTACTTCTTATCGATGCACATACCTGCTCGGCCTGTTCGCCGGTGGCAACCTTTCCTGTTCCGATGGCCCATACAGGTTCATATGCAATAATCACTTTACATGCATCTGATTCACTTATATCGGCAAATGCCGATTTAATCTGGGAGTTAATAAAATCCATAAATTTATTATTTTCTCTTGTTTCAAGATCTTCACCGCAACAAAGAATCGGAGTCATTCCTTTCGAAATCGCTTTAATGAGTTTTGCATGAACCATCTCATCGCTTTCTTTAAATATCTGTCTTCTTTCCGAATGTCCGATAATTACGGAATTAATTCCGATGCTTTGAAGCATATCGGCTGATATCTCTCCGGTGTAAGCACCCTTATCCTCAATATACATGTTTTGTGCTCCGACCTTTACGTCGGTATCTTTCAATAAATCGGATACGGTCTGTAACGCAAGAAACGGAGGAAAAACATATACATCGGCGTTGGCATTGTCAATTCCCGATTTTATTTCTTCGATAAAAACCCCGGCTTCCTCCGGCGTTTTATTCATCTTCCAATTTGCAGCAACTATTAATTTTCTCATAATATATCCTTTACATTATATTTTCGGTATTTTTACTATAAATGATATAAATACGCCCATTATTATATCATATAAATATATTCATAGTATCCCCTCTTGACTTTCAAATATATTTATAGCAAAACAGACTGTCAGTATTATTCATAAATAACCTTAATGTATAAAAACCTCTTATGTAAAACAACATATATGCAACAGTAAAATCTGTCCGAATCAGTATATTGCATATATACCCTTTACATAAGAGGCTAATTAAAATCAGTCTTTATTATCTACTGCTTTAACACCCGGAAGTTCCTTGCCTTCAAGGAATTCAAGAGACGCTCCGCCGCCTGTTGAAATATGAGAAAATCTGTCTCCGTATCCCAGTTGATTAACGGCTGCCGCGGAGTCCCCTCCTCCGACAACGGTTATGGCATCTTTAAGATTACCCATAGCCTCGGCAATCGCAATTGTACCCTTTGCAAAATTAGGGAATTCGAACACGCCCATAGGTCCGTTCCAAATTACCGTTCCGGCACCTTCAAGAGCCTTTGCAAATAATTCTCTTGTCTTTGGTCCGATGTCCATTCCCATTTCGTCATCCGCAATTTCATTTGCTTTTACTACTCTGTATTCCGCATCGTTTGAGAACTCTTTTGTTACAACGACATCGATTGGGAATAATAACTGTACTCCCAAAGCTCCGGCCTTGAATATCATTTCCTTTGCATAATCAATGTAATCTTCCTCAACAATGGACTTACCTACATTTCCGCCCATGGCCTTGATGAACGTAAACATCATACCTCCGCCTATAATAAGCTTATCCACCTTCTCAAGAAGATTTGAAATAACGGAAATTTTTGATGATACCTTTGCTCCTCCGAGAATTGAAACAAGAGGTCTTTTAGGATTATTGGTTACGCTTCCGAGATAATCAAGTTCCTGCTTCATAAGATATCCGATAACACAGTGATCCACAAACTTACATACTCCTGCCGTGGAACAGTGAGCTCTGTGTGCCGTACCGAATGCATCATTTACATACACATCACAAAGCGATGCCAATTCCTTTGAAAATGAATCCTCGTTTTTTGTTTCTTCCGGTCTGAAACGCACATTCTGAAGAAGACATACTTCTCCGTCCTTCAGTTCGCTTACGATTTTCTTTGCATTTTCTCCGACAACATTGTCGTCATTTGCAAATTTTACTTCCGTGCCTAGTAATTCTGAAAGTCTTTTTGCCACAGGTTCAAGGGAAAGCTCAGGAACCACGTTGCCCTTAGGCTTGCCAAGATGTGAGCAGAGAATAACCCTTCCGCCGTCTGCAATAAGTTTTTTAATTGTCGGCAACGATGATACTATTCTTGTATCATCAGTAATAACGCCGTTGTCAAGCGGAACATTGAAATCGCATCTGCAAAGAACTCTAAGTCCCGATACATTTATGTCATCTACAGTCTTCTTATTAAGCATTTCGGAATAATCCCTCCAAATTTATACTACTATATATTTACTCAAAAATAAGGACAGCATAAATATAACAATATGCCATCCCCATTCCGTTAACTATGGTACAAATATATTAATTAAATCTGTGTTTCAAGATATTTAATTGTTCTGCACATCTGTGTTGTATATGAATTCTCGTTATCATACCATGCCGATACTTCAACCAATGTCTTACCGTCAGGCATTGGACTGCATAATGTTAATGTAGCGTCAAATAATGAACCGAAACGCATTCCTATTATGTCACTTGATACAATATGCTCTTCAGTATATCCGAAAGATTCGTTTGTTGCAGCCTTCATTGCCGCATTAACCTGCTCTTCGGTAACAACACCGTCAACTACCGCATAAAGCATTGTAATTGAACCTGTAGGTGTAGGAACTCTGAGAGCCGCACCGGTAAGTTTGCCGTTCAGTTCGGGAATAACAAGTCCGATTGCCTTAGCCGCACCTGATGATGACGGAACAATATTGATTCCCGCAGCTCTTGATCTTCTGAGGTTGCCCTTTCTCTGTGAGCTGTCAAGAAGCATCTGATCACCCGTATATGCATGAACGGTCTTCATGATACCGGATTCGATAGGTACTAAGTCGTTAAGAGCTTTAGCCATCGGTGCAAGACAGTTTGTTGTACATGATGCGGCAGAAATAATCTGATCGTCTTTTGTTAATGTAGTATGATTTGTATTGTAAACAATCGTCTTAAGATCATTACCTGCAGGTGCTGAAATAACTACCTTCTTTGCGCCGGCTTCAATATGAGCCATTGATTTCTCTTTCGATGTATAGAAACCGGTACACTCAAGAACGCAATCCACATCCAATTCTTTCCAAGGGAGGTCCTTTGCGTCTCTCTCTCCGTAAATCCTAACAGTCTTACCCTTAACCGTAATTGTTCCTGCTTCGTCGTCTGCCGTAATTAAATCTTCCTCTCCGAAGTTAACGATTCTTCCCTGTGTTGAATCGTACTTTAAAAGATATGCCAATACAGAAGGCTTGGATAAATCGTTAACCGCAACAATTTCAAAATCCTTCTCTTCAAACATCTGTCTAAAAGCTAATCTTCCAATGCGCCCAAAACCATTGATAGCAACCTTTACTGACATTATTTCCCCTCCTAAAAACTTGCCGTTATAAATCAAAACATTTACATTGTATCTAAACAATAATGGATTGGCAAGTTTTTTTGCCATCTTTTTTTTGATATTTTTACGGTTAATGTATTAATACATAGGCAATCCAGCAATATTCTTTCATAAATTATCTTTTATTGTGTTATTATATACGGAGTTGTTTTGTGTTCCAAACAAATGTATTCGATTTTATATACATAATCGTCATCAATTTTCAATAGCGCTCCCATCATGTGGTTTCCGATTTTTGAAAACCATTTTGAATTCATACGGCAAACCTATTGTTTCTTGACTTTATTATGTATTTATATATACTTTTCTTACCGCATAAGAAGCGTTTAAGTGATAATTTATTGAAAAATTATATTGAATAGATGTGAGGTTTTTAATGAATAAATTATATGATTTACATTTGCACAGTAAATTTTCTTCAGATTCCGAATCGAATCCGGAAGAAATTGTATTAAATGCCGCAGATATGGGATTGTCGGGAATATGCTTTACCGATCACAATGATTTTAATTATTTTTCACCCGACGGTAAATCCATATTCGATTTGGATCAGGAATCATACTATGAATATTTATCCGATTTAAAAGAAAAAAACAAAGATAAGCTTGATATTCTTATAGGAATCGAACAGGGACTTACTCCCGGCGCCGCGGATCTTATTGAGAATTTCGATAAAGAGAATAAATATGATTTTATAATAGGTTCGACTCACGTAGTTGACGGAATCGATCCGTATTACATAGACTTTTGGTCAGAAAGAGAACCGAAAGAGCGCATAAGAAGATATTTTGAGAACGTGTATGATTCCGTTCGCAACATTTCCAATTTTGACGTGTACGGACACTTGGATTACATTGTAAGATATGTTCCCGGTAATCATACAAGAGGTCAGATAGGAATAATGCTTCCGTATGATCTGATTCGTGAAATATTAAAGACACTTATCGAAAAAGGAAAAGGTATAGAAATAAATACCGCCGGTGCATGGAAAAGTAATGTCGGTGATTATAATCCAAATACATCCGTATTGAAAATGTATAAGGATCTTGGAGGCGAAATAATTACCGTAGGAGCCGATTCTCATAAAGCCGGCGATGTGGGAAGACTTGTAAAAGAAGCTAACGGGCTCCTTATTGAAACCGGATTTAAATACAGCACCGTTTTCAGAAACAGAAAACCTGAATTTATCACTCTTGAGTCTTAATATTTTCACAATACATATATAAAAAGCTGCACACTCCGAAATACGGGCGCGTGCAGCTTTTTATATAAATAAATTACGGTGCTGAAATAAATCAGCCTCTTGGCAATAACTCGGCAATCATATTGATATACCAATCAAGGTTCTCTCTCTTAATATCAGAAAGCTGGAATTTTGTTCCGTCCTTAAGCATAAGGTATGATGATTCACCTGAAGCCAAATCTTTGATGAACTTATCATATCCCTCTGCTCCTTCTTTTACTTCAGCAAATTCAATCCAGTCAATAGAGCGATATCTTTCTCCGTCCGTAACTCTGACTTCAACATAAATTCTGCCTGATGGGAGAACACTGAATAATCCCATAATAGGCGAACCCTGAGTCGTTGAAATCTTAACGTTAGGATATTGACTTACTATTGTAAGGTTAGGAACTTTTCCGTCGTTACCCTTAACATATGTGGTATTGAGAAGCTTCATAAGTGAGCATAAACAAAGAATCTCAAATGTATTGTACATCTCATCTTTAAACTGCTTAACGATATTGAAGGCTTCGTTCTCCTCCCAGCCGTTAGCTATGTAAAAATTAATAATATCCTGTGTTTCGTTATCAACACCTCTCACATTCATTGACATTGTCATAATCTCCTTCTCTAAAATGTAATTGAAATTATATCAAATTTTTGTAATTAATTATAGTAGAAATCATAATATCCGCAATAAATTTATTCATCCAATATATACGGTGTTACCTGATATACGTAGTAATTAATCCAATTTGTATAAAGGGCATTTGCGTGTGATCTCCACTGCATTCTCGGACGTTTTGCAGGATTATTGTCAGGATAATAATGTACCGGAATATCCGGTTTTAATCTGGCATATAAATCTCTTTTATATTCACTGTCAAGGGCAAATCTGTCATATTCGGGATGCCCCATAACGAACACGTTTTTGCCGTTTTCAGCCGTGACAAGATATAATCCCGCCTCTCTTGAATCGGCCAAAACCTTAAATACCGGATTGGACAGAACATCTTCCCTGCATACCTCGGTATACCTTGAGTGAGGAGCATAGAACACATCGTCGAATCCTCTTACGAGAGGGTCCTTTCTGTGTATTACATGATGAAGATATACACCCGATAACTTTTCTTTCTTCATACGCTTTCTTACACCGTAATGATAATACATACCGGCTTGAGCCGCCCAACATATATGAAGCGTACTTGTAACATGATTCTTTGACCAATCCATTACTTCCGTTATTTCGTCCCAATAGTTGACTTCTTCAAAGTCAAGCTTTTCTATGGGAGCTCCCGTGATAATCATCCCGTCAAAGTTTTTATGCTTAATTTCGTCGAATGAAATATAGAACTTTTCAAGATGAGATGCTTTAGTGTGTTTTGAAGCATGTGACTTCATTTTTAAAAAGCTTACATTTAACTGAAGCGGCGTATTGGATAACGATCTGAGAAGATCAAGTTCTGTTGCTTCCTTCAACGGCATAAGATTGACTATAACAATTTTCAGCGGACGAATCTCCTGGGATAACGCCCTGCTTTCATCCATTACGAAAATGTTTTCCGATTCTAATTGCTGTTTTGCGGGAAGGTCGCTCTGTATTTTGATTGGCACAGCATCACCTCCTAACATATGTTTTGCATTAAGTAATCATCTTAGTTACATATGGTTAATTGGCATAATAATACAATACATCGCTTATTTTTACAAGGTCACATACATATCAGTCTTTATTCTCGCACTTGTTGTAACAGGCTTCCGTTGCTTTAAACAGCGCCTTTCTGAACCCGTGTTCTTCCAGTTGTTCCACGGCTCTTATGGTAGTACCTCCCGGAGAACATACTCTGTCCTTTAACACACCCGGATGTTCTCCGGATTCAAGAACCATTTTTGCTGATCCCAGTACCGTTTGAGCAACAAATTTATATGCATCATCTCTTGACATACCGTATTTTACAACGCTGTCCGCAAGAGCTTCTATAAACAAAAACACATAAGCCGGTGAAGATCCGCTTGCGCATACAACCGAACTCATAAGCTTTTCAGACACTTTTACGGCTCTTCCGAAAGAATTAAAAAATTCTTCCAAAAACTCTTTTTCTTTCTCATCAAATAATCCGTCATCATAACAGTATCCGGTCATACCTTCACCCACAAGGGCAGGTGTATTTGGCATCAGTCTGACTATACGAACTTTTTTCCCAAACATACCGATAAGGGTATCAACCGGTATGTTAGGAGCAAGCGAAATAATTATTTTAGATTCATCGATATACTCTCTGATTTCATTTACCACATTTTCATATACCTGCGGCTTAACGGAAAAAATAATATATTTACTCGATTTTACACAATCCGCATTTGATGCAAAATGACGTACACCTGTCTTTTCCGCTATTCCGCCGGCTTTTTCAAAAGACCTGTCCGTAATTCCTATTTTCTCCGGGGCAACAGATAAAAGCGCTCCCTTTAACATGGCATATCCCATATTGCCTGTGCCAATAAATCCTATATTATCCATAAATTTCCCTCTGTTATTACAACAAATAAAACAATACAAATCTGTGATAATGTTACATATAATAACTAAATTCAAAAAAGCGAGAGCCTCATCTTTGAGACATTTATCTCTGATGAATATTCACCCGCTTCCTTTTTATTAACATTTTAAATTATATTTTTCGGATCAATCAATACTTTAATCTTGTTTTAAGAGCTTGTTTACGCTTGACAACTTAACCGCAACCGTAAATAATTCCGCAGCTTCTTCCAACTCCTCCACTGTAGGATATGTAGGCGCAATTCTTAAGTTTGAATCATCCGGATCTTTTCCGTAAGGAAATGTCGCTCCCACAGAAGTAAGAGTAACACCGCCTTCTTTACACAAATCATAAATATCCGTGGCGCAATTAAGAGTTGAATCAAAAGATATAAAATATCCGCCGTTAGGTTTTGTCCATGTACCTACGCCCAGGTCTCCGAGTTCTCTTTCAAAAACGGATAAAACCTTTTCAAATTTCGGTCTGATAAATTCCGCATGTTTTTTCATGTGGCTCTTTACGCCGTCCATATCCTTAAAGAACTTCACATGACGAAGCTGATTAATCTTATCATGTCCTATGGTTTGAAAATGTAAATGACTTTTGACATCGGCAATATTGGCTTTACTTGCAGCCATTCCCGCTATTCCGGAACCCGGAAAACTGATTTTTGATGTTGAAACAAATTCAAATACTATGTCTTCGTTACCGTTCTTTTCGCACTCTTCAATAATATCGATAAGATTATCCCCTTCATCGTAAAGATCATGAACACAGTACGCATTATCGTAAAAAAGTCTGAAATCGGGAGCGGCAGGTTTTAAAGCCGCAAGCCTTTTCACTGTTTCATCGGAATAAGTAATTCCCGTCGGATTAGAGTATTTAGGAACACACCACATTCCCTTGATTGCCGGATCGTTTGCAACAAGTTTTTCCACCATATCCATATCAGGACCGTCTGCCGTCATTGGAATATTTATCATTTCCATACCGAAATGCTCGGTAATCATAAAATGTCTGTCATATCCCGGTACGGGACATAAAAACTTTACTTTGTCCGACTTTGACCATGGAGCATGTCCCAGATAGCCGTGAGTATATGCTCTTGAAATCTGATCAAACATAATATTCAGACTTGAATTGCCGAACACAAGCATATGTTCCTTATCCGTTCCGATCATTTCGGCGAGAAGCTCTCTTGCTCCGTCTATTCCCTCCAGACATCCGTAATTGGAGCAATCCACTCCGTTTTCATCTACAAGATCTGATTCGGACGTAACAGTGTCCAGCAGCGGATATGATACTTTTAACTGTATAGGCGACGGTTTGCCTCTTGACATATTAAGCTTGAGATTTTTTTCCTTTATTTCATTAAATTTGTGCATAAGCTCTTTCTGAATTGACACCAACTCTTCCCTGCTCATATCTGTATAATGCACAGAACAATCCTCCTTCAAATGTATATTTATACTTATTTTTAAGCTCTTACCTGTTACAATGTATACATGTTCAACTTATCTGACTGAATTAGGTACATATAGTTAAATATTACACTCTTGTTAAGTAAAAATCAATATAATGTTTATTTTATTAATTATTTTAGCCGTAAAAAATAATATATTAAATAGATGTCGAATCATTTTTATATATAAAACATGCGATTCATAAATATAAGATAAGTAAAATTAAACAATAAAATACTTTAAAAACTTTTTATATTACAAAAGCCCTTATTGTCGCAACTGCGACAATAAGGGCTCAAAAGAGATAACTTAATCTCTGTGTAATTAAATTATATAAAATCTTATTGCAGCTTAATTACTTGGCGTACTCAACAACTCGAGATTCTCTTATAACACTTACTCTTATCTGACCCGGATAAGCTAATTCCGTTTCAATTTGATCGGCAATGTCCTTAGCCAACAACTCCATATGCGCATCGTCAATCTTTTCAGGAGAAACCATAACTCTGATTTCCCTTCCGGCCTGAACGGCATATGATTCAACAACTTCTTCATGCGAATTGGAAATCTCTTCCAACCTCTTAAGTCTGTTAATGTATACATCTATATCTTCACGTCTTGCCCCCGGCCTTGCCGCTGATATCATGTCTGCGCATTCCACAAGCAATGATATCATATTGTCAGGCTCAACATCTCCGTGATGAGACTCGATGGCATTAATAACAACCGGTGATTCCTTATACTTTCTGCATATTTCAGCACCGAGTTGCACATGCGTGCCCTCCATCTCAAAATCCAGAGCCTTACCTATGTCATGCAATAATCCGGCCTTTCTTGCCAATGCCACGTCCTCTCCGACTTCGGCGGCAAGAAGCCCCGACAGAATAGATACTTCAACGGAATGTTTAAGCGCATTTTGTCCAAAACTGTATCTGTATTGCAATCTTCCGATAAGTTTGACGATTGCCGGATGCACTCCGTGAACACCAAGATCCATAAGTGTTGTCTCACCGATGGTTTTAATCTTGTCATCGAGTTCCTTCGTCGATTTTTCAAGCATTTCCTCTATACGTGTCGGATGTATCCTTCCGTCGACAATAAGTTTTTCAAGAGTAATTCTCGCAATTTCCCTTCTTATCGGATTAAAACAAGACAGAACAACGGCTTCCGGTGTATCGTCTACTATAAGTTCAACGCCTGTCATTTTCTCGAATGTACGAATATTACGACCTTCACGGCCTATAATACGCCCCTTCATTTCTTCATTAGGAAGTTCCACAACAGATATCATCGCTTCCGACACATGATCAATATCGCATCGTGAGATAGCGTTGACTATAATGTCTTTGACTTTCTTTTCCGCGTCATCAGCGGCATTTTTTTGTATTGCCTTTACTAATTTTGCGGCATCTTCCGTTGCGTCTTTTTCCGCTTTTTCAAGAATATAAGTTCTTGCCTCTTCTTTAGTCAGACCGCCTATGTTCTCAAGTTCTTTTTCCTGTTGAATCTTGATATTTTCGGCTTCGGCGTATAATTCGTCTATTTCCTTTTTCCTGTTTTCAACCGATTGCTCTTCAACCTTTAAAACATCGTATCTTTTATCTAAAGTTTCTTCTTTGGCAATTATTCGTTTCTCATACTGAGCAACTTCGCTGCGGCGTTCTCTGTATTCGCTTTCAAGCTCATTTTTTAACTGCAGCGCGCTCTCTTTAGCTTCAATCTCTGCTTCTTTTCTGAAATTTTCGGCTTCTTTTCTAGCTGAATCCATTATTTCTTCAGCTTTGTCTTTTGCATTGCCGATGGTAGCATTATTAGACTTCTCTATTGATTTGGAGGTAATCAGCCAAGTAATGAATGCAACAATTACTGCCGTAATAGCAACTGACAAAATAACTGCTAACATCATATTCCTCCCGTATTAAAATGTAATATAATCATAGTACATCCATAATATACTACCACTTAAGGATATTATATGCAAACGGCAAATGAAGCCGATGTCAATAATCAGGCTCTTCATCAAAGAAATCCGAAATGCAGTCATTAATCACGTCAAGCGAAAAACCTTTTCTGTATAAAAACTGCTTTGCTTTTTGTACGGAAGAAAAATCATTCTCACTTTCGTTATATTTTTTCGAGAGTAATTTCATACAGAGATTGTATTCATGATTATTGTCCGCAAGACATTCGTTTTCAATGAGCCTGTCTGCCAATTCCTCATTTATTCCCTTTCCGGATAATTCTCTTTTAATAATACTCACCGGTTTGGTTTGAGAATAATATGATATATAACTTTCGGCAAATTTTTCATCATTAAGAAGCCTTTCCTTTATCAATCTTTCCGTTACCGCATCAGATATTAACTCGGGATATCCGTCTTTGGATAATTTTTGCTTCATTTCATATACGCTTACGGACTTTCTGATAATTGTATTGAGAGCTCTTTTATAACATCTCGGTTCCAATATATCTTTATATATATGTTCCATTAATTCTTCGGTTATCTCTTTGTCTACATATATATCGAATTCGGATATTTCGGAATCAAAAAGCGTAAAAGAGTCTTCATAATTAACGTAAACTACGGAAGAGCGGGATCTCCCGCTCTTTTTTTTTATATCTGTAACTATGTAATTCATAATATTTTAAAATGAAATATATGACGGATATTCATATATTACTCACTGTCGGAATCGTCTTCGACTTCACCCTCGTTTTCGGAATTATTTACGGCATATTTAAAACCCGAATTAGGATCGGACTGTATCTTTTCTATAACCTTGTTTGATATTTCTTCAAATATGTCCGGATTATCTTTTAAGTACTTCTTTACGTTTTCGCGTCCCTGTCCTATCTTCTCTCCGTTATACGCAAACCAGGCGCCGCTCTTCTGTATAATGTCCTTCTCCGTGGCAAGATCAAGCACGTCGCCTTCTCTTGATATTCCCGTTCCGAACATAATGTCAAACGCAACTTCTTTAAAAGGAGGTGCAACCTTGTTTTTTACAATTTTAACGACAACGTGATTGCCGACAACTTCTCCGCCCTGTTTGAGTATTTCTTTCTTTCTTATATCCATTCTTACGGATGAATAAAACTTAAGGGCTCTTCCTCCGGCTGTCGTCTCAGGATTGCCGAATACAACTCCGACTTTCTCTCTGAGCTGATTTATAAATACCACGGCGCATTTGCTCTTACTTACAACAGGAGTAAGTTTTCTCAACGCCTGTGACATAAGTCTGGCCTGAACAGCCATATGGGCATCTCCCATTTCACCGTCAATCTCCTGTTTAGGTACAAGCGCCGCAACGGAATCTATAACAAGAATGTCAATGGCTCCGGATCTGACCATTGTTTCGGCGATTTCCAATGCCTGCTCGCCGCTATCCGGCTGAGAAACATAAAGATTATCGATGTCTACTCCTATATTTCGGGCATATACGGGATCTAATGCGTGTTCCGCGTCTATAAAAGCTGCAATCCCCCCGCCTTTTTGCGCTTCGGCTATCATGTGGAGCGCAAGCGTGGTCTTACCGCTTGATTCCGGTCCGTAAACTTCTATAATTCTTCCTCTCGGTATTCCTCCAACTCCGAGAGCTATGTCAAGGCTTAAACATCCTGTTGAAATTGTACTTATATCAAGCCCGCTGTAATTGCCGAGGCACATAATGGAACCTTTACCGTAATCCTTTTCAATCTGTGAAATAGCGGCTTCAATGGCTTTTAACTTCTCTTCTCTTTTAGTTTCGTTATCCATATTATCTCCTAAAATTCTGTATTGTGTATGTGTAAACGAAGTATGCCGATATATAAAATCATCTTATAATATCCGATCTTTAATTATGATGATAACATATAAATCGTTACCATAAAGTTTTTGTTCTGCTCATGATATAACAAAACACCTGTTTTGTCAAACAGGTGTTTTGTTTATTACTTTATGTCTTTTAGTACGTTTCTATTCTTGATTAGATAATCAATCAGCGATATTACGGTTAAAACCAACGCAATATACACTAATATTTGTGTTATCAGATAAATCGGGAACCACGAAAAATCAAATATCAGCAGTATTGTGGCAGCCATCTGAAATACGGTTTTTATCTTGCCCCAAAAGCTTGCGGCAATAACCGTCCCGTTGTCTGCAGCAACCAGTCTGAACCCGCTTATAATAAATTCTCTTCCGATAATGACAATAACTATCCATGCCTCTATTCTTCCAAGGGCCACAAGCGCAATAAGCGCCGAATCCACAAGAAGCTTATCCGCAAGCGGATCCATAAACTTGCCGAAATTAGTTATCATATTATATTTTCTTGCGATATATCCGTCTAACATATCCGTTGCGCTTGCCGCAATAAATATAACCGCCGCAACAATATTTGCCCAATACCCGAACTGCCCCAGTAAAAATATTAAAAATACCGGAACCAATACTATTCTGAATATTGTTAATTTGTTAGGTAAATTCATATAATCTCCGTTTAGTCAACCTGTACTGTTTTTGCAATCAGGTCATATTCCGAATAATCGGTAATAACCACATCCAAAAATGTACCTGACATAAGTTCTCTCGAATCATTTTCATTTAATGTTACAAATACATTTCCGTCAACGTTAGGAGCATCTCTGTATGATCTTGCAACATACACATCGTCTTCGGGCAGGTATCCGTCTATAATGACTTTCATTCTCTGACCGACAAAACTCTTGTTTATCTTTTTTGATACTTCCTGCTGTAATGCCATAAGTACATCTCTTCTCTGTTCTTTGACTTCCTGAGGAACTTTTTGTGAGAACTTGGCCGCCGGCGTACCCTCTTCTTCCGAATATGTAAATATTCCCAATCGGTCTATATATTGTTCCGTAACAAACTCTTTTAATACAGCAAAGTCATATTCGGTTTCTCCGGGGAACCCTGTAATAAGAGTTGTTCTTATACAAATATCCGGCATGGCATTTCTTAATTTTTTAATGACCTTATGCACCTTACTTTCAGTCATATTTCTTCCCATCATGTGAAGAATACTATCAGATACATGCTGAACAGGCATATCAATATAGCGGCATACCTTAGGCTCGGTTCTCATAACGTCTATCAGTTCATTGTCAATTTCTTCCGGATAGCAATACAGAAGTCTTATCCATTCTATTCCGTCAATTTTGGCAAGCTTTGATATTAATTCAGCAAGTCTCTTCTTGCCTTTTCCTCGTCCTTTATGGAGGTCAACTCCGTACATGGTAACTTCCTGACCTACAAGTATAAGTTCTTTAACACCTGCCTCAGCCAAATCCTCAGCCTGTTTAATAAGATATTCCATCGGGTAACTTCTGTAGTTGCCTCGCACTTTCGGTATGATGCAATATGTACAATGCTTGTCGCATCCTTCGGATATTTTTAAATATTCATAGTATCCTCCGGTTGAACTTACTCTCTTCTCTTCTATCATCGGAAGTCTGTCGATGTCGTCAAATACTTTAGTCTCCTGACCTTTAAGCGCCGAATCGATGGCTTCCGCTATTTTATCCGTTGACGTAGTCCCTATAATAGCATCTATCTCGGGAATTTCCTGCAATATTTCGTCTTTGTATCTTGTGGCAAGGCAACCTGCGACTATCAGCGCCTTACAGTTGTCTTCTTTATATTTGGCATATTCGAGAATAGTTTCGATACTCTCTTCCTTTGCATCACCGATAAAGCAACAGGTGTTAATAACTATAACGTCTGCCTGAATTTCATCATCTGTTATCGTATGACCGTCCCTAAGCAGTAATGCAAGCATTTGCTCACTGTCAACCAAATTTTTGTCACACCCAAGTGACACAAATAATATTTTCATCAGTCCCTCTTTACTTGGATAAATCTCTTATTTCAGCTTCAACTTTTTCAAGCATTTCCCTGTACTTGGCAAGCTTTGCCTTCTCTTCGTTAACCTTAGCTTCGGGTGCTTTGGAAATAAACTTCTCGTTACTCAGCATCCCTTCGCATCTTTTAATTTCTCCCTTGAGCTTATCCGCCTCTTTACCGAGTCTTTCCAATTCTTCTTTAATATCAACGAGCTCCGCAAGAGGTATGTATATTCCTGCTCCCTCAATAACGGCAGAGCATGAATCCGCCGGAACATTGTCCTTTGAATTTGTTAAATATACTTCTCCCGCCTTTGATAATGAAGCAAAGAAGTCCTTTCCGTTGTTAAAGGCAGTCACAACATCGTCATTATCCGAAACAATATATACGGGAACCTGTTTTGAAGGCTTAACATCCTTTTCCGCACGGATGTTTCTGATTGCTTTTACGGCTTCTTTAATAATTTCTATATCATGTTCTTCCTTTGCATATACATTATTTTCCGTATATGAAGGCCATTTTGAAATAACGATCGTTTCTTCGGCATTTTGAATGTTACAGAATATTTCTTCCGTAATAAACGGCATAAACGGATGAAGTAATTTTAAAATATCCGTCATAACCTTCTTTAACGTCCATACGGCTGCAGCCCTTGTTTCATTTTCTTTATCGTAAAGACGGGGCTTCACCATTTCCACATACCAATCGCAGAATTCATCCCATGCAAATGAAACTATATTATCATATGCAATTCCCAGATTAAATTTTTCAAGATTGTTGGTAGTATCCTTAACCAGCTTGTTGGCTCTTGAAATAATCCATTTATCGGCATCGGTAAAGTTTTCCGGTTTCTCCGAATGTGCATCTGCGGCACCGTCTTCATCGTTCATCATGATAAATCTCGATGCATTCCAGATTTTATTGGCAAAGTTTCTTGCGGCTTCCACCTTCCCGTCATAAAATCTCATGTCATTACCCGGCGTTGTGTTTGAAATAAGAGAACCTCTGAGCGCATCCGCTCCGTATTTTTCAACGACATCCAGCGGATCAATACCGTTTCCGAGAGATTTACTCATTTTTCGCCCCTGAGCATCTCTTACAAGCCCGTGGAACAGCACATCCTTAAAAGGTCTCTCACCCATATGCTCGTATCCGGAGAATATCATCCTGATAACCCAGAAGAAAATAATATCATATCCCGTTACAAGCACATCCGTAGGATAAAAATATTCCAATTCCTTTGTTTTTTCAGGCCATCCGAGAGTCGAGAAAGGCCACAGAGCAGACGAGAACCAGGTATCGAGAGTATCTTCGTCCTGAGTCACTTTTCCGCCGCATTTAGGGCATTTGCAAAGTTTCTCTTCAGACACGGTTATCTCCCCGCAATCCTCGCAATAAAATGCCGGAATCTGATGTCCCCACCATAACTGTCTTGAGATACACCAGTCCTTTATGTTGTCTGTCCAATGATAAAATGTCTTATCCATGTTAGACGGAACAAGTCTGATATCTCCGTTCTTTATTGCATTTGCTGCCGGTTTTATAAGATCTTCCATCTTAACAAACCATTGCTTTTTAACCATAGGCTCAATGGTTGTTCCGCATCTGTCATGAGTACCCACACTGTGGTTATGACTTTCGATTTTAACCAAAAGTCCGAGAGATTCCAGGTCTTTTATGATTTCTTTTCTGGCCTCATATCTGTCCATTCCCGCATATTTGCCGCATTTATCATTCATTGTGGCATCATCGTTCATAATATTTATCTGCGGAAGATTATGTCTTTCTCCCACGGCAAAGTCATTAGGGTCATGTGCCGGAGTAATCTTAACAACACCGGTACCGAATTCCATATCAACATACTCATCCTCAATGACAGGTATAAGTCTGTCTGTCAAAGGTAATTTAACAAACTTACCCACCAAATCTTTATATCTGTCATCATTAGGATTAACCGCAATTGCCGTATCACCAAGCATGGTCTCTGGTCTTGTGGTTGCAATTTCAACCAATCTGTCCGTACCGTCGATAGGGTAATTAACATGATAAAACTTACCTTCACGATCCACATGCTCCACTTCGGCATCGGAGATTGAAGTTTTGCAAACAGGACACCAGTTAACAATCTTGGAACCTCTGTAAATAAGCCCCTTATTGTACATATTTACAAATGCTTTTCTAACCGCTGCCGAGCAGCCTTCATCCATTGTAAACCTCTCTCTGTCCCAATCGCAGGATGAGCCTATCTGCTTAAGCTGATGAGTAATGGTTCCGCCGTATTCTTCTTTCCATTTCCAAGTTCTCTCTAAGAAGGCTTCTCTTCCTATTTCTTTTTTGTCTATGCCCTCTGCTCTTAACGCATCCGTAACTTTAACTTCCGTTGAAATACTTGCATGGTCGGTTCCCGGAATCCAAAGAGCTTCATATCCCTGCATTCTCTTGAATCTTATCAGTATGTCCTGCATTGTATTGTCAAGAGCATGTCCCATATGTAATCTGCCCGTAACGTTAGGCGGCGGCATAACTATCGTAAACGGTTTTTTATCACTGTTAACGCTTGCATGAAAATACTTATTATCAAGCCATTTTTTATATAATCTGCCCTCTATATCCGGCGAGTATGTTTTATCCAAAATGTATTACCTCTCTGTTATATTTAAGTAAAAATTACAAATTGTTTTAATTATAAAATAATGAGATAAAAAAATCAAAAACACAGGGATTGTATATAACCCCTGTGCAGTAAATTATGCGGTTAAGAAATCTGCGATTGCATTTAAAGCCTCATCCGCATCATTTCCTTCAACTTTTATGTTCACTTCCATGCCGTCTTTAAGGCCGAAAGCCATCACGCCGAGAAGTGATTTGGCATTGATACTCTTATTTCCGCTTTCAATATTTATATGTGAATCATACTTGCATGCCGTCTGAACAAGCTGTGATATGGGATTCTTATATTCTCCCATTCCTGAAACTAAAACTGTCTTATCCATAATCCCTCCAAAAATTCTGAACATTATAATTAAAACCAACTTACATTACCAAGGGAATAACTTACAATGTTCAAAACTTTATTATTGTTTTTAACAATTACATACCCATAAATGTCAATTTAACTTTAATATATACAAGAGATTTTGAATAATGTCAAATACGTTACATTGTAATACATCCGTTTTTATAACTGTATTCATACACATGGTCGGAAAGAATATCTTCTCTTTCAAGGTCCGTTTCATTAACTTCACGAACCATTCTGCTCAGTTCTTCAGAAGTTATGTTATCTGCTTTCGGTATAATAAGGACCTCATGAACGGAAGACGGAATTATATATAAATCAGACTCTATCTCACTGCTGACTTTCTTCAGAAGATCTTTATATAATATGCACGCCGCTCCGTTAAAATTCGCTTCATTGGTCAATACATATATTTGTTTATCATCATCCGAAGGTATTGTTTCGCCGTGTTCTCTGAGAAGGGTTGCAAGGGGCTTTATTGAATATCTGAGAATGGACGCCGTATTATTTAATGCCTGTTTCTCCAATTCTTCATCCGTAATTCCCCACTTTCTGATATATGAATTGTTAATTGTGACGGTTGCCTTTTTACCCATAAATTCGTCAAAGACAACATAATATACTATTGCCAGATCCAAAAACCTTTTAAACGGAATATCTCTTAAATACTTTTTGTTACTGTTGTAATTTATTATTTTAAACGCTATCCTGTTTCTGATATTTTCAAATTTTTCAAATAACAGCGGATCAAAATGAATTGCATCCCTATGGGTGTAATACTCATGAAGAATCTGATTCATAATGTCATCCATACTGCAGCCGCCGCAATATTTGTCATAATAATAATTCAGATATATGGAAGGAGATACCTTGTAGTCCTTTTCTCTTATTATAAGTCCGTCCAATTCCGTATCATTATTCTTTACAACACGGTTGATTATTACTTCTCCCTCATCACCTGCCGCTTTAAGCGCACGAGTCCTTACTGTTTCGATAAAATCCCTGTAATTCATATTAATACTCCTTTGAAAAATGAAAAAATAAGCTGAACAGCTAAAATGAAAAATAAAACTTAAGATGAATTGAAATTAACAAATGTTCGCTTTTATGTCAATTGGGGATTTAATTTACTTTTCAAACATATCGTATTGTACAAATAATTTCTCAATCATATGCGGCATTTAGCAATAATATAAAATCAATAAAGTGTTCTTCATATTGTAAATTATATATGCGTTTAAGGTATTTCCGAATTTATCGAAAAAAATACCCCCGGTACCTGAAGGTTGTAACAGATTAATCATTGATTATACCAATCTGTTGTAATCCTCCGATTGAATACCGAGGGTATCTTTTTTCGGCTTACAAGCCGCATTTAAAGTTAATTATTCCGTTTCCGCAAGCTTTTCAAGTGCTTTTGTAATAACTTTATAATTCTTCTTTGCCGACAAAATACTCATTTTTTCATTATAAGTATGCACGTCAAGTATTTCCGGACCGATTGACACACAGTCCAGGCTGTGTCTCTTTGCCGTCAATATTCCGCATTCCAAACCTGCATGTATTGATTTAACAAGCGGTTTTGTACCGGTTATTTCTTCATATGAGTCCACGATAATATCTCTTATTTCAGATTCTTCCCTGTACTCCCAAGCCTGATAATCATTGTATAAATATGTCTTTAAATGATGTTTCTTTGCAATCTTTTTCATATCGGAAACAAGATTTTTCTTCTTTTCATCGGAATTACTTCTTACCAGGTATGAAGCGGAGGCTGAAGTTTCATTTACACGCATGATACCTAAGTTAAGAGAAGTCTCCGGAAGGTTGTCCAATTGTTCAGAAATGCTTATAACGCCGTTAGGTAACTCACATATACAATGAATAAATCTTGCCGTAGCCTGCACCGTATATGCTCTCTTTACATGAACTCCGCCGTAGTTGAACGATATTTGCATATCCGGATCCGTTTCTTCATATTGTAAAATATATTTATCTGCTATTGATAACAGTTTTTCTTTTAATGAGTCAACACCTCCGAGAGAATCTTTTATGCTTTCAGGTATGACTAAACTTGTATTTCCGTCAGTGGCAATTGCATTATCCTGCTCTCCGGAATGAATTCTTATAATATGCGGTTTAAAATCGGCATCTATCATGTCATTTATTATTTTCGCTGTAATAATTGCGGCATTTGCTCTGCCCTTATCAATTTCCATTCCGGAATGACCGCCCGTCAAACCGCTCACGGTAAAAGAAATTATATCTCCTTTAACATGTTCCATTTCACTTTCTGCCGCCGCTTTAACATCTATACCTCCGGCACAGCTTACATATACAATACCGTCTTCTTCGGAATCCATGTTAATAAGTCTTTTACCCCTTAACATCGACATGTCAAGATCTTTTGCTCCAAGCATCCCTGTTTCTTCATCCACCGTAAAAAGAGCCTCTATCGGAGGATGTGAAAGTTTATCATCGTCAAGAATACTAAGCATATAACTGACTGCTATTCCGTCATCGGCTCCAAGGCTTGTACCCTTGGCCCTAATCCAGTCTCCGTCAACGGACAATGTCACTCCGTCAACCTCCGGATTCGTATCCGAGTCCTTCGCCTTTACTACAACCATATCCATATGTCCTTGCAGTATTACCGGAGCATTTGATTTTGAGTCTGCGCTTTTATTCTTATATATAACAATGTTTCCTATCTCATCACATGCATAATTAAGATTTTTTCTTTCCGCAAAGTTAATAAGATACTTCTGTATTTGTTCCGTATTACCAGAAGCTCTCGGAATGCTGCTTATCTCCTTAAAGAATCTGAAATAGCTTTCTCCCTTTAAATACTCTGTCTCCAACATGTCTACCCTCCGTAAAATTACAATGTATTATAATCAATATAATTTTGATTAATAATTTGAAAAAATGATTCATTTAGACTTTACTTAATTAATTCTGTAACAGTATTATACAATAACTCAATTATTATACAGGATAAATTTTTATAAAAAAATTTATCCTGTGCGGTTAGGTCATAACGCTCCGGTAATAAAATGCAATAAATATTAATTAACTATTGACACCTGGCGATTCATTATAATAGAATTACAAAGTATGTTTAACGAATAAAAGATTATTACAATAAGTAATATGGGAGGAATTAAAAGTGGCAAATATTAAGTCATCAAAAAAGAGAATTTTAACTAATAATGCAAGAGCTGAAAGAAATAAGGCTTTCAAGAGCGAAGTTAAGACAGCTGTTAAAAAGGTACTCGCTGCTGTTGAAGCTAACGATAAGGAAACGGCAAACGCTGCATTAGTTCATGCTACAAGCCTCATTCAGAAAGGTGCTTCAAAGCATATCTTCCACAAAAATACGGCTGCAAGAAAAGTATCTCGTCTTACAAACGCAGTTAATGCTCTTTAATTTTAATTTAACAAAGACTTTCGACTATGCAAATGCATAGTCTTTTTTATTTTCCGTTTTACGCCGATCCGCCGGTTCTGGTTTACAATTGTTCATTATTATGGGTTTTCCTTTATTTAAATTAATCATTGCGTTTTTCATTTATACATAAAATATAAATTATTTATTATCAATTATTAAAAATAAAAATAATAATTGACAATAAGCTTTTTTGTGTTACCATACTCAATAGTTAACTTAGTTTACTGTTAAAGCAGTTTATATTTAAAGGAGTTGATTATGATGTGTGTAAAGAACGACCTTACAGATTCTTTCTTCAAATGTATACAAAAAATAAGGCATAATTCGAAAAATATATTTCAAACCATGCCGTCAGCCGAATTTCACACCATGTTTTCCATCAGATCTCTTACGGAAGAAGAAAACACAGACGCTATTCCCGTTTCACGTCTTTTGGATAGAAACAGTGTCACTCCTCAGGCAATGTCAAAAATGTTAAAAACATTGGAGACCAAGGGCTATATCGAAAGACATACAAGTCAGGCCAACAGGCGGAATACTTTGGTAACAATAACTCCCAAAGGACAGCGGTTATTGGAAGTTACGGAAGAAAACGCAATTACTTTTGTTTCTGAAGTGGAAAAGAAAATAGGCGCAGACAAAATGAATGAATTTTTTGAATTATCCGATATGTTTTTTAGCGCACTTGAAGAAGTACGCGATAACTTCAAAGAAAAGGAGGTTGATTATAATGGCTGAACAACAGGAAAAAAAGAAGCTCATTACGTTCAAACCCGGAGTGCGGCCCGACCTTTTTAAGGCATTGATATTTATGGGCGCAATGATGGGCGTCATGATGGTATCCATGATACCTTTCGGAACCGCAAACGGCATAGCATGCGGCTTTGCATTTATCAGTATACTTATGAGTCTTGCAAATGACTATTCACTTGAACCGGTGAGAAACGGATTTATACTTATTTCATCCAATATAGGAATGGTACTGCTTGCATTTTTGGGTTACGGACTGTTTCCTGAAGGCACGGCAGGATATATTGTTATGATGACCGTATCAACATTTATCACATTCTTCCTTGCCGTATTTTTATTTACATCCGAAAAACACAGCAGTACATATATGCCTCTTTTGTTAGGTTACTCAATGCTTATATTCTATCCCGTATACGGTAAAGAATTACTCATAAGAATTGCCATATATGCGGCTGCATCGGTAATATCAATTATTTTGAATATCATGCTTAGGGGCAGAACCTTCAAAAAGAAGACGGAAGCCGCTTTAAACGGTTCCGTTAACTCTCTGAAGCAGCAATGCGACTATATTAAAGAAGGAAAATCGAAAGAAGAATTAACAAAACAATATGTTATTATAGACAAAACTCTGACCGGCATTGAATCGGCATACAGCACCAAAATGTCAATTAATTCCGAATGGAAGCCCGGACACGACGCCATAAGAACCATTACAATACTTAAAAGAATCAATAATACATTATCGGACAACTATATAACCGGCAACGAAAAAATGACCTCCGATTTGCACTCACTTATTACAGATGTTTTAGATTCAATCAACAGTTACGAACAAAACAAAATTTCCGCTGATGAAATTTTAAACAAATTTGATGATCTCTATCTTAAGCTCGAGCCGGAAGCAGGAAATCCTAAGGCGTTGGATGCCATACGACTGGAAATGGAAGACTTTGTCAACGGTGAAGTTCAGCACAGTGACAAACATGACAACAAGCTCTCCATAGGAAGTCGAATTCTTAATCGATTTAATAAATACGGCTTTATGTTCGCCTTAAATGTTTCAATTATGGCCGCAGCAGGTGTATTTATCGCAACATTCTTTAATATGTACAAGGGATATGTTATTCCGATGTATATCGGACTTGTTGCCCAGCCATATACGGAACTTAACAAGTCGAGTGTAAAAAAACGTATCATAAATACAATATATGCCATAGGACTTATATTGGTCGCATTCTCAATAACCAACAATACATTCCTGCATTTAATACTGCTTGTCGCCATTACACTGTTTGCAGACATGTTTTTCCAATTCGACAGTACAACAATGCTGGGTTCCATGATATCCGTTCTTGTGACAATAATTGCCGAACCGGAACAGTTATATACTTTTTCAATATACAGACTGATCGTAATTACGGTACTTTGTATTGTGGTACTTATTGTTAACTCACTTGTTTATCCGAGGAATATACCGGAAACGCTATACAAACAGTTGCGGTATTCCGTATCCCTTGATGATGAGATAAGAGAGGCTTTCAAAGATGAAAATACCACATATGATACAATTCATGACATTATCGCTAAAAACAGAGCCATTAACCAACGTTTAAGAACAATTAACGTATATGCTGCAAATAAGGATGTGACGGCATATCTTTTGGCTGAAGAAGAGTGGCTCAACAGACTTACCATAGTCAACCACAGATTATTGGAAGAAGACGCAAAACTCGGAGACTTCATAGAATCCGTAGAAGATGAAAAGCATCTTACATCTAAACAGAAAAGCATTATGATATCAATCAACGAAATAGCTGATGATATTATTAAAACAGAAGCCATAGCATTAAATGTTCTCAATAATGTAATTCCTGCAAAAAAAGCATAAATAAAAACACTGTTATATGTTAAACCGAAGTTTTAAAACATATAACAGTGTTTTTTATCTTGTCTTTGCAACTATGCATTCCGAAAGAAGAGATACTCCTCTTACTATCATATACACAGGCATAATAATGACAAATGCATACAAAAATGCAAACGGTGATATGAAAAGTATAACCGCCATGGCAATATTCATAATACCTACGAATACCGCCATCCCGCTTCCGACTTTAACTCCTACGGAAAGAGCATCAATTCCGGAAACAAGCATTTCAAATGCCAGCATAAATGCAAGTATTTCAATGGTAACTACCGAAGGTGAGAAAAATAATATTAAAGATATTATCACCTGTATTATCGCCATTGCAAGATATCCGCCGGATCTGAATGCAGATTTTACGGTAAAATAATTTACTATGTGGAATATTCCCGATGCGAGAAGAACCGACGCAAAAATGTAATGCATCAGATTAACCGAAAGCATCGGAACGAATATACACGTAATACCGATTGCTATTAGCGCAATACTGACTATAAATCCGATTATGCGCATTGATTTGAGACGTTCGTTCCAGTGATTTCTAAACTCGTCTCCGAAAACTCTGTTACTCATAGTTACACCTCCTTTTATAAAATACATGAATACATGAACTATATTACCTCATGAATTTTATATTGACAAATTATAAACTATTTTTACACTTTTTTATAACTTTTTTTACCTTATAAGATAACATTACGGTTTTTCACATTTAATACCGCACGGATTTCGTTATAATAATTTAATAAATCTGTTTCTTCTTATCGCTTGTATTGTAAGCGTTATTATATTATGCTAAATGTTACATATACAGAATGAGGGGTCATTTGAATGGATAACAATAATTCCAATAAAAAGGACGATAAGTCCATTGATTATGATATTGAATATGATTTTATTTCCGGAGAAAAATTCGATACATCATCGAACAGTGAAAGCAGTCCTAATGTTGAATCCCCGAAAAATAATATTAAAGCGGACAATAATATTTCAGACAAACAAAATACAGACAGTTTATCCGAAAATCAGGAAAAAGAGAGTTACATTTCCGATAAGGATGTCATAAACATAGATTCTGTTGATTATTCAAAGAAAAAGAAATCAGATGCATACAAAACCATAAAAGATGCAGAAGAAAAAGAATCTTCCGAGACAGGCAACGATGAGGATTATATAAAAAAAGCCGTAGATGATTATACTCAGGAAGATTCCGTACGAAGAAGAAAAAACAAAAAAAAGAAAAACGGAATTTTGAGTATTATAAAAATTGTGGCAATAGCATTTGCCGCCGCTTTTATCACACTCAGATTTATTGTTTTCAATGCTCAGGTTCCTACCGGATCAATGAAAGATACCATTAATGAGAATGACAGATTGCTGGGGTTCAGACTTGCATATGTAATGTCCGAACCGAAACGGGGAGACGTAATAATATTTAAATTCCCCGATGACGAAAGCAAGATTTATCTAAAAAGGGTAATAGGCACTCCCGGAGATACCGTAAGAATATCCGCCGGCGCCGTATATGTAAATGATGAAAAAATTGACGAACCGTATCTCCGTGAGCCTATGGCAATTAACTCTACTGAATTGACATATGTTGTTCCGGATAACAGTTATTTTGTAATGGGTGACAACAGAAATAACTCCTACGATTCAAGATATTGGACACATACATATGTAACCAAAGATAAAATACTTGCAAAGGCATTATTTAAATATTTTGACGGAGAACATAACGGTATATCCTTCTCTCTTATAAATTAAAATATAATACAACGGCAAATAAAAACGGTGTAGGTTATGTATCGGTTGAACCTGATACATGACCTGCACCGTTTTTATTGCTTTTTGTGAATCTGATTTATTATAATATGTGCTTCAAATACGATACATAATATATGCCGCATATATTATGTATCGCACAGTCTTTCATTTTTAATAAATATTATTTATCACTTTTTTCTTTTGATTTTCTTCTTATGACGAAAGATGCCAGCAATGTTGCAACAGAAATAAATATTCCGAATATCGGCCATGCCTTAACAACACCGTCTCCTGTTTTTGGGTTATCTTTTCCGCTTATCGAACCATTGGATGTATTCGATCCGGTTCCGTTATTTTCAGGATTTTTCGAATCGCTTTCGCCGTTATTATCATCCACGTCGACATCAGAGTTCGGATTTTCGATAATTATATATAGTCTGTCAAAGGATCCGTCGTAATTACCTATGCCTGTTATTGTTACGGTATATTCCCCTGCATCTTTACAATCATTTACTTTTTTTCCGTTTAATGTATAACTTACTTCATAATCTGTTCCGGACTCCAAGGTCTTGCCTGTTTCTTCATCGCTTAAGACCACTGTCGGATTTTGTATGCTTCCGTTATATATATTGGACAAAGTTATATTTATTTCATATGCAGATAAGTCATCCGTAATTGCCTTTTTATTTATTGTTGCCAATGTATATTCCTGATTACCTGTCTCTATAAGATAATAATTGTCCGCATCCGTCCCCGAAACGGAGAGATTTGTAATATTAACATGCTTATTCTCACCGGCATACTCACTGTCGAATGTTCCGACAGCCGATATCTCGAGATTATCCTTGTCAACTTTTCCGCTTATTTCCGCGCCGCCGAAATCAAGCTCGGCATCGGTATTGCCGTCATATACTTTATCTTTCGCATTAATACCGGAAATTGTAATCGGCTTCTTGAAAATAGTATATGAAGTATTAATTGTTCCCGTATAATTTCCCTTGCCCGTTATTGTTACGGTATATTCGCCCGCATTCTTGCATTCACTTATATTTTTTCCGTTTGATTCATAGTTTATTTCATAATCTGTTCCTTCGGTCAAAGCCATCCCTGTTTCAACCGCACTGACGGATATTTCAGGATTTTGAACACTTCCGTTATAAATATTGCCCGGCACTTCCGCAACATGAAAATCATCAAGCGATCTTTTTGAAATAGTATATTTCCTGTTAACAACACCGCCGTAATTGCCTCTTCCCGTTACTTTGACGGTATATTCTCCAGTTTCCTTACACTCTCCTACGGTTTGTCCGTTTAATGTATAACTGATATCATAATCGGTTCCCTGCAGAAGTGTCTTACCCGTTTCCCTGTCGGTTACGGTTACGGTCGGATTTTGGATATTTCCGTTGTATAAACCGCTTTCCGGCGTTACATTTATTTCATATGCGGATAAGTCATCCGTAATTGCCTTCTTATTTATTGTTGCCAATGCATATTCCTGCTGACCTGTCGGTGCAAGAGAGTAATTGTCGGCGGAAGCTCCCGAAAGGGAAATACCTATAATATTAACATGCTTATTCATTCCGACTTCCGCACTGTCAAATGTTCCTACCGCAGATAATATAACGTTGTCCGTTTCTGTCTTGCCTTCTATATGTGCTGAACCGAAGTCCAGTTCCGCATCGGTATTTCCGTCATACACCTTATCTTTTGCCTGTATTCCCCAAACATTAACCTGCTTTTTATTAATTGTATATGTATTGTTAACGGATCCGCCATAATTGCCTTTACCTGTTACGGTTACAGTATACGTTCCGGCATTTTTACATTCGTTTACATTTTTTCCGTTAACGGAATATATAACTTCATAGTCCGTATCTTTACGCAGTACATTTCCTCTTACCGCATCTGTTACCGTTACCGTAGGGTTCTGTGCGTTTCCGTTATATGTAGTATCGTTACCTGCAACGGATACTCTGAAAGATGCGGGAGTAATATTTGCATTAACATTTGTAGTTTTATTTATAAGATTATAATTAAATGCTCTTGTTCCCGTAAGTTCCAAATTTACGGTTACATTTTTATTATTACCCGTTTCGGCACTGTCAAATGAAGCGCTTCCGGTTACATTAATACCATCTCCGGAATAAACTCCCGAAAGTGTAATCTTGTTTAATTCTAACTCCGCATTGGTATTTCCGTCGTATGGCTTATCCTTTACGCTTATGTTTTCGGCAGTGACATCCGCTTTATTTATGGTATATATCTTCGAAACCGTACCGGTATAATTACCTGTACCGGTAGCTGTTACAGTATATTCTCCCACATCTCTGCATTCGCTTACAGTTTTTCCGTTTTGAGTATAGGTTAATATATAATCCGTATTTTTTCCAATTGTTATATTGGACGGCGACGTTATAATAACAGCCGGATTATTAACATCTCCCGTATATGTACCCTGTTCTATATCATGAAAAACAAATGTACTCTTCAATATATTCCCGGTTAAATGCTGTTCTTTATTTTTATCTCCGTTTACACTGCCGATGGCATAATTTTGTGATTTATCACCCTTTAAACTTAAAAGACTTACAACAACGTCTTTATTGTTGCCTACTTCCGAATTTTTGAAATTCGCATTATAGTCCAACTCCACTCCGGATTCTTCACCCGGAATAATTCCGCCTAATGTAAAAAGTCCCGTATCAATCTGTGCATCGGTCTTTCCGTCATACATCTTATCCAAAACTTTATATTCACCGTTTACTTCCAGCTGCTTAGGCGTTATCCAGTATTCCGTTTCATTTTCACCGGCATACAATCCCTTTCCGATGACTTTTACTTTATAGCTGCCCGCATTCTTGCATTCGGATACTGCACTTCCGTACAGTTCATAACTTAATTCATAATCCGTCCCCTCAGTAAGTTCTTTTTTCCTCCTGACATCTTTTACGGTAATTTTATGTTCTTTACCGTTATATACGGCATCCGTCGGATTTTCAATTTGTATTCTGTTATCATCGCCTATATTATAAGGGGGATTTGCCACATCATATTGAATTTTTCTGACATGTGAAGCCGTCGTACTGAGTATCATATCCGAACCGTCTGTAACGGAGTATTCATTTTTTTCAACAGTATTGGTTTCATCTGTTAACTTTAAATGCTCAATATACCAGCTGTTATATTTCACCGTTACTTTTACTTCTTTATTTTCACCGTCGGCATACATGTAATATCCTAAGTCTTTTGCATATGCCATTTTAATGCGATCGGTATCCACACCTTCAAACGTAACAGTCTCTTTGCCGTTTGTAACTTCAGCCTTATTTGCAACATATTCTCCGTTTTCCTTGGTAAATCCCTTTACTTCAAAACTGTCCAATGCCCCTTTTCCGAGCAATACGAAAATACCGTTTTGATAATTAAGGCGATAATCCATTGAATATGATATATATTCCGCATTCGAAATAACATGTTCCGGACTTTCGACTCCGTCGTTGACAGTTTTTTGATCATCCTGCGCCATAACCGGAGCCGTAACGCCTATTGCCGTCGCCAGTGCGCCGGATATAATAAACGCATTGATTTTTTTCATATTTCCGCCGATTTTGCTTTTCCTGATTTTTTTCATAGCCATAATTCCCAAATATATAAAACTTAAAAATCAGTTCCGATAAACTTCATTTGATTTTTAAAAATAAACTCATCAAAATCGTAAAGACACCGTCATTGTTAATTAAGCATATATTATCTTAAAACATATAACGGTGTCTTCCCAACTCTAAATCTTATCTTTAATCTCTGATTTTCCGATTGTTCAAACAAATCGATATAATCACAACTGACTTATTTTTACTTATATCCACATGTATAATATTAACCTATTCACAAGAAAACAATTGACTTAATCGTACATGTTCCGATTCAATTACGTCATTATTTTTTTATATTTTTTCTTTTTATTCCCAAAACCGTAAGCAATGCGGCAACAGGAACGGTAAATATGCTTACGGCCTTCCATACGTTACCGGTTGTATCTCCCGTATCAGGCGCTTCGGATTTTGCGGAATTATAAAGAACCATATCCGACCTGTCGTCAAATTTAAGAGGATCGGTTCCGATTTTCTTCTCTTCTCCGTCACTTATTCCGTCTCCGTCCGTATCGGCGTTAAGAGGATCCGTTCCATCCTTCTTCTCTTCTCCGTCACTTATTCCGTCTCCGTCCGTATCGGCGTTAAGAGGATCCGTTCCATCCTTCTTCTCGTCTCCGTCACTTACTCCGTCGTCATCCGTATCAGCTTTAAGAGGATCTGTTCCGTCTTTCTTCTCGTCTCCGTCACTTACT
>ERZ808040.58-NODE-58-length-107461-cov-8.094474_pt1 | contig 107461 bp, 80 predicted proteins | sample MGYA00380191_ERZ808040 | MGnify/ENA primary metagenome ERZ808040 (study PRJEB31490, sample SAMN06133395) | mouse gut metagenome | isolation source: J6 | host: mice | place: China: Chengdu | collected 2015-05 ...
GAGTTTGGGCCGTGTCTCAGTCCCAATGTGGCCGGTCACTCTCTCAAGCCGGCTACTGATCGTCGCTTTGGTAGGCCATTACCCTGCCAACTGGCTAATCAGACGCGGGCCCATCTCATACCTATAAATATTTGATGGCAATATCATGCGGTATCGCCATGTTATGCGGTTTTAGCAGTCATTTCTAACTGTTATCCCCCTGTATGAGGCAGGTTACCCACGCGTTACTCACCCGTCCGCCACTAAGTTTTAAGTCTTCCATCCGAAAACTTCCGTCTTAAAACTCCGTTCGACTTGCATGTGTTAGGCACGCCGCCAGCGTTCATCCTGAGCCAGGATCAAACTCTCATATTAAGTGTAATACTTGGAGTTTTCTCTCCCTCGGATAAACTTTGGCTTTTCGTTTTGAATCGCCGCCGTACTTCCCGTTTTGTTCTGCGGTCTCCCGCTTCCCTCTCCGGCATTTCCGGCTGTTTTCCGTTTTCCTGTTCCTCCGGTTCCGTCTGCTGCTTTTCTTCGTTTTCACGAAGTCCGCATTGCTTTCGCCCCCGGTTTTCCAGGCTACTGTTTTAAGGGTGTGTGAATTGCTTCACACGTTCTTTGAAACTTTTTAAGAATTTCAAGGTTGTTTCATTGTTCAGTTATCAAGGTGCATTGGTTCTTCCTTGTTAAGAGGAAGAGTTTGCTGTTTTGTCGTAAGCAGCTTCTGTATGATATCACAGCTTTCGACATTTGTCAACAGCTTTTTTAATTTTTTATTTTCTCTTTTTCAGAGCACTTTCACATAAGACCGTTTTCCTTGACGGTTTTTGCGACAGCTTCCCAAATATACCACAGTCTTCTTCCGTTGTCAACAGCTTTTTTAATTTTTTTCTGAGACCTGTCGGAAATCCATCTGATCTTCTCTGTTCCTCCAGGTATTACTCCGGCAGAACTCTGTACGAAAATCCGGCGGGAAACACTTTCTTCTTTCGGTTCCCTGCACCGGATGCGTGCCGGTTCTGCCGGTCAGACCGGAACTCCTCACAGATTCGTGTGTTTTGCCGGAACGAAACACCGTGTTATGAACCGGGATTCCCAAAACATGTATCGCTCTGCCCCAAGAAAAAGGGGGCAAAGCCCCCTAAAATCCATATTCTGCCATGCTTTTTCGGACACTTTCAGTACACTCTTTTTCTTTTAAGGCATTTACCTCACAAAGCAGTTCCTCGGAAAGTTCTCCTAACGTGCAGTTCTCCGCCCTGCACCAGGCGTACAGTACCCTTAAAGCCATATTCCGGTTGCGTGTCACGGGCGACTTCAGAGACAGAAGCACAAAATCCGTTCCGCACAGCGGATAATCCGCCAGATTCTGTACGAGATAGCAGAGAACGGAATCGTTCTCGTATTCTTTTCCAAGTCCGAGATTATCCTCCGGCTCCGCCGCCATCTTATCCATCGGCAGACTTTTCCGGAAAAGTTCCAGCGTTTTTTCTCTGTAGTCATCGCTATGGATCAGCTCGCTGCACTGATATTGATGGGCGTGCAGATCTTCCGCCATGCACCGGTACAGCGGCGCACAGCAATCTATGCCGAGATACTTCGCCAGTTCGACGGCCTCCCCGCGCTCCACCCATCGCCCGGTAGCTTCTCTGACCGCCCGGGATTTCAGATATCTTTCGCCGGCAGTGCTCACCTCTTCTGACCGCTTTGCCGTCACAATATCGCGAACTGCAGCGCACAGCTCCAGGTCCGGCGAACCGCTTCCTGCCTGCCGGATAAAATCCAGAAGCATTGCATCCGCATCCTCGACCGCACGGATTCCATGAACCGGCCCTTCGCTCAGAAGAGCACGGATCACAGCGGCGATCGGGCGGAGGGTCTTCTTCTCTGCCTCCCCCGCAAGGAGTTTTCTGACATCCGCCTTTTGATATACCGTCAGCGCGGAATAGTCCGGAATAACTCCGTTGGAAATTCCCTCTTCCAGAAGCCATTTTCTGATTTCCTCCGTCTCCGGCTCAAGCTGTTCTACCGCATGAATGCGCCCCCAGCCATGCACCCGCCTGGCAACGGAAAAAATCTCTTCATTTGCATCGCTCCATCCGCGCATATGGAAAAGCGCAAACAGCGTGAACTCATCGCAAAGTCCGAGAGTCCGGATTTTTTCCTTCATTTCCTCGTCCGGCTCGGAGAATACTTCCAGCATTTCCATTCCGTATTTTACAATGTCCGCGCGTGAACTCATCAGGCATTTCGACGCAAACCGATACAGTCTCTCGGCGTCGATCCAGTCCGTGTTTTCGGTAATATATCCTTGAAATTCGTCTATTGCTCCGAGCGGGGTATTCTTTTTCGCAAATTCCTCCAGCTTCTGCCTGCCTTCCTCAAATTCCCCTTCCGATACGGCGCGGAACAGCTCCTCCAGAATCTCCATCGACTCCTCCGTCACCTCCGCGCTTCCCATGTGGTACACGGCGATGCCGTCCTGCGCCCCGTCCGCAAATGTTATCTGGTTTTTCGATTTTTCGCGCGGAAGAGAAAAGCCAGGCGGCAGTTCGCCGTCCGCGAGATTTTCCCGAATGTACTCATACAATGATTTGCTCTCCGAATTCATGATTTAACATCCTCCTTCAGGATTCCGTAGACACAAAGATCATAGAATCCCTGATTATTGCAGCCCGCACCGCGCAGCGTTCCCTCATGACGCAGCCCGCATTTTTTCATTACCATACCGCTGTGCGGGTTTTCTGCTGCGTGCTGTGCTTCGATCCTGCGGAAGCCGGCCTCGTCAAACAGATAGCGGATAACCCGCGTGAAGGCCTCCGAGGTGATCCCCTGATGCCACCAGCGTTTCCCGATGCAGTAGCCGATCACCGCCGTTCCGGTATTTTTCTTTATCTCCACAACCGAGATACTCCCGACCGGCTCACCGAGCGCCTTCGGGACGATCGCCCAGCTGTAATAATTTTCCTCCTGATATTTTTCCTCCCAGCATGCGAGCAGCTGCGCGGTAACTTCCTCTGATCTATGGGGCGGCCAGGTCAGGAATTTTGTCACTTCCGGATCGGACGCCCAGTTCCGATACATGGCCGGCGCATCTTCCTTTCGAAATGCCCGCAGAATCAATCGTTCCGTCTCCAGCTGTCCCGTTCCCAAATGATTCATGCTTTCTCCTTTTCCCAAATGATTCATGCTTCCTCCTTTCTGTCCGCTGCGCCTCCGGGCGCAGAATCTTTTCCTGCTGCTTCCCGGACAATCCCTTCATCCAAAATAGCGGGGAAGAATTTCCTTTCCTCTGTCTTTTAAAGGATCTGAAAAACCGGCGCCGATCCAAACGGACGCCGGTACCATATACAAGAAACGCAACATAACGCTCTATTTCCCGCCCCGGCTTTTCACCGGCGGCGCCCGGCTTAGTCCTCCTCGGGCTCCATGCCCTCCTCTTCATCGTCGTCGGCGGATACTTCTACATTATAGCGTGTCCTCCGGCGGAGTCTCGCCTCCTCCGACGCTTTAATCAGGTATTCTTTAATCTCGGCAGCATGACGTATGCTCTTGAGCTCCAGCTTCGGGTCGGTCGTATCGCCGGTAAAGCAGATTACCGTACCAAGACGGAAAATGCGCTCCAGTAGGGAATGCGTCAGACGCACATCCTGCACCTTGTACATATAAGTATCATCCTCGACAATGCTTAAAAACCCGCGCCGGATATTCAGCTTTTCCTCGCCGATGGAATATTTTGTAAAATACAGCGGGAGACCGAGAAATTTCGTTCTCTTCTTCTCCACATATACATAATCCGAATTCTCTTTCACTTGTGTATCCTCCCAAAACCGGCAGCCGCTCCTTCTTTATTTCAGCGGCACCCGGCACTCGAAATTATCTCTCTGAATAACCAGCGTTCCGTTTGACAGATCCGCATCCTTGCCGGTCTCAAACACTAGACAGCCCCACATTCTCTCTCCCGCAGGCAGCTCGACCGGAAGATTTAAGTCTCCGGAGAGCAGTGTGATTTCCGGCTTTATCCGTTTATCGCCGCATAACAGCTGATAGTCGATTTCCATGGAAAAGAAATCAAAGCTCTGATCGATCCCCGCCGTGTTGGACAGCACCAGAAAGATCTTCACAAGCTGATTGCCCTCCTTCGCCCTCACAATATAGGAAAGCTCCATCTCCTCAAAGTACCCTGCTTCCTCGTATCCGTCATACTGCACGGTCAGACCCTCCAGTCCGAAAATACCGTTCAGATCCGTTTCTTCCCGCTTTTCCGGTTCCTTTCCTCCGCCCTGGTTTCCGGGTTCTTTTCCTCCGCTGCCGGACGGCCCTGGCGTCGGAGTCGGCGTCGGTTCCGGAGTCGGCGTCGGGAGCGGAGTTGGTATCGGAGTCGGTGAAAGCAGCGCCTCCGTATAATTTTCGTCGTTTCGCAGCAGCACGCACGCGGCATACTCTGCGATAATATTCTGCTCCTCGTCTGTCAGCGAATAGGTTTCCAGCAGACAGCCCTCCGCCAGAAGCGCAGAAGCCATCGCCGCTGCCAGTATTGCCTTTTTCTTCACAAAATGCCCCTCCCCGTCCATATTCTTTATTCTACAATATCATACCACTCTTTCAGAAATTCGGCAACGTTTATCTGGGATTTTTCCGCGCCTTCCGGAAAAGCCCGCTTTCCGCCGGGCAGCCTTCTGCAGAGCAGCTGCCTGTTCAGGCATGAGCGTCAAGCTCGCACCAGAACTCCACGCCGTTTTCATGGTTGATCACTCCGCATTCCCGGTGATGGGAATCCATAATCGCCCTCACAATCGACAGCCCGATGCCGGAGCCGCCGTATTCCCGTGTGCGCGCCTTATCCACTTTATAGAATTTTATCCAGATTTTTTCCAGTTCCTCCTCCGGTATCCGCTCCCCGGTATTATACACCGCCGCGCGGATCACGTCGCCCCTTTGCACAAGCTTTACCTCGATTATATTCGCCCCCGCCACATGGTTCAGCGCATTGCTGATAAAATTGGTAATAACCTCCTCAATCATATATTCGTCGGCCCATACATAGACCGGTTCTGTCTCCTCGAAAATCAGTCTCACACCCTTCTGCTTTACCATAATATCAACCGAACCGATCACGGCGCCGATCAGCGCGACAAGATCAAACCGCTCCAGCTCAACCTGGTTCTGGCCGAATTCAATCTGATTGAGCGTAAGGAGCTTTTTCACCATTTTGTTCATTTTCTGCGCCTCGTCGATAATTACGTCGCAGTAAAACTCCCTGCTCTCCGCATCGTCGCTGATGTTTTCCTGAAGCCCCTCCGCATAACCCTGGATCAGCGCGATCGGCGTTTTCAGCTCGTGGGTGACGTTCGAAAGAAAATCCTTGCGCATCTCGTCGATCTGGATTTTATTCTGAATATCGGACTGAAGCTCGTTGTTCGCGCTTTTCAGCTCGGAGATCGTCCGCTCCAGCTTTTCCGAGAGCTCGTTCATGCTGCTTCCGAGCAGCGCAACCTCATCCTGCGATGTTCCGTGGTATTTCGCATCAAAATCCAGTTCCGCCATTCTTCTGGAAATTTCTGACAGCTCCAGGATGGGACGCGTAAAATTCCGGCTGATCAGAAAAATCACCGCTGTTCCGATCACAACAACGAAAAGCCCGACATAAGCCAAAAACTGGCTTGCAATCGCCGCGCTCTCCTGAATGCTCTCATAATTTGCCCGGATAAAAATTTCCACCTGATTGTCCAGAATTCCGTACAGATCAATATAATCCGATTCCTGCCTCTTATCCTTCTGCGCGTACACATCATATTCCCCGTTTGTGTAAAGCAACCGGATATCCGTGATATCGTAGAGGGAACCGCCGCCAAGCACATACGAGATCCTGGAAGCATTCATGCGATCCTGTGCGGTTTTTGACGTGTTGGAGCGCGCGAACATGCGCGGATGGATAATATAGATATCAATATTGTTTCCCGAGCTCAGCTCATAGATCCGGTCGAGCTGTTCCTCCGTCGGCAGGAGAAACTGATCCATCTCCTGGCCGGAAAACTGCGCTTTCAGCTGTATAAAGCTGCTGCCGAGCATTTTAATCTTCGTATTCTGATAGTAATCTTCAAGAAATGTCTTATTTAGAATCCAGCAGAGCAGAATCATAGTTGTCAGACAGAGAACAAGCACAAAAGTTATTTTAAAGCGGAGCGAACGTCTCATTCGTCCACCTCAAATTTATAGCCCATCCCCCAGATGGTTCTGATGTAATTCCCCTTCTCCCCCATTTTGCTGCGCAGCTTTTTCACATGCGTGTCGATCGTGCGGGCGTCCCCGAAATAATCATAATTCCACACGTTATTCAGTATTTTCTCCCGTGACAGAGCGACGCCCCGGTTCATGATAAAATAGGTGAGCAGCTCAAATTCCTTGACGGACAGTTCAATATCCTTTCCGTCAATTTTCACCTGGTGCGCCGTTTTATCCACAACGATTCCGCCGACCGTAAGGCTGCCCTCATCCTTCTGCATAGTGCGCCGCAGCACCGCATCCACGCGCGCCACAAGAATTTTCGGGCTGAACGGCTTGGAAATATATTCGTCCACGCCCAGCTCAAAGCCCATAAGCTCATCCCGCTCGTCGCTCTTCGCTGTCAGCATAATGATCGGTACCTTGGAATACTGGCGGATCTCACGGCATACCTGCCAGCCGTCCAGCTTCGGCATCATGACATCCAGAATAATCAGCGCAATATCCCGGTGCTCGTAAAAGGTGTCCAGCGCCGCCTCTCCGTCCTCCGCCTCAAGCACATCGTAGCTGTTCCTGACAAGAAAATCCTTCACCAGCTTTCTCATCCGGCTTTCATCATCCACCACCAGAATCCTGCACTGCCCCATCGCTCTTCCCATCCTTTCCCGTATCGCTGTTTCGCAGGAAATATCCGGCTCCGCCCGTCAGCCGCGTGCTCCGCCTTCCCGCACGGAGCCCTCCCGGAATTCTCCTTCCGGCCGCAGCATCCGCCCTGCGCATAAAACCGTTTCTCAAGCTTTGGAAAGTATCTTAATCCGCCCTCTTGACCGCTCTGTGAAAAAATGTTGAAAAAAGTGTGAAAACGGACGCACTCCGTTCAGATGCTTCGCGCCGGAAACAAGACACCCGGACAGGTTTGCTCCTACTCCGGCGTATATGTAATCCCCAGCTCCTGTTCCCTCTGCCGTATCTCGCTTTCCCGTCTTGTCAGCTGCTGCTCCCAGTCTGCATACTTGTCCTGCAGCTGCTGCTCCGCGCTGTGCAGCGGTGAATTCGGAAGAAACACCGTAATTGCGAACATTGCGGCAATCACCAGCACCAGCACGGCTGTTATAATCCTAAGATTCCGAAGCTTCCCGCAGTAATAGTCCGCCAGCACCTTGTTTTTGCTTTCACTCTCCGCAGCGAATGCTTCCGCACGCCGCCCTTTTTTGCGCGGCAGGGTGACCGGGATTCCGGGCACCTCATCCTCCGAAAGCTTTCCGGAGCGCACGATATCCCCGCGGAGTTCCTTCAGAAATTCGGTTCCGACGGGAGTGATCAGCGTCCGTTTTTCCACCAGCCCGGTATAGATCTTTAAAATCGTCTCCGGATTATTCAAATCTGTTTTTGCCCGGATATAGCGGATGGATTCCTCCTCTTTTTTTGCCTCCTCCCACTCCGCCTTCGTATCATAAGCATAACCGTTCAGCACAAAACGATCCTTCATCTGCATCCCTCCTGCCCTTCTGGTCTTTCCGGTTCCGAACCTTTTTTAATCTGCTGTCCGCGGAAGTCCGTGAAATTATTCTGCCGCTTCCTCCCAGCTCAGAATCTCAACGGACTCAATCACCACCGGCTCGGCCGGAACACCGTTCTGATCCGCTTTAACACCGGCCACTGCATCCAGCACCGAATAGCCGTCCATAACCTGACCGAACACGGTATGGTGCCGGAACAGCCACGGCGTCCCGCCGTAAGTCTCGTAAAGCCCCACCTGTTCGTCGCTCAGATCCGTACCGTATCCGGCCCGCAAATATTCTCTGAGCGTAACCTCATACTGCGCGTCGAGCAGCCGCTCCATCTCGGTGATTGTGGAGGCATCCGCCTGAACGATAAAAAACTGGCTGCCGTTCGTGTCCGCCCCGGAATTCGCCATGCAGAGCGCGCCGCGCAGCGGGTGAAGCTCATCCGAAAATTCATCCTTGAAATTTTCTCCCCATATACTGGCCCCGCCCATGCCGGTGCCGTCCGGATCGCCACCCTGAATCATGAAATCGTCAAGGATGCGGTGGAAGGTCACACCGTCATAATAACCGTTCTTTGCATGCGTTACAAAATTTTCAACCGCGAGCGGCGCTTCTTCCTGGAAAAATTTTACAGTTATTGTTCCGTAATCCTTTATATTAATTCTGGCGTAAATTTCGTCCTGCTTCAAATCTGAAAACTGGCGGAGCTTCTTTGCCTCGTCCGTCAGCGCCGGCTCCGTCCCGTTTTCTTTGTCATCCTCCCCGGAAACGGTGCCGGAGGGGCCGCCCGCCGCAGACGGCGCGGCATCCGGATTTCCCTCCTCCTGCTTTCTGCATCCGCTAAGCATAGCCCCGGCCGAAAGCATCCCGATTGTCAGTATGGTAAAAAGCCTTTTGTTCCTCATAATAAATCCTCCTCTTTTTGCTTCGCAGCTCCCCTAAAAGCAGCGCTTCAGCTCGTCCTTTCTGCAGCCCGGCTCCCTGCCGCAGCGGTAGCAGACCTCGTTCGGAAGCGGCTTTCCATCAAAGTACCCTCGCAGATTCGAGAGCGTTACCTGAGCGATATTGTCCAGCGCCTCCTCGGTCAGAAAGGCCTGGTGCGAGGTAACGATGACATTCGGCATGGAGATCAGCCGCGCAAGCACATCGTCCTGGATAATCGTGTCCGAAAAATCCTCGTAAAACAGCTCCGTCTCCTCCTCATACACATCCAGACCGGCCGCGCCGATCTTGTGGGATTTGATCCCCTCCAGCAGCGCCTCGCTGTCGATAAGCGCTCCTCTGGACGTATTGATCAGAATAACGCCCTCCCGCATCTTTGCGATGGAATCCCGGTTGATGATATGCTTTGTTTCCTTTGTGAGCGGACAGTGCAGCGAGATTACGCTCGACTCGCGGCAGAGCCTGTCAAGCTCCACATACTCCACCCCGCTTCGCTCCACCGGATACGGATCGTATGCCAGCACGCGCATTCCGAAGCCGAGACAGAGATCAATGAACGCCTGTCCGATTTTTCCGGTGCCGATCACGCCGATGGTTTTCCCGTGAAAATCAAAGCCGGTCAGGCCGACCAGACTGAAATTGTATTCTCTTGTCCGGTTATAGGCGCGATGCAGCTTGCGGTTCAGCATAATCGCCATGCCGATCGCATGCTCCGCAATGGCATAGGGCGAATACGCCGGAACGCGCAGCACATGGATGCGCTCCCAGGCCGCCTTGAGATCCACATTGTTGTAGCCCGAGCACCGCATCCCGATTACGCGGATTCCGAGCTCATACAGCTTGTTGATCGTGTCCGCATCCAGCGTATCGTTCACAAAGGCAACGACCGCATCAGAGTTTTCCGCCATCAGCGCGCTCCGGCGGTTCAGCTTGTCCTCGTAATAATTAATCTCAAAGCCGAACTCATCCTTCCGCTTGTCAAAAAATAACTTATCGTAAGGCTTCGCATCATAAAAGCTGATTGTTTCCAAGTTTACCTCCACGCTGCGGCTGTAATTTCTGCGGCTGCCGGTCGTTTCCCGCAGCCGCAGCTCCGGTCATCCTTGCAGCTGCAGCGCCGGCCGTTTCCCGGCCGCCGGTTCTGCGCAGCTCAAACCTGATATTATTTTCTGCGAACCTGTCCCGTTTATTCAAAAATGACAATGTATACGGATAATCCGCTCTCAATACTGCTTTTATGTGGAACTTTCAGTTCTTTTATTTATTATTTCTGCCGGTTTGCACCGCAATTTTCCAGTCCGGGCATGCTCTGCTTCGCAGCCGTCTGCACCCGGCTTGCCTGCTCTATTTCCGTGCGGCTGGCTTTTCCGTATGTATGGTCAGATCTTCGCCGTCCGAGACAATTGTAATTGTGCCCATGGTATCCGTGCGGTATACCTGCACGTCATGCTCCTGAAACCGCGCCAGCACCTCGCTGTGCGGATGTCCGTACTTATTGTCCGTACCGCAGCTGATTACCGCATACACCGGATCGACTGCCTTTACAAACGCTTCCGAATTCGAGGTGCTGCTCCCGTGATGCCCGGCCTGAAACACATCCGCCTCAAGCGAAACACCCAGTTCCAGCATGGCGCGCTCGCTCTCCTCCTCCGCGTCTCCCGTAAAAAGAAAACGTGTTTTTCCGAAGGTGAGAAGCAGTCCCACGGAACGGTTGTTGGTCTCGTCAAGCACATCCTCCGAAGGCGCGATCAGCATCACCTCCGCCTCCCCGAACGAAAATTCCGTCCCGGGCTCCGGGACGATCCACTCGGCGCCGGACTCATCCGCCTCCCTCAGGAAATCCAGGTACGATTTTGTATCGACATCCTCCCGCAGACATACGATATTTTCCGCCGGATAATTCGCCAGCACCACATCCAGCCCGCCGATATGATCCTCGTGGCTGTGCGTAGCTATTACATACTCGAATTTTTTTATGCCGAGCGCCTCCAGATCCTCCAGAATCGTATCCGCCATGGAATTTCCGCCGCCGTCGATAATCATGGTGTGCTCACCGCACTGCAGCACCGTGCAGTCCGACTGCCCGACATCCAGATAGGTGACGGTAAGGGGATTTTCCCCGGTAACGCTTGCTTCCTTCCCGCTGCCGCCCAGTCCCAGATCATTCAGATTCAGCTTGCCTGTAAGCAGCAGAACGATCGCCAGCAGAGGGCAGGCGGCAATAAGCGCATATTTCCCTCCTTTTCTGCGCGCGTACTCCTGCCCGCTGTTTTTCAATGTTGTCATCAGATCCTGCGATGCCTTTTTCTTTCCTGCCATATCCTTTGCCTTCTTTCCCGCGTATTCGGGCATGCCTGTCATACAGGCAGACCCCGCTCCGGTTTTTTCAAATGGTTGCCGTATACTTTTAAGCCTTTTCACGGTGTAAACGCCGTTTTCCGCTTTCCGCGCAATGGTGCACCGGGACTGCCATACCGGCCCCGAAGCCGTCAGCATCCGCGCGGCAGGTATATTATACCGGAAAGAGCAGGCAGTGTAAAGGAGAAGTTGCCCGCCGCCGGCGCACCGGGAAGGAACAAATACTGCGCTTCGGAAAAACAGCTGTATTTCCTGCCCCTTCTGCTTCTGTTTCTTATTATACAGGGATTTCGGCGGCTGTCAACTTATCTGCCGCAGGAGAAGCAGGCGGGGCACAAAAGCGAAACAAAAGCAAAGAAGCTTCCGCCGGAAGCCTCTTTGATTCTTTAAAACTGTGTGGCCTATTTAGAGAAATTTTTCCGGAAATTCGGGTAAATCCGGTTATTTCCTCCGGATCGGGAAATATACTTCCGTCTCCCAGTCCTCCGGCGAAAGCGAGTCAAACTGTGTTTTGATATAGAGTTCAAACGGTGCTCCTGCAATTTCGCAGCCGTTTTCCAGTATCCACGAAACCACAGCGCCATACGCCTCGGAAAGCGTGGAATATGCTCCGTGATGAACGGTCACTGCACACTCGCAGGGCTCTATAACCGCATCGGCCTTTTCCCTCTCCTGTACCCCGATAAAAACCTCAATATCGGAGGATTCCTGGTTGAACTCCTTATCAAAGTACCTTGAGCCGTTCAACCCGGTCGGTGTTACATGTTCTTTCGGCACGCGCTCAAACAGCGTCCCGTAATACCTGCCGAATTCCTCTACGCCCATCCTGGCGCGGGCCGCCAAAACATTCATTTCCGGAGAAATCTTAACCTCGATTGTGTAGCCCTTCTGATACATCATAATATCGCCCGTCCTTTCAAATACTGAAATATGCGTCTGAAGCTCATTCAGGATAACAGCCGTCTCCTGCTGCTTTCGCCAAAGCTTCTCTTTCTGTTTCCGCAGCGCGCCTGCGAGTTCCATGCGGTCCGAAACGACAAGCAGATGCCGGATCTCTTCCAGAGAAAAACCGTAACGTTTCAGGCGTTTAATATAGTTCATGGTATCAACCTGCTCCATCTTGTAATAGCGGTAACCCGTAAAACGATCAACCTCCGCCGGAACCAGCAGCCCAATTCTGTTATAATGATGAAGCGTCTTTATACTGACCTGGCAAATGTTGGAAAATTCTCCGATCTGCAGCATCTTATCCCTTCTTTCGCAAAGATTTGATTCGAATCTGATGACAGCTTAACACCTGACCTTAGAGGAGGGTCAAGAGGCTTTATAAACTTTTTATTTTTTCTTCTTCGGCTGCCTCCTGAAGATCCTTTACCGCACTGTCCTGTCTGTCTGCAGGCGTCTGTCAGAGAAAGAGGGGCGATAAAGAACCTCCGAACCGGTCAGCCATTTTATGCCCCGGTTCGGAGGTTTTCATACAGCCTGCCGTTCGTCCGTTTTACCCGGCAATGCTGTTCCCCGTATACAGCTGATAATATCTACCCTTCTCCTCGATCAGCTCGTCATGCGTGCCTCTCTCAATAATCCTGCCCTGCTCCAGCACCATAATGCAGTCGCTGTTCTTGACCGTCGAAAGCCGGTGCGCGATCACAAACGTCGTCCGGCCGTTCATCAGCTTATCCATGCCGTCCTGCACAATCCGCTCGGTTCTCGTATCAATCGAGGAAGTCGCCTCGTCAAGAATCAGCACCGGCGGGTCGGCAATCGCCGCACGCGCGATCGCAAGAAGCTGCCGCTGTCCCTGTGAAAGATTCGCCCCGTCCCCGGTCAGCATGGTATGGTAGCCGTCCGAAAGCCTGCGGATAAAGCCGTCCGCGTTGGCCAGCTTCGCCGCCGCGTAAACTTCCTCATCCGTCGCGTCCAGCTTCCCGTAACGGATATTATCCATTACCGTTCCAGTAAACAAATGTGTATCCTGCAGTACGATGCCGAGCGAGCGGCGCAGATCGCCCTTGCAGATTTTGTTGATATTGATGCCGTCATAGCGGATTTTTCCGTCCTGGATATCATAAAAGCGATTAATCAGGTTCGTGATCGTCGTCTTTCCCGCGCCCGTCGAACCGACAAAGGCAATCTTCTGCCCCGGTTCCGCAAACATCTTGATATTGTGCAGGACTATTTTTTCTTCACTGTAGCCAAAATCCACATCGTCAAAAACCACCCTGCCCTCGAGCTCGATATAATCCGTGGTTCCAGTATCCCTGTGGTAATGCTTCCATGCCCAGAGCCCCGTGCGCTTCTCGCTCTCCACAAGCTTTCCGCCCTCGCGCTTCGCGTGAACCAGAGTTACATAGCCCTCGTCCGTCTCCGGCTTCTCATCGAGAAGCTTGAAAATACGGTCTCCGCCGGCAAGCGCCATTATAATGCTGTTAAACTGCTGGCTGACCTGATTGATCGGCATATTTAAGTTGCGGTTGTAGGTAAGAAAGCTTACAAGCGCACCCAGGGAAAAACCAAAAATGCCGTTCAGCGCCAGAATGCCGCCGACAATCGCGATAATAACATAGCTGATATTGCCGATCTGCGCGTTGATCGGACCGAGCACATTCGCAAATTTGTTCGCATTGTAGGCGCTGTCGAACAGCTCATCATTCAGCTGCACAAAGCGTTCGGTGCTCTCCTTCTCGTGGCAGAATACCTTGACTACCTTCTGCCCTTCCATCATTTCCTCGATAAAGCCGTTGACAGCACCGAGGTTTTTCTGCTGGCGGATAAAGAATTTTCCGCTCTGCGCCGTCATTTTCTTTGTAACGACGAGCATGATGCCGATCAGAAACAGCGCGAGCACCGTGAGCGGAATATTGAGCAGGATCATGCTGACCAGAACGCTTACAATCGTAATTACGCTGTTGATCAGCTGCGGGATGCTCTGGCTGATCATCTGGCGCAGCGTGTCAACATCGTTTGTGTACATGGACATAATATCGCCGTGCACGTGCGTATCAAAATATTTGATCGGCAGCGTTTCCATGTGGAGAAACATCTCGTCGCGCAGACTCCTCAGACTCCCCTGCGTCACATACACCATCATTCTCGTGTTCAAGTACGCGGCGACAATGCCGATCCCGTAAAAGCATGCCACCCGTCCGATTGCGGCAAGCAGCCCGCTGTAATCCGGCTCAAAACCGAGTTCCGACATAACGAGCAGCGGCTGGATGTACTGATCGATCAGATTTTTGGTGAACCATGTTCCCTGCACATTTGCAAGCACGCTCACCACAATACAGATCAATACGATAATGCAGTGCGGGAGATAATTTTTCGTTACAAAACCGATAATCCTCTTTAAAATCCTTCCCGGATGTTCCACCGTGGGCTTCATGCCCCGAGGCATTGGTCTTCCTGGTCCCGGCATTAAGCCTCACCTCCATTCTCGTCAAAATCACCGCTGCCGCCGGTCTGGGACTCGTAGACATCACGGTAAATCTCATTGCCTGCAAGCAGTTCCTCGTGCGTTCCGATCCCGTCAATCTTCCCGTCGTCAAGCACGAGAATACGGTCGGCATGCTGTACGCTCGAAATACGCTGCGCAATAATCAGCTTCGTTGTCTTTGGAATCTCCGTCGCAAACGCATGGCGGATCTTCGCGTCCGTCGCGGTATCGACCGCGCTTGTACTGTCGTCGAGAATCAGGATCTTCGGTTTTTTCAGCAGTGCCCGCGCGATGCACAGTCTCTGTTTCTGGCCGCCGGAAACATTGCTTCCGCCCTGCTCGATATAAGTATGGTAGCCGTCCGGCAGCTTCCCGATAAACTCATCCGCGCAGGCAAGCCTGCAGGCGTGAATGCACTCCTCCTCGGTCGCATCCTTATCGCCCCAGCGGAGATTTTCCAGTATCGTACCGGAAAAAAGCACGTTTTTCTGAAGCACCACGCTGACCTCGTTGCGCAGCGTTTCAATATCATAATCGCGCACATCCCTGCCCCCGACCAGTACGCTTCCGCCCGTCACATCATAGAGACGGCTGATCAGGTTGACAAGGCTTGATTTCGAGCTGCCCGTTCCGCCGATGATGCCGATCGTTTCACCCGGACGGATTTTCAGATTGACATCGGTCAGGACACGCTTGTCATCCCCTGCATGGTAGCCGAAATCCACATGATCGAAGACAATGCTGCCGTCCTTCACCTCATAGCACGGATTTTCCGGATTGACGAGATCAGCCTTCTCGTCAAGAACCTCCGCGATACGCTTTGCGCTCGCAGCGCTCATCGACATCATAACGAAAATCATCGAAACCATCATCAGGTTCATCAGGATTGTCATGCAGTAAGACAGAAGGCTTGTAAGCTCGCCGGTGGTAAGCTCCGTATTATTGGAGCCGACGATCAGCTTTGCGCCGAGCCAGCTGATCAGCAGGATGCAGGTGTACACCGTAATCTGCATGACCGGGCTGTTGTACGCTACGGTTTTTTCCGCCTTGACAAACATATTGTAAATACCGTTGCTCGCCGCCTGGAATTTTTTCTTCTCATGATCCTCGCGCACGTATGCCTTGACCACGCGGATGGCGGACACATTCTCCTGCACGCTCGCATTCAGTTCGTCGTATTTCGGGAACGCTGCACTGAAATATTTCATCGCATGGCTGATAATAAACGCCAGGATGCAGGAGAGCAGGATCATGGCAACCAGATAAACGGAAGCCATTTTCGCACTGATGACAAAGGACATAACCATTGCAAGCACCAGGCTGACCGGCGCCCGCATGCACATGCGCAGAATCATCTGATACGAGTTCTGCACGTTCGTCACATCCGTGGTCAGCCGGGTTACAAGTCCCGCCGTGCTGAATTTGTCGATATTGGAAAAGGCAAAGGTCTGAATATTGTCAAACATACCCTTTCTTAAGTTTCTGGCGAAGCCTGTCGAGGCCTTTGCCCCGTATATGCCCCCCATCACGCCTGCAAAAAGCCCGACGCCCGCGATCACGACCATCACACCGCCGATGGCAAGGATATGGCCCATATCCCCCTTCTGCACGCCGTCGTCAATCAGCGATGCAAACAGATACGGAATCATCATTTCCATCATTACTTCAAGAATCATAAAGATCGGCGTCGCGATGGATGGCTTTTTGTATTCCCTGATATAACCCGCCAATGTTTTTAACACGCACTCACTCCTCCTTTTTTGTTTTATGCTTTGCATATATGCCCTTCCGGTATCGAGGTACGGCAATACGGATCGGACATCTGCTGTTTTGATTCCGCGGACAGCCCTCCCGCATCCGTTCACTGTCCGGATGTCCGCTGTCTCGCCGCGTTTTCCCGCATTTTATCCAGAATGCAGAAGAAAACCTCCCGTTCCTCCTTTGTAATCCCGCACTCCATGTCCCTGTGCAGCTGGTTGATGACCGCGATGGTCTGCAGATGTGTTTCCCGCCCTTTTTCCGTCAGGCAGATTTTTTTCAGCCTTCCGTCCTTCTCATCCGGCGTGCGCGTCAGATAGCCCTTTTCCTCCATCAGCTGCAGGACGTTGGTCACGCTGGATTTGCCGATCTCGTATTCCTTGACAATATCGCGCGGGTAAATGTCCCGGTCGCTGTTGCAGTAAAGATAGCCGAGAATGTGTCCGTGCAGTACGGTCACTTCGTCAAAACCGCAGGCAGCCAGTCTTTCATGGATCGTGCGGATAATGATGTGGTGCATTTTCTTAAACTCAAAGCATAGCGCCCGCTCCCTTTCCATGGAGTCCTCCTAATTTTAGTTCCGCATCCGCCCTCACGGCACCCTATATGCCTCGGAGCAATTTCCGCCCGCTCTGCTCCCGGAAATTCCTCCGGGGTACCGGCCGGGCGGCTGCTGTTTTTTAGTTCCGCATCCGCCCTCACGGCACCCTATATGCCGCGGAGCAATTTCCGCCCGCTCTTCTCCCGGAAATTCCTCCGGGGTGCCGGCCGGGCGGCTGCTGTTAAGTTTTTAAAACGTGCGGTATAGAACCGTTCGCATCCTGACTGTCCGGTATCGAACCATCAGGCTGTGTATGGGTATTTTATCGCGGCTTATGAATTTTGTCAAGAGCGGAAATATAAAATTTTCCATGTACCTGACACACTGTTAAAAACCTTGCTTGTGTTTACCGGATACCAAAACAGCAGCTGCAAAACTGAAAATCTGCCGTCCGGCATGACAGAACAATGCCTGCGTCAAATCTCCGGCAGGAGCCGGGATGCTTCAATAAAAAGCATTTCGCTGGAACGGCTTTTGTGCTATGATAAAATTTGTTCCCTGATGATACGGATTCTCGTAAAAGCATTCCGTCCGGACAAATCCGGCGGTAAAGAGGAATAATATTATGAATAAAAATCAAACTGTTATATCCAGCATTTTCCACACGGCAGCCATAAGGGAAGCTGAGCTCTGTCTCGGCGCGGATGCCGGAATTTTAAGCGGAGAATTGTACGCTGAATTTGCCCGCAGCGGTAACCGTACCCGTTATGAGAACGTCAATTTTCGGCGGCGCCGGCTTTTAAACCGCCTTGCTCTCGGCGAGATCTGCGAAGGAAAGGAACGCTTTCTTCCGGAGCTTTCCCGCATTATCCGCTGTACGCTTCAGGAACGTTCCTGGGTACTCCCTGCACATTCCGGCGGACGTCTGCCGGACGGAGCAGAAACCAATATTGATCTGTTTTCCTCTCAGACCGCAGCGGCACTCGCCATGATTTCCGCGCGTCTGCCGCTTGACAAAGCCCTGCAGAAACGGATCTGGGAGACAATTGACGCGCGCATTTTCAGCCCGTTTTTTATGCACGACTACTGGTGGCGCAACCTCGGCGCAAACCGCCGCCCCGTACCGTCCAACTGGACGCCGTGGTGCGTGCACGGCGTTCTCGAGTGCGTGCGTGCCGTGCTGCCGGACGCGCTGCCGTGGGAGGAAGAAAAACTGCTGCCGTCCCCGTCGTCCTTTGAAAAAGCAGAATCAGCTTGTGCACGCCGGTTCACGCAGTTCCTCCCCTCCCTCCTTCCTCCCGGCCGTCTGCCTCAGCTGCAGGAAATCGCAGTCAGCTGCCTTGTTTCCCTGCGCAACTATTTTGAAGACTATCCGGAGGACGGCGGCTGCGACGAGGGCGCGCAGTACTGGGAGCATTCCGTCGGCCATTTTTTCGAATGCGGCCTGCATCATATCTTTGATACTCCAAAGCTTGCTGCCATGTATTCTTTTATTCAAAAAGTACATATTACAGGTGATTATTATATGAATTTTGCAGATTGTGCGGCGCGCATAGCACCGAACGCAAGCATGATTTTCCGGATGGGCATGGAAGCCGGGCTTCCGGAGCTCTCCGCTTTCGGAGCATCCCTGTACCGCGCGCATGCCTCTGCCGACGCAATCTGCCGCGCAAAAGCCCCGTTCAGCGCGCCCGACCTTGAAACACCCTCCTCTGCTTTTGATCCCACACTGCGCGACAATATGGACTTCCGTGCAATTCTGAACGCCGCGCTGGCCTCCCAGCAAATAGAAGATTTCGCCGGAGAGTTCGTTTGCAGGACGCAGGATAGTTTCCCGTCCCTGAGCGCCGGAATTTTTCGCGGAAAATATTTCTGCGCTGCTGCAAAGGGCGGACACAACGGCGAAAACCACAATCATAACGACTGTGGCAATGTGATTGTCTACGCGGACGGCAGGCCGGTGCTGATTGACGCCGGTGTCGGCGCATATACGCGGGATACCTTTTCCGACCGCCGCTATACAATCTGGACCATGCAGTCCTCCTTTCATAATCTTCCGGAAATTAACGGCTGCATGCAAAGGAACGGGGCGGAGTTCGCCGCGCACAACACGGTGTTTTCGGCGGATTCCTTCTCCTGCGAGCTCTCCGGCGCCTACCCGCAGGAAGCAGGCCTTCTGTCGTATCGGCGCCGGATGCAGCTGGAGGAAAACCGCGTTACGCTGATTTCACAGTTTCAATTCAGACAGAATCCATCCGAAGAAAAGGAGAACCGTTTGGTTCTGAACTATATGCTCGCCGACCTGCCCGTACTGGATACCGCCTGTCTCGCCCGCGCCGGCGGCTGCATTTTTACGCTTCCGGCGGGAATATGGTCGTTGGAACTCATCGAATTCGGAGAAGATGAAAAGCTCTCGCCCGTATGGGGACACTGCATCTACCGGCTGAGAGGAGAAATCCGGCCAAAAGCCGCTGCGCAGGAATATACCGCCGTCACGGTGATCGAGCCAGAGAAACCAAAAGCAGTCTGAAAATCCACAACCGCCAGCAAGGCTGAGAATCTTTTGAACTTAAATACTTTGTACCTGTCAGCTTTTTGCCGATCTTTCCAACTTATCCAGGCACAAAAAAACCGGACTCTTTGAAAGAGTCCGGTTTTTGTTTTTAAGTGGACCTGAGGGGAGTTGAACCCCTGTCCGAAAGTCCATCCACTGCAGCATCTCCCATCACAGTCAGTCATCTGGCATTCCCTCCGTCCGCCGCCGGCTGACAGGCTGCGGATTTCAGTAGCTTCATATTTTCTTCTGACGCCGCAAAGCTTAAGCGCCGGAGTGCCCTGCGAATTTGATGCCGGAACCTAAACTGCAGGAGGCTTAAGCCCGACAGCTGCCGTTAGGCAGCGAGTGCTAAATTATCTTCAGCGTTTAATTTTAATTCCGAGTTTTAACGTGGTCCCGGACCACGGATGGCTTCCGCAACTTCAAAACCCCCGTCGAAACCAGTACAAGCCCGGTTTACTGCTGAAATTGCACAATGTTATTATATCCGAACTTACATGCTTTGTCAAATCCATTTTTATACAGAACGGCATTTTTCTGACTTTCAATCCGGCTTTATCGGATGCGACATGGATACCTGCCGGATGTTTCGGGAACCTGCCGTCTGATTCGAGTTCCTTTAACGGAAACCCGGACTGCTTTTTCTCTGCCCCGGGACTTTGACCGCCGCTGCTTGAACCTGCACCGGCCCTAAGATGCTGGTATCTCTGTCTAAGGTGGCCCGATGCTGCTTAAGCACTGCGACGGCCTTAAAATGCGAATCCCTGTCTCAGGCGTTGATCGCCGCCACAATCGCCGGAATCATCTGCTTTTTCCGAGATACAACGCCGTCCAGCCGAATTCCGCCCTCGCTGCTCTTCCGGTGGAACGCGTTTTCCAGCAGGCTCTCGGCGCCGCTGCCGATGCAGAGCACCTCGGTTGATTCGCGGATAATATTCGTCAGCATAAAAAATACCATGTCCATACCGAGTTCGCTGTACGCCTTCTCCATATACGGCAGCAGCCGCTCCTTCAGCTCAACAAGTCCGAGCGCGTTCATCGAATTGATCTGGCCGACGCCGAAGGTTATCCTTCCTGCGGAAAACTTTTTGAAATCCTGATAGAAAATTTCCTCGGATGACTTGAGCTTCAAATCGCTGCCCGCCTCAAACATCTCTCCCGCAAATTCCGTCACATCTAGCTTGGCAGCAGCAGCCAGCGCCTCGGCAGCCGCCCGATCCGCCGCCGTACAGGTCGGAGAACGGTACATCAGCGTGTCGGATAGGATCGCTGCGCAGAGCAGACCGGCCATTTTTTCTTCCACCGGAATACCGTTTTCCTGATACATCTGGTAAACGATCGTTGCCGTACAGCCGAGCGGCTGGTTCCGAAAAAATACCGGCGACATGGTCTCGATTGTGCCGAGCCGGTGATGATCAATGATCTCCAGAATCTCGGCCTCCTCCACGCCGTCCACCGCCTGCGTTTTCTCATTGTGATCGACAAGAATTACCTGCTTTCTCCGCATATTCAGAAGATTTCTGCGCGAAATCATACCGCAGTAATTGCCTCTGTGATCCAGAATCGGAAAATCACGGTTGCGTTTCTGCGCCATAACATTCCGGACATCCTCAATAAATGCGTCCCGCTGAAAGGTAATCAGATTATCCCTCACCATAAAATGCTCGATCGGCATGCTCTGATGGATCAGGCGCGCCACCGTATAGGTGTCGTGCGGCGTGCTGATAATGGTACAGCCGTGCTCCTGCGCCAGCATCCGAATCGTGCGGGATACCGGTGCTCCTTCGCACACGATAATGCAGCCTGCCTTCATCTCGATCGCACAGAGCTGCGATTCGTAGCGATTTCCAAGAATTACCAGGTCATGCTCTTCAATATAGCTCTCCATCAGATCCGGATTCGCTGCCGCAATCAGTACCTTTCCTTCCGTAAACGCCGTATCCGCATCACCGACCAGCATTGTTCCGTCCAGCGTTTCCAGAATGTTGGCGTACGGCGTTTTCGCCTCCGCAAGAATTCTGCTGTCATAAACCTCCATGTAGGAGGTCGCAATGTCGCTGATGGTTATCAGCCCGGACAGCATCTGTCCCTCGGTAATCGGCAGCGTCACGACGTTCTGCTGCTTCATGATCGTCCACGCTTTTTTGAGTGAAATCTGACTGCAGACGCCCTTTGTCCCCCGTATTTCAATATCCTTCACCTGCGTCGATACATCCGCAATAAATTCCGGCACCTCGACGCCGAAGCGATCCAGTACATACCGCGTCTCCGCGTTGATCTGTCCGGCCCGCATGGGCACATAATCCCCACCGTTCAGATGACGCTTCAGGCTTGCATACGCAATCGAGGAACAGATGGAATCCGTATCCGGATTCCTGTGCCCGATCACTATAATTTTCCGGTTTTTTTCCTCCATACCGCACCTCCCTGTTCTGCCTTCTTAGGCAGAGCGGATTTCCCCGCATGCTCTGTTTCCCGTTCCGGATATCCCGCGGGAATTCCTGCTGAAATCCTGCTGAAATAAAAGCTTTCATTTCGCGCAGAAATTGCTCTGCTGATTTCTGCCAAAACCGTGCCGGAACCGGATTTCCCGTCAGAAAGTCATGACTGATCTAGTATAGATTCTTAATTTTGAACTGTTTTTCCGCCTCGCGCCGCTGATCCTTTTTCGCGATATCCTGACGCTTATCATAGAGCTTTTTGCCCCGCGCCAGCCCGATCTCCACCTTCACCAGACTGCCCTTGAAATAGATGTTCAGAGGGACAAGGGTGTACCCCTTCTCCTTGATTTTTCCGAGCAGCTTGTTAATCTCGTACTTGTGAAGCAGAAGTTTACGCACTCGCAGAGGATCTTTGTTAAAGATATTTCCTTTTTCATAAGGACTGATGTGCATTCCGTACAAAAAAACCTCACCTTTTTCCACCCGTACAAACGCTTCCTTAATACTTCCTTTGCCCATGCGCAGGGATTTTACCTCGGTGCCGGCAAGTGCGATCCCCGCCTCGTACGTCTCCTCGATAAAATAATCAAAATATGCTTTTTTATTGTTGGCAACAAGCTTTCTGCCATCTTTCGAACCCTTGCCCATACCTTCCTCCCGCAATCCTCTTTCCCGTCCTCCGGCCCGACCTGCCGGTGTTATTCTGCTCTTTTCCCGACTCCGGCCAGGAGTATGCCCGCTTTCCACTGCTTTCTGGCTCCCACCCGAAACTTACCGGTTTTCCTTTTCTCTTCCGGCGCATTCCGGAACATGCTGATGTTAATATTTTCCGTCCCTGTCCGAGTCCTGCTCCCCGTCCGTATCCGCAAGCCGCATGTCGATCGTTCTCATTATTTTGTCCGTCCCTGCAATCTCAACGCGCACCCTCTGCCCAAGCTTGAAGGTTCGGCGCGTGTGCTCCCCGACAAGCTGCCAGTGCTCCTCGTCAAAAATATAGAAATCATCCTGCAGTTCCGCCATGCGGATCATGCCCTCCACGGTGTCCGGCAGTTCAACATACATGCCCCAGGAGGTCACGCCGGACACCACACCGTCAAAAATTTCCCCGATCCGTTCCGACATGTATTCCACCTTTTTCAGCTTCTCCACCTCGCGCTCCGCCTCATCCGCACGGCGCTCCAGCCGGCTTGTCTGCGAGGCGATGTCCGGAAGCAGCGCCCGGTAATGGGCTATGCGTCCCTCCCCAAGCTTCCCCCGCAGATTTTCCTTGATAATACGGTGAATCTGCAGATCGGGATAGCGCCGGATCGGCGATGTAAAATGACAGTAATACCGCGCTGCCAGACCGAAATGACCATCGCAGAAGTCCGTATAGCGCGCCTGTTTCATAGAGCGGAGGCACAGCCTTGCAATGAGCGCTTCCTCCGGCGTGCCCTCCACCTTCGCGAGAAGCTTCTGCAGTTCCTTCGGATGGAATTCCTCCTGCCCGATGTGCAGGCGGTAGCCGAAATTGTTGATAAAAATGCCAAGCCTCTGAAGCTTCTCCGCATCCGGATTTTCGTGTGTCCGATAGAGAAAGGGAAGCTCCTGCCAGAAACTGTCTTCCGCCACGGTTTCATTCGCAATCAGCATAAAATCCTCGATCAGGCGGGTCGCACGGTTCCGCTCGTACGGCAGGATCTTTTCCGGCCTGCCCTCCTCATCTACTACTATTTTACACTCCGGGAAATCAAAGTCAATAGAGCCGCGCTTTCTTCTTTTCTCTCTCAGAATACCAGCCAGCTCGTCCATCTGCTCCAGCATCGGCACAAGCTCTTCGTATTCTGCGCATTCCTCCTCATCGTGCTCCTCGATAATTTTCCGAACCGAGGTGTAAGTCATACGCCGATCTACGCGGATTACCGTTTCTGCCAGCCGGTGTCCGACCACGTTTCCTTTTTCGTCAATATCCATCAGACAGCTGAGAGCCAGCCGGCTTGAACCTGCGTTCAGCGAGCAGATCCCGTTGGACAGCCGGTGCGGCAGCATGGGCACGACACGATCTACAAGATATACACTTGTCCCGCGCCGCAGCGCCTCCTCATCGAGCAAAGAACCCTCCGTCACATACTCGCTCACATCAGCAATGTGAACGCCGAGATGCCAGAGCCCGTTCTCCCGGCTAAGCGTCACCGCATCGTCGAGATCCTTCGCATCCTCCCCGTCGATCGTTACCGTCTGCAGCGCGATCAGATTAAGCCTTCCCCCGCATTCCTCCAGATTCAGTTCCTCCGGTACGGCCTCCGCCTGCACAAGCACTTCCTCCGGATACTGTACCGGAATTCCATAAGCATAAATCACCGAAAGTACATCGACGCCGGGATCATTGATATGTCCGAGAATCCGGATAATTTCGCCCTCCGGACTTTTTCCTCCGCCGCCGAACTCCGTGAGTTTTACCACCACTTTATGCCCGTTCACTGCACCGAGCGTTTTCTCTTTCGGAATAAAAATATCGCAGGGAAATCTCCGGTTGTCCGGCACGACAAAGCCGAAGCCCTTCCCGCTCTGGAAGGTTCCGACCAGCTCGTCGCTGCCCCGCTTTGTAATCTCCAGCACCTTTCCCTCCCGGCGTTTGCCTGTCGGTTCTCCGCAGATTGCAATTTTTACGGTATCCCCGTCCAGTGCGCCCTTCGTCTCGGTCTCAGGAATATATATATCCTCCTGCTCTCCCTCTGCAGCAACAAAGCCGAAGCCGCGGGCCGTCCCGTGAAAAAGGCCGATCCGGAGATTGGCATCCCCGGCCCGGTAGCGCCCGCGGCCATCCATCGAGAGCTTCCCCTCGTGAATCAGCTCGTCCAGCAAAAGCTTGAGCGTTTCGCGCTCCTCACGCGGCACAACAAGGAATGCCGCCAGCTCCTTCAGGCGCATCGGCCGGTAATTTTTGTCCTTTACTGCGGCACAGAGCATCTGCTTTCTTTCCTTCTCCTTAGCAGTGTTCTGCTGCCCCTGTGCTATCCAGTCCTCCGCTTTCCTGTTCTCTGTTTTCTTATTTACTGTTTTCTTATTTACTGTTTTCTTATTTACCGTTTTCTTATTCTTCTTATTCTCATCCTTCTTATTATTTTTCTTATTTTCATTTTGCATAATTTCATTATTCATAATTTCATTATTCATAATCTCATTTTTCATAATTTGATTTTCCATTTTTTCTGTTTTCCCATTTTCCGTTTTTTGTTTTTTCATTTTTAATCTTATCTTGCCATGGGGTTTCTTTTATCCTTTGGCATTATTTCTGAATTACTGGAATGCTCCTTTTTTCCTGTTCGCCGTTTCCTTATTATACATTTTCCGTTATTTATCCTGCAGCTTTTTCCTGCTCTTTATGCACAAAAAGACACGCTGCAAGCAGTGTGTCTTTTTGTCCTTCTCATACAGTATGCGCAATCTTTTTCTACCAATTCAGGCACAGTACAATAGAAAGTACGACAAATACCGCTGCCAGAATTTTGGTGAGCTTTTCCATCGTCCCTTCCATGGAGCGCCCCTTATTCTTGCCCCAGTAGGTATCGGCTACACCGTTGATCGCTCCGGAAAGACCTGCGGACTTTCCCTCCTGCATCAGCACAACAATCGTCAATGCTATACAAACCAAAACATAAATTACCGTTACAATTCCCTTTAAAACACCCATGATTTTTCAGATTCCTTTCGTCGAACCGTATAATTCAAAGCCGCTTTTTTTATCGTATCACAAATCGGCCGGCATTTCAAGCATTTCTTTCATTTTCCGTACCCATGCAGACCTGTCCGCAAACCTGTTTCCATAAAGGAGCGGAACGTCTTCCGTCTGCCGGCTTCCTTCAGGCTTTGACCAGCAGCGATTTTCCCGTCATCTCGGCAGGCTGCTCCATCCCCATCATCTCGATCATCGTCGGGATGATATCCGCCAGACAGCCGCCCTCGCGCAGCGTATAGCCTTTATCGTAATTGACCAGGATAAACGGCACCGGATTGGTGGTATGCGCCGTAAACGGCACGCCGGTTTCATAGTCCACAAGCTGTTCGCAGTTGCCGTGATCCGCACAGATAAACATCTGACCATCCACGGAAAGCAGCGCTTCGCAGGCCCTGCCGACGCACTCGTCCACTGCCTCCACCGCCTTGACCGCCGCATCAAGAATACCGGTATGTCCCACCATATCCGGATTTGCAAAGTTGATAATAATCACGTCATATTTTAATGATTTGATTGCCTCCACCAGCTTATCCGCCACCTCATAGGCGCTCATCTCCGGCTTTAAATCGTAGGTCGCCACCTTCGGGGAATTGACCAGAATGCGGTCCTCGCCCGGATTCGGAGCCTCCACGCCGCCGTTAAAAAAGAAGGTGACATGTGCGTATTTCTCAGTTTCGGCAATGCGGGCCTGCGTCTTCCCGTTCGCCGCCAGATATTCGCCGAACGTGTTGGTCAGGGAAATTTTGCGGAAGGCCACGGTCTTGTTCGGAATGGTCACATCATACTCGGAGAAGCATACATAAACCGTCTTCACCCTGCCGCCCTTCCTCTCAAAGCCCGTGAAATCATCGCAGCAGAATGCACGCGTAATCTCCCTCGCACGATCCGGGCGGAAATTAAAGAAAATAATCGAATCGCCGTCTTTGATCGTTGCTGTCGGTGCGCCGTCCTTCTCGATCACGGTCGGCACAACAAATTCATCCGTCACATCCTCCTTGTAGGAATCCGAAACCGCGCAGATCGGGCAGGCCGCCTTCTTTCCCTCGCCGTAAACCATCGCCGCATAAGCCTTCTCCACGCGATCCCAGCGGTTGTCGCGGTCCATAACATAATAGCGCCCCATCACGGTCGCCACCTCGCCGACGCCGATCTCTTTCATCTTCTCATCCAGCTCAATTAAAAACTCCTTGCCGGAGGTCGGCGCCGTATCGCGCCCGTCAAGAAAAGCATGCACATAGACCTTTTTCAACCCCTCCCTCTTTGCAAGCGAAAGAAGGCCGTAAAGATGCGTATTGTGGCTGTGTACGCCGCCGCTGGAAAGCAGCCCGTAAAGATGCAGTGCAGAATCATTTTTCTTGCAATTATTTACCGCATGGAGCAGTTCTTCGTTTTTAAAGAAATCACCGTCCTCGATCTCTTTCGTGATGCGGGTCAGCTCCTGATAGACAATGCGGCCCGCGCCCATATTCAGATGTCCGACCTCCGAATTTCCCATCTGCCCGTCCGGCAGGCCGACCGCCATGCCCGAGGCATAGCCTTTTACAAAAGGATATTCCGCCATCAGCTTATCCAGCACCGGAGTCTTTGCGATCGCCGCCGCATTTGCCTCCTTTTTGTTGTTTAAACCAAATCCATCCAGAATCATCAATACTGTAGGTTTTTTTGACATATTCCGCCTCCCAATTTCTGCGCCGAAACGCTTATGATTTCCTGCTTTTCCGCTCCCGCTTCCCGCAGCTGTTATTTTTGTTTTCTGCGCCGCCGCAATGCCGCGGACAGCCTCTTCCGACTTCTCTCATATATTTGTAGCATATTTTCCGCTGATTGGCAAGGAAAAATTAAGGGAAACCGCGATGCCGGCCGTTTCGCTATCGGCTGTTTAACCGGCGCGTCCAAGCTCCCGCCGTTCCCTCTCTGTCCTACCTTATGCTCTTCATCAGCTCCCGCATGCGCCCGGCCTCCCGACGGCCCGTTTTTCCGCTGCCGTAGCGTGTCTGCCGGTATATTTCGTTGATTTCCTCCGTTCTTTTTTCTGTGCTTTCTGTCTTCCCGGTACAGGTACAAATATATTTTTCCCGGATCTTCTCCGTCGTATCAGAGTTTTTCAGCCGCCCTTTTCCGGCATCCGTTTTTCTCATAAAACGCCGGTACTGATATCGAACCTCGACGGCCGGATCGGAAGAATGCTTCTTCAGCCTGACCGGCCTGCCGGACTGCTTTTCCTCCAGTTCCTCCCGCTCCTCGAAAACCACGGCTGCCTTCCTTTTCTGCCTGACATTTCCCCGCAGGAAAAAAAACAGGAAAACAGCCGCAGCCACGCCCGCCGCCGCGAACAGCGGCGCAAAATCCACAGGCGGCCCCGCCGCCTGTTCCACCTCCTGCACCACTTCCTCAAATACTTCCGCCCCAGCCGTCGGCATCGGTCCATCAAAACTTTCCGCTTGCGGCAAACTGCCCGGATTCCGGAGCTCCGGAGGTTTCCTGGCCCAAAGCCACTGTGCGATGTTCCAGACGCTTCCGATCAGGAAAAGAATCGCCGGCCACAGCATTTTCTCCCACAGTATGTTTTTGGCAAAATCAAAAATTCTTCCTGCCGTAACCGCCGTGCATAGAACAAAAAAAGCAAACATCTGCCAAAGCTGATGCCTCCCGAACAGCCGGGAATCCTCCGTCCGGCCCCGCCAGCGCAGCACCTGCAGAAGCATTACACCGGAGGTAAAAAAGACAACCGCATAGGGCGCTGCTTCCCGGAGTGCCGGTATCCCGCGGCCGGCATCGTAAAAGAGCATCAGGAACGGAAAGAGGAAAACAAAGAGCACGCTGCGGAACAGATCTTTGAAATTCTTATAATAAACATCATACCGGCGAAACAAAACCCCGGCCGCGATATACACCCACGGAAGTACAAACTGCATGATCTCCACGGCATCCCGCTGCCATAAAAATGCGATCCCGGGCAGACACAGCGCAAGCAGCCGCAAGGCTCCTCCGACCCGCGCAAACCGCTCCGCCAGTGCAAAGAGCAGTCCGGCGGCCAGAAGCAGAGCGAACGCATACAGGCTTCCTTCCTTATCGTAATCTCTAAAAAATCGTATAAAAAAGGAAGAAAGAGCAAAAAACAGACTGATATCAAAGGTCGTTTTATAAAAATATGCAATCACGGCGCCTGCTCCTTTCCTCCGTCAAAACCGGGAATGCCGGATTTTCCGGTATTCCCCGATTTCCTCCGTAAGCCTTCTTCTGCTGTATAAACGGCTGCTTCCGAAGATTCCGGGCAGGCAGGGAACTTGACTTCGTTGGAAAAACCCGACGCTTGTGAAGCTCCCGGACCGGCAGGGAATCCGTCAGAATTTCCCTGGATCTCCCGCATGCGGTCGAGGTATTCCGATTCGTAATCCTCCCCGTAAAAGCACCGGAGTCCGGAGCTCTTGCGTCCTCTGCGCCCGGCCAGAAATGTTTCCGCTTCCCCGTCCCTTCGATGTGCCACATATAGAAATTCTCCCTCCGCCGGGCAATGCTGCAAAGCAGTATGCAACAGCTCCTCGGCCCGGCATGCAGCCGTCCCGGACGATCGCCCCAGTATTTCCAGAAGCCTTGCAAAACTGCCCCCTCCCGTACCGCCGTGCAGAATGCTGACAGGCTGTTCACCGGCGGACAGATTCGTTATCAGCCGATACCGGAGACCTCTCCGTTCAAAACATTCGCAGAGTGTCCTCACAATCGAAAATGCCGCCTCCTGCTGAGAATAATAGTGGTCAAAATTGCCCTTGTACGAGAGATCAAAAATAATATTCAGCAGTTCCTCTTTCGTGTGGTCGAATTCTTTGACAATCAGCCGCCCGCACCTTGCGCTCTGCGGAAAGCTGATTGCCCGGAGCGGCTCGCGGCCGGTATAATCCCGATAGCCCGCCACCAGCATCGGATCTTCAAACAGAAAGCTGCGCGCGGACACCTCGCCGAGAATATCGCTCAGCACCTGCCGCAGCCGATCATTCTCGAGCCGAAGCGGATATACCAGCACCGCATGTGTCTGCAGCGCCGTTCTGCTTTTCTCGGAAAGCCCAAGAAAATCGCCGAAATGCAGCTCCGCCCGGCGCAGATAATGGATTCCCCGGCGGCAGGCCCTTGCCCGAACACTGCGGCGTAGCCTCTGATTTTTCCGGATAAATACGGCGCCGGAATGCACTGCCATTCCTCTGCGCGGCATAATTTCAAGACTGGACGCATCCGTCAGTTCAATCTCCTGCGGAATTTCCTCCTCCATCCGCAGATACGGGATGCTCCTTCCGGTTTTGTTCTCAAGCGTTGTCACAAGGCGGAATTCCTCCCCCGGCTCCACGCACGCCGAAGAGGGCTTCAGCTCGTAATGCAGACGGTCAACGGGAAGCCGCAGTGATATCCGCTCCAGAATCAGCCCGACGGCCAGCACAATAAACAGAAATAGAATCATGGGTTCACAGCTCCTCCGTAGGAACCGTGATCTCCTCCAGCAGCTCCCGGAATACCGCAGAATCACCGGACTGCCGAAGAATACCGCGGTATCCGAGCCGGTGTGCCAGAACACACGGAGCCAGCCTGCGGATATCCTCCGGCAGCACATAATCGCGCCCGGAAAGAGCTGCAGCGACCTGCGATGCACCATAGAGCGCCATCGCTCCGCGCGTAGACGCCCCCACGGAGATATCCGCGTGGTTTCTCGTCTTTTCAATAATATCCATCAGGTAGCCCGCGGACGCACTTCCGACATTCACCTCACGGTACAATGCACGCAGCTGCCCGATCTCGTCCGGCGATACCGCACATTCCAGATCGTCAAGCAGGCGTGAGGTTTCCGGCCGCGCCAGCACGGCAAGCTCCTCCTCCCGTTTCATATATCCAAGCGACAGCTTCATAAAAAACCGGTCAAGCTGCGCCTCCGGCAGCGGAAACGTCCCCTGAGATTCCAGCGGATTCTGTGTCGCCGCGACAAGAAACGGTTCCGGAAGACTGTGTGTCACGCCGTCGATCGTAACCTGCCCCTCTGCCATCGCCTCCAGAAGGCTTGACTGTGTGCGGGGCGCCGCGCGGTTGATCTCGTCCGCAAGCACAATATTGGCAAATACCGGCCCGCGGCGCAGCTCAAACTCCCCCGTCTTCATATTATAAAAATTGATGCCCGTCACATCGGACGGCATAACATCCGGCGTGAACTGTATTCTTTTAAATTCTCCTCCCACCGTTCTGGCAAAGGCGCGCAGCAGCATGGTTTTCCCCGTCCCGGGCACATCCTCCAGCAGCACATGCCCGCCGCACAAAAAGCTGATCGTCAGCTTCTCAATAATCTCCTCCTTGCCGACAATAATTTCAGAGCAATTCTCAATTATCTTTTTCCGAAAATCCGTAAACCGACCGGTATCCATCCCTTTTTCTCCGTCCTGATAAAATCTGCTTCCGCCGGAAGTTCCGGTGAAGGTATTTGTGGATATTATTTGGTAAATAGTAATGATATAAACGAATAAATCTAATAATTATGTCCGCGCCTCTTCACTTCCCGCTTACACAACTTATCCAGTTATAATTATAAATTAATTTACATTCGCATAATATAGTTCAAATCCTTAGACTGTGACTTCTTAATTTATGGGTCCCCTTTTACACCATACACCTACGCATAGTTCGAGTCTTTAAAAGCACCTGCAAAGCAGGTTTAGTAAAACTTACACCATACACCTACGCATAGTTCGAGTCTGCAAAATTAAACAATTTTTATACCCGTACATTGTACAATATTCCGATTGTACTTTGCTGCTATATGATGTCTGCACGGATTACATGTGCAGAGTTTATACCTTACCGAGTGTATCTGCTACTTAATCATTTAAGAATTATGTATACTCTCTCGATTTAAGGACGCCAAGCCGCCCTATAAGTTTTGTAAAACCGCGAATACCTCGTTATTTTTATGTGAGCATGGCATTCGCGACAAGTGACTGCTCAATAATTTTATCTATCTTCCGGATTGCTATATTTTGACTCGCATTATAATCTGCATTTTCCTCAAATCCACATTTCAAACACTTAAATCTAGCTTGTTCAGGACGATTATCCCTATGTATGCAACCACACTTACTGCATCTTTGGCTTGTAAATTCCGGACGAATATATGCAACTATAATTCCTGCTTCTTTCGCCTTGTTTTCAATTTTCGTCTGAAGATCGTAATAAGACCAGTTTTTCAGAAACTTATCCGCATTTACTGCAATGCCTTTCAAGTTCTCCATCTGGATAACTCCGCATCTATTCTTCACGGCAAACTCAATCAGTGCCCTGCTGTACTTGTGGTTTGCTGTATCTCGGAATCTCGCAATTCTATCTTCTATTTTATAAGCAGGCTCATTACGCTTCTTTCTGCCATGACCTATCCTTCCATCACCGCATGTGATTCCCTGCTTTAGCAGAATACGCTTTCTTGCTTCTGTTCGTCTGCGAAATTCCTCAATTTCTCCACCACTAATGACAAGTCGACGGAGATCTCCGAAAACGGAAGCACATAACGGACATACTACTCCGATATCAACACCGAGTATCTTATCCATATCCAGCATAGAATCTGTCAGGACATTAAAAGAATAGCTGAGATTCAAGCACCATACTTTTTTCTTTTTATTATATATCAATTTACTTCCAGCAATACTGTAAATGCCTTCTTTACAACGTTCAATGATGGTTTTGGACGATTTATCCCTTACCATAACTCGAAACCTCACAGAATTGCCAAAGCCGTATTTCTCTGCTCCTGAACGATTCAACAGCTTTATTATTACATAAATTTCTCCATTTTCACAAATAAATAGAATTGATTTATTATGCAATTCCAAAGGTTGGTTGGCTCTATATGACAAAACTGATTTACTTCCGTTAAGCATTTCAGATCTTGCATTGTTGAAAGCAGTACAAACTTCTCTTGTCGTGGATGAATTGTTAGCAGAATAAAGATCATAGCCTATTTTAAATTTATCATTCACATAGCCGGCAAGCGTGTATTTTAAGAAGTCCTTTTCTTTTGGATATACACCATATTCCCTGTTGTATTCGCTGGAAAATCCCGACCATTCCCAACACAACTGAACAGACTTGTTCTTGATTTCTCGTGTCTGCCGCTGCAAATCCCACAGAATCCTATTGACCTCCATGTAATTAATTATTTCTCCATTTTTATCTTTCTGCTCGCTAATTAGCAGCAGCTTAACAACTTTGGTCACTCTAATTGTCCACCTTTATCTCTATCCTGCAAACAAAATTTTTCAGAATAAATTCACAATATATTTAACAATGTAGTCAAACATAATTTCACTAAAAGAAAAGGCTATTCTGATAGAAAGAATCGATAAACAGAATAGCCTTTTAAATATTTCGGTTAATTGCTCAAAAAAGCGACAATATACAAATATTACTTGTAATTGACGATTTTGCCGAAATCAGGCTTCAGGCTAGCCCCACCGACAAGCCCTCCGTCGATATCCGGCTGCGCGAACAGTTCCGGTGCGCTCGCTGCCGATACGGAACCGCCGTACTGGATGCGGATGGCTGCGGCCGTTCCGGCATCGTAGATTTCCCCGATGCATGCACGGATGGCGGCGCAGACCTCCTGCGCCTGCTCCGTCGTGGCAACCTTGCCCGTGCCGATGGCCCAGATCGGCTCGTAGGCAATCACCGCGGTTTTCGCCTGCTCAGCCGTCACGTTCAGGAACGCGATCTTGATCTGCTGGCGAATCCAGTCGATCGTAATCCCCTGCTCTCTCTGAGTCAGGGACTCGCCGCAGCAGATAATCGGAGTAATGCCGTGCTCAAACGCCTTGAGTACCTTTTTATTTACCGTCTCATCGGTCTCGGCAAAATACTCGCGCCTCTCGGAATGTCCGATAATCACATATTTCACCCCGATATCGGTCAGCATGTTCGGAGCGATCTCGCCGGTGTAGGCACCGCTCTCCTCATAGAACATATTCTCTGCACCGATGGCGATATTGGAACCCTTTGCTGCCTCGATTGCCGTTGTGAGGCTGACCGCCGGCACACAGAATACCACATCGGCCTCATCGGTCTTTACCAGGGGCTTAAGCTCCTCAATCAGCTTTACTGTCTCACTCGGCGTCTTGTTCATCTTCCAGTTGCCGGCAATAATCTTCTTTCTGAACATAATACCTCTTTTCTGCACTTGAGGCTTCTGTACAGACTAAAATATGCACAAAATATAACACAGATCAGAATCTGCCTCATCCTGTGCTGCCATTACCTGCACATAGCCCCATATTTTCATGCTCCTGATCCGGTGAAAAAATTCTTAAGGAAACGCTGATAAGTCAGCGTTTCCTTACATTCCCAGCCGGAATTTTCCTTTATTTCAGCTTCGATCCTCTCAGGATCACTCACTGCCCTGCACATTCAAACTATATAACTCCTGCCGTCTGTGCCAGCCATTTTATTTGTCGTTCGCTGCCGCAACGCCCGGAAGCTCCTTGCCCTCGAGGAACTCGAGGGAAGCGCCGCCGCCGGTGGAGATGTGGGTCATCTTGTCGCCGAAGCCGAGCTGGTTGACAGCCGCAGCGGAATCTCCGCCGCCGATAATCGTCGTCGCATCGATCGAGGCAAGTGCCTCAGCAACCGCGATTGTTCCCTTTGCAAAATTGGACATCTCAAATACGCCCATCGGCCCGTTCCATACAACGGTCTTCGCACTCTTAATCGCGTCAGCATAGAGCTGGCAGGTCTTCTCACCGATATCAAGCCCCTGTTCGTCCGCAGCAATTCCGCCAAGCTCTACGGTATGATACGGAGCATCGTTGGAGAATTCCTTCGCCACAACTGTGTCGATCGGGGTGAGCAGCTTCACGCCCTTCGCCTTCGCCTTCTCAAGCATCTCCTTTGCATAGTCGATATAATCCGCCTCAAGCAGGGAATTTCCAACTTCATAGCCCATCGCCTTCATAAAGGTATACGCCATGCCGCCGCCGATAATCAGAATATCAACCTTGTCAAGCAGGTTGTTGATCACGGAAATCTTGGAGGAAACCTTGGAGCCGCCGAGGATTGCAACAAACGGACGCACCGGATTGTTGACTGCGTTGCCCAGGAAGTCAATCTCCTTCTGCATCAGGTAGCCGACAACCGCCGTGTCCACATACTGCGTAACGCCGACATTGGAGCAGTGCGCTCTGTGCGCCGTGCCGAACGCGTCATTTACAAATACGTCGCAGAGGGAAGCAAGCTCTTTCGAGAAAGCCTCGCCGTTTTTCGTCTCCTCCGCCCTGTAGCGGGTATTCTCAAGAAGAACAACATCGCCGTCCTTCATCGCCTCAACGGCAGCCTTTGCATTGTCACCGACAACATTCGCGTCAGCCGCAAATTTTACCGGCTGCCCGAGCAGCTTCTCCAGAGCCGCCGCAACCGGAGCCAGGGAAAGATCCGGCTTCGGCTCTCCCTTCGGCTTTCCGAGATGGGAGCAGAGGATTACCTTTCCGCCGTCGTTAATCAGCTTTTTGATGGTCGGAAGTGCAGCGACCAGACGGGTATCGTCCGTAATCTGCCCCTCCTGGAGCGGCACGTTGAAATCGCAGCGCACCAGCACTCTCTTGCCCTTTACATTGATATCGTCAACCGATTTTTTATTTAACATTCTCAATCTCCTTTCAGGAAATATCCGTCAGCCGGCCTTTCCGGCTTTAACTCCGGATTCTTCTGCACAATCAAGCACGAAAAAATATTTTTCCCGTTCCTCATCGAGCGGGGACGCTCTTCCCACGCTCGCCGCGCCGGGCGGGTGCCGCTTCTGCGGCTTGATTCCCTGCCCGCCCGTGCGCATAAAAGACAGGGGCCCGGTCCATACAGACCGGACCCCTGACTGAGTCTTTCGATGCGGAACCCCGCCGGATCACAGCAGCTTATGCAAGCTCTGCGAAATACTTGATGGTGCGAACCATCTGGCTGGTGTAGGAGTTCTCATTGTCATACCAGGATACAACCTGAACCTGCGTATTGCCGTCCTCCATCGGTGCGCACATCGTCTGAGTCGCATCGAAAAGGGAACCGAATCTCATACCGATTACGTCGCTCGAAACGATCTCGTCGGTGTTGTAGCCGAAAGATTCCGTAGCCGCAGCCTTCATTGCCGCATTTACTTCATCCTTGGTAACCTTGCCCTTAACAACCGCTACCAGGATGGTGGTGGAACCGGTCGGAACCGGAACTCTCTGTGCGGAGCCGATCAGCTTGCCGTTCAGCTCAGGGATTACGAGGCCGATTGCCTTAGCGGCGCCGGTGGAGTTCGGAACAATGTTCTGAGCGCCGGCACGGCTTCTTCTCTTGTCGCCCTTTCTCTGCGGTCCGTCAAGAATCATCTGATCGCCGGTGTAAGCGTGAACCGTCGTCATAATGCCGGACTGGATCGGTGCGAAATCATTGAGAGCCTTCGCCATCGGAGCGAGGCAGTTCGTCGTACAGGAAGCTGCGGAAATGATGGTATCGGAGCTCTTGAGCGTCTCATGGTTTACATTGAAAACGATGGTAGGAAGATCATTTCCTGCCGGAGCGGAGATAACAACCTTCTTTGCGCCCGCCGTAATGTGTGCCTGCGCCTTGTCCTTCGAGGTGTAGAAGCCGGTGCACTCGAGAACAACATCGACATCAAGCTCGCCCCACGGAAGCTCGGCAGCGTTTGCCTTTGCATAGATGGTGATCTTCTTTCCGTTTACTGTGATGGAATCCTCACCGTAGGATACGGAGTCGGCATACTTGTACTTGCCCTGAGCCGTATCATACTTCAACAGGTGAGCAAGCATCTCCGGGCTCGTGAGATCGTTGATCGCAACAACCTCATATCCCTCTGCGTCAAACATCTGACGGAATGCAAGACGGCCGATACGTCCAAAACCATTGATTGCTACTTTTACTGCCATTTTCGTTTCCTCCTAAATATTTTTCATAGCTCCCCGGCGGTGCCGGCGGCTACTGCCTTCGGATTGTTAAGTTTTTGTCAAACTGCCCGTCCGACAACACCCTAACCCTGTTTCTTATTCTAACCAATTCCACCATAAAATTCAAGTGTAATTTTTGAATTTTCAAATAATTATGTCCCAATTTCCATTTGTGTTTATGACGCTTAATTCCAAAATTAGAGGTGTATACTCATTCCGTCTATTGAATTTGACCGATTCATGCTGTACTTGAACGGTGCGACCATGTGTATTGGCTATAAACGCTAACATATTTCCTGGATGTTTGAGGGAATAAACTTAGGCGGCTGCTTCTTGCAATACATAATTTTATCAACTCCTTCGTTTTGGATTGCATACCACCCGGGCTCAAGCGACAGCTCAAAAACCTTTTCCATTTCCAATTCCGGATAGGCAAGACATTGAATCAATTCGCTCGCTGTAACCGCCAACAATTTGCCCGTAGGAAGATGCAGCCACTTGCTTGGGGCTGTAATTTCGGCGCTTTTTGTAAGCTCACATTCCCTGACAACACAGTCTAAAAGCCAGACAATCATTTTTCCCTGTCCGCAGAATTCCCGGATTCGTTCTGTTTCCCGCTGCCTTACGATGTCCCAGTCCTCATCGGGAAAATCACAAATCAATTCGGATTTCCCAGATGAATCAAGTAAAATATCCATCGCATATAACAGATCAGCATCATTCAATTCTGACAGATAGCTTTCATCTATGAAAACCAATCCATCCAGCATGTCGCAGTCCAAGGTATATTTCATGTACTATTCCTCCTTCGTTCCGGCCAAATGAGTTAAATATTTACTCGGCACTATTTCAAATCAGCACAAGGGCGAATTGAGTTACAATTCCTGTACTTCCCGCCTGCTATTCCGCCGAATAATCCACAAAGCTGATATCGAGATCGACCGCGCCGCTGATTCCAGGGACTTTCCCCGTATCGGAATACTGCAGCATGTCATAGTGATACGGGAAGGTAAAGGTAGTGCCGTAATAGGCGTACCATTTGTCATATTTTGTAAGACGTTCTAGGTCAATGCCCATAATCATCCATTTCGTGTTTGCGTACACCATCGGCCGGTAGCCCGCCGCCTCGATCGTCTCGCAGAACGCAATGCAGATATCCGTGCGCAGATCGCGCGGAAGATTGTTCGCCCTCGCATTGTAGGTTGTGATCACTTCGGTATCAAAAATCACCGGCCAGGTCACATCGTAATCCTTAATGTAGCTGAGAACCATCTCCGCTTCCTCGACGGCCTCCTTCTCTGACACTGCCTGGGAGAAAAAGTAAACGCCGACGCCGATGCCTGCCGCAGTAGCTTCCTGCACGTTTTTCAGGTAGTACGGATCAAGCTCCAGAGTTCCTTCGTTCATACCGCGGAAGCCGAGGCGCAGAATCGCAAAATCAATCCCCGCCGACTTCACTTTCTTCCAGTTAATATCCCCCTGGTATTTGGAGACGTCGATTCCGGTACAGGATATTTTTTCTCCCTTTTCGTTGAAATATTCAAAGAAGCCGCTGTCGTTCATTATAAGCCGGCTCATGTCGTAATCGACGCGCTCAACTTCGTCGGACAGCGCTATGTAGTAGCGCTCACGGTTTTTTCCGCTGATCGTGATATGCTCCGTCATGCGTGCGGTGCGCGGCGTTAAAATGCCGTCGCTGCCCGCATCCTCCTGATAGGCTGTCGCGTAAGCCCCGAACCGGACATTTTTCAGCACGATCTCACGGTCAACCGCTGCCAGTTCGCCGGTGAGTTCGCCGAGGTACTCCCCGTCCTTAGTGTATACAACCGCGGAAAAGCTCATTTTTTCCTCATCCATTGCCAGCTCGAAATAACGGTCGAAGCAAAGCGGATTCTCTCCGTAGTACACAGCATCGACATAGGTTCCCTGGGCGATCCGGTAAGGATAGGACACGGAACCGACGGTCAGCTTCATCAATGTGTCGGATACACTGCCGTTCTCCGACGCCTTCTCCGAATATTCCAGCTCAAACTGCTCCAGCAGTGCCTGCTCCAGCTGAAAGCTCTCATACTCCCACAGCTTATCCGCGTCCAGCATGCGGATTCCTTTGGGTATTTTTGTCTCCCCGTCCTGCACTTCCCCGTACTGCAGAAAAATCATCTGGTTGCCCGCCTCCCCGGTGTAGGCGCCGTACTCCGGCGCCAGCGGCTCAAGGCTGCCGGACAGCTCGTAATCCCACGGATAAACGACCTCCCTGTCCCCGTTGATGATGCGGATTTTTCTTGTCGGCTCCTCCCCGGCCGGATATTCGTTGGCATAACAGATTTTCAGATCCCCATAGGCAAAGCAGAGCGCTTCCATGCCGTTCACCTGCTGCACAGAAGCCTCGAACGGAGCAATGGCGCTTTTTGACACACCGGCCGTCCGCTCCTTCAGATCCGGCACAAGCAGCTGTGTCCGGGGATCGGCCGGCCCCTCCGACGGCGACGGCGGCATGCCCGGCTGGTCTTTTTCCACATCCGCGCCGGACGGCACACTGCCGCTCTTCCCAAATTCCGCATAGATCAGAAACGCCGTACCGAGTACAATCAGTCCGACCAGCTCTCCAACGGCAACGATCTTCCAGCCGCTGCGCTGCTGCTTCTGGCGCATGGACTTTAAGCGCTCCATCAACCCGTGCACCTCCATATCCGCCATGGAAACATCTCCGCGGACAAGCTTCAGCTTTTCGCGGACGCCGCGCACCGCCTCCTCCATCTCATAAGACTGGTTCAGATCCGCGCCGGCCTCCTCCGGCTGCGGAAGCGACTCCTCCATCTCGCTGAGTTCCATGTTCAGCCTGGAATATTTCTGCGTTACCTCGTTCAGCCGTTTGATTTCGTCCATAATATCAAGCTCCTGCTTTTTCTGCGGAGCATTTTTCTGCTTGTCGCGCAATTTTTCTCCTCCAAATCCTGATCCGGACAGTCCGCCCTCTGCAGCCCGAAACTGCCAAAGCACTGTCCTCGGCCGTTCTGTCTCCTTCTGCACCTTGTTTTATCATACCAAAAATCGACGATAAATTCAATTCATAAAACCTTAATTTTCTGTCAGATATTTTCCATATTTTTCTATTCCAAGCTATTCCGCAATAAGGAAAAACTTTCCTCTCTGTGAAATTATTCCAAAAAATTTCTGGGAAATTTTGAAATTAGTTCTTGACAAAACCGGCGGAGTATTGTAGACTAAACAAGCGTTAAGCAAACAGCGGGCCGGGACAGCAACAGGCATGCTGTAAGATGTTGTATGCACGAGTGGCTCAGTGGTGGAGTATCGCCTTGCCAAGGCGAGGGTCGCGGGTTCGAATCCCGTCTCGTGCTCTTTTTTATGCTTTTCAAAGAGTCCGCAAACGCTGGAAAATCAAGCGTCTGCGGCTTTTTTCCTTTTTCTTCCTTTTGTTGTCAACTTCCTTTTTTTGTTGTCAAAGCATTCTGAATCATTGAGCGGACTTTCTCCGTCTCCTCCTCCGTGCTGATGATATAATTCCGCTCTGTCGTCAAAATGTCCGCCACCGCACGCATACCGCTGATCAGCGACGGCAGCCCGGTGAATCCGCTCCATAAAAATACAAGCCAGATAATCGCCGAAATAATCGCATCCCCCGTTGCCTTATAGGGCTTATACCACTCCATCGAGATCGCAACCGCTTTCTGGCCGTAATCGTAAGAGGATTTTGCGCTGGAAAGATTCAGCGTTACCACCGGAGCTTCGTTATACTCAACATTCTCAAAGTAATTCACAAACACATTCACAGTATCCCTGATCAACTCGATTAAAGCCGAACTTTGCCGATATTTCGTCAACTTTCCCGTCAAAGAAGCCTTCCTCCGGCACGAACAGGAACACCAGCAAGTCCTTCAGGCCTTGCGTAAAACCTGAGAAAGCATTCGAAAGCCCTTCCGTAAGCCAAGAAAACTTATCACCAATCCAACTAGTAAGGGAATCAAACCAACCACCTCCGTCATCGTGATCTCCTGCACCGTCTCCACCAGATCCGGAGCCGGTGCTATCGGAAAAGACGGCAGTTGTCCAATTGTACCGCTGGGAGTCATTGCAGTTTCCGAAAATAATGTACCGCTGCTGTCAAAATTTATCTGCTTGATCGGCTTATTCGATGCAAGCTCTGTTAATAGGACAGGAATCTGAAGGGAGTATTACACCGAGGACGAAAGAAAACTGATAACCGTTTACCGGGGAACAAACAAAACCGGAAAGCTGCGCATCGTTGAATACGCAAGAGAAATGAACCAGCTGCACCCGGAGCAAGAAGATCTGGAAGAATTGTCCGCTTCGAAGATCTCCTGAAGCCAGCGGATAATTAAAATCGTCCGCCAGACCTTGACGGACGAAGAATTCCATGCTAAGATAAAAGCAAGAGGGAAACCAGAGACGATTTCACCCTTAACAACTGAATCTACTGCATAATGCAGCAGCCGTCATTACTAGCGATAATGGCGGCTATTTCTTTTTATCTCTGAACACCTGATAGCACAGGCTCACCAGAGCGACGAGCAGTATACAAAACTCGATCAAACCAGAGTATGTAACCATCTTCATCCCTCCTTCCTTTATCGGTCTGGAGGGCATCGTCTACCCTCCGAAGTAAAAGAAGGGTGAAAAACCGCCTTTGTCCTGATTTCCCATTGACATTATAGCAAGTCGCCCAGCCGATTGCAAGCGAGAAAATCATGCTGTATCTCATAACAAAGAAGAAAACAGAAATGTCTATTTTGTCACATGTCACAAGATTTTATCACTTTAGTGTGACAATGTGCCACCTGTAGCCATGCGGATTTGAAAGCACTTGTCACATGTCACAGAAGTCGGGTAATAGTATAACCGACTTCTGCGCCGCTTCGCGGCGCCTTGGCTAAGCCCCGGCGATAATGCGTGCCGTTGCTTAGCTTGTCGCCTGAAATCTGCACTCACCATCAAAGGCAGGAAAGCATCAAGTCCGATCAGAAAAAACAATATCTTCTTTCCATACCCGCTTCCTGTCCACTTTTCCGGCCCATAAACTATATTTTCCTGATAAATTCGGTGATGATTGCAGGGATGGTTCCCCCTATCCCCGCATACTTGCGGAAAATCTGGGCTCTCCTTCGCGGGCGGTGCAGTAGGCGGACCCTATCCCCGCATACTTGCGGAAAATCTCATGATCTGTCATGGCTGATTGCCCCGCTTATGCCTTCCTCATAAATCCGATTAAAGATACGTCAAGTTCCGCTATCCGTTTTTATGCCTGCTGCAGCTGTTCTCTCATAAAATTTTATAATACTTATAGCGTAGGCTTGTTGTCAAAGCATTCCGGATTATCAAGCAGCCTTCTCCGTCTGCAGGCGGCTCAATCGGGACGGCAAGCGTTCTAAGCCTGCTGTTTCGCCGGCGGAAATGCTCATTCACCCTCTTCAGAAATGCTATATTTTTCCAATTCCGTCCTGAGCTTAGCAGCACTTTCAGAGACAAAACAGTCCATCTCCGTTTTTGTCAGATAAAGATACTCTCTGTCGAGTCCCTCCCGCCCCGCGCGGTAAAAATTGCAGATATATTCCCTCCGGTTGTCAAACGCATCCCGGGTAAAGATATCCATAAATTCGTTTTCAAAACCTGTCGCCTGTTCATACAGGCAGAAGGCACGAAATTCTGGATGCCCGCGCAGAAACAGGAAATCAAGATCATACCAGTCTCCCTTCAGCGTCCAGATCCATTCTTTTCTGTCCTTTTCGTACAGTTCCCGGAATTTATCTTTTGACGGCCGCACGATCTGTTCCGTCCACTCCATGTCCGTCAGAAGATGTGTCAGATAACCAAGGTAAAACGCCTTCTGACGCGGCGAATAGCATGAATACTGCTCCTTTTTCAGATAAGCCGCGCAGTAATCATCAATATGGATATCCTTCATTCCCTCTTCATCTGTCGTTTTAAAATGGGACAGGTCTCCGCTCGGCGTAAACACCGACCAGTCCTTATTCGGCACGCCGGAATCCGGCGCAATATTTCCGAAAATAAATTCTGTCTGCAGCAGCCCGGCAATCTGCTCAAGCAAAGCATCCGCAATTCGAAAATGTACCATCCATGATGCCATAATTCCTCCCTCTTCCGCCACTGCATCGGCAGTGTATTCCACATGTATTTTTACAATCTTCTCCGGGGAAACATCGGGCTCGGCCGCCCTTCTTGACCCCGGCGCTGTTCTGTGATATAGTAAATATGCACAATACTTCCGCAGTGTTGCCGCAAAATCTTGTATAAAATCAGAAAGGATTGATTATGTCCGTTAAATTCCACCTGCCGGGATTCCGCAATAATTTCCCGCTCAACATGATAATGCTTCAGATGCTGAAGACCTTTCCGAAATACTTCCGCGAGGATATCGAAATCGCATCGTTCTTCGGAGAATTTCCCACTTCCCTCTGGAATGGAGGCCGCTACGACAACAACGACCAGTGCGATGCGGAATATGTACGTCAGGTTATCCGCGCCGTCAATGCACAGGGCGTCGCCATCCGCTATACCTTCACAAACCCGACCATAACCGAGCAGGATCTGGCCGATCCCTACTGCAATTTCTGCATGAAAGAGGGCGATAACGGGAAAAACGAGGTGCTTGTCGTCTCCCCGATTCTTGAGGATTATATCCGGAAAAATTATCCCGGCTACACGATCAACAGTTCTACCTGCAAGGAAATCCGCAGCGTTGCGGCGCTGAATGAGGAGCTTCGCAGGGATTACGGCCTTGTTGTGCTGGATTACAATCTGAACAACTGCTTTGACGAGCTCGCAGAAATCGAGGACAAGGCACGCTGTGAAGTCCTCGTCAATTCCTGCTGCGTTCCGAACTGCCCGCGGCGCGGGGAGCACTACCGCTTTATCGCAAAGCAGGAGCGACTGTGCCTTGCCAACCGCACGCTCCCTCCGGAGCAGCAGAAAAAGGTTCCGATCTGGCGGTGCGAGTACGGTGAAAAAAATTCACTTTCAAAATATAAAAACTATCCGACACATATTTCACCGGATGCAATCTGGAATACCTACATACCGATGGGATTTGAGAATTTCAAGATTGAGGGCCGCACCGCTGATCTCTTTCTGCTCATCGACACCTACTGCTATTATTTCACAAAACCGGAATATCACGATGAAGCCCGGCTTCTTCTGATCGCAAATCTGCAGGCAAACAACATAATCACCGTGCAGAAGCCAAGAAAAGGACGGTGGCCGTAAGGCCGTCCGTCCTCTTCGTTCTGCGGGCGCGGGTTCCTGAAGACTGTGTCCGGTACATGGAAAAATTTTCCCTGTTCGGGAAAGCGTTCCTGCTGCATAAAATATGTATGATTCTTCATTGCTCGCGGGAATAAATTAAAAATTACCCACATTTCATAAATCCGCAGCAGCCAAGTTCGGAAAACTCGCTAAAGCCCATTGATTTATAAAAAGCAATTGTCTTCGGAGTATTGTCTGTTGCCAGCTCAATCTGACGGACATTCTTATAACGGTCAAATATTTCCTGCAGCAGAGCCCTTCCAACTCCTTTTCTCTGCTGATCGGGAAAGACCAGAATATCTTGAACAAACACAATCGTAAAGCCATCACCAACCACCCGGATAATTCCTGCTAATTCATTATTTTCATAAGCACCTAACACTAATAATGAATTTTCAAACCCTTTATGAAGTATGGACAAGTTATCAGTATAGGCTGTCCAGCCTACTTCAGTATATAGACGAACGATCTCCTTTTCATTGTATTCCGTATATTCTCTTATTTCCACAGGTTTCTCCTCGAACTTCCGGGTTATTGCAGCGGTCAGGCATCCCCTCTGATCTGTCTGGATTATTTTATATTCTCCGGCTTTCTCCATCACTTCTGCAAATCCCCATTTATATTTGATTACAAAATATCTGCCAGCCACTCGCAATGCATATTTATTGCCCCATTTTCATTGCGTACACACTTCCGAAAAGGGAAAAAAATTCTGCCTGAACCCATTTTTCTGTCCCGCGGCAGAACGCCGGCGGCCCGAAAAGCAAACCTGCACTTTACAGCCGGAAACCGTTTGCCTTCTTCGACAACTCGTCGCTTAGCCTCAGCAGCTTGTCCGTGCCGGCCGTACACTCCTCGATCGCATTGGAAAGATCCTGCATGCTTGCGCTTGTCTCCTCCGTCGATGCAGCGTTCTCCTCGGAAATAGCGGCAAGCTGCTCGATAATCATGCTGATTTCATCCTTCATGGCAGTAATGTGCTCCGTCTGCTCGGAAATGCTGCCGGTTGCCTCCGAAACTCTGCTGATTTCCTTTCCGAGACCGATAAAGGCACTGTTCAGGCCGTCAATACGGTTCATCTGCACATCAACATTTTTCTCGACGCTTCCCATGCGCTCCACACTGACATCGCTGTTTCGGATCAGCTGCCCGACAATCTCGGCAATCTGTTCCGCTCCCCTGCCGCTGGCCTCGGACAGATTGCGTATCTCCTCCGCCACAACCGCAAAGCCGCGCCCGGAATCCCCCGCCCGGGCCGCCTCAATCGAGGCATTGAGCGACAGCAGATTGGTCTGCTGTGCTATATCCTGAATCAGACTGACTGCTTCGTTAATTTTTTGTGCAGATACATTCGTGTTATTCGTTTCATCCTTGAGCACCGTAACCTCCGAAGCGGTTTTTTTGCCGATGTCAAGCACCTCCTTCAGTGCCTCATAGGCCTCCTTCGCATAGCTGTTCATGGAATCCACCGACCCGTTGAGTCCGCTGATATTCTCGGCATTCTGGTCCAGCGCCGTTCCGATGCGGCTAATGCTGTCGGACGCCTTTGCTGTTTCCCCTGCCTGATCCGTGGAGCCTCTCGCGATTTCCTCAACTGCGATATTGATATTTCCGATATTCTGTGAAATCATGTTGAATTTATCAAGAAATGATCTGTTTTCTGTTTCCAGACTTGACGCGGAGCCCTGCAGCTCCCCGATGACTTCATGAAAGCTCTCCTTCACCAAATTCAGACTGCGGGCGATATCACCGATTTCATCCGGACGGTTCAGGAACCGGTCTTCCACCTGCACCGAAAGATCCTTATCCGCCAGGCGTGCAAGATAGCCGGATGTTATGGTCAGAGCCTTTGTAATCAGGCGCAGAAATGCTGCGCAGCCGACCCCGACAAACACAATGCTGACAGCAACCATCACACCCATGGCCTGCATAACGCTTTTCGTTACATAACTGTCCACCTCGCTCCGAACCTTTCCGGCAAATACAATCCCGATAATCTGTCCGCTGCTCGGCTGCTCGAGCGGTATGTAATAAGTAGTATACTGGGTTCCCTGTATCTCGCCGCGCTTCAGGAAGACGGACTCGCCGGCCAGTACTCTTTTTCCCGTATCCCCTGTGAGAGCCGTATCGAGAAGCCGGTTTCCGTTCTTATCCGACACGGTGGTAGCCTTCCGGATGTCGCCCCAGAAAATCGTGATATCCAGGCCCGTCATCTCCTTGATGCGGTCTATCTCTTCTGTGTTCTGCGTTAAATTGAAATCCCCCTTGTACAGCTGCCCGTCCACCAGTGCATAATCACCGTTGTTCAGCTTGCTGAAAGTCTCCTCGACCAGAAAAGACGCCGACTGCAGCTGTTCTTCCATCAGCTGTTCCGCAAGACTTTTTGATTTCATCTGAAATGCGATCAGCGCTACAATCATAAGCAGAAGTGCCTGCAGCAGCACGAAGCCCATCAGCTTAACATCCAGCTTTTTCATTCTCTGCATATTCCAATATCCTCCCCGCCTTATCTTTTCCGCCTCACCGGCATATTCGTTTCTCTATCCCGGTCTTATCCCTGATCCGCCCGGTTTTCATTCCCCCTTCATAATTAAAAATAAAGCTTATTAGACAAAGTATAGCATTTTTCATGAGTTCTGACAAGTTATTTATGCAAAATACACAATCAAACTTTGTGGAAAACCGCGGGTAATCTGTGCAGAATTTCATCAGGCCTGAAAATTTTCTGTTTTCCCTTCCTCTCTTTCGGCAGTTTCATCCGCGGATTCGTCCATGGTACTGCCTCCGCATGGCTTTCATGCTCCATGGGGTCTTTCCGTCCTGGCGCAGGTAACCCTTGGTACTGCCTCCGCATGGCTTTCATGCATACTGGGCAGGGCCGGTGGTCCGCTGTCCCACGGTACCTGCCTTTGCATGGCTTTCATCCTTCAGCGGGTTCTCTGCGCAGTCAGCCGTTTTGCCACTGCGACCGCTTCCTGGGCATCGCCCGAATAGCCGTCCGCCCCGATCTCGTCGCAGTAGCTCTGCGTAATTACTGCGCCGCCGATCATAATCTTTGCGCGCAGCCCGGCCTCGTTCCTCTGCCGCACCACCTGCTTCATTTCAAGCATGGTGGTTGTCATAAGCGCGGAAACCGCAATAATATCCGCATCCCTTTCCCGGGCCGCGCGGATAATCTCTTCCGTCGGCACATCCTTGCCCAGATCCCACACTTCAAAACCGTAATTTTTCAGCATCAGGGCCACAAGATTTTTCCCGATATCGTGAATATCTCCGGCCACAGTCGCAATCACAACAACACCCGATTTTTCCGTTCCGCCGTCCGACGCGAGCAGAGGTTCAAGATATTCCACCGCCGTCTTCATTGCCTCCGCGGACGCAATCAGCTGCGGCAGAAAATATTTCCGCCGGCTGAACAGCTCTCCGACTTCATTGATTGCCGGGATAAGCATTTCGTTCAGGACGGCCTGCGGCGCCCGCCCTCTCTTAAGCTCCTCCCCGACAAGCGCGGCAATGCCCTTCCGATTTCCTTTTATCACGGCTTCATACACCAGACCGGCGGCAGAATTTTCTGCTGTCCGGGCGCCTGCGCGGCAGGAACGGTTCTGCATACCGGGCAATCTGCCTGTTTCATTTGCTTCCGTACCGGCCAAAATATCATTATTTTCTGCCGCCGCGGCGATCCGGTTCGCTCCCGTCAAAGCAGCTGTCTGCGCATGATCCGCTTCTGTCCGATTTGCAACGCCGCTTTTTGCGGCGCCAGCGTCAGCCGCAGGAGCCCGCAGTTCCTCCAGCATTGCCGTCCTGTCGATATAGCGGATATCCGCCCCCTCCTTGCCTCGGAGCAGGTCGGACGCAAACGCCATGTTCATCAGCATCACCTGCGACGGGTTGACAATCGCCGCAGTAATGCCTGCCTGGATCGCAAAGGCCAGAAATGCCGCGTTCACAAACTGCCTCTCCGGCAGGCCGAATGATATATTGGACAGCCCGCACATTGTCGCCGTCCCCAGTTCCTCGCGGCAGTACCGGATCGTCTCGATGGCCTGCAGCCCCGCCTGCGGGTTGGCGCCCACCGTGTTGACAAGGCCATCCACCAATATATCCTTTCGGCCCAGTCCCTGCGCCTGTGCCTCGGCCATTATCGTACGGATAATCTCCTTTTTCTCTTCCAGATCCTTCGGCAGTCCCCTCTCCGAGAGAGGCAGAAGAATAAACATCGCTCCGTATTTTTTGGCCGCAGGCAACAGCCGTTCCATTTTCCCGCGCTCCAGCGATACCGAGTTGATCAGCGCGCGGCCGGGATAGCGGCGCAATGCATCCTCGATAATATGCGGATGGCTCGAGTCAATGCAAAGCGGCAGATCGACCAGTGCGGACACCGTTTCGACGGCGGAAAGCATCGCTGCCCTCTCGTCGATACCGTTCATACCCACATTGATATCGAGGATATCCGCCCCGTTTTCTGCCTGCTCCTCCGCCAGATTTCCGATCAGTTCCATCTTCCCGGCGCGCAGTTCCTCCTGCATCGCCTTCCTGCCCGTCGGATTGATTCTCTCGCCGATCGCCAGGAACCTTCCGTCCAGTTCTAACGGCAGGATGCTCCTTTCCGTCGCCAGCACACGGAGATTTTTCGGCGCGGGGTAAAGCGGCGCGTACTGTGCGGCGCGCTCCGCGAGCAGCCGGATATATTCCGGCGTCGTGCCGCAGCAGCCCCCGACAATCGACACACCGGCGCGCAGCACGCTGTCCATGCATTCCGCGAACTGCTCCGGTTCCATATCATAGACGGTTTTTCCGTCGCGCAGCACCGGCAGCCCGGCGTTCGGCTTTACAATCACCGGCACGTCCGACACCGCCGCCATGCGCTCGGCCAGCGCAAGCAGACGATCCGGTCCTGCGGAACAGTTCATGCCGACCGCGTCCGCCCCCATGCCGCCGAGAACGACAGCTGCCGACTCCGGGGTATTTCCGTGAAAGGTATGCCCGCCCTCCTGAAAGGTCAGCGTAACCAGCACCGGCAGACTGCAGGTTTCCTTTGCTGCCAGCAGAGCCGCGCGGCATTCCTGCAGACTCATCATTGTCTCGACCGCGATCAGATCCGCGCCTGCCGAAACACAGCAGCGCACCTGCTCCTTATACACGTCGACAAGCTCCTCAAAATCCATCGTTCCGGCCGGTGCCAGCTGCCGCCCGGTCATTGTGAGATCGGCAGCAACCCAGGCGCTTCCCTCACGGCCCGCTCTTCTGACAGCCTCCCGAGAAAGTGCAACAAGCGCGCAGTTCATCTCCTCCAGATGTCCCTCCAGCCCGTATTCCGCCAACTTGAGCCGATTTCCGGAAAAGGTCGGCGCATACAAAATGTCCGTCCCTGCGCACAGATACTCCATCTGCAGTCCGATCAGCACCTCCGGGTTGTCCAGTATCCACTTCTCCGGGCATACCCCGCGCGGCATGCCGGCAGCAAAGAGATTGCTGCCGGTTGCTCCGTCGAGAAGCACTCTTTTTGACTTTACCAGCTTCCTGAATTCCTGTCCGTTCATCTGAACCCTCCGGGCTTTTAACGTTCCGGTATCACAACCGGACGAAAAGCATTTTTAAAAATATTTTTCTCCCTTTTCTGAAAAGTGTTCCTAATCAGTTTTCCTCCCACAATGCCTCCCATTCAATACAAGTCGGGCGTTCCAATGTATCCCAGAATTCTTCCATACAGCAAATGGCTTTTTCCAGCGGCACTATGACATACTCAGGAGCTGTCCACTCTTCTCCCCCTGCAAGGAATATCACTTCTTTGTTAAAATCCCCGCAAGACTGCCATACATTCCCTTCATCATTTTCAAAGTAATGGACACAGGTATATTGGTCTTTCATAAGAATGGAAAGACAAGGATACGGTTTCTCCTTACTGCTCACCCATATCTCATCGCCTTGCGGTAAAGCGGCACCCTGTTTTATAATTTCGACCATTTCAGCTTTGCTCTGACATAATATATTGTCGTTCGTTGTGCTCACACTCATAATCTTCTTATATGATATCATCTTATATTTTCCCTTAACTTTATAATTTTTACGCAGGCACGCAATTCTGAAAAAGGAGATATTTTTTACATCCCTGCGCCTTTTCTGCCTGATCGGTCAATCTTTCCCCCCTAGCAGCTCTTCCATCAGACTGACCCGGTTGAACGGCAGCATAAAGTAATAGCCGTCTGCAATATCCTTAAGCTGCTCCATCATGCGAAGCGCAATTCTGACGCCGGTTTTCTCGCCCTCTTCCCGGCTCATGTCCGGCCGGTATTCCGCCAGAATCCCATCGGGTACTTCGATGCCGACCATCTCGTTTTTTACGAAATTGGCGTTCCGGAAGCTGACAAGCGGCATAATGCCGGCGAGCAGCCTTGTTCCAGTCTCTTCCTTGAGCCGCCGCAGCCGCTGTACCTCTCCGGCATCATAGACCGGCTGTGTCAGGAAATAGGAGGCACCTGCCGCTATTTTTTTCCTGACGCGTTCCAGCTCCAGTTCAAAATTCAGCCGTCCCTGGTTGACTGCTCCGCCGTAGATGATCGGCTCCCTGGAAAAATGCTCCCCGTTCATTTCCCGCACAAAGCTCATAAGCTTCATGGAATTGTAATCAAATACCCCCTTGGCTCTGCTGCGCAGCTCCCCCGGCACCGGGTCGCCCGTCACAAGCAGCAGACTGCGGATATCGTTGGCGTAAGCGCCGAGCAGCGTCGCACGCATCGCAATCATATTTTTGTCGCGGCAGCAGATATGCGGCATAACCGTCATTCCGGTGACGCTCTGCAGCCGGACCGCCGTCAGCACCGAATCCATCCGGCTGCGCCCCTGCGGAGAGTCTGCGATTGTCAGCACATCCGCCCCGAGTTCCTTCAAGCGGAACGCCGCCCTCAGCAATTTGGAATCGTCCGCGTCATACGGCGGGTCCAGCTCGACGGCAATTACTTTGCCGGCCAGACAGGCATCCCTGATATGATTTACTGCACTGCCCTCTTTTGCTCTGCTTTGGGCGGATCTCTCCGCCAAAAACAGTTCTCTTTCTCTGCGCCTGCGGTCAAACAGACGGAGCAGACGGTTTCCCCCTGCAGAATCGCCGCCGTTTTCGCCGTTTTGCTTCTGCGGTTCGGACAAAAGGATATCTCTCTGTCCTGCATCGGAAGCCGGCAGGCGGACATAGTCCGCGGGTACCTTCTGCGCTCCGCTCCGGCTTTCGGGTATCCCGCTGCGGCGCGCGCATGCCTGCATATCCGCCTCTCTCTCCGCTGCAGGATCACTGTCTGCGCTCGTCCGACCCGGCCGCAGATCTGCCTTTCCTTCCCCTGCCGGATCTCCGTCTGCGCTCGTCCGGCCCGGCCGCAGATCTGCCCCTTTCTTTGCTGCCGGCAGTCCGCCGGCCAGCAGGACAAGCTCGCGGATATACTCCGGCGAAGAACCGCAGCACGCCCCGATCACCGCGGCGCCCCGCTCTGCAATCCTCTTCATGTTTTCCGCAAAATAGCCCTCGTTGCGCATAAACACCATGCGGTTCTGCAGCTGCTCCGGATAACCGGCGTTCGGAGACACGCAGAAATACTTGTTTTCCGGCAGCCGGATTCCCTCCAGCAGTGACAGCATATGTCCCGAACCGACGCCGCAGTTCAGTCCTGCCGCGTCCAGCTCCGCAATCCCGTCCGCCAGCTCAAGCAGTCTGCCGGCTCGCTGCCCGGCAGCGCTGTAGCCGTTTTTATTTACGGAAAATTCCGCCATGCAGAATACTCCCGGATTCTTGCGCTTTGCATAGATTGCCGCCTCCGCAATCCCGTCAATTTCCGAAAAGGTTTCGAACAGAACAGCATCCACACCTTCGGAAAGGAAAATATCAATCAGAGCCTCGTACTCCTCCTTTGTGTTTTCCTCCCCGCCCGTCTCCGAAAAACTGCGGAGCGGCCCGATATCCCCGGCCAGAAAACATTCCCTCCCCATCCGGGCAGTAAATGCGGCAATCTCCTGCTTTGCAATGCGGCAGGCTGCCCGCACCAGCTCCTCCTGCTCCTCCCCGGATATGCCTAACCCGCTCCGGCCTGCGGCAAAGGTATTTGTGCGCAGCAGCACCGCCCCCGCCTCGAGATATTCTCTGTGTATCTGCGCGATAACCTCCGGCTCAGTCAGATTGGCCCACTCCGAAACAAGGCTCGCGCTGCGCTTTTTTTCCGCATAATATGTCCCCATCGCCCCGTCCGTCACAAGGCGATGCTGTTTTAAATATTCCCTGATCCCCATTTGAATCCCCTTTTCCTGTCGGCCCGCCTGCATCCGACCGTCCGGTTTGTCCCGCCGGATTTGTATGTAAGCTTTCTTCGCTGCAGTGCCGCATCCCGCGCACTCCTGCCAGGATGCCTTGCTGCTCTTCTGCCGTCCTGCCGCTGCCGGGTCCCTTGCCGGGCTTTGCCGTCCAAAGCAGCGGCAGGCGCAGTCATCCTTCATGGTTTAACCGCAACGGATGTTTCATTCCCTGCCCGCTATCCGCGGCAGATATTTCTTTCCCGACCTGCAAGAAATGCCCTGATATTTTCGTATACCTCATCCGCACAGCGCTGCCGGGCTTCCACGGTCGCCCAGGCAATATGCGGTGTAATAATCAGCCGGGTCGAATCCTGAATTTCCAGAAGCGGGTTATCTGCAGCCATCGGTTCCTGCGTCAGCACATCTAGTCCAGCCCCGCCGATCCGTCCGTTTTTAAGCGCCGATGCAAGTGCCTTCTCATCAACGATCGGGCCGCGCCCGAGATTCAGCAGCACGGCATCCTCTTTCATCCAGGCCAGCTCCCGCTCTCCGACAAGCTCCCTTGTCGCCTCGGTAAGCGGTGCGTGAATGGAAATAATATCCGATTCCCGGAACAGCGTCTCCTTGTCAACCCGACAGTAACCAGGCTCGTCGTGCCTGCCCGTCGTTGAATAATAGACAACCTCGCAGCCAAAAAGCCCCGCCAGTTCTGCAACCTTCCGTCCGATCTCCCCGAGTCCGACAATGCCCCATCGCTTTCCCGCCAGCTCATGAAAGCGGACATCAAATTTGCTGAAAATATCACATTTCACATATTCACCAGATTTTACATATTCATCATAAAAATGTAATTTTTCATAGATATAGAACAGCAAAGCAAACGTGTGCTGCGCAACCGATGCCGTGGAATAGCTTCTGACATTCGCCACGCGGATACCGCGCCGCTCCGTGCACGAAAAATCGACGTTGTTTGTACCTGTTGCCGTCAGGCAGACAAGCTTCAGCCTCCCGCAGTCTTTCAGTAGCTCCCCGTTTATGGCAATTTTATTGGCGACTATAATATCCGCCTCCTGAATCCGCGCAGCATTGTTTTCCGGGTCCGACTTGCCGTACACAGCCACCTCGCCGAGCTCATGAAACCGCGAAAGATCAACATCCGTGCCGAGCGTATCCGCTTCCATAAATACAATCTTCATAAAAAGTATTCCCCCTCCTTTGCCTGCCGCGAGCCTGTTCGCGATGCCGCTTTCCTGCACCCTCAAAGCAGCCGGAATGCCCGGCCCTTTGTCCTGCTCCGTATGCATCTCTATCTTATTCTGCCGTCCTGGGCGCAAACAGCGCCGGATCGCAGAGCTGTTCCACCGCTTCCACACGGTAATCCCAACGGTCGGTCTGCCCGAAGCCGTATGCCGCAAATACAAACGGAACGCCTGCTTCACGGGCCGCCTGCCCGTCCGGATCGGTGTCTCCGACATACACCGCCTCGGAGAGCGGAACGCCGTTTCTCCCGCAGATCAGCCGGATATTTTCCGCCTTAAGCCTCCCCGTATCTCCCGGGCAGGTAAAATCCTCCACAAGCTCCCCGAGGGAATGCGCCTCAAGAAAGGCTTCGATATATCCGCTGCGGCAGTTGCTGACAATAAAAATACGCCATGTTCTCCCAAGCTCCCTCAGAACCCTTTCCACATCTCCCATCAGACGCGCTCCCGTCCGCGCCAGAATCGGGCACTGAACCACGACGCATTCCTCCATTACGCGCAGCGCCAGCTCCCTCGGGGCAGAAGCAAACAGCCGCACTGCAATGTCCTCGAGCGGCAGACCGTAAAGCCCGCGCAGTTTCTCCGCCGTAACAGTATCCCGTATCTCCGGATACTTTGCCGCCACCTCACTCCAGATCTGTGCGGCCGCTTCCGTCGTGTCCCAGAGCGTCCCGTCTACATCAAAAATCATAGTGCTGTATTTTCTGTTCAGCAGCGCCTCCAGCTGTTCCATCGCCGAATCGTAGTCCCGGAAGAGAATCGTCCGTATTCCAAGCTTCTGCGCCCCTGCAAGGTTCTGCTCCAGATCATCCAGAAAAACGCATTCTTCCGGCTTCAGACCGTACTTTTCCAGCAAAGCCTGATAGATTTCCGGCTCCGGCTTCACCTGATGAACCTGGTACGAAATTATGCCGCCGTCCGCAAGCGGAACAAAGCGAAAATGCTCCTTTGCGTATTCATACAGGTCGCCTGCATAATTGGAGAGCAGGTAAACGCAAAAGCCCCGCTCCTTCAGCCCGCGGATCAGCGCCTCGGCATAATCATACTCCTGCACAAGCGCGGACCGCTCACGGAAAAACCGCTCGATCTGAGCACCGAGCTCCGGCACAAGCTCCGCGCACCGCCGCATAATCTCCTCCATGGAAAGCACGCCCCGATCCACCTCAACCCAATAAGGGCCCTGCACCGTTGCCTTCGCTATACGCTCAAACTCCTCCTCCGGAAAAAGCTCCCGGATATATTCCTCCCACCGGAAGTGGGCAAGCACATTTCCAATATCAAAGATAATATTTTTAATCATGTCCGTTTCTCCTTTTTCCTGCCGGCGGCGGTTCCATCCACATCCGCGGCGGCCGCTTCTCCAGCAAAGTATACCATATTCCTCTTTATATTGCATTCTTTTTCTTCGCTAACCCGACAGCTGCAGATCATCTCTGTTACGGTGCAACGCTCCCGGGTTATCCTCGAACAGGAAACCGCAGAGGCCCCTGCGCTTTTCCGCTTCCTTTTCGCCCAAAATAAATCCGTGCTTGCCATAATACAGGATTTTTTCTATAATATCATTTAATAGCAAAAAATAAAAAATAATCGGAGGGTTCTGAAATGAAACAGATTGCAAGCTTTACCATCGACCATCTTCGGCTTTTGCCGGGACTCTATGTTTCCCGCATGGACAAAATCGGCGCGGAAACCGTTACCACATTCGACATACGGATGACCCGTCCGAATTTTGAGCCGGTTATGAACACGGCGGAGGTTCACACCATCGAGCATCTCGGCGCAACCTTTCTGCGCAATCACCCGGTATACGGCGAAAAAACCGTTTATTTCGGGCCGATGGGCTGCCGCACCGGTTTTTATCTTCTGCTTGCGGGCAGCCATACTTCATCCGACATCGTTCCGCTGATGCGTGAAATGTTTGCCTTTATCGCGGATTTCGAGGGGCCTGTGCCGGGTGCCGAGGCGATCGGCTGCGGCAATTATCTTGACATGAACCTCCCGATGGCGAAGTTCCTCGCAAAGAAATACGCGGAGCAGGTGCTCGCCCGGATTACTGACGCGCAGCTGAATTATCCGGAATAACGAAGACTGACATTTTCCCGCCCGGCGCGCATATAATGTATGGCAGGCTGAATCCGTTTCGTTGACCAAGCCTGCCATCATACTTTGAGGGGAGGAACCGGGCAATGAACCAACCACAGAACCCACCGGGCAGCGGCCCTTCCGGCGAAGCATTTCCGTTTTGCCGGCTTTCCCTGCTGCTCAGCGTCATGCTCCCCTATCTTCCTCCGAACCTGCGCCGGCCGCTCCTTCTTTTCGCCAAGCTTTACGAATGCATGGAGTGTCTGAACAATATGCGGGGCTGCGGCGGAAACTATGCGGAAGCCACAGCAAAAAGCCAGGAGGAACAGTGGAGCGATATTTTTTCAAGGCTTTCCCCTCTTTTGAGCGAGCAGGAGCGCTCCCGCATCGAGCAGATGCAGAATATGCTCCAGATGATGAAGCTTTATCAGAATCTTCAGGAGATGGCGCCTCTTATGAATCAGAATTCCGACATGCTTTTCTCCATGCTCTCGCCGGAGCAGCAGGAAATGTTTCAGGCCGTGAATTCTGCCATGCAGGAAACCGCCGCACAGGAGGGCTCTTCCTAGAGCTCTCCCGCGGCCCTTCGGCGGCGTTATTTTCTTATCCACAGCAGATGTTTCCCGACGGCATACACTGCGCTTTCCTTAAGATTAATCACGTTTCTATGATTTCTTGTATTTTCATTGTCGCGGCGGCCGTTATATTCCCGCCTGTTCCCGAATATATATTATGAAATGAAAATTTGAAAATCTTTGATTTTCATGCTTTCATTTGCGGACGCGGTTCCGGCAGCGTACAGCTTTTACCGTGATATGCCCGGAGATAGCTATGCGCAGAAACCCGCACAAATATTAAAAAAATATGAAATTATGGAGGAAAATTATGAATCAGGACTGGCTGAACAGGCCGGAGCTCAAGGAGCTTGACCCGGTAAAAAAGAAATTTCTCACAGAGTTGATGGAAGAATCCGAAAAGACGCCGCAGAGTAAAATGCCCTCTCTTTACATGAAGACAATTACAAAAATGAACGCGCTGCGGCTGAAATTTACGGCTCAGGAATCCGCGCTGATCTCGGAGATTATCGAATCCCAGATGTCAGCGCAGGACCGGAGCCGTTTTCTGGCCGTCAAAAAAATGCTGATGAAATAGACTGCAGCCGGCAGCGCAGCAGGTAAAACAGCAGGTTTTATTTCTTCCGCCCGGTATACAGAAGAATTCCGCCGAGCCCCGCGGCTCCCGCGGCAAACAGCATCAGATAGCCCGCACGGCTGAAATCATCCCCGGTCTGCGGTGTTTTATCTCTGACCGGCGTCGTCGTCACACCTGCAGAACTCTCACCTCCCGGCCGGTTTCCTGTTGAGCCGCCTGCCAGCGCTTTTGTCGGAGTCGGCGTCGCAGGCTTCTTTGTCGGTACCGGGGTCTTTTCAGGAGCCTTCGTCGGCGCACTGGTCGGAGTTGTCACCGCGCCTTTTGTCGGTGCCGGCGTCGGCGTCTTTGCAGGAGCCTTTGTCGGTACCGGGGTCGGTGTCTTTGCAGGGGCCTTGGTCGGCGCCGGCGTCGGCGTCTTCACAGGCGCCTTCGTCGGGGTCGGCGATGCCCCGCTCGTGAGCGTCCCCGTTTTTTTGTACAGAAAAGCATAGGTATCAAAGACGCCGATATCAAATTTCCTGCACTTTACGCCGTTTACCTCAACGAAATCGGACGCGATCCGCTGCAGCTTTCCGTCATCGCTCACCGCGGTGATCTGCACCTTTTCTGCATTGGCAGCCAGCGGAGACGGGATCGGACAGATCAGCGTCACTCCGCAGCGCTCTTCAACCGGATAAAAATCACCGTCCTCATCGCTCTGATAAAGGATTGTTTCCATGGCAAGAAAATCAATGTCGGCAAGCTTCTCTCCTGCCGCCTCCAGAGCCTCCTCCATTGCAATCATTGCCTCATAGCTGTCAAACAGCGCCAGCTCATACTCCCCCGCCTTCAGCGAAGTGTCGTGCAGCTTCGCGTAAGCCTTCGTCACTCCGTCCGGAAGCTGCTCCACCGACAGATTATATTCTTTTGAAGAAACCGTCAGCTTTGTCGCCGCGGCATCGGCGTACGCTCCCGGCAGCACACTCACTGCAATCAATGCCAAAAACAGAAACAATGCAATCCCGGCGGCTCTCCGGTCGCCCTGCTTTTTCATTTTCACTTCCATATCAGCCCTTCCTCGATTTCTCTCAGCCTTTGCCTTGCGGAATGCGCGCCGCTTTACTGCTCTCTCTCTGCGCTTTCGCATTTTCGCCCTACCACGACCAGGCGCCCCTCCTCAATGGAGCGGTCACAGGTCGAAAGGGTAAGCAGCTGTGTTCCAAACTCGGCTGTCACGCCCGTGTCATAAAACGATTGTTCTTTTACATAAGTGATATACCTGTCAAATTCCTCCTTATTTTCTGCCTGAATAAACCGATAATACCGGTAGGATTCCTCCCCCTGGAAGGCAATCTGCGTCCGGAACACTCCGACAATCTCATACTGTCCGGTCTCATAAACCGTGTCAAAACGGATTCTGGGGTGCTCCCTGTAAAAATCCTCCTGCTCGTAATTCAGCAGGGCAGAGAACATCGAACCGTTCTTCATGTTGTGCCCGTAAATCAGATAATTGGTTGTCGGCTCCGACACGCTGCAGCGCGTATCCATAAATGGAATCCCGTTGATATCGTACTTTTTGTCGAATCCCTTTTTCAGATAGAATTCCTCGTCCCCCGGCGTCAGCATAACCGGATAATTCACCACCGTGCCCGGAATCTGTATCCAGCCCGCCATATCGGAATTTCTCCCGTACAGTACACTGTATTTGTAGAGAATGTCCGAACCCGCCCCGGTAATGTTTTCCGCCTCCGCAGTTTCCTGTCCCGCCTTGACGGCAGCCTCCTCCTTTGTGTAGAGTCCGCTCGCGATCAGATCCGCAATGCGGTGTTCCTCGGAAACCTGCGCCTCCACGGGTATCAGAACGCTTGAAGCCAGCTCCTCCATCTTTCGTCTGCTTATGTAGCTCCAGATATCGTACGAAAATATACGATACAGAGAAAAAAGCATCAGCCCAAGGCAGAGCACAATTCCGATTGCCGCAGGCAGCCGCTTCCCCTTCTTTTTTTTATCGGCACGAACATCCCTTTTCTTAACCGTCCGGCGTGCCCGGCTTTCCGACGGTTTTGTCTGAAAACTCCCGGAATGGCCCGTGCGCCGGGCGCGGGACTCTGTTTTGCCCTCTTCACGTTCCTCCAAAAATTTCCTTCGAAACGCTTCCTCAGAGCCGGCCGCCGGACGGCTCCGGGGCACCTGTTCGGCTTTTCCCCGCCGGCCCACCGGCCGTATCTCCCGGCGCCTTGCTGCCTGCGAAACAGCGGAGCGGCCTTCCGAAAAATCCTCCTGCTGCCGGCCTCTGCCGCGGACATCCCCGCGATCCGGCGCATAGTCCCCGTCCTCCTCCGGAAACTCCTCCCCAGAAGGCGGCGAACTTCGCCTGCGGCGTTTCTTTTTTCCGTCCGTCAGCAATTCCTCGGAGAACAGCCCGGAGGATCGCTTTAATCCTTCCGACCGGTCCAGCAGGTAGCTTCGAAACGCAATCCCAAGCTCCGTTTCAAACAGGAAGGGCTGTGCTTTCAGCACCTGATAAAGCTCCCCCGCTTCCGCCCGGCTTTCCAGATTTATATCGGAGGCAAACGACCGGATGCGCTCCAGATCCCGCAGTCCGGCCCGGTAAGCCTCTTTATTTTCAAATGTAATTTCTCCGATGGTATAGCGACTGCCCATTCCCGTACCTGCACAGTACCGCAGATTGATCTGCGGTACTGCTTTCCTGAAACAAATAAAAATCCCGGATTTTAAATTCTGCTCTTCTGAAGAGCACAATCCTCAACGCTTTTGCAGCAGAATGATCAAAGGCATCTATCAGCAGTATTGCCAATGTTTTTATTTTATCAGAAAACCGGAGCAAAGGCAAGGTTAACTATTTCACAACAATATTGTAAATTCTGCCTTTTACAAAAATTTCCTTTACAATACTCCTGCCGCTGAGCAGTCCGGCCACCGCAGGCTCCGCCATCACTTTGGCCCGCGCCTCCTCCTGACCGTCCTGCGCGGCTATCTTCACCGTCGCTTTTACCTTGCCGTTAATCTGCACGGCAATCTCAACCTCATCCTCCACCGTTTTTGCCTCGTCGTACTCCGGCCAGCTCTGCTGGTAAACTCTTCCTGCACCTCCGGCCAGCTGCCAGAGTTCCTCGCAGATATGCGGCGCAACCGGGGAAAGCAGCAGTACAAGCGTCCGGAATTCCGCCTTTGTCACGCTGCCCGCCTTGTAAAATTCATTGACCAGGCTCATCATGGCTGCGATCGCGGTATTGAATTTCAGCGCCTCGAAATCGCCGCTCACCTTTTTTATGGTCTGATGCAGCTTCGTCTCCAGAGCCGCGCTGTACAAATCGCCCTCCGTCAGCATATCCTGGAGCTTCCACACGCGATCCAGGAACCGGCGGCAGCCCTTTACTCCCTCCTGCGACCACGCTGCGCTCAGCTCGAACGCGCCGATAAACATTTCGTAGGTCCGAAGCGTATCCGCGCCGAACTCGTTTACTATATCGTCCGGATTAACGACATTTCCGCGGGATTTGCTCATCTTCTCGCCGTTCTCCCCGAGAATCATACCGTGGGAGGTGCGCTTCTGATACGGCTCTTCCGTCGGTACAAGCCCCTCGTCATAGAGGAATTTATGCCAGAAACGGGAATACAGAAGGTGCAGCGTCGTATGCTCCATGCCGCCGTTGTACCAGTCAACCGGCAGCCAGTATTTCAGCGCCTCCCCGCCGGCAAACGCCTCGTCGTTTTTCGGATCGATATAGCGGAGAAAATACCAGGAGGAGCCCGCCCACTGCGGCATCGTATCGGATTCGCGCTTTGCCGGACCGCCGCAGCACGGGCAGGTCGTGTTCAGCCAGTCCGTCATCGCGGCGAGCGGGGATTCCCCGTTGTCGGTCGGCATATAGCTGTCCACCTCTGGCAGCATAAGCGGCAGCTCGCTCTCAGGCAGAGGCACATAGCCGCATTTTTCACAGTGCACGATCGGGATCGGTTCGCCCCAGTAGCGCTGGCGTGAGAATACCCAGTCGCGCAGCTTATAGTTCACCTTCTGCTTTCCGATGCCCTTTTCACTCAGCCACGAAATAATCTTTTCTTTTGCATCCTTCACTTCCAGCCCGTCAAGGAAACCGGAATTTACCAGCTTCCCGGACGCCACGTCCGTAAAGGCTGCCTCCTCGACCTGTCCTCCCGCGACCACCTCCACAATCGGCAGGCCGAACTTTTTCGCGAATTCCCAGTCCCTCTCATCATGCGCCGGAACCGCCATAATCGCGCCCGTGCCGTAGGTCATCAGCACGTAGTCCGAGATCCAGACCGGAATCTTATTCCCGTTCACCGGATTCACCGCCGAGATGCCGCCCATAACGACGCCGGTCTTCTCCTTTGCCAGCTCTGTGCGCTCAAAATCCGATTTTCTCGCCGCCTGCTCGCGGTATGCCGCCACCTCGTCATAGTTGGTGATCTCTTCCTTATATTTTTCGATAAACGGGTGCTCCGGCGAAATTACCATGTAGGTTGCGCCGAAGAGCGTATCCGGCCGCGTCGTAAAGATGCGCAGCGTATCGTCCTTCCCGTCCAGCCGGAAATCAACCTCCGCTCCGACCGAGCGCCCGATCCAGTTCTTCTGCGAGACCTTGACCTTCTCGATATAATCCACATGGTCGAGCCCCTCAAGCAGCTTATCGGCATATTCGGTGATTTTCAGCATCCACTGGCTTTTCACCCTGCGGACAACCTCGCCGCCGCAGCGCTCGCACACGCCGTTCACCACCTCCTCGTTAGCCAGACCGACCTTGCACGAGGTACACCAGTTGATCGGCATCTGCGTCTTGTATGCCAGCCCCTTCTTGAACAGTTTTAAAAAGATCCACTGCGTCCATTTATAATATTCCGGATCCGTCGTGTTGACCTCCCGGTTCCAGTCGAAGGAGTAGCCAAGCGATTTCAGCTGGGATTTGAAATGCGCCACATTATTTTCGGTGACGATCTTCGGGTGGATATGGTTTTTGATCGCATAGTTCTCCGTCGGCAGACCAAACGCGTCCCAGCCCATCGGGAACAGCACATTATACCCCTGCATCCTGCGCTTGCGCGAGATAATATCCAGCGCGGTATACGGCCTCGGATGCCCTACATGAAGCCCCTGCCCGGACGGGTACGGAAATTCGACAAGCGCGTAATATTTCGGCTTCGAATAATCCTCGCCGACCTTAAAGGCCTCCTCTTCATCCCATATCTTCTGCCATTTCTGTTCCATGTCTTTCGGTGAATATACAGCTCCCATAGCTTCCTTCCTTTCCTGTTGATTGCCGGGCCTTTCCATCCGTCAGAAAATCCCCTCCCTGACCGCCGCGCAAACCGGGCTCCCGGATGGCGCGGCGGACTCCTGAACGGCATGCCAGACTCCTGGACGTCAACCTTCTTTATGCGGGCCTGCGCATAAAAAAAGGCCCCGTCCCTGAAATCCAGAGACGAGGCCATGCCGCGCGGTACCACTCCGGTTCGCGCATCTTTTTTATGCGCGCCCTTGTTTTTCTGTAACGGGAATCCCCGCCGGGGCCTATCCTTCGATGCCGCGCACCGCTCTTTCAGCTCCGGAGCTCCGAGGCGAGTTCAGAAATCCATCACCTGCGGCCTTTCACCTGCGCGGCCGCTCTCTGCAAGGCTGTCCTTCCTAATACTCCTCTTCACTGCATTTCTCTGTCTTTGAAATTTTCAGAACCGCACCGGAAATCCGGCCGGATATCTGAATTTTTCTTATCATAGCGCAATTCTGCGGCTGTGTCAAGAATTTTGTTTCCCTTCCGCCTGTGAGAGTCTTTCCTCCCAGCTCAGCATAAGCTCCCCGCACTGCTCCACATCAACTTCTTCCACGGCGTCCTTCAGCAGCTCAAACAGCTCCTGCTGCCAGCCGTCGTAATGGTACCGGTTCATCTCCTGAATGACCTCCTCCATCCGATCCATGTCCAGATCATCCGCCGCTTCCCGAAGCCTGCAGAAGCAGTCCGCCAGCGCCTCGGAGGAAATCACCTTTTTCCCTTCCTCCCCGTCCCTCTCGGCACAGAATGGTTCCAGCACCGGAAGATATCCGGTATACATCTCCAGCAGATCCTTTGTGCGGCGGTGAAGCACAGCGGAATCCCTTGCATTTCCTGCCTTTTCCAGCGCTGCTGCGCGATCGGAAAGCGAAAGGGCGCCGATCTGCCTCGCGGCATTTTTCAGCGCGTGAACTTCGATTGTATAATTCGTCCAGTCCTCCTGCTCCTCCAGCGCTTCAATCATCTTTGCCTTCTTTTCGATGCTCCGATAAAACACCTTCAGAACCTTCCAGAACAGCTGCTCACCGGAACTGATCTCCATCGCGTATTTCACATCCAGATCGCCGATGGCAACCGGCTCGACCGCCCTTGTGCACTGCTCGCAGCACCCCGTGCTGAACACCTTGTGTATCTTCTCGACCGGGAGCCACTGTCTTACCTTCGCTGCAAGGATGCGCAGCTCAATCGGCTTGGCAACAAAATCGTTCATCCCCTCCCGGCAGAACATTTCCTTTGTCCCTTCCACGGCATTGGCGGTGAACGCGATAATCGGGACATCATCATATTCCGGATGGAAACGGCGGATAATATGGGTCGTCTCCACCCCGTCCAGCTCCGGCATCATGTGATCCATAAAGACCATATCATAGTGGAAGCCCATAATTTTGTCAATGGCCGCCTTGCCGCTCGTAACCGTGTCGATTCTCATTTTCAGAGGCTCCAGCAATCCCTCCGCCACCGTCAGATTTACGGTATTGTCGTCGACAATCAGAATATTGGCGTCGGGCGCAATAAAATCGAATTCGTTTTCCGCCGTGTCGTCGTCAAAATGAAGCTCCTGGCCGTTCAGAAGCATCGCGATGCTCAGCGCGGACAGCGGCTTTCTCATAACGATCAGGTTCGGGATATCCGTAGTCACATGGTCGTAAAAATCAATGAGAAGAACGGCCGTCAGCTGCGGATTGCGCCGCACAAAGGCCTCCGCTTCGTCTGAAAAAAGAGGATGCTCGATAAAAAGAAATATCTTTTTCTCCTGCGGGAGCGCCGCAAGCTCCTTCGAGCCGGACAGCCCCAGATAGTCCAGCCCCAGATTGGCCGCGTCGGAACAGAGGCCGTCCCGGACATAGGGATTGGAAATCAGCCCTGCCACAAGGCGCGGCTCCGACGTCTTAATCCGTATGCTCGGCGACGCATCCGCAACTCTCTGCGGCAGATAAAATGAAAATGTGCTGCCCTTCTCATATTCGCTCTCGATCCAGATATCCCCATTCATCAGCGTCAGAAGCCTCTGGGATATGGCAAGTCCTAGCCCCGTGCCCTCGATATTCCGGTTTCTTTTGCTGTCCAGCTGCTGAAAGGACTGAAACAGCTTTCCGATATCCTCCTGGCGGATGCCGATCCCGGTGTCCTCAACGGCGATGCGCAGCTCGATCTGGCCGTCCCCCATATTTACATGCTCCATCCGCACGAGAATCCTCCCGTGCGCGGTAAACTTCGCCGCGTTGTTCGCGAGATTCAGGAGAACCTGCTTGATCCGGATATTATCGCCGAACAACTTGCTCGGAATATTGGGATCGATATCGAGGACAAGCTCCACATCCTTTTCCTTCAGCCTTGTCATCACAATATTGGCGACATCATACACCATTGACAGAGGCTCGTAGTCCACCTCGCTGATGTCCATTTTGCCGGATTCTATTTTGGAAAAATCCAGAATATCGTTGATTATGGTCAGGAGGGATTTGCCGGCCTCCTTTATCTGGTTGATGTACTCTCTTGCCGCCGCGGGCAACTGTTCCCTGAGTGCCATTTCAGCCATGCCGATCACCGCGTTCATCGGCGTGCGGATCTCGTGGCTCATATTGGCGAGGAAATCCGATTTCATATTTTCCGATCTTGCGAGCTCCCGGTTTGCCCGGTGTACAAGATACTGATTGTATGCCATGCTTGACAGAGCATCCGCAATCGTAAAAAGAAACTTTGCGGCCCGTTCCACCTCGCTCCGCTCAGTTCTCTTCACCCGGCGCGAGGCGGCCAGATACTCCTTTGGCTCCACACCGATCTCCTCCGCAATCCGCATGAGCTGCTCCGGGTCGGGCTCGTCCGTAAGCACCTGCCCGCCGATAAAGCAGCCCACCAGCTCCCCGTCAGCCATAATCGGAGCCGCAAAATCCACCAGCCCGGCGTGGCAGCTGTACACAACGGACTCCCCCCGTGCCAGCGCCATCTCCGCTCCCTCCCTGTCGCACTGCTCGCAGCGCGCGCAGCCGAGCTTTGAGTTTCTCGTGTATTTCATGCAGAAATCCGAGAAGTTCGACCCCTTCGTTACCGCCGTGCCGGATGCATCCGTCGTGAGAGCCGCGACGCCAAGCATGCTCGAGAAAGCGTCCTGGATCTTCTGCAGCACCTTTGTGTCAATCAGATCGGTCAATTTCATCCGGTATTCCATAATATCCATAAGCAGGCCTCCCCTCCGCAGAACGGCGCGGCGTCTCTCAGCCGATAATTTTTTCAATCGTGCCCAGAAGCTTCTCGCGGTCAACCGGCTTGAGAAGGTAGCTCTGCGGCTTGAGCCGGAGCGCCTCCTGAATTTTGCGGGACTCCATAACTCCGGTCAGGAAGACCACCGGGATATTCCGGGTCGCCTCCCTGGCGCGCAGCTGCGCAAGAACCGCGGGACCGTTTTCCCCCGGCATCTCATAATCCAGCAGTATTAAATCGGTGCTCTTCCGCTCCAGAAATTTCAGCGCGATCCTTCCGCTGACCGCAGTTGCCACATCATATTTTTCATGCAGATATTCCTTGATCAGCTTCAGCATTATGGAGTTGTCATCCACGACCAGGATATGCTGCCGCAGTTTGATTTCCGGCGTCCTGTACCGGGCCGGAATTCCCGATGCGGCATTTTCCGCGGCAGACCGCTCCCCGGCCCCCGGGCTTTGTGAAGCTTTGTCCGCGGCTGTCCCAGCAGGCTTCAGCCCGCCGGCTTCCGTCCCTGATACGGCGGGGCTCTGCGGAGGATTTCCGGACACTGCGGCTGCTGCAGGCCTGCCTTCCTGCGGCGGAACCCCGGATGCACTTCCCGCCTCCTGCCGCGGCTGTTCCGCCGCCGCTTCGTTCTCCCCGCCACCTTTTTCCGCGCGCAGCTTATCCAGCAGCCGGATAATCTTTTCGGAAACGTTATCCATGACAACCGGGCGGTACAGCGTCAGGCTGGCCAGATTCAGAGTGCTGCGATCGACCGCTTCGCACTCCTCTCTCCTGCCGATCAGAACAATCGGGATGCGCCCGGCAGAAAGACGAGATTGCACGCCGATCAGCCGATGAATGCTCTCCCGTGTTTCGTTGCAGGCATTGAATACCAGAACATCCGGTTTAAAATAGTCCAGATGCCTGCCGATATCTTCATGGCGGGTCGAGGTTGTCATAACCTCAAATTCACTGTTCTTTTGCGCAAAAAAATCATCGACCACCTTGTCGTCCCTGCCGGCTATCAAAACCTTGTATCTCATCACAATCCCCCCTTACATTCATCCGTTTAACTGTATTATATATGGTATGGTCTGTTCTTTCAAGCATTTCTGTTCCCTGATTTTCAAAGCCGTGCATAGAAGCGGGCTTCAAACCATCTCTGCTGCTTCCGCAGCAGTTCCGCCCGTTCTGCATTGGAGTCAGACCGTCTGCAGTGCTGCTGTTTTTCCTGATTTTTACCAAATAGCAATATCTGATTATCTAATTCATAGAAAGATGGGCAGTTTTTTTATGCACTATATATGAATTTTGCAAAGAAAGCGTGCCGAATTATTGACACAATGCACAGTTCATGATATATTTACTGTGATGAGGGTAATGAAAGCTATTACTCATAAAGTCAATCAAAACCAGAGGAGGTTGTTTTATGAAAATCAAGAAACTGATGGGTCTGTTCATGGTTTCTTCCCTCGCTGTCGGCTCGCTTGCCGGCTGCGGAGATAAGGAAACCAGTACTAACCCTACCCCTACTCCAAGTACCGAGGCAACCAACACACCGGAAAGCACACCGACTCCGGAAGCAACGCCAACTCCGGAGGCAACTCCGACCCCGGAAGCAACTCCTACCCCGGAACCGACTCCAAAGCCGGAGAAGGATCCGAACGTTATTTTCGATTATGATGCCAGCCAGAAGTCGCAGACCCTCTATTTCTCAGAGAGAGGCAGCGGTTTGGCAAGATGGCGCAATACCGGCGGCCACGACAGCGACGAGTGCTTTTTGATCACCGGCCGCGGCGATGGCTGGCATGGTGTTTCCATGTCTATTCCGGAGGAGTACATAGGAAAAGTTCTTCATGTTTCTTACTGGGCAAAGCACGAGAATCCGGAACCGATCATGATCTCCTGCACCCTCCAGGTAACGAAGCCGGACGGCAATTCCGGCTGGCCGGAAAGAGCAAACAACGAGGCTGTTCCGAGCAACGAGTGGACGCTGATCGAGAACGATATCCCGATCTATGCGGATATTACAAAGCCGATGATCTCCTGGGAAGCAACGGATACTTATGATTTCTATATTGACGATGTTCTCGTAACCGTAGTCGAGGGCGCGGTTGCTGAGGCACAGTATCAGGATCTTGTTGTTGACAAGCCGGATCTGTCCGGCGTTGAGAGCGTTTCTCTGACCTTCAACGATGAGAACATGTTCTTTGATAAGCGCGGCGACGGCACGCCTGCCATTGTTGCCGGAGGACATGACGACGATTTCGCACTGCAGGTAACGGGACGCACGGCTACCTGGAACGGTATTCAGGTAGATCTTACCGATTACAAGCTGGCCGGCAGAACCATCGGAATTTCCTACTGGGTAAAGACCGAGGAGGCAACGGAGGTAAATGCAACGCTTGAGGAGCAGTTCTCCGACGGCAGCGATACCGCTTACAACCGTGTTGCAAGCTCCGGTGATATCACTCCGGGCGAATGGGTTCAGGTTACCGGCACTCTTGAGGTCGGAGCAAATACTGCAAAGCCGATCCTCTACTTTGAGTCCCCATCCGAAACCGCAGGTTTTACTATTGACGAGGTTGTTATCACATTCGGCGGAGCGGGCGCAGCAGCGGATGATCAGCAGACGACGGATGACAATACCACGGATGATCAGCAGACCACCGATGACAATACCACGGATGATCAGCAGACGACCGATGATAATACCACGGCGGACGGCGCACAGACGCTTTCCTTTACCTTCAACGACGGCAATGTTTTCTTCGGTCCGTTCGGCACCGGCACTCCGGCCATCGTTTCCGGCGGACATGACGATGATTTCGCACTGCAGGTAACGGGACGCACGGCAAGCTGGAACGGCGCATCGGCGGATCTTACCTCCTACAATCCAATGGGCAAGACCGTTTCGATTTCCTACTACGCAAAGACAGAAGAAGCCATTGAGGTAAATGTTACACTGAACGGCGAGCAGGCAGGCGAGGCAAAATATGAGCGCCTTGCAGCATCCGGCGAAATCGCTGCCGGTGAATGGGTTCAGGTTACCGGTTCGTTCGAGGTACCGGCAGATTTCACCAAGTGCGTAATCTATTTTGAGTCTCCTTCTGAGACCGCAAACTTCATGATTGACGAGGTTGTTATCACGATCAAGTAATCACAGAGTTTTCGCAGCCGGGCGGGCAGCAATGCCGCCCGGCTGTGTAAGATTTATCCTGTGCCGGCATTATATATTTCCAGATGCCCGGTCACAGAAAAAACGCTGCCGTTTTATAACGGCAGCGTTTTTTGGTTCTCCGGTTTTATGCGCCATTCACCTCAGCTTTCTGTTTCACCAGTCGTCCTGTCCCGGTGCAGCGCATTCCCGTCCGTATGTCCGGGCTACTCTGTTCCTGCACCGCTCCCGGCACTCCCGGACGGAGCAGCAACACTATACTGCCTTCCCTCGTGGTCGATCTCAAAATTCTCACGGATAATCAGCTCCGAAATCGGAACAAGCTCATACCCTTTCTCTTTCAGTATGGTGATGACCGAATCCAGCGCATCCGCGGTATACTTTGCTCCGTTGTGCATCAGAATAATCGAACCGTCCCCAAGGTGCTTGTGCTCCGTAACGGTGCGGATTATGGAATCTACGCCGTAATCCTTCCAGTCCAGACTGTCCACATCCCACTGAATGGTATAGTAGCCGCATGCCTCCGCCGCGTTGATTACCGTATCGTTGTAATCCCCGTACGGCGGGCGGAACAATATCATTTCATTTCCGGTCAGCTCTTTGATAAACTCATGCGGCTCCGTCAGCTCCTCCTTGCATTTTTCCAGAGAAAGCGTTGACATCTGCTTGTGATTCTGGCTGTGATTGCCAAGGTCATGGCCCGCTGCCAGAATCGCCTTCACATCATCCGGATATTTGTTCATCCATCCTCCGGTCATAAAAAATGTTACGCGTACATCGTGCTTTTCAAGTATTTCCAGAATACGCGCGGTATCCTCATTCCCCCAGGGGAACGGCCGGCTGATGGAAGAGATTACAATTATCGGAAATACTGCAGGTACTTTTTTACTTTCTTTATAGAACCGCTTCATCGCGATTGTCCAGCAATGCCTCCAATTCATCGGAGAAATTGTAAGCAATCCGGATGCTGTGGTTTTCGTAAACATGAATCATAGAAAGCATCTCGACGACCGTTTCCCGGTCAAGATGATCCAACGGTTCGTCCTGCAGCAGCCTGTCGATCCACGAACCGGATACAAACGACTGGTCTTTTGCAGCTTGATTAATCATTTCTATCTTTAACTGGACAGAATTAATCTGCCGTTCATACCCACTTTTATACTTCAGGTACTCGTCCCTGGTGATTATTCCGTCCGAATAATCCTCGTAAGCACGCTCTTTCTTCTTTTCCAGGCGGTTAAGCTCTGCTTTATATCCGGTAATGTCGCCCAGCTGGTTCCTTATGTCAGCTCCCAGCCGCTTTTGTTCCTCCTCTATGATCCGTCTTATATCCTTCACGGATTTTATAATCAGATTCAGGTCATTCAGAACGATCTCCTCCAGCTCCGACTCCGTGATGCTGTGGATGCTGCAATGTCCCCTGCCATAGCGGTTGTAGCTGCCGCAGTTAAATATTGTCACCCCCTTCCTTTTGATTTTAACCATGGCCCGCCCGCAGTCGCCGCATTTTATGAACCCGGCAAAAATATGGACATTCTGTTCCAGCCCCGTCTGTCTCATATTCCGCTTTAGCAGCTCCTGCACCTTATCCCAGACATCCCTTTCGATAATGGGCTCGTGGGTTCCTTCGACAATAATCCACTTATCTTTCGGCAGGGCGACCGCTGTTTTCCTGCAGATCTGCCGGAAATTTTTGTTTTGAACCATATTCCCGGTATAGATTTCATTCTTCAGAATATTCCTCACGGTGGAATAAGTCCAGTAACAGGTGGAATCCAGCCGGCTGCCGTTATGGTAGTTCAGCCCGCACTGCTTCTTATACTCCGAAGGACAGGGAACGCCCTCCTCATTCAGGGTCTTGGCAATTGTATTCTGCCCCATCCCGCTGATATACAAATCGAAGATGCGCCTCACAATGCCTGCAGCATACCCGTCAATCTCAAGCCGGTTATGGTCGCATGCCGATTTCACATAACCGAAGCTGGCAAATGCACCGATAAACTGTCCCTTCCCCTGTTTCGCCCGGAACGTAGAGCGGACTTTTTTCGAAATGTCCTTTGGATAAAAGCCGTTGAACATATTTTTGACATCAATCATCATATCCTCGCTGGTGTCAATGTCGTAATAGTTCCTGTCAATCCGGTCATTTACAGCAATAAAACGAACTTTTCTGCTCGGGAAATAATCATTGATATAGTCGGAAACCCTTGCCATGTTCCTGCCCAGCCGGGACAGGTCCTTGACAACCACACATTGTACCTTCTTGGCTTCGATATCCTCAAGCATCTGCAGAAACCCGGGTCTCTGGAAATTTGTCCCAGTCCAGCCATCATCAATATATGTGTTATATATTTTTAATTCCGTATGCTGTTTAATAAATTCTTCCAGCATTAAATGCTGATTGGTTACGCTCAGGCTCTCGGTTTTATCGCCGTCCTCCCTTGACAGGCGTATGTACAGAGCAGCGTTCAGCCGGCTGCTATGCTGCCCGCCGTCTATCCCTGCCTGCGCCTTATGCATCTTCTCTGCTGCCATGATTCGTTCCCTTCGGGTCCAAATACTCCCCTTTTACATTTTCCGGATAAGCGCATTTGATATGGCGGCGTATAATGCGCCTGATCAGTTCATCCATCCCGCAGCGGCTGCTGTAGCTTCGGACAACCGCATACCTCTCCGTTTCCGACACTGATAATACCTCTCAATACAATTATATAATCTCATATTATTATATGCATTCCGCAGCGTGGAAAAGCACTCCGGCTGCCATTTCCCTTAAATGCTTCTGCGGCATAAAAAGAACAGAGGAAGAAATTCCTCTGTTCTTTTTATGCCGCATTGTTGTGTTACAGATTATCTAAGGAAGCTACCCCGGAAGTTCAGTATTTACACCGTTTTCTCCGGGCAGCTTTGTTTCTCTTCACTCCATCTCATCCAGCATCTTTTCAAGCTCCTCGATCGACTTATCCTTCAGGGCTTCATCCTGCTTGCTTGCAAGAATGGACATTATCTTCTGCTTCTGCTTTCTGCGCTCCTTCTCCATTTCCGCCTCCTTCTTTTCCTCCAGTTTAACAGAAACAATGTACTTGACAATCCCGATCTGCACCGTAAGTTTCTCATCCTCATCGGACTTTGTTTCCAGAAGACTTTCCTCCTGCGCCTTTTTTGCCTCCGCATTCAGCTGCTTGTAAATTTTGTCAAGCTCCGTAACCGGCAGCTCCCATAAATCCTCGACCGACGCCATCCCCCTGTACGGAAAACGGATTTTCTTCCGGCTCGCCCAAATAAACATCTCTTCTTTCTCCATAATTCTCCCTCCGTCAGTACAATAATTAATTTCCCTGTTCCTTTGCCCTTCCGCTTTCCTGTAAATCAGAACTTTACCCGGAGCACTCTCTCGCTCGCGCCCTTCACCTTCACAAGCACATCATTTCTCTTTGTAGCGGAAAACCCGACGCCGGATAACTGGTCTTCCGAATCCTCCAGGCGCATTCTGGAACCGAGTGCTTCAAAAACCCTCTTGTGCTCCATCAATTCTTCCCGCAGATATTCGTTAAACATCCCGTTCGGCATCTCGTCATTCCGGCAGCCTTTTAACATAAAGAAATAATGGCGGTGCCCGGTTCCAGCCGGTTCATCCCAATAATTCGGGGAATACATCACAACAGACACCGGTATAAACTGGTTTGTCTTCACTCCCCAGATTTCCCTTACGGAAACATTGGACGGCAGAAGCCCCTTCATCGTGAAATTCTGACCGTCAAACGTCACCTCCGCAACCGGCACATCCTCGTTCTGGCGGACTTCCTTTGTATAATCAAATTGGTAAATATTTCCATCTAATTCAAGTTCTGCCCGAAATCCGTTCCTGCCGCCGCGGTTGGTGAATTGATGGACAAAAAACAGATATTTTCCCTGATCCATCGTATCCTTGCTTGCCCAGGTGATGTTTTCGACCGCAGGACGGCCGTTTTCCGGATTGATGATATCCACATCCAGCGCGCCCTTTGTCCGGCTTATTTTGTGGTTAAACATGATTTCCTCGCCGCTCGGCTCCTTGCAGTGAGCATCCAGGTCATTCCGGTCCCAGTCGCCCATATCGTTCCACTGGATGGAAAAGCGCAGAACACCGTCCACTGCTCCGCCTGCAGATTTCACATTCTGCTTGATATCGCTGTCCGCAACATTCCCGGAGTATGTCCAGGAAAACCCGTTTTTCCATTTGAACATGGTCGGCGCGGATGCATTTTTCGGTGCAATCAGCGATACCATATTGGCGTAATGCCTGTTTTCCAGAAAGAGCTCCAGCTCCCTGGCAGACGGCAGTATATTTTTCACAAAACTTTCTGCCGGCACCTCTTCCACTTTTGAAAACCTTTTCAAATCGACGGCAAGCTCCTGCTCCATGGCAGCAAAAATGTCATCTGCACCGGCCATTCGCTTTCTTGCATCTCTGTTGGAAAAAAGAATATTGTTGATGGAAATATCATCCAGCACAGCAAAGCGGCGCTCGAGAGACGGCATATACCCCAACTGCTCAATCTTTTTTCTGGCGTCCTCCAGCATTTTTTTGGTAAAGATTGGTTTCGGGCGCTTGTAATTGGCCGGAGCAACGATCTGCTCATATTTTCTGACTGCCTCATCGAGCTCCATGCCCTCGCTGAGATTAACCAGCAAGACGCCTATACTGTGATTCCTTATTCTTCCGACAGCCCCTCCGGCCAGTGCAGATTTCTCCCACGCAAAATTTTCTTTTTCCCTGCTTGTTTTTAGTTTTTCCCATTCTTTTTTATATTTTAAAAACTCGCTTAAAATTTTCTTCCATCCCTCGCCACGATAGAGAGAATTCTGCGCGATCAGCTCCAGAACCGTCTGAATGCTTTCCTCGGTGATCTCCTTAAGTGACCGTACAAATACATTTTTTCTATCTCTGAGCTCTCCCTTCATCCTGCCGGCCGAACACGCATCCCCGGCAACAAGCTTATCCGGCAGCTTAAGATAAAAATGCTCATAAGTCTCTATTTTTCCATCCGCAAGCTGCTTGTAATTCCGTTCCGTGCCTACAGTTTTTACACTGCTTATGTATGCATCGGTCACGGCGCGGGATTTGAGATAACCGGACAGCGCATCCGCCACCGGCTGAAATTCGGCATCGCCCAGCTCCAGATCCCATACCGTATGTATCTGATTATCGTGAATTGCAACGCAGTTTCCGATGGTTTTGATAAAATGCCTGCAGCAGTGGCAGTCGTACTCCCTGCATTCCCGGTAAATCTCATTTGTTCCCTCCGGAAAACTGTCCAGATAAAGATTCCATAGCTCATCCTTATCCGCCTCCACCTCAAATAGATGCGCCGCATTCTTTGTCAGCTCCGCAAATTTCTTCTGAAGCGCCCGATTAAACTCCGAAAATTCCATGAAGCATTCCCCCTTAATTCACTGATTTAAATACAGCTTATTCGATATGGGAATTTTTATCATGGAAAAAAAGCTGCGAATTTAAAAACGCTGCTTCCCCTGCCGTTCCATCAACCTGCCGTTCCCCCAGGCGGCATCAAAGCTCAGCGCCACCTGCGGCTTTTCCGTTTTCACACAGTAGATCGGCAGCCGTTTTTCCGAGATCGCGTCTCCGATGGTCTCCACTGCCTTCGGTATGTAGGTGAACAGTGCCGCAAACAGAAGAAACAGACAGGCACAAAGGAAAATCGTCTTGGAAATGGCATAGAATAAGTCCTTTTTTTCAAGCTCGGGCATCTCAGGCTCCTGTATTCTTTTTGAAAAAATATATGAAGCGCTGGTTGTACACTATGCCATAATGCCGTCCCCCGTCCTGCAATTCTTCCTGTGAATTCACCGGCAGTTCCGGCGGTACATTTTCGTGCTCGCTGCTTTTTACGCTGAACAGTAAAAAAACAAAGCTGCCTGCAGAAAATACGTACACCGGACTTATTTTTCCGGCTGTTTCCGCAGAATCTTCTCCATCGTCTTTCCCCTTGCGAGCTCGTCCACCAGCTTATCCAGATAACGGATCTCCCGCATCAGGGGTTCCTTGATCTCCTCCACACGCACGCCGCAGACCGTCCCCGTAATCAATGTGCGATTCTCATTGGGATGCGGAGCATTCCGGAAGAACTCTTCACAGCTGATTTCTGCTGTCCGCAGTTCTTCCAGCTCTTCCGGCCGGTAGCCGGTAAGCCAGGAAATCACCTCATCCACCTCCGCCCGTGTGCGCCCTTTCTTTTCCGCCTTCGCCACAAGCAGAGGATATATTTTTGAAAAATTCATCCGGTATACCTTTTCATTTTGCATAAATAAACCTGCGGGCTGCCGCAGATTCAGCTTTTGCGGCAGCCCGTTTCCTTTCCCTGTACAGCAATTTTTACTTTCCGTTTCCGGTTCCCCGGTTCTTTATTCCTTTGTGAAATCTGAATTCCCTTTTTCTGATCTGCTGCTCTGATTCCTTTTCCGGTCTGCTGCCGGCTTTCAGCACGATCTGATAATTTCAGACTCCCTCTTAGCCGCCCGTTTCCTCTGTCAGTTCGTAAAGCTGATACAGCGAAAGCATGTTCTGATAGGTCAGCCTGCGTGCGAGCAGCTGCTGATAGGTTACGGTTTTCACCTTTTTCTCCGCTTTCAGCTTTTCCATCCTGGACAGAATATCAGCATATTCCCTCTGAACGGCGGCAAGCATCGCTTCAAATGCCTCCAGACGATTTTGACACATTCTTTTTCCTTTCCCTCATAAAACGGCCGGCATCCGGCGTATCTATTGACCGCTGTTTGCCGCCCGCTCCAGAACCGTAACGAAAACCGTGTCGCCCGTCTGCTTTCCGAGCTTCCGGCGGATTTCCTTTTTGATCCCGATGATATAGCAGATACTGCCGTCCTCATTTTTTACTCCCATATTGACAACGCTACCGTCGTAGGGTTCCCCGTCAAAGGTGACATGGATCTTAACGCGCCCCTTTCCAAACTCCTTCCGGATATCGTAGGGAAAAGCGACGTATGCACCGCCCTTTCCGTCCGCCTCCCGAATTACGGCCTCGTATTCATATCTTCTTGAATTCATAAAGCCTCCTTCCTTTTCCCTTCCGATTCTCCGTGTCGTTTTATACCGCCCGGCTCATTTCCGCAGCAGATTTTATACTGCCTCGTCCTGCCGCACCGCGACAATTGTAAACTCACCCGGAAGCTTCGGGTTTGTCCAGGCCGGATGCTCGTCCAGGCGCTTCAGCACAAAGCCGCTTTCGATCGCCGCGTTGACAATCTCGCTCATCGTATATTTGCGGCAGCTGCATCTCGGCATTTTTTTACGGATTTCCGGCTCATAAAACCTGGCATGCGCCACCTCATACTCCATTATCCGCTCAGAAAAATATCCTTCCTCCGGCAGTTCCTGTTCAAAATTCAGAACATCCATAATTTTTGTAAGCGGATGGAAATCGCTGCAGATCATTTTTCCGCCCGGCTTCAGCAGGGAAAACATCTTTTTCATAAACTCCCCGATATCATGAAAATAATGCAGAATGCCGCCCTCCATAAAAACAATATCAAAAGTATTCCCGTATTTCTTTGAATCAATCTCCAGGACGTCACCCAGCACATAATTTATGGAAACCCCCGCTGCCTCGGCAAGTTCAAGCGCATATTTCTGATTGTCCTGCGAAATGTCAAAAACAGTAACCTGAGCGCCCAGCACGGCCAGCGGAACGGCCTTCTTGCCGCAGGAGCCGCAGATATTGGCAACCCGGATTTCCCTGTAAGAATCAAAATATGCCGTGTATTTCCCCAGATTTTCGACCGGGTTCTGTATGATTTTGTCTGCCCGCTGCTGCGGCGTGCCCACCTCCTTGACCCAGAAATTGTACGCGTCGTACTCCCATGCTTCTTTGTTCTGGATACTGTAATCCTGCATATAATCCCCCTCTCCGCTGCTGTCCTGCAGCCTCGTAAACCATAAGCACTGTTCCGTTATAACATTGTTCAGAAAATATGTCAATCATCAATATTGTTTATGAAAAATTCATAAGATTACTCCATAATATTATATTTATTTTTATATAATTTATTTTTAATATTATTGATATAATAATATTTAGTCAATTTACTGTTTTGCTTAGACTTTCCCTTTTGCTTAGAAAATCGGCGGGAGCGGCGGCGGTCTGACCGCTGCCGCTCCCCGGTTTTCCGGTAATACAAGCGTATGTGAAAGATCAAAATTTTTTAAATGCTCCGTCCCGGTTCAACGGCACACCAATCCGCTTTCTGCGCTATACATTTTTCGTGAACCGTTCCCTGACGTTCATTGCAAAATATTTTGACAGGGCCGTGCCGGCCGGAAAAGACAATCCGGATATCAGTGAACAGATTGACAATTTGTTCGTCTCGGTCGGCAGGCTGCTGGAAAGCGGCTGTTTCAAGGATGCACTGGATAAAATATTTGAGTTCGTAAGAAGTGCTAACAAATTTTTTGATGCGGAACGGCCCTGGATTACAAGAAATACGGATAAACCGGCGTGTGAAAATACTCTTTACCAGTGCGTTCAGATCATTGCCAATCTGGCAGTACTGCTGTCCCCGTTCCTGCCGGTATCCTCAGAAAAGGTACTGACATGGCTTGACCGAAATCATAAATGGGAGCGCCAATCGGTTCCGGCCAGCCTGCTTCTTCCGGAAACAGAAATTCTGTTTCAGCGAATTGATAAAAAAGTTATCGAAATTGAAACCGATAAACTGAAAACCATTCTGCAATAATCCCGCTATCGGGAAATGTCCGTCTGCCCGGCGGATTACTCGAAAAATTTACAGAATCGGCGCTTTCCTCCATGGAGGATCGCCGGGTTTTATAAACCGGAAAAACGAGGCTGCTGCAAAATACGGCGTCCGCATCTTATACGGCAGCTTGCCAAAATTCCCTGCCATATAATGCGGCCAATCCGTATTGCAGCAGCCTCGCTCTTCTATGTTCCATTGTGCGGCCTGACACATACCGGGAAACTCCCGGCCAAAATCACGCCTCTCTGCCGCCCAGTTCGCTCATCTGCGCCGTATACAGCTTGTAATAGGCGCCTCTCTTTGCCATCAGCTCGGCGTGCGTCCCGCATTCCTGTATTCCGCCGTCCGAGATGTACATAATCTTATCGCAGTTCTTGATTGTGGAAAGCCGGTGTGCGATAATAAACGACGTCCGCCCCTTAAGCATCGCATTCAGACCCTGCTGCAGCGCCTTCTCCGTCTGCACGTCAATGCTCGAGGTCGCCTCGTCAAGCACCAGGATCGCCGGATCGGAAAGCAATGTGCGGGCGAAGCTGATCAGCTGCCTCTGCCCCTGCGAAAGCAGCGAGCCGCGCTCCTTCACCTCCGTCTGATACCCGTCCTTCATTCCCTCGATAAAGCTGTCCGCACAGACAACACGGCTTGCTTCGCGTATTTCCTCCAGCGCCGCATCCAGCTTGCCGTAGCGGATATTATCCTCGATCGTGCCGCTGAAAATAAAGCTGTCCTGCAGCATAATCCCCATCTGCGAGCGCAGCGAATGCAGCGTCACCCCGGCGATATCCGTGTCATCAATCAGAATCCGCCCGGAGTTGACATTGTAAAAGCGCGAAAGCAGATTCACGATGGTGCTCTTTCCGGCTCCGGTCGGCCCGACAAGCGCCACGCTCTCGCCCGGCTGAACCGTAAAGGAAACGTGGTCAAGCACATGCTGTCCCTCCTCATAGCCGAAGCATACGTCCTCAAACGTAACCTTGCCTCTTATCTTTGGCAGCTGCCCGGCATCCGGTGCGTCATCAACCGTAACCGGCTCGTCCAGAGTCTCAAAAATACGTTCCAGGTACGCAATATTATTGATAAAATTATTAAAAATATTACCAAGATTCATAATAGGCTGCCAGAAGCGTGACGCATAGGAGCTGATGGCCACAATCGTACCGACCGAGACCTTTTCCGGCCCCAGCACCAGAAGCCCCACGGCGAAAATTGCCGCGCGCACAACTACCGCGATATCGTCGATGGCCGGCCAGACAAGGTTGGAATATTTGACCGCCCCCATCCACGCATCCCTGCATTTGCCCGAAAGCGTCTCGAAAATCTCCGCGTTCTCTTCCTCGCGAGCGAAAATCTGCGTGATGCGCGCCCCGGTAATATTCTCCTGCAGATACGCGTTCAGGTTGGAATTCTTGTTTGATACCTGCTGCCACGCTCTTCTCTGATGGCGCTTGATATAGCGCAGCACCGCGGCCAGCACCGGAACGCCGGCAAACACAACAAGCGAGAGCTTAACATCCACGATCAGCATGAAAATTACAATGAAAACCATGTTGAGCATCTCAAGGATCACATTAATCAAGCCGTTTGAGAGCATATCCGAAACCGAATTGACGTAATTGACCACGCGGATCATAATCTTGCCGTGCGGCCGGTCGTCATAATACTGAAACGGCAGCTTCTGTAGGTGTGCGAACAGATCCTTTCGGATATCAAAAATAATGCTCTGCCCGACGACCGTCATAATGCGCGAGCGGACAGCCGAAAAGGCAATGCTGACGGCATAGGTCGCGACAAGCAGCAGCACAAGCGCGACAAGCTGCTTTGTGTCCTTGTTCGGAATTGCCACATCCAGTGCCCTCTGCACGATGATCGGGTTTAAAAGCCCCGTCACTGCCGCCAGTGCGCTGATAACAAGCGCCAGCACCATGCGCTTTACATATTTCTTCACATACACCGACGCGCGGAGAAGATGGCGGAAGTCAAATGGAGTTTCCAGAACTTCGTCTTCCTTAAAGGTATTTCTAGCCACGCTTTACGCCCCCCTTCCTGTCCGGTTTTGTCCTGTATGCGCCGGATTGCACCTGCGCTTTTCCCGGCTTTAGTTCCTGCACGCTCTGTTCAGCCGCCGCCATTCCCGTTATTCCGCCGTCATGCCGTGCTTCTGCGTTCTGCATAGCCGCTGCTGCTTCCGTTATCCCGCTGTCATGCCGTGCTTCTGCGTTCTGCATAGCCGCTGCTGCTTCCGTTATCCCGCTGTTATGCCGTGCTTCTGCGCCCTGTACAGCCGCAGCTTCGCCGTCTGCCGCAGACAGCTCCTCGCCGCCCTGCAGCTTTACAAGCTCATAATAGTACCCCTTCTTTGCGATCAGTTCTCCGTGCGTACCTTCCTCCTCGATCCTGCCATCCTTTAACACAAGAATCCGATCCGCCTTTCTGGTCGAAGAAATCCGCTGGGCAATAATAATTTTTGTACAGGTAAACTCCAGATGCTCCAGCGCATCCTGGATATGCTTTTCCGTTTCCAGATCCACCGCTGAGGTCGTATCGTCCAGAATCAGGATGGACGGCCGGATCGCCATCGCGCGGGCAAGCGAAATGCGCTGTTTCTGCCCGCCGGAAAGCCCGACGCCGCGCTCGCCCACAATCGTATCATACCCTTCCGGCATTTTCAGAATAAATTCCTCCGCCGCCGAGTAGCCTGCAAAACGGCGCACGCGCTCCTGAGGCATGGCGCTGTCCCCGTAGGCGATATTTCCGTCAATCGTATCCGAATACAGCAGGACATCCTGCGTGGCAAGCCCGATGTTTTTGCGCAGATCATGCAGCCGGTACTCTCTTACATCAACACCGTCCACCAGCACCTGTCCCTGCGTCGGGTCATAAAAGCGCGGGATCAGCTGGATCAGCGAGGTCTTTCCGCACCCGGTCTCCCCCATAATCGCAATGGTCTGTCCCGGCTCGGCCGTAAAGCTGATATGATGCAGCACCGGGCGGTGCTCGTAGGAAAAGCTGACATCCCGGAACTCAATCCTTCCGCTCAGACGCGGAGATGGTGCATCCGCCGGATCAGCCGAGGATTCCCCGGACTTGCGTGCTTCCGCCGTTACGGATGCATCTGCCGGCTCGACCGGATGCAGCGGATCCACGATCGTCGGCTCGGAGTAATAGATCTCCATCACTTTTTTTGATGCTGCCGAAAAACGCTGAAACTCGTTCATAATGCCGCCCAGATTGCGCATCGGGTTGGCAAGCGCCCAGGTGAGACCGGAAAAAGCCACATACTGCCCCATCGTAAGCTGGTCGTTAATCAGGAAAATACCGCCGACAAGGAGCAGTACGACCGGCAGAAGATTTGCAAAAGTTTCCACATAAGGATAAAAGTGCAGCCAGACAAACGCCGTTTTCTGATTTGTTTCCGAATATTCGCGGTTTCGTTCATCAAATTTTTTCTTCTCGTACTCTTCCCGTGCAAATGCCTTGACCACGCGGTTGCCGGCAATATTCTCCTGGGCCGCCGTATTCATCAGCGACAGTTTTTCGCGCAGCAGAGCATGCATCGGCGCCACGCGGTTGCGGAAGCATACAATGATAATGAAAATAAACGGAGCAATCGCCAGCAGCGAAAGCGCCAGCCTCCAGTCCATATAGAAAAAATACACCGCTGCCGCGAACATCAGCGAAAAACTTTCGACAATCATGCGCAGCACCCAGGCGATCATGTGGCGCACCGCGTCCAGGTCGCCCGTCAGGCGCGTCATCAAATCGCCCGTGCGGTAATTATCATAAAATTTCATGTCCTGGTGCTCAATTTTCGCAAACAGAAAATTGCGGATGCGATACAGCACCCTCTGCGAAACATGCTCAAAATTGATGCAGGTCGCATATACGACGACAGTGCGCAGAAACGTCACCAGCACCATCCCCACGATCAGCCCGATCAGCAGATCTCTTCTGGCGGACAGATTTTCTGCCGCCTCATCGCCGGTCAGGAAGAGATCCACAATCTTTTCCGAAAAAACCGGCACCGCCAGCTGCAGGATATTGTAAAGGATCGTGCCGAAAATGCCCAGCATATACACGGCGCGATACCCCTTCATATTCTCCCACAGCCATTGCATTTTTGACTTTTTGACTTCCATAATCCCCTCCGCTGTTCTTTGCACTGCAGGCCGCCGGACAGCTGTTCCGCCACCATGCAGACGGGTTCTGCAGCGGCCTGTTTTTGAGGCGGATCATCCCGCACAGCCGGGCCGGGCGGATATTGTGTTCCGCCGGCGCCGGGCTGCACTTCTCAAAGTACGGCCGGAGGGCCCTGGTCAGGCATGCCTGACAGGGCCCTCCGGCTGGTTCGATTCCGCCCTTGCGGATTATTATACCTTATCAAAGTCGAAATACAATGTTTTTTCTGATAGCAGGATGTATTATTTCATGCTAATCATCCGGACATTCCAGGATTTCTGCACCGTCGATCCGGGTATCCTTCGTTCAGCGCTCCCGCTCAAATCCGAGGAATCGCGTGCCCTGAAATTTCAGGCTTCCGAAATCCTGTTCAATCAGCATCCCGTACTCCTGGCCGCTCACCCGGAATTCCATGCGGTCGCCGCTCTCCACCTCAAAAGTCACATAGTAGACCGTATTGCTGTGCTGCATTGCCATACGATCAGGATGATGCCGGTAGGAAACCTCCTCCCGCTTCGCAACCACCGTCGCAAACACATTCAGCACCGGCGACTGGTTATTGCGGCTCCACTGACCTACCCCCCGCAATACATTGAATAGGATCACAAACAGAACAATCAGAAAAAACGCGGTAAATAAAACGCGGAACAAGGAAAACCCCATACCCAAAAAGCCCATGCTTCTACACTCCTTTCCTTTCTCTGGCTATATTATAGCATGGATTGTCCAGCAGGAAAAGAGCTGCTGCTTTATTCGTACAGTCCGGTTTCTGCCCGCCGCTGCCTTCTTTTTACCGCCTCATCCAGAGTGATCAGCCCCTGCTGATCACCAACAGCCGCTTGCCTAAGCCTGCATAATCCCGCAAAAAAGGGAGAGCCGGAACTGAAGTCCGTTCTCTCCCTTTGCATTGGTTATTTTTCTGCCAGCAGAAGCATAATCTCATTACTTCTGATAATAAACTTCGACATTGCCTCCGGCGCCAGCGGCTTATGGCTGATCAGCGCAAGGTCATAGAGCTGCTCGCAGAACATCGGCACACGCTCCCCGTCCCCGTGCTCGAAAACATATTTCACAAGCGCGTTGTTTGCGTTGAGGATCAGCGTCTCCTCGCCTGCGAACATCGCCGGGTCCATTCCGTACATATTGTACATCTTCATCATATCCTGCATTCTCCGGCTTTCCTCGGAGAGCGTAACCATCGCTGAAATGCCCGCATCCTTGAGCTTCTCCACCTTCACCGTAAGCTTTTCTTTCCCCAGCACCTTGCGGAACAGCTCCGTAAGCGTATCGGTCTCCTGCTTTAACGCCTCGGTTTCATCCGCGCCGATCTCCTCCTTGAAGGTGTCGGTCAGATCTGCGTCAATGCGCTGGAAACGGATTTTATCATTGCTCTGCTCCAGCTGGGAAATAAACGGCTGGTCGATGTTGTGCGTCAGAATCACAGCGTCGATGCCCTGCTCCGCAAACATCCGGATATACTGGCTCTGCTGCTGCTCGTCGGTAACGTAATAAATAATCTCTTTTTCCGGCTCCTTCGTTTCTCCGTCCGCAGTTTCCGGTTCTTCCGCGCTCTTTTCTGCAGCTTCGCCGCTCTCCCCGGTTCCTGCAGCGCCGTCTTCCCCGGCCTGCGCCCTGCCGGCGCCGCCGTCCTTATTTGCCTGCGCTGCTTCCCCGGCGTTCTCCTCCGGTCCATCTGCCGCCTCCGCCTTTGCCTTCCGCGCGTCCAGATACTCTTCGACCGTAATATATTTCTTCTCCAGGTTCTTGTACAGGATGAAGTTTTTCATCTTCTCGCGGAATTTCTCATCCTTCAGGCAGCCGAACTTGATGAACGGGCTGATATCGTCCCAGTATTTTTCGTAGCTTTCCCGCTCCACCTTGTACATGCCGGAAAGCTTGTCCGCGATTTTCTTTGTAATATAATCGGAAATTTTCTTTACAAAGCCGTCGTTCTGCAGCGCGCTCCGGGAAACATTGAGCGGAAGATCCGGGCAGTCGATCACACCCTTCAAGAGCATCATGAATTCCGGGATAACTTCCTTAATGTTGTCCGCGATAAACACCTGATTGTTGTACAGCTTAATCGTGCCCTCGATGCTGTCGTACTCCGTGTTGATCTTCGGGAAATATAAAATACCTTTCAGATTGAACGGATAGTCCATATTCAGATGAATCCAGAACAGCGGCTCCTTGTAATCGTGAAATACCCTGCGGTAAAATTCCTTGTACTCCTCCTCGGTGCAGTCATTCGGATGCTTTGTCCACAGAGGAGAGGTATCGTTGACCGGCTTCGGGCCCTTCTTTTTCTTTGTCTCCTCCGCCTTTCCGTCCTCGGAAACCTCGGCGTCGATAATCTCGTTGCCGTTTTCATCAAACTCCGGAGCGCTCTCCTGCTCCCCGGCATCTTCCGGCTCTTCCTCCTTTTCTTCCACCGTCTCATTTCTGAAATAAATCGGAACCGGCATAAAAGAGCAGTATTTGTCAATTACTTCCTTCGCACGGTACTCATTGGAGAACTCGTAGCTGTCCTCATTGAGATAGAGCGTAATTTCCGTGCCCCGCTCGGTGCGGCTGCCCTCGGACATTTCAAAATCAACGCCCTCCTCGGACTCCCAGTGAACCGGAGCCGCGCCCTCCTGCCAGGAAAGCGTATCAATCGTCACTCTGTGCGCAACCATGAACGAGGAATAAAAGCCGAGACCGAAATGGCCGATAATCTGATCCTCATTCGTCTTATCCTTATACTTTTCCAGGAAAGCCGCCGCGCCGGAAAAGGCAATCTGATTGATATATTCCTTTACCTCGTCCGCGGTCATTCCGATGCCGTTGTCGATAAAGCGGATTGTTTTTTCTTCCGGATTGACGAGAACCTGAATCTTAAGCTCCTCGCCCTCCGGGATGCTGTACTCGCTCATCAGCTCAAGCTTTTTCAGCTTTGTCACCGCATCGCAGCCGTTCGAGATCAGCTCCCGGTAGAAAATGTCATGATCCGAATACAGCCACTTTTTAATGATCGGAAATATATTTTCCGAATTGATCGAAAGACTTCCGCGCTCTGTGTTGCTCATGAAAACCACTCCTTACTATGATCTTTTTGAATTTCTTTTTGATTTTCCGCCGGGCAGCAGGTTCCGCCCTCAGCAATTTTCTTTAACATATAATATAATACCGAAAACGCAAAATGTCAACAAAAAATTAGCACTCATTTCGATCGAGTGCTAATAATCAACCAGGAGACCGCAGAACGAAACGGGAGGTACGACGGCGATTCGAAACTACATTTCTTCAAATACAAGCTCCTTCGCCTTTAGAAATTCCCGGATAAAGGAGTCAAATTCCCGCTCCAGCGCCTTGTCCGCCACAAAGGTCTGATAGCCCACAGCAGTGACAAGCCGGAGCTCTCCGGCCTGGAAGCGGATGTTGAGATATGCGCCCTCAATCTCCTCCGGCTTCACCCTCGCGCCGGAACTCTCCCGAAGCTCCTCCAGCTTCGCCCCCGGAAGCCGGAAGACAACCGAGAGCTGCTGCGGCGTCCTGCTGCCGCGGATCATCTGAAATACAAGCGGCTTGAGTTCCTCCCAGCGCAGAAAATCCGGCTCCGGAAGTTTTGCAAACTCCTCCTCCGTATAAAAGGAGCGGCTGCGGTGGCCGTTGATCTTATAGCCCGCGGCTGTCTGCACCTCCGCCTCGCTCAGAAGAAATCCGTCAAAATCATTCTTTTGAAATAATTTACCCATAAAAACTTTCACTTCTAATACTTTTAAAGCAAGCATATAAACTTTCCTCCCGGACGATATCGTTTGTTTCTGCCCTGTTTTTCCATCCCCCGCCCGCGAATAATCGGCGCGGAATCAGAAATAATAAACCTACAACGAAATCCAGCCGGGCGGTTTTCCCTCCCGGACAACGGACGGATTTCTTGTTCAAATATACGGTAAAGCACGCTGCCCGCGGAAGAACTTTTCCATAAGGCAGGAAAGGAGGATTTCCATGAGAGCAAGCGAAAAAACCTACGAGAAGGTTGCAGAAAACTGCAGCTCCTTCGCACCGAAAAAGAGTGCGGAAACCACGACGAACAGCACCTGCGAGAACTGCGGCTGCAAGGTATCCTGCACCACCTGCAAGCACTTTGCAGACGGCGAGTACTGCGTTCTCGACCTGTATGACAAGATTGTAAAGGATCATCATTTCGAGTAAGCAAGAAACAGCGGCGAACCAGGCCGGAATCCCCGCAGCAGCAATGCCGCGGAGATTCCTTCCTCGCTCGCCCGCATGAACCGGCACAGACGCAGCTTACTTCAGCCCGGCAGCAAGCGCGAGCAGCAGCAGGTGCGCCGGATAAAATACATAAAACAGATATTTTACTTTCGGCCCCTGCTTCCCGTTATAACAGAAAATCGGAAGCAGCGCCGTCAGTGCAAAAAACTCCAGCCGTTCCGAAAACATCCAGAGAACAAGAGTCATCCCCAGCGCAATCCACTGCTTTTTGCCCCGGAACAGATAAAATACCAGAATAATCAGAATTCCGAGATAATTGTAATCCGTCCGCAGGAGAACCGCAGCGGCAGAAACTCCCACAATGAGAATCACACCCAGCGTATTGAAGACCAGCGGCTGCATCAGATACCGCGCTTTGAGTTCCTCGTACAGATACATAAGCGCCAGCCCGAACAGCAGCGTAAACATGACATTCTGGTACGACATGCAGGACGCTGTGCTGGAAAAATCAGTGAACGCAAGATCAAAGGGAATTTCAGAGACCAGCGCGAAAATCAGCATGCGCAGCATATATTTCCGCCGGCTGGCGGTGCGGTAAAAACCCTCAACCAGCAGAAAACAGAAAACCGGAAAGGCGATCCGCCCGATGCCGCGCCCGACCAGATGCCATGAAATCAGCTTTCCGCCGATCTCGACTGTACTGCTGTACGGAATAAAAAGATAAGTGAAATGATCAATCAGCATCGTGATGCAGGCAATTATTTTCAATGCAAAAGAGGTCATTCGCCGCCTCCTTTATCAGCCGGCTTTTCCGGTTCCTCCGGTTTCGCCCGTTTTTCCGATTTTCCCGTTTTCTTCCCTTTTCCGGAACTCATAAAATTTATGGTTTCTTCCGGCTTCACGCCATGTACTGTATTTCCAGATTTTCCTATTTTTTCTTTTCTTTCCTCTCTCCCTGCCTGCTCCTTGTCCCCTGCCTTTGCGAAGCTCTCTTTTTTCTCCGGTCTTCTGCGGTGGCCGCGTGCAGCTCCGATCCCGGGCGCCTCCCGTTTTTTTCCTTCAAACACGGCAACGGATCGCGGCGGCACAACGAACGATCTCGGACTGCTGCCTCTTTCTTCCTCTTTTGCAGTGCCGGCGTCAGCCGTTTCCTCCCGCCCGCCGCATTCCGGATCGGTGCAGAACAGGAAGGTGAGTTCCTCCCCGTTATTCACATCCGGCAGGTCAAACGCATGCGGCTCCCAGTGCATATTAGCCGCAAAATAAAAGCTGGAGTCCGACACCGACTGCCCCTTCTTCGCATAACAGCCACAGAGAAGCACGGCAAGGGTTCTGCTGTAATTTGAATAATCCGGATACCACGCCCGCGTGCCGTGCCTGGACACGTCCGGACAGCCGCAGGAAAGGTAATCCATTCCCTTCAGCAAAACCGGGTTGTGCAGCACCGGATGCGCCTTCCGCAGCGCGATCAGCGACCGGACAAACGCAAACAGCTCGCGGTTGGACCGCAGCTCGCGCCAGGATACCCAGCCCGTCTCGTTATCCTGGCAGTACGCGTTGTTATTTCCGTTCTGCGAGTTGCCGAACTCATCTCCCGCCAGAAGCATCGGCGTTCCCTGTGCCAGAAACAGCAGCGCCAGCGCATTCCGCTGCATCTGCGCGCGCAGCCGGAGAATCTTTTTTTTCTTTGTCGCACCCTCCGCGCCGCAGTTCCAGCTGAAATTGTAATCGCTGCCGTCCCGGTTTTCCTCCCCGTTTTCCTCGTTGTGCTTGACGTCAAACGAGTAGAGATCCCGGAGCGTAAAACCGTTGTTGTCGGTGATATAATTGATAACTCCGATATCGCCGGTCTGGCGCTCCAGCCTCGCCGCAACGCAACCCACCAGCTCCTCGTCGCTTTTCACAAAACGGCGGATCTCATTCAGGAAGCCCTCGCTGTACTCCGCAAGCACGGCCTTGGGCCGTCTGCCTCCCGGTCTCAGACGGACATCCGAACCTGGATACAGTCCCGCCGCATCCCCGGCATTCTGCACGAGCAGCTTTATTCCCGCCAGCTGAGGATGCTGCAGCAACATCCGCACCGGCACCTGCCCGCAGCTGATGCGGAAGCCATCGACATGGTACTCCCTCACCCACCAGATCAGGCAGTCCAGAATCAGGTTCGGATTGTCGGAAGGACGGAAATTCATTTCCAGCAATACCTCAATGCCGTCCTCATGAAGCCCTTTCACCAGCCGTTTGAATTCCCGCCCGGCATGCCGCGGATCCGACGCGTAGGACGCCTTCGGTGCAAAATGGCAGCTCTCTTCCGCAAAGCCCCAGTAATTGATTTTCCACGCCGGTTTTCCCTTTCCCGGATCAGGATTCCTTCCCCCGGCTGCTTCCGGCTCCGGGGAAGCCGGTGCGCCGAAGGGGCCGCCGACCGGGCGCACAATCTCGTCAAATTCCTCGCACGGCAGGAGCAGAACGGCATTCACCCCCAGCTCCAGAAGATATTTCTTCTTTTCCAGCAGCCCCAGGTAAGTTCCCCTGTGCCGCACGCCCGGAGCCGTCATGGTAAAGCCCCTCACATGCAGTTTGTACAGGATCATATCCTGATATGCCAGGCGCGGCGGCCGCTCCTCCCCCCACAAGAAAGGCCGTTCCTCCTCGTTCAGCACGCCGATCAGCTTCCCCGGCACGCCGAACGTCTCCCGCCCGACCGTACTGCGCACATAAGGATCGGCAAACTCCTTTTCCCCGGAAAACAGGAGATATCCCCAGCGCTCCGGGAGATCCGTCCTTTTTACACGGCCGAGAAACAGGCCCGGCCGTTCCTCCGGCTGAAAAAGCGACAGTTTGCCTGCCGCTTCCCCGGAATCCAAATCATAAATGTTAAGCCCGCACTGCTGTATATGCGGCAGAAATACCGCAAAATTCACATACCCGCCGTCGACGGAAGCCCCCAGCGGGGCCGTGTACGGCAGAGAAGCCGCGGCATTCCGGTCTTCTCCTGCGGCCGGTATCAACGGCAGCGCCCGGCTGCCCTTCTCATTATGCCCTGTCTTTCCCTTCATTGCCAACCTCCTCCGTCCCCTGTTGTCATTCCCATACCGGTAAATACCGCGATCCGCCCGCGCTGCTGTTTTTCATGAGGAGTTTGAAACGAGGTTTCAAACCTGTATCCCTGCGTAGCGCAGATTCTCCTGCGGTACGGCATCTGTGCCGAATCGGAAAATCAGGATTTAAAATTCCGGATCCAAGGTTCTCCGATTGCACAGTCGTATCCGGACATCCGGAGTTCAGCTCCTTTTGACTACTCCTCCGGCTCGTTCTCCACCACCTGAACCTGCAGGCTCTGTCTCCGCCGAACCGCGATATCGCTGTCGAGATACTCGTCATAAGTCGTGATCTTATCCACAAGCCCTTCCGGCGTAATTTCCATAATGCGGTTGGCAATCGTCTGGATAAACTGATGATCGAGCGAGGTGAACAGAAGCACGCCCGAAAATTTGATCAGGCCGTTGTTCAGCGCCGTGATCGATTCCATATCAAGATGATTGGTCGGTTCGTCCATAATCAGTACATTTGCGCCCATAATCATCATTTTTGAGAGCATCACACGTACACGTTCCCCGCCCGAAAGCACATTGACCTTCTTTGCACCCTCCTCGCCGGCAAACAGCATTCTTCCCATAAAGCCCCTCACATAGGTGACATCCTTTTCCGGGGAATACGGCATCAGCCAGTCAACAATCGTATCCTCACAGGAAAATTCCTTCGTATTATCCTTCGGGAAATATGCCTGCGTCGTGGTAACACCCCACTTGAATTCGCCGGAATCCGGCTCCAGCTCGCCCGCAAGAATCCTAAAAAGCGTCGTGCTCGCCAGCGTATCCGCGCCGACAAACGCCACTTTGTCCCCCTTGTTCAGAATAAAGGAAATATCGTCCAGCACCTTTACTCCGTCAATGGTCTTGGAGAGACTCTTTACGGTCAGCACTTCATTTCCGATGTCCCTGGCCGGCCGGAAATCAATATACGGATATTTTCTTGAGGAAGGGCGGATCTCATCCAGCTCAATTTTTTCCAGCGCACGCTTTCTTGAAGTAGCCTGCTTGGATTTGGATGCGTTGGCCGAAAACCGCTGGATAAACTCCTGCAGCTCCTTGATCTTCTCTTCCTTTTTCTTGTTCGCTTCCTTCATCTGACGGATCATCAGCTGGCTCGACTCGTACCAGAAATCGTAATTTCCGGCGTACAGCTGGATCTTGGAATAATCTATGTCCGCAATCTGCGTGCAGACCTTATTGAGAAAATAGCGGTCATGGGAAACGACGATAACCGTATTCTCAAAATTAATCAGAAACTCCTCCAGCCAGCGGATCGCCTCCAGATCCAGATGGTTGGTCGGCTCGTCGAGCAGCAGGATATCCGGATTTCCGAACAGCGCCTGCGCCAGCAGCACCTTCACCTTCTGGCTGCCGTTCAGCTCCGACATCAGCTTATTGTGCAGCTCCGTCTCAATGCCCAGACCATTCAGCAGCGTAGCCGCGTCCGATTCCGCCTCCCAGCCGTTCAGCGCGGCAAAATCACTCTCCAGCTCGCTCGCACGAATGCCGTCCTCCTCCGAAAAATCCTCCTTCGCATAGATGGCGTCCTTTTCCTGCATAATCTCGTACAGCCGCTGATTTCCCATAATTACGGCGGAAAGCACCTCGAAGGCGTCGTATTTAAAGTGATCCTGCTGGAGGAACGACAGGCGCTGTCCCGGCGTAATGATAATCTCGCCCTTGCTCGGCTCGATCTGGCCGGATAAAATCTTTAAAAAGGTGGATTTTCCGGCTCCGTTTGCGCCGATCAGACCGTAGCAGTTTCCCTCCGTAAATTTGATATTGACATCCTCAAATAATGCCCTTTTCCCGATTCTCAATGTAACATTGCTTGCCTGTATCATACCTGTCTAAAACCTTTCTGTTTCCCATTTTGTAATTGCTGAACACACGGTATCTATTGTACCGTAAAAACCGGATTTTGCAACTGTTTTCTGCGCGCAGATATTATAGAAAGACGGAGCGTCCGCGCGCCTGCCGGTAGGTTTCATACATCAGCAGGGCGGCGGCCACCGCCGCATTCAGAGATTCCACGCTCCCCTCCATCGGTATCCGCAGCCGTCCGGCCGCCAGGCGGCACGCCTGCTCCGTCAGCCCGTTCGCCTCGTTTCCGATCAGGAGCGCCGTTCGTTGCGGAAACCTTACGGCATCGTATTCCTCCGAGCCTTCCAGATGTGCCGCAAAAACCGTGACGCCGCAGCGAGCCAGTTCCTGCAGCATTCCGTAAAAATCTGGAGCATAGTAAAACGGCATCCGGTAGATTGCTCCCATTGTGGAGCGAATCACCTTCGGATTGAACAGATCAACGCTCTCGCGGCTTAAAATCACACCGTCCATCCCCGCGCCCTCCGCCGTCCGCAGAATGGTGCCGAGATTCCCGGGATCGCGCAGATTTTCCAGCAGAAGCAGCCTCACCGAGTCCCCTTTCAGCATATCTTCCATCGAATATTCCGGCTGACGCACCACCGCCAGCACGCCCTGCGGCGTTACCGTCCCCGATACCGCGGCAAACACGGCATCCGCGACAAGCTCCCGCGCAACCCCCTCGAGCAGCGCCTCGCCGCCTTCAGCTTTCCACTGCTCATAAAAGCTCTCCGAAAAATATGCCTTCACAATGCTGCCCCGCGCATACTGCAGCACCTCCTGGAACAACTTTCTTCCCTCGCAGACATAAACCCTGTCCTCCCGGCGTGCGCTGCCCTTTTCCTGCAGCCTGACCAGATATTTCATCTGTGCGTTTGCGGTACTGGTGATCATAAGCCTCCTCCCGGCGAAGTCAGGAAATTTCCGCCGCCTTGTCCGCAGATCATTTCCCGCATTTCTCCGCGCATAAAAAATGACAGCTACAAACCTTGCCGGTTTCGTAACTGCCCGCTTTTGTTCCCTGCTCATTTGTATGGAAAGCAGATAGCGGGAGTCGAACCCGTCTCTTCGGCTTGGGAAGCCAATGTTCTACCGATGAACCATATCTGCACACATAACCGGTCTCCTGCAGGTATACAGGAAATCCGTCCCTTGTGAGCGTTATTATAGCATACTATTCCCGTGTTGTAAAGCGGAAAATAAAATTTTTTTCCTTTTTCAGAACAACGTTGCTATTTCCTAAAATTTGAAGCATAAGGCGCATTTCTGCCTGAATAACTCAACTTGCACTCACTTCACGGCTCTGCAAATCGGAATTCACACATACCGGTCTGCTCTTCTCCTTGATGAAGCGTTTTAATGGGAACGAACGACAACGGATTGTTAGAGTAGGAATGGGACGGACGCTCGGAAGTAAATAGTAATATATTATTGGAAAATTACATTGTGGGTTATAATGATTTAGTTTCTGATGGTTTCCTGCCTTTTTCTTTTCACCGGACAGATATTGTATTATCAATAAAACTTTTAAAAAGCTATAATTCTCCTATTTATAACAATTGTCATGATGAATTATTTTCCTTCTCATTTGAAAAGTATTTTTTTAAGTAGCACTCCGTAAAGCAAAAAACACAAATTTTTTATACCACATTCGTTGTGCAGCTTCTACAGAGAGATTCGTGACATTTTCAACAAAATCTTTTTATCCTTTCAATTTCCTTTATTACCTTATCTACCCAGCAATCATCCTGGCTACCCACTAACAAAACACGGAATCCATATATTTTGCCATTCTGGGCAACAGAAATATCATCATCAATATGCAAATCAATTCGATATTTACTTGGATATTTTGATGGCATACCTTCTTTATGTCCAGCCTGCACTTCATTTGCATGTTTTTCTCCATTTACAACACAATCTAATTTTATGCCATAACAGCGGAACAAACCTCGTATATAACGTTCAGAACGATAAGATGTCGTATAAATCCACAACTCTATATTCTGGCTGCGGATATATTTCATAAGTTCTACTGCCCCCAAACGCAATCGTTCCTTATATATTATACAAAAAGGAATTTTTAATGCTGGTTCTGTTTTGAATTTTTCTTTTGGCACAAAAAGCGTATCATCTAAATCAAAAGAAATTCTCATATCCTCTACCCTTTCTATACTATACCAAAGCTCTTCTTTTTTTAATTTTAAAATACTCTGCTCCGCACGTCAAGTATATTTATTTACTGTACCTTGCCGTTAAACACAATAAATTACCTATATAAAAAAGAAATATGTTGTTATACTAACATACTTCCTTCTTGAAAAATATTCTTTTTATCCAGTATTCCTTATACACAATATTTTAGCCAAAAAGTTAGTACGAAATTTTCTTGGACAAAACCAATGGAATGGATGAAAGCCCTATTAAAACCGTATCAACTGCAAAAGGTGTGGTTTAGCAATGATGTGCATTTTTACGGAATTTCATCGGAATATCTTATAAGCGTTAATTTATATTGTGCGCCCTTGCTTTTAGCAAGGGTAGGGGCGTAAGCCCGTAACCCTTGTAAGCCGCCCCCCGTTCATGCTCCCGTCTGCGCCGCCCCCGCGGGCGGGGTGGGCGTTTCTTTCTTTTCGGTTATTGGTCGCTCCTTTCTGTGGTCAATGCCTGCTATGCAGTCATAGAAAAAGGGATTTCCCGTAATTGGAAAATCCCTTTTAGCTGTTGGCGATTTGGTTTTACTGTGCGGACGCGGCGGCTTGCGCTTTTTTTCTTGCTGTAGCGGTTTTCCTCGTTCAGCGGCTTGCTTTTATATCCGCCTTTTCTTCTTAGAAAGCTTACGCTACAGCCTGCCCTCCGCCAGCCGGTTCAGCACCTCGTTCCGCCCGATGGCAACAAGCTCGTCGTTTATATTCAGCGGCTCGTCGGCGTCCGGATTTACATCAAAACCGTCCTCCTTTTTGATGCCGATCACATTGATTTTGTATTTCGCGCGGAGATTCAGCTCCCTCAGGCTTTTCCCCTCCCAAGCTCTGCGCACGCTGATCTCCATCATGCTGACGTCCGGGGAAAGCTCCACCGCGTCAAAAAAATTGCCGTGAGCCAGATTGGCGGCATAGCGGACACCCATCTCGATCTCCGGCAGAACCACCAGATCGGCGCCCACTTTCCGCAGAATCTTTCCCTGCAGATCATTCTGAGCCTTTGCTATAATATGGCGCACGCCCAGCTCTTTGACCAGCATCGTGGCCACAATCCCGGACTCCATATCCGCACCGATCGCGACCACCGCCCCGTCAAAATTGCGGATGCCGAGACCGGAAAGCACCTCCGGCTCACGCACGTCGCCGGACAGGGCACATGTCACCACATCGGCAATCGCTCTCGTCTTCTCCTCGTCGCGGTCGATCACAAGTACCTCGCAGCCGTTCTGGATCAGCGTCCGCGCAACACTGTTCCCAAAACTCCCCAGACCGATCACAATGTATTGCTTTTTGCTTTTACCGCCCATTTTAATCCGCTCCTTATTTATCAGATTCTACCCGACCAGCGCTCTTCCCTCCGGGTAGGAAAGCTTTCGCCCGGAATGCTTTACGTTAATGGCGAGCGCCATCGTGATCGGCCCGATCCGCCCGAGATACATGCCGAGAATCACAATCAGCCTGCCCGGTTCCGAGAGGCTTCCCGTAAAATTCCGGCTCAGTCCGACCGTCGCCATCGCTGAGGTCATCTCATACAGCGTGTCGAGAAAGTCACTGCTCTGAACAGCCAGAAGCAGCGTTGTCAGCACAAACAGGGCGGCAACGCTCACGCCGAACACGGCGACCGCCTTTTTGACCAGCCGGTCGCTGAAGCGGCGCTTCATCAGCCCGGTCTCCTCCCCGCGCACCGTCGCGGCAACGGACGCCAGGATCAGCGCCGCGGTCACAGTTTTAATCCCGCCCGCCGTGCCGGACGGAGACCCCCCGATAATCATCAGCACCAGAAAAACCATGCATGTGCCGTCCCGGAAGCTTTGCTGCGGTATTGTCTGAAAGCCTGCCGTCCGCAACGTAACCGACTGAAACAGGCTGGCCATCAGCTTTTCCCCGAGCGGCAGCTCTCCGAGTGTGGCCGGATTGCCGTACTCCATCACAAACACCAGCAGCGCGCCGCCGAATATCAGCACCGCCGTCGCAGCAAGCGCAAGCTTTGTATGGGCGCTCGGCAGAAATTTTCCGGGTTCGTTCCTTCTGTGCCTGCGCCTGAGCTCGCGCACATTATCCAGAATATTCCACCATACCGGAAAGCCGATCCCGCCGAGAATAATCAGCAGCATGGTGACCGTGTTGACGAGCACATTCCCGCGGTAGCAGACAAGACTGTCGCTGCCGATCAGGTCAAGCCCTGCGTTGCAGAACGCCGAGACAGAATGGAACACGGAATACCACACACCCCGCAGAAGGCCGAATTCGGGAACAAACTGCAGGCTGTAGAGCAAGGCGCCGCCCGCCTCCACAGCGAGCGCTCCCCTGACGATCCGTATGGTGATCCGCACAAGCCCCTGCAGCGTATCCAGATTGTATGCCTCCTGAATGAGCAGCCGATCCTTCAGGGAGATCCTTCTGCCGAGCAGAAGAAGCACGGTGGTTGTGACCGTTACGATGCCGAGCCCTCCAAACTGCACCAGCAGCAGGATAACCGCCTGGCCGAACAGGCTCCAGTGCTCCGCCGTCACGACGGTCGTAAGTCCTGTCACGCAGGTGGACGAGGTGGCGGTGAACAGCGCGTCAAGCAGCGGCGTCGACTGCCCGTCTGCCGACGCCGCCGGCAGAGAAAGCAGTACGGTACCGATCAGGATCGCCACCAGAAAACCCAGAGCAATAATTCTTGTTGTTGTAAATAAACGCTTTTTTCTTTTCACTTTCCGTTACGCTTTCCGCCTGTTTTCAATCCTCGTCACGATATGCGGCAAGTATGATTTCAAATTCCGCCTTCACCTCCGCAAAGGCTCTCAGCAGCTTTGGAGAAAAAGTGCCGCTGTGCCCGTTGATCACCATCTGATACGCCTTTTCCGGCTCGTAGGCAGCCTTGTAGACGCGCTTTGAGGTGAGCGCATCATAGATATCCACGAGGGAAACAATCTGCGCCGCAATGCTGATCTCATCCCCCTTCAGTCCGTCCGGATAGCCCTTTCCGTCATATTTTTCGTGGTGATGCCTGGCGATATCGCAGGCGTAATCATAGATTTCCCTGTCGTTCAGACGGATCGCACTGCGGATAATTTCCTCGCCCTTTGTGGTATGTGATTTGATCAGCTCAAATTCGTCCGCGGTCAGCTTGCCCGCCTTCAGTATAATATTGTCCGGAATCGCAATTTTTCCGATATCATGGAGCGAAGACGCCCAGCCGATCTGCACCAGCTTCTCCGGCGTCAGCTCATATTCGGGATACAGCCGGATTATACTTTTTCCGAGACAAAGCGCAAACTCCCGGATTCTCTTTATATGCTGTTTCGATTCCAGATTGCGGAACTCCACAATGTTGCTGAGCGAGTCGATCAGAATCCCATTCAGCTTGTTCAGCTCCTTCGTCTGCCGCTTCAGCATTTCGTTCTGTTTCTTGATGCTTTCGTTCTGCTTTTTGACCACTACTTCCAGCTGCATCTTATACTGAAACCAGCCGACCGCGTTGCTGACCACCTGCTTTATGACATCCGCCTGGTACGGTTTTTTAATATAGCTGATCACGCCGTACTCATAACCTTTCCGTTCTAGTTCGGAGGATTCTTCCCCCGTAATCATAATAAACGGAATTCTGTTCAATATATTCTTTCCTTTGAAATGCTCAAGCACCTCAAAGCCGCCCATCACCGGCATCAGATTGTCCAGCAGCACAATGGCGATGGAAGAAAAATGACTGTTCAGAAGCGCAATTCCCTCCCTGCCGTCGGCAGCTTCCAGAATCTTATAATCCTTGCGGAATAATTCGGCCAGAATTGAACGGTCAATCGAGTTGTCTTCAAAAATCAAAATCGTATCGCGTTTCATTGTTTTCCCATTCTTTCTCTGTTTTACAGGGTTACCATTGCCACTTTCTTGTCCCGAAGCTTGAAAATCACCCGCTTCACCTCCGAGGAGAGCATATATTTAAATGTGTTTATAATAATAACGCTTCCCTCGTACGCCCTTCCTCTGATGCAGACAGGCGCGTTCATCGTGTGCTCTGTCATATTGATCAGCTTGGAAACTTCCGCATCCAGCCCTGCCAGCTCATGATTTTTTGCCTCGATGGTAGCGTGAATTTTCCGCAGCGTCTCCTTTGGAACCTCCACCTCGGCGGAAATCATCTGAAGCACTCGATCCCAGCCCTTTTCCAGCGCGGACAGCTCTCCGAGCAGCCGTTCTCTTCTCACCGCGTAATCAGCCTGCTCCTTTTCGTACAGCTCGGTTCTGCCGATTTCCAGAAGCGTTCTGAGATGGGAGCTGTTTCCGAGATTATAGGCATCCACGCCCCTCACCGCGCAGATTCTTCCTCCCAGAAGAACTCCTTTTCTTCCCGACACAATAACCCGGCCCAGCGTGTTGATGTTGCTGTTCATAATGTAATTGGCCTTGACATTGCCCCTTGCAATGATATTGGCTGCCTCAAAAAATTTTCCGGAGACCTCTCCGCCCGCCTCAATAAAGCAGTCGTTTTTGGAGCAGCTTCCTTTTTTAATCATGATATTGCCGCCGGCGATCAGTCTCGCCGCCTGGACATTGTGCTCGATAACGATATCCCCGCTCGCCTTGATATAGCCGCCGGAGTAGATGCTGCCGATCACATAAACAGAACCGTCCACCTCCAGCTTTCCGGTAACCGCAGTTACGTCCTCCCGCACCACAAGCATATTGGAAATAATAATACGGTTGTTTATAAACTCGAATTTGCCGTTCATCCGGGAGAGATAAGTCACGCCGTCCGGCGCGATCACAAAGCCCTCACCGCGCAGCGGCTTTTTCTCCGCTCCGTTTTCCGCGTGAATGGTTTCACCGTAGATATTTTTGCCGTCCGTCCCCTTCTCCGCAGGATGATAGAGAGCGATTTTTTCGTCCTTATCCACCATCTCGAAGGCCTCGATATTCACGTAATCGACACCTCCGTCCGGCAGCGGCGCGGGAATGCGCGGCATATCCAGCCTGACAAAAAACTCAAACCAGCCGTCCCTGCCCTTCTCGGCCGGAATTCCCTCCGCAATCACAATCCGCTCGTTCATCCTCCGCTTTTCAATCATATCGGTAATGGCCTCATGCCGGATTCCGAAAACAATCTTCCTACGCTCCAGATCGTGATAAATATCTTCCTTTGTGACAACATTTCCGGCTATCCACGGGATATAGGCATAGGCCTTATTGCCGTTCTCCTCGATGGAAATCATAAATTCGTTTTTGCGGAACGGATCGCGGAAGGCGCGCTTTCCTGCGCCGGCCTCTGTATCCTCCGTTTTACCGCCGATCAGGCTCAGCCGTTTTTCCCGCATATCCGTGGCCGAATACACCAGACTGCAGTAGGAGGCCACATTAAGCCCCGCCTCAAGGCCAAGACGGATTTCCTTCATCTGGAAATGGCTGAACAGATAATTGGCATAGAGGGATATATTCAGCTTTTTTTCCAGGCCCAGACGCAGCTCCTTCATCTGCATCCAGTTGTATTTCGTATCGGAATAGGCCGAAATGTCCAGCTGCTCGCACAGGCCGATCCGGATTTCATGAATCTGAGGAGCGCACATATCGTCCTTCAGCCATTGATCCAGCGGCAGCTTGTTCAGCAGGGCAAGCCGGATTTCCTCCAGCGAATCGTCTGTAAACCCTCTGTGAAGATACGGCATGAGATCCATGGCGGAATAAAGAGAAAGCCGGATCTGCCGCATTGTCTCATAGCTGTAGGCGGGATTCGCGTAAATGGAGGCGTCCACCCCGTCCTTGAGCCCCGTCCGGATCTGTTCCATCTGAAGCCAGTTGAACTCGGGATTGGAATATATGGAAACATCCAGTCCTTCTTCTTTTCCAAGCTTGATTTCCTGATTCTGCGCCTTCTGATATTCTGCATTCTCCATCATCGGAAAACGCAGCTCGTTCGGCCGGGTTCTGTTTGAATCTGAATTGCTCATTTCTGTTACCATACTTTCATCACCATGTTTTAGTTACCCGCCTTGCCTTTTATTTACATACAGAATTTAAAACAAAACAACATAATTCAACAAAATCAAAAATAAAATGCGCGCCGCGCCGGCTGTAAAAATTCCTGAAGCCTGTGCGTTATTATAGCATGATCACAGTAAAAAGTCTACTGTTTTTACCGCGGCATCGGCCGGCGGCAGCTTACACAAAGGGAGAAGGCCCTGAAAACAGTACTGTTTTCAGGGCCTTCTTTCCGGAATCACCGCCCAGCACCGAACCGGCTGTTCCTGCTGCACCGGACAGCGGAGTTTTTATACCGTAAAATCAAATTTGTTTCCTGCCGGAGCGCCGGACGGCTTTACCGCATTCCAGTCCACATTCCGGATTTTCTGATAGAGCTCCTCCACGGAATCCGCGGTAACGCGCACGGATTTGACCGGTCCCTGAGGACGTCCGGTCTGCCCGAAGGCTCCCGTCCGGTCTGCGCTGTTCCTTTCCTCCGAACGCCTTTTCTTCTCGGCACGTTCTGCTTCCTTTTCCTCCTCGGCTCTCCTTTCCCTGCTCTCCTCGATGCGCTCGCGCTGCTTCTCGCTTGACTTTTCAAGCTCTGCAAAATAGCTGAGCGAACCGTCACTGCCGATGGAAACTCCCAGGCTTTTTACCTCCGTGCCCTCCTCGCCAAGCTTTTCCTTCAGCTCGCCGAGTTTTGAAGTCGCCTCGTCGAGCAGCCCGAGGTATTTCGCCTTCGTCCCTGAGTCTGCCGCCATCTTCTCAAGCGTTTCCGGATCGATCAGCACGCTGAATTCCTTCGTCCCTCTGGAAAGATAGCTCTGTGCCTCCTCGTCGCTTTCATAATCCGCAACCATAAAATCCATATTGGTGTAGCTTTTTTTCAGCTCCTCCAGCAGAGCCTTCGCCCGGTCGCTCAGCTGCACCGGCTTGTCGGATGTTTTTTTCGCTTCCTTCGTCTTATCCGCTCTGTCCGTCTCCTCCTGCCGCCTCGTCCTCGCCGATCTGGAATCCCTGTCGTTCCCGCTGGCCCGATACATACCGTAAGCGCCAAGTCTGTCCATTTTTTCGCCCTCCTTAGCTTTTTTCCAAATCCGTTTGATGATTTGATAATAACTATGCAGTAATTATCGGCTGTAAACATGGAAAACTTTACCCTTCTTTCGTCCTGTCTGGATTCCATCACTTGTTACCCGCCTTCCGCTCCTTTTGCACCGTATCCGCCGGGCTTTAGTCCTCCCCGATGGTAAGCCACCTTAGCATTCTCCCCGTAACAGCCGCTGAAAGCGGCGCAGAAACGACTACGCAGAGTAAAGCGGCAGCGCATTTCCAGCTTGTCCGTGCCGGGCTCCGGACAGGGCGCGTAAAAAATATGAAAAAATCTTTAAAAAAACTATAGGATTTTTTCCGGATATCCATTATAATGATGCAGAAGTCAAAAAGTTATATAAAATCATAAAAAGACCAATGAGATCAAAGGAGAGTCTTATGCCAAAAAGAGAGGATATCAACAAAGTCTTAATCATCGGCTCAGGTCCGATCATTATCGGGCAGGCCTGCGAGTTCGACTATTCCGGCACACAGGCGTGCAAAGCACTGCGCAATCTCGGATACGAAATCGTCCTGGTAAACTCCAACCCCGCAACCATCATGACCGATCCGGAAATCGCGGACGTCACCTACATCGAACCGCTCAACGTAAAGCGCCTGGAGCAGATTATCGCGAAGGAGCGCCCGGACGCGCTGCTGCCGAACCTCGGCGGGCAGTCCGGCCTGAATTTGTGCGCGGAGCTCGCAAAGGAGGGCGTGCTTGAGAAATATAATGTGCAGGTTATCGGCGTGCAGGTGGACGCAATCGAGCGCGGTGAGGACCGCATCGAGTTCAAGAAATCCATGGATGAGATCGGCATCGAAATGGCGCGCAGCGAAGTTTCCTACTCCGTGGATGAGGCTCTTGCCATCGCCGACCGCCTCGGCTACCCGGTCGTACTGCGCCCTGCTTACACGATGGGCGGCGCGGGCGGCGGTCTGGTCTACAACAAGGAAGAATTAAAGACCGTCTGCGCGCGCGGACTGGCGGCAAGTCTGGTCGGCCAGGTACTCGTTGAGGAATCCATCCTTGGCTGGGAGGAGCTGGAACTTGAGATCGTCCGCGATGCCGAGGGCAACATGATCACGGTCTGCTTTATCGAAAACATCGACCCGATGGGCACGCATACCGGCGATTCCTTCTGCGCCGCCCCGATGCTTACCATCTCAAAGGAACTTCAGGCCAGATTGCAGGATGCAGCCTACCGCATTGTGGATTCCGTCAAGGTCATCGGCGGCACGAACGTACAGTTCGCCCACGACCCGGTTTCCGACCGCATCGTCGTGATCGAGATCAACCCGCGTACCTCCCGCTCCTCGGCGCTCGCCTCCAAGGCGACCGGCTTCCCGATCGCCCTCGTGTCCGCCATGCTCGCCGCAGGGCTTACCTTAAAAGAGATCGAGTGCGGTAAATACGGCACGCTTGACAAGTATGTGCCGGACGGCGACTATATCGTAATCAAATTCGCGCGCTGGGCCTTCGAGAAATTCAAGGGCGTGGAGGACAAGCTCGGCACGCAGATGCGCGCGGTTGGCGAGGTCATGAGCATCGGAAAAACCTACAAGGAAGCCTTCCAGAAAGCAATCCGCAGTCTGGAGACCGGCCGCTACGGCCTTGGCTTTGCGAAGGATTACAACAAAAAGCCGAAGGAAGAACTGCTGCGCATGCTTGCGCACCCGTCCAGCGACCGCCATTTTATTATGTACGAAGCGCTGCGGGCGGGCGCAACCGTGGAGGAAATCCACGATGCCACAAAAGTAAAGCTCTATTTTATCGAGCAGATGAAGGAGCTTGTTGCGGAAGAAGAAGCACTGCTTGCGCGGAAGGGTTCTCTTCCGTCCGATGAGGCTCTTATCTCGGCAAAGAAAAACGGTTTCTCCGATAAATATTTAAGCATGCTCCTTGAAATCACGGAAGCGGACATCCGCGCGCGCCGCATGGAGCTCGGCATCGCGCAGGCCTGGGATGGCGTACACGTCAGCAGCACCAAGGACAGCGCCTACTACTACTCCACCTACAACGCACCGGACAAAAATCCGGTAAACACCGACCGCAAAAAGATCATGATCTTAGGCGGCGGCCCGAACCGCATCGGCCAGGGCATCGAGTTCGACTACTGCTGTGTCCACGCGGCGCTCGCGCTGAAAAAGCTCGGCTTTGAAACGATCATTGTCAACTGCAACCCGGAGACGGTTTCCACCGACTACGACACCTCCGACAAGCTCTATTTTGAGCCGCTCACGCTGGAGGACGTTTTAAGCATCTACCAGAAGGAACAGCCGGTCGGCGTGATCGCGCAGTTCGGCGGCCAGACACCGCTCAATCTCGCGGCGGAGCTTGAGAAAAACGGCGTAAAAATCCTCGGCACGCCGCCTGCCGTGATCGATCTAGCTGAGGATCGCGACCAGTTCCGCGCGATGATGGACAAGTTAGGCATTCCGATGCCGGAATCCGGGATGGCAACCACGGTGGAGGAAGCGCTCGCGATTGCAGGCCGCATCGGTTACCCGGTTATGGTACGCCCGTCCTACGTGCTCGGCGGACGCGGCATGGAAGTTGTCTACGATGACGAAAGCATGGAGGGCTATATGAGGGCCGCCGTCGGCGTAACCCCGGATCGCCCGATCCTGATCGACCGTTTCTTAAACCATGCGCTGGAATGTGAGGCGGATGCCATCAGCGACGGCACGCACGCCTTTGTCCCTGCCGTTATGGAGCATATTGAGCTGGCAGGTGTTCATTCCGGCGATTCCGCGTGCATTATCCCGTCCGTGCACATCACGGCGGAAAATGTTGCAACGATCCGGGAATACACGAAGAAAATCGCCGAGGAAATGCATGTCAGGGGTCTGATGAATATGCAGTACGCGATCGAAAACGGAAAAGTTTACGTGCTGGAAGCCAACCCGCGCGCGTCCCGCACCGTTCCGCTCGTATCCAAGGTGTGCAACATCCGCATGGTTCCGCTTGCCACGGACATTATCACGTCGGAGCTCACTTCCCGCCCTTCCCCTGTCCCGGCATTAAAAGAGCAGGATATCCCGTACTACGGCGTGAAGGAGGCCGTCTTCCCGTTCAACATGTTCCCTGAGGTTGACCCGGTACTCGGCCCGGAAATGCGTTCCACCGGCGAGGTACTCGGACTTTCCACCTACTACGGTGAGGCATTCTACAAGGCGCAGGAGGCGACTCAGACAAAGCTTCCGCTTTCCGGCACGGTGCTGATTTCAGTCAACCGCAAGGACAAGCCGGAGGTCGTGGAGATCGCCGGGCTGTTTCAGGAGGCCGGCTTTAAGATACTCGCAACCGGCACTACCTGCGACCTGATCACGGAGGCGGGAATTCCGGCAGAGCGCGTAAAGAAGCTCTACGAGGGGCGGCCGAACATCCTTGACCTGATCACCAACGGGGATATCAGCCTGATCATCAATTCTCCGATCGGCAAGGAGAGCATGCACGACGACAGCTATCTGCGCAAGGCAGCGATCAAGGAAAAAATCCCTTATATGACGACGATCGCCGCGGCGAGAGCCACGGCAAAGGGAATTCTGTATGTGCAGAAGCACGGAGACTGTGAGGTCAAATCTCTGCAGCAGCTGCACGGAGAAATCAGGGACAAATAAACGTTTTGAAAGAAAGGCACGGCAGCCGGATACAGGTGCTGCCGTGCCTTTCTTTTTTTTCGGAACGGTTCGGGGAAAGCGCTTTGCACACCTGCCTGACGCCTTGCTACGGTCGTATTTTTTACACCGGCTGATTGACATCTTTTCTGTGATTTATTATAATATCGTAGTGCTGCAGCCGGATTGACAATGCGGGACGGCACGAAATAAAATTTTAATGGAAGGAAGATATGTCATGAAGTCGATCAAGTCAAAAATTTGGGTTGGAATGCTGTCAGTAGTACTGATCGGTTCTACACTGATCGGTGTATTTACAGCGCTTTTAAACGCCAGAGGAATTGACGCTCTGCTGAAAAAGACTTTGGGACCGGCCACGCAGATGGCGGCCAACGCGGTCCGGTGGCGAATGGATAACTACTGGACGGCACTTCAGGAGGCTGCGGCCTCCGATATTTTCCGCAACTCCGAGCCTACCGCTCCGGAGCTTGTTCCTGTGCGGGACGATATTGCTGCCCGCAATGGTTTCCTTTATACCGGAAAAATAGATGCCGACGGTTTTTCCTCCACTGGCCAAAGCTATGCTGAAAAGGACTATTTCCAACAATGCAAGGCTGCTATGAAGCCTTATATTTCCGACATTATGAACGACGGAAATCAGATGATTTTCCTACTGGAAGTGCCGATCCTTACCGACGGACGCTTTGACGGCGTTGTTTACGGCGGCATCAGCGCAGATTTTCTGACCGATATCGTAGTCAACCTTGCCATGGGCGACAGCGGCGTGGCCTATGTAATGGATCACAGAGGAAATGTGATCGGGCACCGTGAAAGCTCGGTGGTTGAAAAGGGTTCCAATATGATTGAGGCCGCAAAGGAGGATCCCAGCGTATCCGATATTGCCGCCGTGAATCAGCGCATGATCCAGGGCGAAACAGGCTTTGGTACATATAAATTCTACGATGACGAAAAGCTTGTCGGCTTTGCTCCCATCGGCGGCAATCAAAACTGGAGCATCGCTATTGAAGCAAGCCAGCGCGAATTCAAATCCACGCTGCATCAGAGTTTTATCCTGACAATCCTGGTGGTGCTGATTGTGGTGATTGTTTCCTTTTTTGTTGCATACCCTCTGGCGCGCTCCATCTCCAATCCTATCCGTGCCTGCGTCACCCGGCTGGAACAGCTGGCCGACGGTGATCTGAGAACCCCGACTCCTGCGGTAAGTTCCCGCGACGAGACAGGTGAGCTGACCAATGCGCTTGGTACCACGATTTCCCGACTGGACGAAGTGGTACAGGATGTTTCCCACCACCTGGTTCAGATGGCCAGGGGAGACTTCCGCGAAACGATTGTCCGCACATACCGCGGTGATTTTTCGGAAATCGAAAAGTCCATTAAGACCATTCACGGCTCGCTGAAGGATACTCTTTTTCAGATCAGCCAGTCAGCCGGGACGGTTGCTGCCAGCGCCGGGCAGATGGCTGACGGAGCCCAGTCTCTGAGTCTGGGAGCCGCAGAACAGGCCGGTGCCGTCCAGGAGCTTTCCGGCACCGTCGCAGATATTTCCGAGAACGCAAGGCAGACTGCCGCGGCGGCGGAGGAAGCAGGACAGTTTGTGAATCAGGTCGTAGCTCAGCTTGTCGCGAGCGTGGATTCCGTCGGTGAGCTGAACAGGGCGATGGAAAAAATTTCTGTTTCCTCCGCACAAATCAGCAAAATCATTAACACCATAGAAGACATTGCCGTTCAGACCAACATTCTGGCTCTGAATGCTGCTGTGGAAGCGACGCGGGCGGGCGCTGCCGGCAGGAGCTTTTCCGTAGTTGCCGGCGAGGTGCGCAGTCTGGCTTCCAAATCCGATGTGGCGGCCAAGGCCACCAAGGAACTGATCGAGCGTTCCATCAGCGCTGTTTCCGAAGGAAATCTTGCCGTCGGCAAAGTTACCAGTTCCCTGGCCGAGACCAGCACTCTGGCCGAAAATGTTACCGCAAAAATGGATACGGTTGTGACAGCCGTAGACAATCAGACCGCTGCCATCTCACAGGTTACCGAAGGAATTAACCAGATCTCCGCCGTAGTAAAGGTCACCTCTGCCACCTCAAAGGAAAGCGCTTCCAACTCGCAGAGGCTGTCCGAACAGTCCCGGCTGATGAATGATCTCGCCGGAAAATTCCGGCTTCAGTAATCGGAAGCCGGGGAGTCGGCAGCAGTTGTATGACTGGGATATTTCCCGTTTCCGGAAATCAAAAGCGGGTTTATCCCAGAGCAGAACTTTGCCGGCAATAAAATCTTGTTTCCAACAAGCCTCCAGCAATCAGAAAAAACAACCGGAATAAATTATAAAGTTCCGGTTGTTTTTATATTTTTTAATATTTTTCCGTTCTTTATAACACAGATCAATTGCAGATTGTTATCAAGAAGCACCACATCCGCCTTTTTCCCGACAGTAATCGAGCCGTACTCCCCGTAAATACCAAGCCTTCTGGCCGGATTGGCTGTAGCGCAGGCAATCGCCGTCTCCAGAGGAACTCCCATCTGCTTTACCGCCGTCCTCACACAATCCGGCAGAGTACTGACCGAACCGGCCAGAGAATGATCCGACAAAAGCTCCGCCCGTTTCCCCTGCACCCGGACTTCATGACCTCCCAGGGTATAGATTCCATCTTTCATTCCCGCGGCACGCATGCTGTCGCTGACAAAGATCACCCGATCAGGCCCCAGCAACTTCAGCGCAGAACGAACCGCCGCTGGGTGAACATGCACCCCGTCACAGATCAGTTCCGCCGTCGCCGTCGCCGAATCAAATACGGCGCCCACCGTGCCCGGCTCCCTGTGCGAGAATCCTCTCATCGCATTGTAAAGATGTACCGCATGATCCGCACCTGCATCAAGCGCCGCTGTCGCTGCTTCATATCCGGCATCCGTATGCGCCAGCGAGACAACTGCCCTGTCCTTTACCGCGCGGATAAACGGAAGCGCCCCTTCCTTCTCGGGAGCAACTCCGATCACCTTCACCAGCCCCTCCGAAACACAAAGAAACCGTTCGAACATTGCCGCATCGCACGGAAGAATATAAGCTTCCTCCTGCGCTCCTTTTCTGGCAGCGCTGATAAAAGGGCCCTCCATATTGATTCCGACCAGCTCCGCCCGTCCTGCTGTCTTTCCTCCTGCCTGTTCCCGGCAAAATTTCGCAGCATTTCCAAGAATGCGCACCAGCTCTGCAGCGGGAAGCGTCATGGTAGCGGGGGAAAATGCTGTGACACCGACCGACGCCTCATATTCCGCAATTCCGTCTAAAGCTTCCGGCGTCCCGTCGCAGAAATCAAAGCCTGCACAGCCGTGGAAATGCATGTCAATCATACCCGGAACCGCGTAGGAGCCGGCGCCGTCAATAGTCTCCTCAGCTTCGCTGCCCGGAAAAAGCTCGTTTTCTTCTCCCGGCCGGCAGATTCCGGCTATACGATCACCCCGCATCAGGATCATCCCTTCTGAAAAGTTTTTTTCTTCCGTGAATATTCTAATATTTTTAATCAGCATAATCAGCCTCTTTAATAAAATAATCTCTCTTTATCGTCCTATACAGCAGTCTCTTTCAATGCCTGCAATTCTTCTTCCCTTTTGTCGAAATCTCCGCTGCTGCGGTTCAAAAATCAGAAGGCATTTGTTTTAAAGCTGCGGAATGATCCGCCCTCTCATTGCCGCATGTCTGCGCTATGCTGGAAGCTCCGCATGATTCTTAAGCATCGTGTAATCCCTGCGGGTAAACAAAAAAAGAACCCATTCCGGCAATCAGCCAAAAACGGTTCCTGTTAATAAAATAATGCGGGTAGCCGGACTCGAACCGGCACGAGGTTGCCCCCGAGAGATTTTAAGTCTCTTGTGTCTGCCTATTCCACCATACCCGCGCAGCAATGACCGATTCACGATCTGAACGCATACAGGTATAAGACAAAATGGAAGTTATAGGGTTCGAACCTATGACCCTCTGCTTGTAAGGCAGATGCTCTCCCAGCTGAGCTAAACTTCCATATACCATAACTTATTTTTGCATGTCAAGTCTATGCAAACGACCTAAGCGGGACTCGAACCCGCGACCTCCGCCGTGACAGGGCGGCGCTCTAACCAACTGAGCCATTAGGCCAATTTATAATAAAAAATATTTCTATCCTTTATTATAACACTTTCCCATCTATTTGACAAGTATTTTATCCAATACCTTATCAAACTAAATTGCCATTTCAACTCACATTGAAAGACTGAGACGAAAGACAGCAGCCTGCTCTCTGCTCAGCTGCCAGCTTCCATGCTGCCTCTCTCCTCCCCTTTTTCCAGGGGCAAGGC